>Ga0172375_10010067_pt1 | contig 12336 bp, 12 predicted proteins | sample LakKiv1m_FD_114537 | JGI IMG/M metagenome (GOLD analysis project Ga0172375, IMG submission 114537) | Freshwater microbial communities from Kabuno Bay, South-Kivu, Congo - kab_092012_11.1m | ecosystem: Environmental > Aquatic > Freshwater > Lake | place: Democratic Republic of the Congo... | reverse complement strand
CGAGGTCTTGGACAGCATATCAGCATGAAGACAACCTGAATTTGAAATCTCCCTTTTTGGAGGCTTAAGTAACTGAAATTACGAACGCCAGATCAACGAATCAGTTTATTTTGGACAGCAGTGTTCCGGCTATATAAGTTCAGGACCATGCACGAGGGGGCCGAGGGGAGACTCTCTGAGTTGGAGCACCTGAACGAGGTCAGCGGCCCGGTATTCAAAATGACCAACGATCCAAGGCTTACCTCTGTTGGAAAACTTTTGAGGAAATTGAGTATCGACGAACTTCCTCAGCTCCTCAATGTCCTGAAAGGAGACATGAGCCTGGTGGGCCCAAGGCCACTGCCGATCCGGGATTATAATGGATTTGATGAAGATTGGTATCGTCGTCGCCTCTGCGTGCTTCCGGGAATGACCGGTCTGTGGCAGGTCACTGGGCGAAACGCCATTCCATTTGACGAGTGGATGGGGCTGGATTTGACCTATATTGATCAGTGGTCCTTGCGACTTGATTTTCAAATCCTGCTGAGGACGATCCCAGCGGTCTTAAAGGGGTCTGGAGCATAACCGGTGCCAACCATTCCTTTGCCACAACACCCACACCTGCCGTCAGAAAACCCGCGGCCACCTCGATGCCATGACCATTATTGAGATGCTGGTGAAAGCCCGATGGCTTTTTCCTGACAAGCCCGCCATCATTTCTGGAGGGGCCACCCTTTCGTGGGACGAGGTATATGTGCAGTCGATGGCCCTGGCAAACTATCTTCATGGAACAGGTCTCAAAAAGGGCGAGCGTGTGGGTTTATTGCTGAAGAAAACCCCGGAGGCTGTCATTTCTTTTCTCGGTGCTGCAGGTGCAGCGGGGGTCGCCTTCCCCGTTGACTATTCCCAAACGAGCGCTCATATCCAATATGTGATGAATCTCACCCAACCGGCGGCCCTTATCGCAGCGTCGGATTTTGAACCGCTCCTCTCAACGCTTGACATCCGGTGTCCGAAGGAACGGATCATCATTGCAGGGAAATCGTCGACTCGCCAACACAGCCAATGGAAGACGGTGGTGTCGGAAAATTATCCCGACAAGCCCAGTGTGAAGGTTCAAGAGGATGATCTCGTATATTTGAATTTCACCTCAGGAACGACCGGCATTCCCAAGGCGGCTGTGGCCACCCATGCCAATATTTATTGGAATACCCTCGCCTCGATAGAAGCCTTGACCCTCACCCCTGATGATATCCATCTTTGCCTTTTTCCCGTGTTCGGACATCCACACGAGCTTTTTGCAAGGCCGCTCTTTCTGGGAGGGACCATGGTCCTGATAGACAACATCTCGCCCAAAAATATCGCCAAGGCCATTTCGAATCATCGAGTGACCTGTATGATGGGAGTTGCATCCATCTACCAGAGCCTCATTCGGTTTTATGACTCCCATCCCTTTGACGTGAGTTCCCTGAGGGTCCCGGAAAGCGGGGGGATGCACATTCATGCGTCGTTGGCCTGTCAATTCAGAGAGCGGCTCGGGATCTCGATGATCCCGGTGTGGGGAAGCACTGAAACCATGGGGATCGCTTTCGCCAATCGGGTTGACCTGACCCAGCGGTTAGGGGCAATCGGAAAACCCTGCCCCTACTACGAGGCGAAAATCGTGGGGAAGGACGGGGAGGAGGCGGCAGAAAACGAGATCGGCGAACTGGCGGTCAAGGGGCCTGCGGTCTCTGAGGGATATCTTGAAAATCCGGAAGAAACAGCGAAGTGCATGAAAGATGGATGGTTCTTTACCGATGACCTGGCAAGGAGGGACGGGGACGGCTATTTCTATTTTGTCGGCAGGAAAAGCGGCATGATAAAGGTGGCAGGGATGAAGGTCTATCCCCTGGAGATCGAGGATGTGCTCAGTTCGCATCCAAAAATAGCTGAAGCGGCCGTAACCAGGGTTCATGATCGTTCACATGGGGAAATGCCCAAGGCCGTTATCGTGTTAGAGGCGGGAGAACAGGTAGACAGGATGGATATACGCCGGTATTGTGAGGCGCGCATGGCCAAATACAAGGTGCCGCGCGTCATAGAGTTTCGGACAGAATTGCCGAAAAGTTCAGGAGGAAAGGTGCTGTATCGGTTGTTATGACCGTAGAGTCAGGGCTCGTACCATGGAATCAAGAGCGGTCATCCTATATGCTGACAGGTTGCCGATGACGGGGATTGTGAACCCCAGGCCCCACCAGCTCTATCGAAATCCCCGCATGGCGGTGGAAACCCGTCCCATGAGAGAACTGGCCCCGAATGAGATTCGGGTAGACATGATCTACGCTGGAATCTGCGGAACCGACGTCCATTTACTCGAGACCCATCCTGAAACCGGATACGTTCGCTGTTCGGCGCCGGCTGAGATCCCGGAAACCGGGAGGGTCTTGGGGCATGAGGGTGTCGGCAGGGTGGTTGCCGTGGGCAGCCAGGTGCATCACGTGAGCCCCGACGCATGGGTGGCATTTGAATCCATCATCGTATGTCATCACTGTGACGCATGCCGAAACGGGAGGTTCAATCAGTGCCAACATGCCCGCCTGCTGGGACTTGAGCAGGACGGCCTTTTTGGTACAACCGTCCATGTTCCCGCTCTATTGGCCCACGATGTTACCCAATATGTCCACACGGGGCAGGATCTTCAAGGGATGGCCTGCCTCGAACCCGCGGGCGTGGCACTTGTTGCGTGTCAAAATGGCAGGATCTCTCCGGGAGATGTGGTGGTCGTCTTCGGTGCAGGGCCGATAGGGCTGTTCTCTGCCATCATGGCCAGGAACATTTTTGGGGCCTCACAGGTCTATGTGGTGGAGCCGATGCCCTTCAGAAGGAATTTCGCCGCCCAGTGGTGCGATCATCCCTTTGATGTGGAGGATTTCTTTGATCACCCTTCAGTATTCGCGGACGTCGTGATCGAGGCGTCGGGTTGTTTGGAGAACGTCAGCAGGATATTTCGTCGTGTGAACGGCAACGGCCGAATTATCCTTCTGGCAAGGAGCGGAGGGGCACTTGAAATTCACGATGTGGATCACATGATCACCAATGCGGTTACCGTCACAGGCTCACGGGGACACCTCGGCGGGGCGTTGGGAACGATCCTGCGTCTTAGCCGATCAGGAAGACTGTCCTTGCATGAACTGGTTACAGAGGTCGTCTCGGGTCCGGAAGGCCTTGTGGACATGCTTGCTTCACCGAAGCGTATTCTGGAGGAAAACTGCAAGGTGCTTGTGAGGCTTTAGCCTCATCCCGACCGCCACACGAAACCTAAAGGCTCACACCTATGGAAGAGAAAAAAGAAAGGTTGAAAGAACTCAGGGCCCAGATGACCCGGGTCAATGAAAAAATTATGCACAATCTGAATGAGTTCTTCCAAATATCCAATAAAATCGGTCAGGTAAAGGATCAAATGGGTCTGCCCCATTTCGACCCGGTGAGAGAATCCGACATGCTCACGGAAATCCGTGAGAAAAACCAGGGGCCTATGCCCTATGATCTGATGAAAAGGATCTTCAAAGATCTCTTCAGGGCCTCGGTCGAAGAAATGGGGGAGGGAAGGCGGAGAAGGCTGGAAGTGGACCGATTGCCTGACGGGGAAGATCGGGTGATTCGCGTCCATGACATCGACATCGGGGGGGAAAGGCCGGTGCTGATGGCCGGTCCGTGCGCGGTTGAAAGTTATGAGCAGCTTCATGCAACGGCAGAGAGGCTCCACCGGCTCGGGATTCGCATATTGAGGGGAGGCGCGTTCAAGCCGCGAACCTCCCCATACAGTTTTCAGGGACTCGAGGAGGAGGGGCTGAAGATTCTGAGGTGTGTCGCGGATGAACTCCACATGGCGGTCATATCAGAGGTTCTCGATACGAGAAGCGTTTCTCTGGTTGGGAAATATGCCGACATTTTGCAGGTCGGCACTCGAAATATGTTCAACTATGCCCTGCTGAAGGAGCTTGGAAAGGTTCATAAGCCGGTGATGATCAAAAGGGGCATGATGGCCACCATCGATGAGTTTATTCTCGCGGCGGAATATGTTTATGTGGGGGGCAACCATGAGATCCTCCTATGCGAGCGGGGCATCAGGACCTATGAAACCCAGACCCGCAACACCCTTGACATATCCTCCATCCCCATTCTGGCCAAGGAAACGGCGCTTCCCGTCATCGTCGACATCAGCCATTCCCTCGGGAGGAAAGACATTGTCAAACCCATGGCCCGGGCCGCGCTATCGGCCGGGGCCCACGGCATCATGTTTGAATCCCACCATGATCCAAAAATCGCCCTTTCAGACGCGGAACAACAATTGGACCCACTGGAGACGGAAGATCTGGTCGATTATCTGAAGACATTCTTTGAATTATCGTAGCCCTGCGAACCGAACGCCTCATGTTGCGGCAATCATCGTGAGACCGAGCATGGAAGCTCCCATCCATCAAAAGGAAATGATCATCCATCGCGTGGACGTCAAAACCGCTACAGCCGCCTACCCCATCATCATAGGCGAACACCTATTGAATGCATGCCGGGGGGTGTTGAAGAAATATCCCAACGTTTTTCTGTTGACGAACAGGACGATCTTCGATCTCTACAGCGAGCGTTTCGTGCCTGAACTGACAGACGGGGCGCCCTCGTTCTTTTGCATGACCATCCCAGACGGAGAGAGATACAAGAATATCGAGACGCTAAATGATATCTACGAGACGCTTTCATTGAAGGGGCTGAGTCGGGATGGATGCGTCGCCGCCTTTGGCGGTGGCGTCATCGGAGACCTGGCCGGTTTTGCGGCCGCCACCTACATGAGGGGGATTGATTATGTCCAGATCCCGACCACCCTTCTGGCCATGGTGGACAGCAGCATTGGCGGAAAGACCGGCATCAATCTCAGCAAGGGAAAGAATATGGTTGGGGCGTTCCATCATCCCAGGGCTGTATTCTGTGACCTTCAGTTCCTGGATTCGCTGCCGAGGAGACAATACAATGCGGGTATGATGGAAGTCATTAAATATGGGCTCATACAGGATGAGGCCTTTTACCGATTCATTCTCGCCAAGAGAGAGCACATAGCGGATCGAGACAGGGATATCGTTTCCCATCTGATTGATCGATGCTGCCAATTGAAGGCAGCCATCGTGGGTCAGGATGAGAAGGACAAGGGGATTCGCGCCATTCTAAATTTTGGTCATACCCTGGGACACGCGCTGGAGAGTTACACCGGTTATGGCAGGTACCTGCACGGGGAGGCGCTGGCCCTGGGCTGTCTGGTTATGGTTCGCTACCTTGAAGGGAAAGGGATTCTGGGCAAACACACATCGGACGAATTGGAGGACCTCCTGGAATTCTTCAGTCTGCCGACGTCCTTGCCCCCAGATTTCGAGATCGGCGCCATATGGTTACACATCGCACATGATAAAAAGGTAGCATATAACGAACCCCGGTGGGTGACCCTGAAAAGAGTGGGGGCCGCCGTGTGGGGGCAGTCCGTTGATCTCCAATCAATAGAACAGGGTTTGCGGGGGCTTCGAAGACAATGAACAACGTGTCCATACTGGTCATAAACGGTCCCAATCTGAATATGCTGGGCGCAAGAGAACCGGGGCATTACGGTGACATGACCCTGGAGCACATATGCCGAAAAATGAAGGCCCATGCAGCGGAAAAAGGGATTGAGGTCGAGTTCTTTCAGAGCAATATCGAAGGGGAGCTCATCAACCGGATCCAGGAGGCCCAAGGGCGCTTTTCCGGAATCATCCTGAACGCCGGCGCCTATTCCCATACCAGCATCGCGATACAGGACGCCATTTCAAGCATTTCGGTCCCTGTGGTCGAGGTTCATATCTCAAACATATACCGCCGCGAAACATTTCGCCACCATTCCTATCTCGCCCCCGTATGCGCGGGATCAATCTCCGGATTTGGCTACCTGAGCTATATCCTCGCCCTTGAGTATTTTTCTCTGTCGTGTTAGGCGGATAGCCCTTTGGACCGGGGCAACGGAACGGGTCCTTGTGTCGTCAATCCCTGAATTGGCCTAATGAAGGGCCATGAAGTCAACAACACGGCGTCTCCATTACCCTCGTCGCGCCGTCGACGACTGGCCCGGGAGGTGTCTCCATGGGGAATCGAAGGGTTCGTTTTGCTTGATTCTCCAAAAGGTTTTTTGATACGGTGAGTTTCCCATCCGAGCTTTCATATGATGAGGAGGTCTGCAGATGAGATGGCTAAGGGTTGCTTCTGGGTTGATTGCCGTTTTGCTCGGTCTTTCGGGGACAAGCCAGGCCTTGTCCGACAAGCCGAAGGTCAGCATCAAGACAACCAAGGGGACCATCGTCCTGGAACTGTGTCCGGAAAAGGCGCCCAAGACGGTGGATAATTTTCTGAGGTATGCACGGTGGGGGCATTACGATGGAACTATCTTTCATCGGGTAATCCCTGACTTTATGATCCAGGGGGGCGGATTTACGCCCGACATGAAGGAGAAGCCCACCGAGATGCCGATTGAAAACGAGGCCGACAACGGGCTCAAGAACGATCGAGGCACCGTGGCCATGGCACGGACCCAGGACCCTCACAGTGCGAGCGCCCAGTTTTTTATCAATACCAAGAACAATGCCTTTTTGAACCACATGAGCAAGACCCCTGAGGGATGGGGATATGCGGTTTTCGGCAAGGTTGTTGAAGGGATGGACGTGGTGGATGCCATCTCCAAGGTGGAGACGCGCACGCGGGGGTCCATGGAAAATGTGCCGATCGAGCCGGTGGTGATCACCCAGGTGACGGTCAAGGAGTAACGGAAGGTCTATGAATCGTGTGGGATAAGCACGCGGAAATCGTATGGAACCGGCGGGTCGCTGACGGCATCTATCTCATGGCTCTTCGATCCCCCGAGATCGCGGCAACGGCCCGACCCGGGCAGTTTGTCATGATCCGGGTAGGGGAAGGGCTGGAACCGCTACTGAGAAGGCCTTTCTCCATCTGCAAGGCTGCCGAAGACCGCATTCTTGTTCTCTACCGGGTAGTGGGCCGGGGGACGCGAATCCTGTCGGATACGCGGGAAGGGGGATCCCTGTCTGTGCTGGGGCCTCTGGGCCGGGGTTTTGAACCTCCCCGGGAGGACCACCGGGCCATTTTGACCGCCGGGGGCATGGGGATTGCGCCGCTTCTCTTTTTGGCCCGGTCCCTGCCGCCGGAAAGGATGGTTTTTCTGGCCGGGTTCGGTTCTGCAAATGAGGTCATCCGGGCGGATCAGATTGGTCTTTTAGATATGCCGATTTGCGTGGCCACGGACGATGGCTCGGCAGGGCATTATGGCCTGGTCACCGACCTGTTGGAGGATGCGCTGAACGATCGGGATGGCCGGAGAACCACTGTTTTTGCCTGCGGCCCGCTCCCCATGCTCACGGCAGTGGTGGCTGTCACCCGTGCGCGAGGCATCCCGTGCCAGGTCTCGCTGGAGGCGGGCATGGCCTGCGGACTGGGTGCATGTCAGGGGTGTGCGCTAAAAGCAGCGCGTGGACAGGGTCGCGCCTACTGGCATGTGTGTCAGGACGGACCGGTCTTTGATGCCATGAGTCTGGACTGGGAGTCGATATAATGGATGCCATGTCGAAGCAACCGGATCTGAGGGTCAGCGTCGGCCCCCTGAATCTGAAAAATCCTGTGTTAACCGCATCTGGGACCTTCGGGTATGGCCGGGAGTTTTCCTCCCTGATGGACCTGAATCGCCTGGGCGGAATCGTGGTCAAGGGGGTTTCCCTCCATCCGCGGGAGGGGAATCCGCCTCCCCGTATCGTGGAAACGCCGTGCGGCATGCTGAATGCCATCGGCCTGGCCAATGTGGGCCTGGACGCCTTCCTGAATGACAAACTGCCCTGGCTCAAGAAACTGAATGCAGCCGTCATTGCCAATATCTATGGGCATTCCGTGGAGGAGTACGGGGCCGTGGCGGCCGGTCTTCGAGGGGCGGAAGGCATATCGGCCATCGAGGTCAACATCTCCTGTCCCAACGTCAAAGAGGGGGGCATGGCCTTTGGCACGGACCCGGACGTGTCGGCCAGGGTGACCCGGCGCGTGGTCAACGAGGCGGACAAACCGGTTATCGTGAAGCTCTCCCCCAATGTGACCGACATCCGAGAGATCGCGCGGTCCGTAGAAGAGGCAGGGGCGTGCGCCCTGACCCTGATCAACACCCTGACCGGCATGGCCATCGACATTGAACGGCGCGTCCCCGTCCTTGCCAACGTGTCGGGGGGCCTTTCCGGACCGGCCATTCGACCCATCGCCGTTTACATGGTCCGTCAGGTGGTCAAGACGGTCCGCATCCCGGTCATCGGGGTCGGCGGGATCATGACCTACCGGGATGCCCTCGAGTTTCTGATAGCCGGGGCGCGAGCCGTCCAGGTGGGGACGGCCAGTTTCGTTCACCCCGACAGCGCTCTCCGTGTGGTCGATGGATTGGCGGAGTTCTGCAGGAACCATGGGCTGTCGCGTATCGAAGAGATCATCGGGACCCTCCGGGAGACATAAGGCTCCTTCCAAATCGCTCGGGCGTGACTGGGAATGGAGAAACGGCGGTCATCGATCTTTCGATTGAAGATCCAGGTCGGCATGATCTGAAATCTCCAATTTAAGATCCGCAACCCCATACAAAAGGATGCACATGGATGTAATCATCCTGGGATCAGGGACCGCCATGCCGCTGAATGACAGGGGGTCTCCCGCCATTGCCGTGGGGGTGAATGGGGGGCACATCCTTTTGGATATGGGATCCGGGACCCTGCGCCAGCTCACGAGGGCGGGGATCGACTATGAGCAGGTGGAACGGATCTTCCTGACCCACTTCCATCCCGATCATACCGCCGATCTCATCCACTTTCTGTTTGCCTCGCGAAACCCGGCGGTCTTGAGAAGGAGACGGCCCTTCACGGTGACAGGGCCTCCCGGCACGAGACGATGGATCGATGCCCTTCAGGCGGCCTATCCCGGCTGGCTGACGCTACCTCCCGACATGATGGGGATCGAGGAGCTGGATTTAGGGAAGGGAGCACGAAGGGACTATGCCGGTCTCACCGTCATGACCACACCCGCAGCGCACACCCCCAGCAGCCTGGCCTACCGGGTGGAAGACCAGAAGGGTAAGGCTATAGTGTATTCGGGAGATACAGGGTTTTGTGAGGGGGTGGTGGAGCTGGCACGGGGCGCCGATCTGCTGATCCTGGAATCTTCGTTTCCGGACGAGGAGGGCTGTGAGGGGCACCTGACGCCGTCTCTGGCAGGCCGGATGGCGTCGATGGCCGGCATCAAGCGGTTGGTCCTGGTTCACTTCTATCCGGAATGCCTTCGAACCGATGCAGCATCCCAGTGTCGAAAGACTTACTCGGGCGAGCTGATCTTAGGAGAGGATCTACTGGCGATCCGTGTGTAGGGCGGAATGCCTACCCTTCGGCATCGAAGATCTCTGAATCCCCCGATTCCTCAATCTCCTAATCCCCTAATGCTCCCTGTCGATAATGTGCTGGCTCAGGCGGATCAGGTCCGTCTTGGCTTCCGAATCAGGAAATATCCTGAGGCAGTCGGCGGCACGGCCCACGTATTCCTGCGCCTCTTTGCGAATGCGATCCAAGGCCCCGTTGCATCGCACCCGTTCGATGAGACTCTGACAGGTCTCTTCCGACAGGCGGCCCCTCACTTTTCCCCTCTCCATCTCATCGATTTGGGACAGGGTGTAGATGAGCGGCAGGGTCATCTTTCCTTCCCGCAGGTCTTTCCCCACCGGCTTCCCGAAGACCCCTTCCGAGGAGGTGTAATCCAGGAGATCATCGATGAGCTGAAATGCGATGCCGCAATTAAGCCCGAATTGCGACAGAGATTCCATATGCTCTGGGGACCCCCCTGACAGAATGGCCCCACAGGCGCAGGCCGCGGATATCAGGACGGCAGTCTTGGCGGTAATGATTTCCATATACTGCTCCCTGGTGACATCCCAGTCGTGGGTGTGAGCAAATTCCATCATCTGGCCCTCGGTCATGCGCAGGGTGCTCTCGGTGAGTTTGTTGAGAAAGGGGATGTTTCGGGTCCTGATGCCGATGGACAAGGCTTTGGTATAGAGAAAATCACCTTCCAGCACGGCCGCATGATTGCCCCAGACCTGATTGGCGGATGGTCGTTTTCTTCTAATCTCGGCGTTATCCAGCACGTCGTCATGAAGCAGCGATGCCGTATGGATGGACTCAAAGATGGTCGAGAGCAGGTACAGATCAGGTGCCTGATAATTGCAGAGGTGGCAGGACAGCACAAACAGAAGGGGTCTCAAACGTTTGCCATCCCCCAACAGGGCGTGCTTGCCCATGTCTTCAACCATGGGGACACGGGAGTTGAATACCTGGACCAACTCCCGGTTAATGGCGTCTATATGGGGTCTCAACTGTTCGATGGTGGATGCGTCCGAATTCATGGTCCTTGTTGCGGGTCGTATTCCGGCTAACCGATCCCCTGGCTTTTTGTCACGGGGAGCCACAAAACCCTCTTGCCGCTGTAGATGATCCATTTCCCCGGCCCACACTACGCCTCGAACACAAAGGGAGGGAGAGGATCTTGTGGAAAACCATAATGTACATTGGGAAATTTTACAACCTATTTTCAATGACGCCATCCCCCCATCCGGCAGGAAATCTTCGATGCCCTTTTCATCAAAATTTTTCTCAATCAGTCGATCCCTTAGACGATGCTCCCCACCAGGTCGTAGGTGTGGGCCTCGGTGATGCGCACCGGCATGATCTCACCCGCAATCCCCTCCCCCTCGTTGATCAGGACCTTCGTATCCACATCCGGCGCCATGCCGGCGGTCCTCCCGCACAGCAGAAGGTCGGTTTCAGGGCTGGGTCCTTCAACCAGCACCGGCAAGACCCGGCCCACCTGTCGGGCATTCCGCCTCCTTGAAACCTCGGCCTGAAGGGCCATGATCTTCTCAAGCCTTTTCTGAGCCGTGTCGCGGTCAACCGCCGGCTTGAGTCGGGCCGCGTGCGCACCCGCCTCGGCGCTGAAGGTGAAGACGCCCACATGGTCCAGTTGCGCACTCCTTACAAAAGCGCAGAGCTGCTCGAACATCGCTTCCGTTTCGCCGGGAAACCCCACCATCAGGGTGGTTCGAATGCTGATGTCTCTTTTTCTCCTGCGGACCCTTTCGATCAGCTCCTCCGCTGTTTCCGTCCCGGGATCCCGGCCCATGGCCCTCAAGAGGGTCGGGTTGACATGCTGAAGGGGGATGTCCAGGTAGGGGCAGATGGCTTCCTCCCTGTCCATCAGGTCCAGGAGGGATTCCGACACACGGTTCGGGTGAAGATACAGTAGGCGGATCCATGCGATTTCCTTGATGCCGGCCAACGACTCCAGCAACTGGACCAGCCGGGGCTCGCCATACAGGTCTTCCCCGTACAGGCTGGTATCCTGGGCAATCAGATTGACCTCCCTGACCCCCCTTTCAGCCAGCCTTTTCGCTTCGCGAATCAGGGAGGGCATAGGCCGGCTTCGGAAGGGGCCTCGCAATTTGGGGATGATGCAGTAGGTGCACCGGTGGGAGCACCCCTCCGCGATCTTGAGGTACGCGGTATGAAAGGGGGTCGTCTGCACCCTGGGGAAATGATCGCCGGCCAGGAAAGTAGGTCGGCTGATCAAAAAAGGCGCAGGGCCTTTGCTGTCAGGTCTCAGGATCTCTGCGATGCGGGCGATCTCTCCGGTCCCGATCCACCCATCCACCTCAGGGATCTCCTCGGCCAGTTTGTAGCCATATCGCTGCACCAAACACCCGGCCACCACCAGCCGTTTCAGTCTCCCTTTCTTCTTGAGCCGTGCGGTTTCGAGGATCGTGTCAATGGCCTCCTCCACAGCCGACTCCAGAAAACCGCAGGTGTTGATGACCGCAACCTCCGCGTCGGCCATGTCGGGGGTTAATCGGAATCCTTCGGACCGAAGGATCCCGAGCATATGCTCGCTGTCCACCAGGTTCTTGGCGCAGCCGAGGCTGATCATGGATACGTTTCGCGACATTCCTTAAATAATTACACCTTCTGTCTGAGTCGCACGAAGCCGCCAAGAACAAGAAGTGAAGGACCTCTCTGGGGCTATTGGAGAAAGCGCGTCGTGTGCCTCGTGGTTCTGTCCGACCATTTTGGCTTGCCGCCCAGGCCGCCTGGGGACAAAACATAATTATACCTAAAAGCTGCAATCGGGAATTGAGCGCGGCGGGGGCGTAGTTCTGCGCGGAATCGGGCATAGTCGGAAGCCCCTATTCTACCCCATTGCCGTGGGAGAAATCCCGAGAAGGGGGCGAAT
>Ga0172375_10010066_pt1 | contig 12337 bp, 16 predicted proteins | sample LakKiv1m_FD_114537 | JGI IMG/M metagenome (GOLD analysis project Ga0172375, IMG submission 114537) | Freshwater microbial communities from Kabuno Bay, South-Kivu, Congo - kab_092012_11.1m | ecosystem: Environmental > Aquatic > Freshwater > Lake | place: Democratic Republic of the Congo... | reverse complement strand
TCTCGGTCGGGATAACAGTAGGGGCAACAGTGGGATTGGTATCTGAATCAGTAACTGTAGGAGTTGGGGTTAATTTAGTTGGAGTTTGGCTCGGTTCCGGAGTTAGGCTGATTTCCGGTGTAGGGGTTTGGGTGGGATCAACCGTAGCTTCGCTATCATCACTGATTTGATTCTCGGTAGGGACGGTTTCGTTTATTGTTTCCGCTAAAATGACCGACGGATAGACCGATTGAAATATTAAGACAAAGGACAAGAGCAGGGATAGATATTTTTTACCCTTATAGGACATGTTTTGTTATGTCGATGGCTGTAATTATCAACTGCATCAATATATTTGTCAAGTTTTACTTTTTTATCTCTGATGTCAGGCTCAATTGGTGTGATCCGGTGAATTTTATCTTGATTTGTGGGGAATGAAAATTGCGAATTACTTTAACTGTATCACCGGCTTTTAGGCCATAAGTTTTGACCAGGTCAGAAGCGATAGTAACCGCCAACGAGTTACCGGCTTTAATAATTTTTTGATTGGACATTTTTAGGCGAGAAGGCGGTCATCATCACCGATAAGCATAATCCGAGGATAGCGGAGGATTGAAAGAATAAATGGATCACGGCCGTTTTTACGATAATTAAACTCTTCTTCGGTCATGACGGAGTAGTTAACTTCAACCTTTTTTTCAATTTCGTAATTTTTCACCAATTGATTAAGTTGTGGCATAATGATGTCACCGATAAACATCAGGTCAACTTGATCATCAGGTCGATTGCCCTTTTTTATTAACCTGGTCGACATAAAAGCGTATTTGACAAAACCTAATTTTTGCCGATTTTTTAGCACTTCCCGACCCAAACCAGAAATTTTAGCAACAATCGCTATTAGTTCAGGGGAAAAGAGATAACTAGGATTAGCTTGGTAATATAACCGGTTACCTCTTTTTTCGCTTTTGACGATTCCAGCTTCTTGAAGGTGTGATAGTTCTCGACGAACGGCATTAATTTCCTCTTTAACTTGTCTGGTTAACTGACGAACGTAGAGCATTTCCTTGGGATTAACCAAAAACTCTTCGAGTAACTTAGCTCGAACTCGAGAAGTGATAAAGTCTGAAAGATTGGCCATGTTTCAAAATGATCCCTGTTTGTTTATAAACAGGGGTAGGCAGGCCTAATTGATGTTAGTTATAGTCTATTTTATTACCTTTGGCAAGGACTTCTATCCAGATTTTACCCGGCTGGAACTGAAATTCCTTCCCGGATGAATCGGTAAATATGGTCCGACTTAGGCGAGCCTTTTTAGTCCAGGTAACTTGACTAGCTTGACCATGACTAAAAATAATAGCCTTACCGGTGTCAATGGTACCGTAAAGCATGTGCTTTACCTCATCGATTGGTCCTGTTTCAGTAGCAAACTGAACTATGATAGTAGTTGTTGTTAATTGCTGATCAGTGTTTTTATCGATATGTGACTCGCCGCCATTCTTGCGTTTGTAAATTTTCTGTTCTGAATCGTAGACCCAATTGACGGCATACTGCTTGTAATCTTCCCAGAAATCAAAAGTTATGTTACTCGCTGGAGTAGTGTTTTTGGGTAAGGTGTCGCTAAACTTCCAGGGAGTAAAAGTCTCGGTCCAAGAATCACCTTTTTTGTCTTCAGCGGCGAAGCCACGACGAGCCGCTTCTTTCCAAAGAGCTTCGCTAAAACAATACATGGTGTGTTCGGTGGCAACTTCTCGACCTAGACGGTTATAGTCACGCTGACACTCTCTAATAGATAAACCGAATTGATTAAGATCATTGGCACCTGCCCAACCATAGGATTGAATTTGGCCTAAGGCATTGGCTTTATTGGGTGTATTACCACCACCAACGTGAACGTAAATTGGATATTTACTATATTCGGAGACCCAGTCTAAAAAGTAAGTTCGGGCACTTCTTACCGGACCTATGGTTAGATTCTGAGATACAGCATCACAATAATAAACGGCCATAAAACGGGTAATGCCACCCTCAGCAACGGTTTCGTAGACGATATCAGCAGCCGAAAGACCAGATTGGGGCCGGGCATCAATGTGGTTTTCAATCATGACGGCCATGGGACGACGCTTTTCCCAGGCTTGACGTTCAACAACGGTGTATTTTTTACCGTTTAAGGGGCAGGCTTCGGTTAAAGGGGCACTGGGATCAATATCTAAGATTTTTTCAAACTTGCTGGTTGTTGAGGTGGTACTTGGGACTAGCGGAGAAATGAGATCGCCTTGCGAATTATTTTGATAATTAAAAAAAGCAAAGGCTCCGGCAGCGGAAACTAAATAAAGAGCTAATAAGATAAGATTAAATTTACGATTAAAAATTGATTTCATTTTTGGTGATTAGAATCAGCAGAAGAAGCACCTCTAATTACTTCAGCCTCTTCTTTTGATAAGTCCTGGTTAGTTGATTTGCCTTTAATAATTTTTTTAGCATAAATCCGGGTGGATTCACGGCTATGTAATGAGCTTATCACAATTCCATTGAGATTTTCATCTAGTAAACTCAAGATAAAACTCTGATTTCCACCGGTGTCAGTAAAGGGATTGAAACGCTTAAAACCTAAAGACTGGAAATGAGATTTATTATTTTCAATTTCTTGCTCTAATGTTTTTTTGACATTGTCAATTTCATCCCGATTGGCTTTTGACTGAGCAATGAGTTGATTTAGACAAGAAATTAAGTCTTTGCGATTAACGTTACTGGTTAAACGTTGATAGTGAAGCAAAAGACGAATTAATAAAAAGGTGATTACCAATAACCAAAACCCAATTATTCCAAAAATAATGTTTATGTTTGTTAGCGGCATGAAAATTATTGTAACAGAAGATAATGATAAAATTAGGTGAATGAAGAAAAGAAGAACAAGAAGCGAAAAAATTAAAGCAGACCAGAAGAGTGGTTTTAAAGTTAATTTCGGACAAATCAAGCAAAAGGATGCTTCTATTCAAAATAAAGCCGATTTATCGGATACCAGTCATCTCAAAAAAGACTTGACAAAGGTGGTACTGATATCTATGCTTGCGGTAGGTTCCGAGCTTGGATTATGGTGGTTTGTTTTTAAATAAATCGCTCGGAAAAGAAAGGAGGTGAAAAGTAAAAATGGTAATGTATTGTGTTAAATGCCGCGCCAAACAAGATGTAGGAGACAAATTCGAAAAGGTGACCATGAAAAATGGAAAACCAGCCGCACGTGCTGTCTGCCCAAAGTGTGGTACAAAAATGTTTAAAATTGGCGCTGCTTAAGATAGCAACATTAACCCGGGACAGAGAAATCTTATCTCGGGTTTTTGTTGGTTTTTTCCTAAAAAGAGAATAAGCTTAGGCATAACAACCCCAACAGAAAGGTGTAAAGAGAGAAGATTTTCAGATTTTTATTTTTAAGGAAATAGTTTAATAATCGAAGGGCAATAAGACTGGAAAAGAAGCTAAAAAACAATCCAGTAATATCTATTCCCATTGATTGCGGTTGATAATTAGATAGATCCTTCAGGACCAGAATAATGGCTCCAAAAATAGCTGGGATAGCTAAAATAAAAGCAAAATTAAAACTTGCTTGAGTTTTTAGACCAGATAATTTACCGGCAAATATTGTTGATCCGGATCGAGAAATGGCAGGGATGATAGCAACAGCTTGAAAAATGCCGATAAGAAGAGATTGCTTAAAGGAAATTTTCTCCAGAGAGGTTTTACCTTTAGGCAAATAAGGGAAAAGAAATAAGCAAAAACTGGTAAATAAAAACGAAAGGCCTAAAAACTGAGGTGTTTCAAAAACAGACTGAAAATGACTGTAGATGAATAAACCAATAACTACTACCGGTATTGTACCGATAATTAATACGGGAATTAGTTTAACGAAATATTGGCGCAGATAGCGCCGAAAATACCAAATAATTGCCAAAAGACTGCCAGCATGTAAAAAAACATCTAGGGTTACCGGTTGGGAATACGGAGAAAAGAGGAGGCGAAATAATAAAAGATGTCCGCTACTGGAAACGGGTAAAAATTCAGTTAACCCCTGAATGAAACTAATGATAATTATTGAAGTAAGAGCCACAAAGAATTATTGGGATTAGCCAAGATCTTTTTTGATATTTTTATACCAATTTTCAAAAATTGTTCGAACCAGATCTTTAGATCCGAGACCCAAACTTAAACCTAACCCCAGTGCTAACATGGCAATAAAACCGATAAAGATAATGTTCACAAAACTTTCGGCAATCCCTAATTGAGATAGCGCAGCTAAAGAAGTAAAAACAATCACCAAGTAACTTGAAAGTTTGGCTAAACTACGACTAACTTTAAGGTCAATACTAGACAAAGAACCTTTGAGAATTTTTTCAATTATTCCGGCAACAATAACACCAAAAGCTAAAATAATGATCGCGGCAATAATGTTGGGGATATAGGCTAAAAGCCGATTAAGAACTTGGGTTACCGTCGATAAACCAAGCAGGTTTATGGCGGTAACGGAAAAAATTAATATTACTAAGCCTTTTGTTAGATTACCGATGATCGATTCAATCGTTTGGCTGATTTGAGCTTGTTCTAAAAATTTCTTGACGTTTTGAGAGGTGGTCAGTTTAGAAAGCTGCAAAATCCGAAATAATCTAATAACTAAAGAGCGACTCCAGTTGGCAAGAATCAAGCCCAAAACAAAGATGGTTAAAGCGCCGAGAAAATTAGGGAGAAAATTGGCAATGCCCAATAAAATTGATTCTGTCGTCGAAACTAAAGCGGAATTCAAGGTAGCAAAAACAGCTGACATATCAAAACAATAACATAATAATGTTATAATGTCTAGGTTGATTCATTGGCCGGAGGAGACGCTCCGCTACGGCGGGGAGGAAAGTCCGGACAGCAAAAAGACAGGGTGACCTGGGAAACGAGGTCTTCCGATGGGTAACCATCGAGAACGCGATCGGGCCACAGAGACGATTAAAGGTGAAACGCCCCAACGTCAGTTGGGGGTTCCGTTAGGGTAACTTAGCGGAAATGGTAACCCGCCCCGCTGCAACCTCCGAACTGAACGTCAATAAGTGTCTTTTCTGATTCTGATTCATCAGAAACGTTCTAAGGTCGAGGGCTTAGATAGATGTCTTCATAAAACAGAATTCGGCTTACACGGCCAGAGTCAACTTTAATCTATTACGGGTTGGTTAGTTTTCTGATTAAAGTGAAGGTGTTTGATGATTACCTCGAGGGTAATAATTAGAGGCAGAGACAAAACAGCTAAGGAGGCTCCCCCTAAACGGAAACCAACCGTAATGGCGATGATGGTAATTACCGGATGAAGTCCGGCAATTTTCTTCATAATATTAGGAACAAGAAAATTATTTTCAATTTGCTGAACAATAACTGAAACTAAAATAGCCAGTAGTCCATGAGTAGGAGAAATAGAGAACCCCACCAGAGCAGCAGGTACAGCGGCAATCGTTGGGCCAATGTTGGGAACTAATTCCAGAAAACCGGCAATTAAAGCCAGGGGGACAACAAAGGGCAGACCAATTAGAATAAACCCAATATAGTTAGCTAAACCAACTAAAATCATCAATAACAATTCACCGCGCATCCAGTGGCCAAGACGATTTTCTATTTCGGCCAAAATATGATAATACCTTTCGCTCTTTGAACCAAAAAGGTCATTAAAATAATTTGACCACTTGTTTCGGGTTTGTAAAACGTAATAGCTAATAACCAGGAGAGTAAAAAAGGTGACTAAACCAGAGAATGTTCCCAAGGCTATTTTGAAAAAATTTCCCGAAAGAGAACCTAAATTATCAGAAAAAGTGGAAACATTAATTTGATAAGGCGCTAGTTGTTCAATCAATTTAGGAAGTCGTTCAAGGAAAAGTTCTGTTTGGCTAAGCAAGGGAGAGATTAGTGAAGCAACTGTACCGGTTATGGCAGAAAAGATAAGCAGGAGAATAACAAAAGAAGAAAGAGATCGAGGTATTCTTTTTGTTTCCAAATAATTGATTAGAGGACTAATGGCAACCGTTAATAGGAAGGCAATATAAAGGAGAACAAGAATATCACCTATTTCATATATAAGTTTCAAAGAAATCAGTAAGAGAATGGTAAAAATAATAGTTCGGTGAGAAAGGTTAATGGTCAGACTATTTTTTATTTTTTTGCTGATTTTTTTAGCCATTTGAGACAATTATTAATGATAATTGAAGAGGTGGTGCTTTTATCATACCAAATTATATTAGCTTGTTTTTTAAACCAGACTAGTTGTCTTTTGGCATAAGCAGATTCTGCCCTAACCCACAGTTTAATTAATTGTTGACGGGAAATTTGACCTTTAAGAAAATTAATAATCAAATCAACCCCTAAAGCAGAATGAAAATTGGAAGAAGTCGCCCTTTCTGACAAAAATATTTTTTTGACTTCATCAAGAACACCATTCTCAAGCCTAAAATTCACCCGTTTCTCGATTGCCCGTTTAATTGAATCAAGATCGTCTTTAACCCCAATCCAATAAAAATCTGCTGGCAGAATTATTGGTATTGATAAATTATCTACTACCTGGCTAGAAAGACCTACTTCAATTCGACGAATAAGACGGCGGGGGTTATTCTGATCAGAATGATTTAATTGATTAAATAGATCTTGATTAATTTTTTTTAATTCTTGCTGCAACTGATCAACTGACAACTTCTCAAGACGTTGGCGTAATTTGAGATTCCGGGGTAAGTGTATTTTGGCTTCTGGCCTAAAAATAGCTTTTAAATACAGGCCAGTACCGCCAACTAAAATTATTTGTCTTTTTTGATTGGATTCGTGTTTAATAATCTGCCAGGAATATTTAACAAAATCAGATAAATTTGAATCTTCGGCAGGAGACAGAAGATCGACTCCCCAAATTCTGGTTGAGGCGGATTCAAAATATTTAGCTGGTTTTTCCTTATAGGAAATGTCAGGAGAGAGCTTGGGAGAGAAATCTGGAGGGATATCTTTGCCGGTTAAAATGTCCAGATCCCGATAAAGTTGGCGAGAATCAACGGAAATTAAGCTTGCCGGAGCAGTTTCTGCGGCTAATTTTAAAGCCAAACTGGTTTTTCCGGTGGCGGTTGGCCCACAAATAATAATTATTTTTAGTTTAGGTTTTAGCATAACTTAACTAATACAAGGACGGTGTTTGAGGTTGGGTTTATTGATCAGGTCGTCGAGTAAGCACCAGCGTTGTTTTTTTACTTTAGCGGGAATATCATCTGAATATTTCTGAGCTGCGGCAGTTTTTGGCCGAGGAGAATACTGAGAAACGAAGGCCACTTGAAAACCTACTTCTTTAACTAAATTAACAGTTTGTTGAAAGTCGATGTCTGTTTCTCCTGGGAAACCAACAATAATATCGGTGCCTAAAATTATATCGGGCATTTTGTTTTTAATCCGATTAATTAAATTTAAATACTCAGTCCGATTGTGTTGGCGATTCATTAATTTTAAAACCCGGTCACTGCCTGATTGAACCGGTAAATGAAGAAAGCGAGGAATTTTCCGGGAAACAGAAATAATTTCAATCAGTTTATCGGAAAAATTCCAAGGATTGCTGGTTAAAAAATCAATTTTTTCAATTTTTTCAATTTTTTCCAAACTGACAAGTAAATCGATAAATTGAGGGTGAGAATTAACATTCTGGCTAATGAGGGTAATAGACCGACAATCACTATTAACTAAGGTTTTAATCTCCGTGAGAATTTCCATTAAAGGACGATGGTATTCTCGCCCCCGAGCTAAGGGAACAACACAATAAGAACAAAAAGCATTGCAGCCGGTTGAAATAGGGACATAAGCGTGGGAAAGATCTTTTCGAAACGGTGTTTCGGTAAAATCTTTATTTATTGGAAGAATCTGATCTATCCCCGGTAATAACTGTTTGAGTTTTTTCTCACCATGATAAGTCATACAACCGGTAATAACTATCTTCGGTTTTTTTTTACCAGAAAAATAATCAGTAACATTCTTTAAGAAGCCAGCCACTCTGTCTTCTGCTCGCTGACGAACCGAACAGGTATTAACAACAATTTCGTCTGCTTGGCGCCAATTGAGTATTTCTTGATACCCACGTGATTGATAATTGGCGGCAAGCCGTTCAGAATCGTTTTTGTTGGCCTGGCAACCAAAGGTTTTAAGAAAATAATTCATTACCAAATTTTCTTTTTTAAAGGTTTGCCAACTCGGAAATTAATTACCCGATGACTTTTGATTGTCTGGCGGCTAGCTTCGTTTCCAAAAGGAACAACCTGTTTATCAGCAACTTTAGAAACATAAAAGGTACCAAAACCAGAAATCACTACTTTATCACCCTTAGAAAGAGAGGCAATAACTTCATTAAAAAGATTCTCGATAGCTTCCCGAGAAGCTTTTTTGGTTAAATGAGCTTTTTTAGCTACAATATTGATTAAATCGTGTTTAGTCACAGTTTTTTTGTCACCTCCTTTCTGTTTAAAATTCTTTTTGATGTTACCACTGGTGTATCAGTTTAATCAAGTATTTATTTGGCTATTTCTACTGTTCTGGTCTCTCTGATAACAATAATTTTGACATTTCCTGGATAGGTTAGACTATCCTGAATTTTGTTTTTGATTTCCCCTGCCAAAACTATACAACGGTCATCGCTGGCTTTAGTATTATTAACGATAATCCGTAATTCCCGGCCGGCTTGAATAGCATAGACTTCGTCAACCTCAGGATAACTTTTAGCAATGCTCTCTAAGCTGCTAATACGTTTAATGTATTCATCGTAATTTTCATTTCTGGCCCCTGGTCGGGCACCAGAAATAGCATCAGCGATATAAACTAAAACTGATTCCACTGAAGTAAAAGGTTCGTCTTCGTGATGTTGAGCGACACAATCAACCACCTTTGAAGGAAGATTGTATTTTTTCAAAAGTTTTACCCCCAATTCAACGTGACTACCTTCAGCTTCATCAACTACTTTACCGATGTCGTGAAGCAAACAAGCTAAACGTACAGTATCCAAGTCAGCTTTAGTTTCCGAGGCCAGCTTCATACCGATCCTGGTTTCTTCCAGAGTGTGGCTAATCATGTTTTGTCCATAAGAAGTACGAAATTTAAACTTGCCCAGGTAAGAAATCAGATCATGAGGAAGAGTATAAACACCAACAGCGTGGCAAAGTTTTTCACCTTCTTGGAAGATTATTCGATTGATGTCCTGTCTGGCTTTGGCTAAATATTCTTCTATTCTGGCGGGTTGTATCCGACCGTCCTTAATTAAATGCACTAGGGCCACTCGAGCAATTTCTCTTCTAACTGAATCAAAACAAGATAAACGAATTATTCCCGGGGTTTCATCCATGTCGATATCGACACCGCTTTTATTTTCAAAAGCTTTGATATTACGGCCATCTTTTCCAATTACTTTGGCCTTAATATCCTCGCTTTGTAATTCAACTGTGGAGATTGTATATTCGGCAACATAATCCGTGGCACCTAACTGCATACTATCGACAATGATCTGGCGAGCTTTGTCTTCGGCTGTCTCTTTAGCTTCATCTTGGACATCTTTAATAATTTTGGCCATCTGAGCCTGAGAGTCTTTTCTGACTTGGTTTAACAAGAGCTGCCGAGCTTCCTCCTGACTCATACCGGCCAGTTTTTCTAATTTTGTTTTGAGGCTTTCCGATTCTGTCTCTAGTTGGTTCTTTTGAGTATTAATTTTTTCAACTTCCTTACTTAACTGATCTTTTTCTAGATCAACCTTTTCCCTCTCCTGAACAAGCTGTTTTTGTTTTTCGGCTAAAACTAAAGATTGATCCTTGATCTCACCCAGACGTTTTTCAACATCCTTGATGGCCTGGTCTTTAATTTTTAAGGCTTCATCCTTAGCTTCGAGAATTATTTCTCTAGCCTTAGCTTGAATTTCTTCTAATTTTGATTCTTCCCGGGGAGCAGGATTTGGTGAAGACGGGAGTTTTGTAACAATTGGACTCGAACTGTTTTTAAAAATGCTTGGGAATAAAGACATAGTGATAGATAAAATAATAAATGCCCAGCAGTGAAAACACCCAAATCCAAGTTATCTATTTTCAGAAATGTGGGGGAGGGTAACGAAAATCATAAAACTTTATTTTTTCAGGTAAATTTCACTGATTAAGCAGTTATTATTTTAATTGACTTAACCAGTTAAGTCAATCTGCCGATAAACAATTGAGGCGGGAAAACCGCGAGACATAAGAAAACGAGCAGTTTTGGCCTTATCTTTATAATCTGTCATATTTAAATGCCGTTTTTCGATAAGAGTTTTTGCCAAAATTAATTGTTTTTCGAGCGGTAACATTTGTTTAATTTGTTCGTCTATTTGTTTAGGAACTGCTCCAATTTTAATTAATTTAAATCTAATCATAATTGGACCATAAATTTTTGAGCTAGTATGCGAACTAATATAATCAACTATAAATTTATCGTCATCGATAATTTTCTCAACTGATAATCTGGCAATAATTTCATTAATCAAAGAGTCGTTCTTACTTTCCTTTTGTAATCTTTTTTTTATCTCTTGGCTTAGACGAGGCCTGAAAGAGAGATACCTAAGAGCTATTTTTACCAATTTGCTCTTTTCGTCATTCATGATTCGTGAGGTGGCTTTAAATTAAGTGTTTTATAAATCGCTTTTTCAATTTCGGCGATGATCTTGGGGTTATCAGCTAAATAAAGTCTGGCTGCTTCACGTCCTTGACCGATAACTTTATCCTGATATTTTAAAAAGGCACCAGATTTGTCAATAATTTCTTTTTCTACCGCTAAATCAAGGATTGTTCCTAAACGGGAAATGCCTCCCTGGTTTAAGATGTCAAATTCGGCCATTTTAAATGGTGGGGCAACTTTGTTTTTGACAACTTTGGCTCGGTGTCGACTACCAACAACTTCTTCTCCCTCTTGAATATTACCGATTTTACGCATATCTATTCTGACAGAAGCATAAAATTTTAAAGCTCGACCGCCGCTGGTGACTTCAGGATTACCAAACATAACACCTATTTTTTCGCGTAACTGATTGGTAAAAATTAACATGCATTTGCTCTTACTAATAGCGCCGGCTAGTTTTCTCAACGCTTGGCTCATCAAACGTGCCTGGAGACCAATAACTGAATCGCCCATTTCACCTTCAAGTTCGGCCTTAGGAACAAGAGCAGCAACAGAGTCAACCACAATAACATCAATACCACCGGAACGAATCAAGGCGTCGGCGATCTCTAAAGCTTGCTCACCGGTATCCGGTTGAGATAATAAAAGTTCGTTTAAATTAACACCGATATTTTGGGCTCTTTGTGGGTCGAGGGCGTGTTCGGCGTCGATAAAAGCGGCCACACCGCCTTGTTTTTGTGCTTCAGCAATGACGTGTAAGGCTAGAGTTGTTTTACCGCTAGCTTCTGGGCCATATATTTCAACTATTCTTCCTTTGGGTAAACCGCCAACCCCAAGAGCTAGATCGAGACTAATTGCTCCAGTAGGGATAATGGCAATGTTTCTTTCAACTCCTGTTTGACCCAGTTTCATAATTGAACCAGAGCCAAAACGTTTATCAATCTGTTCCATGGCAATCTTTACCGCAGTGAGACGTTGGTTTTTGTCAGAACTTCTTTTATTAATTGTTTTTGAGGGTTTTACTTTTTTGGCCATTTTTAAAAAATTAATATTTAGAACTTAATAAATATATATTAGCATGCTTCGGGTTTTATTATGGTAGATAATTCTTATTTTTGCAAGAGGCCTTGGCATGATAAAATTGGGCAAGTTCAAATTGAACTTCGGGGTGTAGTATAACGGCGCTGCCCAGAGGGTTCTGAGCTCTGCCCGGCGGGCGCTGCCCAGAGGGCTCTGCCCGGCGGGTTAGTATGGGCACCATAAATATGGCTTTTGTATATTTATTAAAAAGTTTGAGCGATTCAAAAAAATATATTGGTTCGACGGTTGACCTGGACAGAAGGATAAAAGAACATAATCGGGGTTGTGTATTTTCAACAAAAAATAGAAGGCCGTTAATCTTAATTGGATTTCAATCAGTCGAAACAATTGAAGAAGCTGCCGAGCTTGAAAAAAGATATAAGAAGAGCCACGATTTTTTGGAAAAAATGATAAAATTGGGCAAGTTCAAATTGAACTTCGGGGTGTAGTATAACGGTTAGTATGGGCGCATGGGGTGCGTCCGATCTCGGTTCGATTCCGAGCACTCCGACTGTTTTTTAAAGCAGTGGTGACAAAAAGGTGCCGATGTTGCGGTGACGGACCATGTTGACGGAGAGCTTCTATGTGTTTATCTGTACCGTAGCCTTTGTTTTCTGAC
>Ga0172375_10010065_pt1 | contig 12337 bp, 13 predicted proteins | sample LakKiv1m_FD_114537 | JGI IMG/M metagenome (GOLD analysis project Ga0172375, IMG submission 114537) | Freshwater microbial communities from Kabuno Bay, South-Kivu, Congo - kab_092012_11.1m | ecosystem: Environmental > Aquatic > Freshwater > Lake | place: Democratic Republic of the Congo... | reverse complement strand
GGATCCGGTGGCCTCTTCGGTCTAGGCTTTGGTCAAAGTAACCAAAAATATCTCTATCTGCCTGAGGCACATACAGCCTCTATGTCTGCTATAATTTGTGAAGAGTTGGGAATGCTGCGGGCTGCAGCGATAATTCTGGTATTTGTTTTTATCGCTCTACGTGGCCTGAAGATCGCCAAGTCGGCACCGGATAATTTTGCTCGATTTGTTGCCATCGGCATCACTGTCTGGATCTTCGCCCAGATGACGATCAACATTGCTGCCATGCTCGGACTACTGCCACTGACTGGTATCCCGTTACCATTTATTAGCTACGGTGGTACCTCGCTGATAGTCCTGCTGGCAGCTGTCGGAGTTTTGACAAATATATCAAAATACCAGACCAGTTAAACGGTTGAAAGGTGAACGGTTAAACTGTTACTTTTGAGCAGTCAAATTCAATTAAACACTTATCTAAAAAATGAAAAGGGAAAGTCATAAAAACAGAAGGGTAATCTTGGTCGGTGGTGGCACCGGTGGTCATGTTGTGCCGATTTATCGCATTCACCAATATCTTCTCGATCACGATCCTGATACACCGGTGACAATTATCGGTAGTGGTTCAGAGATAGAGCAGTTATTTTTTGGCGGTTTGCCAAATTATCTCACTTTGTCGGCCGGCAAATTTAAGGGCTATGATCTCCTAGTAAATCTGTGGCAAGCGATTCTTTTTTGTGCTGGCTTTGTCCAGGCGCTGATTTATCTGATCCAGATTCGGCCGAAAATAATTTTTGCCAAGGGCGGTTATGTGACAGTGCCTATCCTGACCTGGGCACGAATATTGCGCGTCCCCTATTTTGTTCACGAATCCGATGTTTTAATGGGGCGGGCCAATCGTTTTGGCGCCAATGGAGCGAAGAAGGTTTTTGCTGGTTTCCCAACCAAGAATTATCCTGAGCTGCAGAAGAAAAAAATCGAATTTTGCGGTCAGATAATTAGTGATGAAGAGAGGAAGAAGCCTTTTGAGCGTTTCGATTTTGGTTTTAAAAATGAAAATCCGGTCATCCTTATTACTGGTGGTAGCCTTGGTGCGGTCAATCTAAATAAAAATGTTTTTGGCTCATTATCAGAAATTTTGCTGAAATACAATATTATTCACCAGACAGGCAGTAAGGGGTACCAGGAAGCGATCAATGTCAGAGCCGCGCTGCCAGAAAGTATGAAAAGATCATACTTTATCTCTGATTTCCTCTCATCTCTCGATAATGATAACAAGATTTTGGCGGCGATGGAGATGGCTGATCTAGTTATTGCTCGGGCAGGCGCGACGACAGTAGCAGAGATTGCTATGGCTGGCAAACCGATGGTACTGGTTCCCTATCCGTATGCGGCTGGCGATCATCAGACAAAAAATGCCAAAGCCTTGGAAGAAGCAGGGGCTTGCGTTACTATTTCAGACAAGGACTTAACTCCGCAAGCATTGACCAAAATAATCAACAATTTATTTAAGGATAAAGATAGGATGAAAAAAATGGCTAAGTCGGCGAAGGAATTTTTCCCGACTGATGCTGTAGAAAAAATTTCTAAGGAAATTATTAAAGAGGTTTCAAAATGAAATATCATCTGATTGGGGATCATGGTGTCTCGATGCGCGGGATAAAAAAATACCTAGAACTTCTTGGACATGAAGTGACTGGATCGGACCTAAAATCTGGCGGTCACTCGGCGACAAATATCGCTCCTGGTATTGACTTGGTTGTCCGTACCTCAGCCGTCAGTCCAGGATCGCCTGGCTGGGTTGAGGTTGAAGCGGCTGAGAAATTGGGGATCAAAGTTATCAAGCGTTCAGAGTTGATCGGCGAGCTGACCAAAGACAAAAAGTTGATCGCCATCTCTGGTATGCATGGCAAGACGACGACGACAGCGATGGCCGGTCTGGTAATGATAGGTGCTGGTTTGGACCCAACTGTATTGATCGGTGAAGAAGTCAGGGATTTTGACAGCGATGTTATCAGGCTTGGTAGATCAGACTGGTTTGTCTTTGAGGCCTGCGAATATGATCGCAGTTTTCTTGATTTTTACCCAAAGATTGCGATCTTGACCAATATCGAAGCAGAGCATCTCGACACTTATCCGGGTGGTTTGCCGGAGATAAAAGAGGCTTTCCTCGAGTACCTCAACCACTTGCCTGATGACGGAGTTATCATTGCCTGCGGTGATGACGAGAACGTCAGGGAGGTTCTCGGTAAATTACAGACAAAGGCTAAGGTGATCGAGTATGGATTTACGACAGAAAAATACAACCGTTTGTGTTTTGATCTGGCAGTGCCAGGTAAGCACAACCAGTTAAATGCTCTAGCTGTCGTTGCTCTGGCTGATCATATTGGCATCGACCAGGAGATAGTTAAGGAGGTTTTGGAGAAATTTCACGGCGCTCATCGTCGTTTCGAGTTAAAAGGGGAATACAAAGGTGCTGACCTGATCGATGATTATGGCCATCATCCGACAGAGATAAAGACGACGATTGCCGCTCTGGTGGAGCGCTATCCGGACAAGAAAAAAATAGTTGTTTTCTGGCCACATCAGTACAAGAGGATCAAGCCGCTACTTGATGAATTTAGCCAGGCCTTTGACCAAGCTGATGAGGTTATCATCAAACCAATTTATTTTGTTCCCGGTCGCGATGAGGTCCTAGATGTTTCCTCAGAAGATCTGGTTGCTAAGATTAATCAGGAAAAAGATCTGGCTAAAGTGATGGGGACAGATGAGGGGATAGTCGAATATCTGAAGAAAGAGTTAAATCCAGACGCAGTCCTTTTGACGATCGGTATCCCGCCAGTTTATAAAATTGCCGATAAATTGCTGGAGTCGAAATGAATGACATCGACGTCGAGCTGAGAAAAATTCTTGGCGAGGAGCTGCAACAAAATGTTGTCTTGCGTGACTTTGTCTCGATGAGGGTCGGGGGAGTTGCTGATTTTTTTTATACAGCGACCGATATTAGTAATCTGACTCTGGCGGTGTCGGCGGCAGTGAAATTAAAAATCCCCTACTTCATCCTTGGCGGCGGCTACAACGTCATCCCCTCTGACCGTGGCTTTCCGGGACTGGTGATTAAGAACGACTGTTCCAACATCGTCTTTAGCCCGGACTTTTCAGGGGTGATTACTGACTCGGGAGTAAATCTGGGGCGACTGATAAATCAAGCAGCTAGTCATGATCTCGGTGGGCTGGAATTTATCTTTGGTGTGCCGTCGACAGTCGGTGGTGCCGTCTATGGCAACGCCGGAGCCTTCGGCCAATCTATCGGTGACTTTGTCAAATCAGTCACTCTACTTGTACCCAAGGATGACACGGTCGTCATCGTCAAACACAGCCCGACCTGGATGAATTTTCGATATCGATCTTCTGCTTTAAAGAATGATTTCAGGGAGGAAAAATACAAGCCAGTTATCTTGACGGTCACTCTGCAGCTAGTCCAGCGGCGTAAGGATGAGATCTTGCGGATGATGCAGGAAAATTTGAGGCTAAAAAAGAATGGCCAGCCGCTTGCAGAAAAATCATCAGGTAGCTTCTTCAAAAATCTTGGAGCTTTGCCAGAAAATGCTGCTGGATATTTACTCGACCATGCCGGGGCCAAGAAGCTGCGTGTTGGCGGTGCCGCTTTTTCCAAGAAGCATGCCAACTTCCTGATCAATCGCAAAAACGCTACGGCTAATGATGTCCATGATCTGGCCGAGAAAGCCAAGGAATTGGTCAAGGAAAAATTTGATTGTGATCTAGAAGAGGAAATTGAATATGTCGGCAGATGGTAAAAGAGTATTGCAAAAAATCGTTTGGGTCGTCGCGAAAATATCGGGCGCCCAAGATCTATGGTCCGTCCAAGCGAAGTAGAGATGGGTCAAGGTTTAAATTATCTTCCGGTAAATTGAAGTTGCTTTTAGCATTGATAATAATTTTGAGTGCCTTGTATTATTTTTTTGCTTCGTCGCAATTTCGAATTAAAGATATTATCGTTCAGGGAAATTCACTGGTGAGTAATGATGAGGTTTTGAGCGCTCTGCCCAGGGGTGAAAATATCTTTCTTTTCAACACCGACAAGAGCAGGGCAGAAATAGTCAAAAAATTTCCGGAGATCAAGCAGGTCGAGATCTATCGCGGCATTCCTGATGCGCTCAAGGTGGTGGTGCTGGAGCGCGAAAACAAGATTGTCTGGCAGACAAATGATGAGTTCTACTACATCGGTGCCAGTGGTCATGTGACACGCAAGATTACGTTGGAGCAGGTTGGCGGTTTACCGGTTGTTGTCGATACCAAGAATTTGCCGGTGAAGCTGGGCGAGAACTTAGTCTCGCCAAATTTTGTTGCCTTTATCACAAACGTCTACTCATCATTCCAGGGTGAGGAAAATATCAAGCCATTAAATTTCGAGATTTCTGAGACCACCTTCAATGTCAACTTGAAAACGGAAGCGGGATTTTATGTTAAATTAAATTCACTGCGCAGTAGTACTAAACAGCTTAGCGATTTGAAAAAGATCATAACACAATATCGGGCTAACATTCTTGAATACGTCGATCTTCGCATCGACGGCTGGGCGTATTACAAGTAGAAAGACATGAAAATAGAGTATAAAGTTATAAGTATTTTTGACTATGACAGCTGATGAGATAATTGCAAAGCTAAAAACTTTTGAAAGTGCCAAAAACCGGGAGGGGATGGCACGTTTTGGTATCACCGGCAAAAATGTTCTCGGCGGACCAAATATGCCGATCTTGCGCAAGATAGGCAAAGAGATTGGTAAAGATCACGAATTAGCGCTGGAACTGTGGCAGAGTGAGATTCACGAAGCGAGGATACTGGCGGCCTTTATCGATGAGCCAGACAAAGTTAGCGAGAAGCAATTTGAAAGTTGGGCAGCTGATTTTGACAGTTGGGATATCTGTGATACGGTCTGTGGTAGCCTCCTCGATAAAACTCCTTTTGCTTACAAAAAAGCCTTTGAGATGGTAAAAAAGAAAGAGGAGTTTCAGCGTCGGGTTGGTTTCGTAATCATCACTTGGTTGGCAGTTCATGACAAGAAAATGGCCGATGCTGAATTTGTTAAATTTTTTCCGATGTTGAAAAAATATGCTATTGATGAGCGCAATTATGTCAAAAAAGCGATCAACTGGTGTTTGCGTCAGATTGGCAAACGGAACAAAAATTTGAATAAGGAAGCCTTGAAACTGGCAAATGAAATTGCTGAAATTGACTCCAAGTCGGCTCGCTGGATTGCTGCTGATGCGATCAGAGAATTAAGTATAAAAGAATTTAAAAATGAAAAATAATTGGGTTATAGCCGATAAAAAATTTGAGGATGTTATCGATCAGTTGCTGTACAACCGCGGTGTGATAAAGTATGACCCGTCGCGACGAGGTCGTGCCGAGGCGGAAACTGACAAAGACGACAAGGAGAGATTTCTCAGGCCGGATTTTGATCAGGATATTCATGATCCGTATCTGATGAAGGATTTGGAAAAAGCTGTCATTCGAATTAAGCAGGCGATTGATAGTGGCGAGAAGATTGGCATCTTCGCTGACTATGATGCTGACGGTATACCGGGAGCAGCTCTCATGTATCGCGCACTGAAACATCTCGGCAACACGCCCGAGGTTTACATTCCCAGTCGTGTCGAGGGTTACGGGCTATCAGAGTACGGTCTCGAATATCTGAAATCGCAGAAATGCACTCTCGTCATCGCTATCGATCTTGGTATTCGCAGTTTTGCTGAGGCAGAGTATGCCAAGAAAATTGGTCTGGATTTAATTATCACTGACCATCATTTGCCGGATGAGAAATTGCCAAAATCCCTATACTTGATTAATCCGAAACAAAAAGGTGATAAGTATCCGGACAAAAATCTTTGCGGTTGTGCAGTCGCTTTCAAGCTAGTCCAGGGACTTGGTAAGGTTTTTCCGAAAAAGATTGACGAGAAGTTCCTTAAATGGAATCTCGATCTCGTCGCTATCTCGACTATCTCAGATGTCGTGCCACTCTCTGATGAAAACAGGGTCTTGGCACTCTATGGTTTGAAAGTTATGCGCAAAACCAGAAATTTAGGATTAAAGGAATTAATTAAAATTGCTGGTATCAACACTGAGGAGATCGGTGCCTATCATGTTGGCTTTCAGATCGGACCACGGATAAATGCTCCGGGGCGGATGGACAAGGCAACCAAGTCTTTCGAATTACTTGTCACTGAGGATGAAAAGGAAGCGCGCGAGCTAGCTAAGAAATTAAACGAAGAAAACGAGTCGAGACAATCTGCGATGGATCGTGTCGAGATCGAAGCGATCGCTCAAGTCGAGGAGAAACAGCTCGATAAAAACAAGATCATCGTCGCCACTGGTGATTGGCCGAAGGGCGTGATCGGACCGAGTGCTAGTCGCTTGGTTGAAAAATACGCTCGCCCAGTCATCTTGCTCGCCAAGGACAAGGACGTTCTCGTCGGCAGTGCTAGAAGCGTTTCTGGCGTCAACATCGTCGATATCTTCTCGGCGATGCGCGACATCTTCGAGAAATTCGGCGGCCACTCCGGTGCGGCGGGACTGACACTTAAAGCCAAGAATCTAGAAAAGTTCGACAAGGAAATTCAGAAAATTGCTGATAAGAAGATCAAGGACTCTGATTTAGTCAAGAAAATAAAGATTGACGCGGAAATCAAATTCGCCAAGCTGACGAAAAAATTGTATGAAGAATTATTACACTTCGAACCGTTTGGGATGGGCAATCCACGGCCGACCTTTATGGTTAGCAATGTCAACTTCGAGAACATTCGTTTTGTCGGCAGAGATCAAAACCATTTTCAGGCTCGTGCCGTCAACGGTGATGACCGGATCAAGCTGATCCACTTTTCCTTTCCGTATGAAAAAAGCATGATAGACGAAGAGCAGAAGTACGACCTGGCCTTCACCTTGAATCTGGACGAATGGAACGGCCGAAGTGAACTCTGTTTGCATATAGTGGATATTAAAAATGGAGTCGGGAAGCTTTAGATGAAATTAGTAAATTTTTTTATAGATGAATCTGGTTTTGCAAATCCAAGACAAAAAGAATCTCCATGTTATATTGTTTGTGGATGTATGGTTAATAATGATTGTCGGCAATTTTTAAAGATTAAGGCTGACCAGATCAAGTTTAAATATTGGGGGAGAGAAGATATAGTGTTTCATTCTAGAGAAATTTTTCGAGAGGAAGGAGAGTTCAGTGTATTAAAAGATGCCGAGATTCGTAAAGATTTTGAAAAAGATTTATTCAACTTTTTGGGTCGTGGTGGGTATCAAATATTTATAGTAATTATTGATAAAGAAAAAGCACTAAAGAAGAACTGGGACGAAATGAAGGTCTACAAAGAGTCGACAAATGCAATAGTGAGAAAGTTTGTTTTAGCTCTTTTGGCTAAAAAGTGTCGTGGACGGTTGACTGTGGAATCAGCGACTTCGCAAAAAGATTTTTTGTTTCACAAAGCAGTAGGATTTTATTTATCAAATGGAGTAAAGGAATTTAAAATTCCTTACTCATCTGTTCAGGATAGTTTATCTGAGATTTCTTTTGTAACCAAAAAGAATCATGACATTGAGGAACAAATAGCAGACTTGCTGGCTTATGGAGCCAAGCTTAAGTTTCTCAAAAAAAAAGAACGCGAGATGAGCAACTACGACAAAAAAATCTTGAGATTGCTTGATACAAAGTTGTTTTTTGTTAACAAAGATACTGGAGAGTTCAAGAAAAAATTCTATAGTCAGATTAGTAGTTTTGAGATTTTGCCATAAAAAGCAAAAAAACTGGGTCGCGGCATCACGCTCACTCTCCAGTTTTCAGCATACTTATTTTATCAAAATATACGACTTAATGTCAACTATGAAATTACAACCAATAATTATTTAGTCTATGAGCAAGAAATCTTCAACAATTTGGTTATGTCAGGATTGTAGTAATGAATTTAGCATTTCGTAAAGAATAAAAGTATTTGACCAGTTCGTTGTTTGTTCGGTATAATGTAATTATGAAAATTGAGATAGACCAAAGTAGAAAAGTTGAGGATACAAACCGGCTGACGATTGTTGCTTATTCAAATGGAAAAGCAAAATCGTTAATGATTACGGCCAGGGACAAAAAGTCACTACAATCACTTTTTCGCAGAATAAAGCACCCCGGGTTTTTATCTCAAAAGTCTTTGCGGCAGCAATATTCCTTTTGATTAAAGATGAATACAAAAAGATCGATACCGTAATTATTGATAACGAATATCCTGGTCACGAGAAAACGATAAAACAGTATCTAAAGGAATTTTAAAATAAAAACGGATTTAATCCGGAGAAAGTTAGTTTACATGTTCAATGTATCGGCAAAAAATCGCGGGCGCATGATGCGGCATGGCAAGCATTTCATTCAAAGAGGGCTGATATTAGAGTTACATATCAAGAGTTAGTTGAAATAATTTTCAAATAAAAAAGATCGATGGATGCTTAAACGCCGAATGGTTACGGCGAATCGGCATCCTCCCGATCTGATTAAAGTATATATATTGGTATCACATAAGTCAATGCTTTTTGTAACACAATAGAATAACAATGTCTAAAAAACCATCAACAATTTGGTTGTGTCAGGATTGTGGCAATGAATTTAGCACTTGGAGTGGCGAGTGTCCGGCTTGTAGTGGACCAAACTGCATAATCAAACGCGTAAATAATTTTGTTAGTGTCTTGCTATTTACAAATCAGGAAATAAGTGCTACGCTTGTATCAGCTAAAAACACCCGTCCTACGTTCGCGCACGGCGGGTTTTTATATTCTCTGAAGGGGGTAAGATGAAAAAAGAACGAGTAGCGGTTTTATTGATGGCAGTAATTTTTATCATAAAATAAAAAATCCCAAAATTGGAGTTAAGCACTCTGCCCTCTTCGACTATCGTGGATTTGCTGAGTGGCTGGCACGTGGTAGAGAAATTACTTATTGCGGATATTACATCGGAACTGTTCGGGCGAAACAGGGCGACGCGAGAGGACAAAAATTACGTCGCAACCAACAAAGGTTGTTTTCTCACCTGACTTCAAAAACGCAAAATGTTGTTGTTAAGAAAGGTTTTATGATGAAAAATGAAGGTGTCTTTCATGAAAAAGGCGTCGATGTGCATCTGGCCACAGACATATTGGTTGGTGGATATGAAAATAGCTGGGACACAGCAATTATCATTAGTTCTGATACTGACTTGATCCCAGCAATAAGTAAGTTGAGAGAGCTAAAGAAGTGCGTCGAATATATCGGTTTTTCATTTATGCCGAGTTTTGGACTGCAAAAATACGCAACAATTTCGAGATTGTTGATCAAAGACGACTTTAAACCATTTGAATCAAAAAAGTAAAATATATGGCTAAAAATTCTTCAACAATTTGGTTGTGTCAGGATTGTGGAAATGAGTTTAGTACTTGGAGTGGCAAGTGTCCGGCTTGTGGTGAGTGGAACACGTTAAAAGAAATCAAAATTAAAAACTCAAAAGTCAGAAGTAGTAAGGAAGTTGCTATTGAAAGTAAGAAAATCACAGAGATTCAGGTCACCAATAATGAGAGGAAGACGACGGGGATGGGGGAATTTGACCGCGTCATGGGTGGCGGTATCGTGCCGGGATCGATCACCTTGCTTGGTGGCGAGCCAGGAATTGGTAAGTCGACTCTGATATTGCAGGTAGCTAGCAAGATGAAAAAAACACTCTATCTTTCAGCAGAAGAGTCGATGGCACAAATCACGATGCGAGCCAAGAGGCTTGGTCTTGATGGCGACAATATTGTTCTGGCTTCCGGACCAGAGATCACAGCTATTGAAGCTGAGATCGAGAAGGTAGATCCAGAGCTGATCATCATTGATTCCATTCAAACCGTTTATCATACTTCGTATGACGCGACACCGGGCTCGATAGTACAGGTCAGGGAGTGCGGTATATTCCTGCAACAGTTGGCAAAGAAGACGGGGCGACCGATCATCATCATCGGTCATGTGACGAAGGAGGGCAATCTAGCTGGGCCGAGAATACTTGAGCACTTAGTCGACACTGTTTTGTATTTGGAGGGTGAGAGATTTTCTGAAGCGCGGATCTTGCGAGATGTGAAAAACAGGTTTGGCGCGACCAACGAAGTTGGCATCTTCTCGATGCAAGAAGGGGGATTAGTCGAGGTTAAGAACCCTTCGGAATTATTTTTATCCGAAAAGAGCGAGAGTCCCGGAAGTGTGGTGACGGTGGCACTCGAAGGGACGCGGCCGATCTTGGTCGAGATCCAGGCGCTGGTGGCACCGACGCATTTTGGCTATCCGAAGCGGACAGCGGCCGGATTTAATTTAAACCGTTTAAATTTATTGGCGGCGGTGATCTCCAAGAAAACTCATTTCGATCTATCCAATCATGATATTTATCTAAACATTGTTGGCGGGATGAAGGTAAACGAGCCGGCGGTGGATCTAGCGGTCGTGGCGGCGATTATTTCTTCATACAAAAATAAGTCTTTTTCTAAAAATTCGGTTTTTGTCGGCGAGGTCGGACTTCTTGGTGAAGTGCGCAAAGTCATTCGCCAAGCCGACCGCGAAAAAGAAGCCAAAAATCTTGGTTACAAAATAATCGACGGGATCAAGGACATCGCTGGATTGGGCGAGAAATTAGAATAGATCCATCCTGTTTATCTTTAGAAAATTGTGTAATGTCGCGAGTTGTGAAGGGAACAGCTGTGGTATTATTTTTTTGAAAAATTCCTTTTTGAACTTTTTAGTTTTTTGGGTCGGGTCGCCATCTTTTGTATAGATAATTTCTATGTCCAGGACTAATTTGATTTCGTCTATCAGATCTTGGCCAGTGAGATTATTTTGCACGATGAAATTGATGAAGCAATTCAGATATTGCTCATAACTTTTGCAATTTAGGAAATTGTTTAGTCCAAAAACTCGCTTGTCTTCGCAGTTAGCTTTTTTGAGCCCAGCGAAGAAGTTGTTAGAGAGTGATTCTTCTTTGAGTAACTTATAGAGATCACAGTTCTGACAGTTATTGTTGCAAATTCTAGTATCTAACGTGTCGAAGACAAAGCAAAAACCACGCCAGTCATCGACAAAAACGTTTATGAATTTATCATACTTCGGAGCTAACTTGTTGAATTTTTTTCTAGCAATTTTTAATATATCTTGATTCATATTCGCAAAAGGTTGGTGCGGGGATGGGTTGGAACCATCCCCGCCGGTGGGCATCAATTCGTCTCTTCGTTGAGAAACGGTAGAGGGCAGAGGGGGTAGCCGCCGAAGGGGTCTCCTAACCCCTCGACAGTAGCGCGACAGCCGCCGCGACATTTCTCCCAGCGTTTGCAGGAGTGACAGGGCTCGCCGACGACGGCTTGGGTCAGGCAAAGCCTATTGCAGATCAGGGGTGATTCGTAGGCCGTCCTGATCGGATCAGGGTCGTCGATGTGGCCGAGAGGGACGGTGCTGTTGGAACAGGCCCGGATGCCACCTCTGACGTCGAAGTACAGTCCCTTGTCGTAGAACGGACAAGAACCGAAGATGTGCGGCATCAGTACCGTCATCCGGTCAAGACCGAACTTGACTCGGACGGCCTGGATCTGCTCGATCATCGTCGCCACCTGCTGTGGTGTGGGAGCAGTCTCCCAGTAGTCATCGTCGATCGTCTCGCCCGACCCCATCATCTCCAGATCGGTGCCGATGTTGTGTGCCAGACACCAGTAGTAGTAGCCAGGGACGTGGCTGATGTTGGCGCGACGCAGCAGGTTTTGCAACCTGAAGAGGGGATCGGAGTAGCCGGCGGCGATGAAGATATCGATCGCCTCGAACAGTTGTCGGACTGTCCGGCTGGTGCCACCGATCATCTCGGCCTGGAGTGGATACTGGGTGACGTCACTGGGGTCGACATTGAGTTTGCCAGTGATGTGGACCTCGCGGTCTCGCAGCCACTTGGCCACCTCCGGATTGATCGCCAACATGTTGGTGAAGATCCAGGGCAGGATTCCGCGGTCGAGCAGGATCTCGATGTACTCCTGGAGCGGCGACCACAGCAGTGGTTCACCACCGAGGATGTCCATCGTCTCGAGTTCGCTGCCCCGGTAATCGCGGCACAGGTCGAGGATTCTGACTGCAGTAGCAAGTGACATCTCACCCTGGTTGAGGTGACATCGCCTGACCATATAGCAGCCGGGGCAGCGGAGTTGACACTTCGAAGTTGCTTCGATGATGCCGTAGCGCAGACCACCTTCTGGTCTGGTTCCGTTGTAACGAGCGTTGATGTCCGACATGGGACACTCCTTTTCTGCAGCAGTTTGCAGTCGTT
>Ga0172375_10010064_pt1 | contig 12338 bp, 11 predicted proteins | sample LakKiv1m_FD_114537 | JGI IMG/M metagenome (GOLD analysis project Ga0172375, IMG submission 114537) | Freshwater microbial communities from Kabuno Bay, South-Kivu, Congo - kab_092012_11.1m | ecosystem: Environmental > Aquatic > Freshwater > Lake | place: Democratic Republic of the Congo... | reverse complement strand
CAATCCTGTCGTAAGCGTCTTCTTGCCCCACGGCAAGAGATAACGGACGTTCTCAAAGACCTTGGGTTTGAGGCCAAGGAATTCCCAAAACTCGATCTCCTCCGGCTTGATCCCTTTCCGGTCTTTGTCAATGACGAGCAGGTCATTCTGTTTCACATTCAGGAGGATGACGGCGGTCTTCTCGGCCTCGGAGGATTGCAGAATGGACTGAATCAGGAACATGGCATAAGAAGTCTTGGTCGCTAGTCCCGATATGCCCGCGATGTTCACATGCGCGCCTTCCGGTCCCAGGATGTACCGCTTGTCCAAATAGACGCATGCCTTGGTGCCATTGGACATGCGGATCATCCCGGCCGGAATCCGGTCTTTCTCATCCATTTTGTCAATGCCAAGTGCCGTGTGAATCCCGGCCTCGTCCGCGAATTGAACAGGCGATTCGTTTTGAACGGGCATGTAGATTCCCATGGGATAACGCTTCTCCTCCGCCGGATCGTAATTCGCCAGCACGTTGACTTCCGCGATGTTTGCGCCCTGGCGCGGGGTCTGCGGTTCATTCGCCGTACTCCCGAAGTCGCTCGAAATGTAGTTTGACAGGTGCGACGGGGCGTCCGTGACCTGTTTGATATTGGTCACGAGACCGAAGGTCCGCGTCCCCTGCATCTGATCCGCCTCCACGATGTCGAAGGGGTTTACGATTTCTTCCGGCGCGAGCCAGAAGGAGAACTTCTCGGAGGAGTTCGGATCGTTCTGCGTCGCAGACGCTTTCCCGATAGATTTCTTCTCGGTTGCGTTGTCAGTATTCTTGGCCATGTGTCAGCCTCCGTTTCTTTGCTAAACCCTGGACGTTATCAGCGGCCATCTCAGTCCTGCCTTGAGCGCCTCGTTAGAAATAAACCCGTTCTTCACCGCCTGCTCGGCGAGATAGATCGCGTACAGATGAGCGTGCCAGCGCGCGTCCTTGCCGTGCGGCGTTGCCTGGCGCTCCGCCACCAGCGCCGCCGACACCTCGTCAATCAGTGCCGACTGGATCGCCTCTCCGCCCGGATTCGGCAATTCGATCTTCACAACACCCATTAGCGGGTAATCCAAGTGTTTCTGTTCGCGGAGCCGCAGAAACCAGATCGCTGCTTTGCCGGAACGGGCCGCGAATGCGCAAGTCCGCGCGGAGTATGGCAGGTCGGCCAAGAGTTCGTAGAGGTTCACGGTCTTTGTGCCACGCTTGGCCGCAAGTTGAAATGTGGGCGCGCGGCTGAACGATTTGTTCACCCAAAGGACATTCGGAAGATCCTTCCACATGTACAGGTCCTTCCCGATGTTGCCGTCCGACAGAAGCCAGTGACCGGATTCTCTCGGCAAGTTACGTCCCAGATCTTCTTCCAACCTCGCCATGAGGTGGTGAGCTTTGTGCGGAGCGCGTGAACGGGGCTCTTTCCCTGGCGCACTGATTTCCGTTTCCCCGTCCTTCTCTTCGATGTCACAGAAACCGAAGCGGTCGCCGGCTTTTTTCACAAGTTCTTCGACGCCATCCCCGAATGACACGGCGTTCTTGTCCATCATGAGGATGATCTGATGCCGGGAAGCGGCAACGTTCACCTGTCCGTTGTCCTTTCGAAACACCGTTGCCGCACCAATCTGCGAGACATGGATGGAAGTCCGGCGACTGCCTTCCACCACATCACCCAGGAAGAAGGTCCGAGCGGACCCGTCGAGGAAATACCGCGAAATGTGCTTTTCGGCCCGATAGATCGGCTTCAACTCCACATAAGGCTTGGTGTTGGGCGTTTCCAGCAGGACTTCAAAGAAGCTGTCTGTGCCCATGCGTAGCCGATCAATAACCTCAGCATGATCCGGGCGGACCAAGTCTTCCATTGCCTGACCAGTGGCTGGCAAGACCTTCGCTTCCTTGGTGATGAACTCCAAGGCGGGCCGCAATTCAGCAAATGGATTCCCTGTTTTCACATGTCCTCCAGTGACCGCTTGATCTCGGCCAACTCGCTGTCGGACAACCCCCACAACTTGGCTGCCGCCTTGTCAATCTCCGCTTCGATCTCGCGGACTTCTGCGCCATTGCCCTTCGCGGCGGCTTTGTGCGCGCGATTTGACATCTCCGCCAATGCGTCGTGTCGCTTATTGCCTGATTTGAATGCGGGTATTGCCATGAGGGCGAGCACATGGGTCGAGAACTGCGTCGAAATGCAATACGATCCAACAAAGACACGCGAAGGCGCGGAATTCAACACGGCACACAGGTAGTGTGCTTCTGCCGCAGTGGATGTGTCAACAAGAATCAGTTTGTGATCAGGGATGATCGGCTTCCGGCCCAGGCCGTCCACGACGGCACACGTGACGCCGGCAGCGATCTCCCGCATGATAAGTTTGAAGCGGGAAAACGTGTAGTCACCGATGTTGAAGACGGAATAGAAAGGCGATGTATCGCGGAAGAAGCGTCGGAAGATTCCTGTCTTGCGCAAAGTCGCCTCGTGCCGCGCAAGATACCTCCAGGCTTTGGGAAACCGTTCCTGCATCTCCTTTTCAGGAATGGCGTTGAGGCGCATTCCTTTCTCGTGCGTAAGCAATATGGACAGAGACGGCGCGCTCTTCCATCGTGAGACATCTCGACCTCGAAGCAACGGGAAAACAAGTTCAGGTTCAAGAGCAAATTGAGTTGAACTCACCTTAATCTTGCTGCCCTCGTTCACGTTGGTGGCGATGAGGGTTCCATCCGGTCTGCTGCCCATGACATTCAGCCAGAACACGCCGTTCGCAGAAACAGTCACGCCTTTGCGGGCTGTATACTCCGAAACGCCGCGCATCTTCCGTAAAACGGAGAGAACGCGTCGGGGGGCAGTAATCCAAGCGGCGGTGGAGTCTGTCGGGTCGACTGGCTCAGCATACCATTGTTTGAATGTAATCTTCTCTGCGGTGATTGCCTCATACGGAGTGTCAAACCCCAGGGAGCCAGCGCGTCCAGCCAGCCGCTTAAACCATCGCGAGAACGGAACCGGATAAGACACGGGTTTCCCTTTGGAGAGAGTCAGAATGGCTGTCCTGTTCACAGCACCTTCGAAGGGGTTGAGATCAACCATGTCTTCGACGATCACTGGGCCGATGGGTGTCTTGTCAGGTAGCACAAAGCGGCGGAATCCCTGGCCCGCACCGACCGTCTTGAACAGTGTCTCCGTAATGACAAACCCGAGGCGCCCTTGTCTTCGTAGGTATCGGTCTGCGGCCACATAGGTCATGAGCATTGAGATGTCGTATTTCGACGCTCCCAGAATCGTATCCATAGCTTTCTCGCGCTTTGGGAAAAGGCCGTAATGCTCCCAGAGTGGCATGCTGGAGCGGCGATATTCGTCCGGTAAGTGTTCCCAGTTCACCCAAGGCGGATTGCCGACGATGTAGTGGCAGGGTTCGAGGAACAACGGGGCGAATGAATTCTTGATGATGCGCGCCCATACGCCGTTCAAACCCTGGTCGTGGAGTTCCCGGAGTTGTTTAAAGAGGGCAGCAAGTTCGGCCTTCGCCGCCTTCATCTCGTCAGCCGTCAAGCCCGCCGCCTTCTCAATCCGCGACAGGAAGACTTCCGGTTTGATGCCCGACTCGACGGCTTCGTCGAGTGTGTTCGCCAGCGCGTCCATGCGCTCGCGGTGCGCGAAGAACGCTGGGACACGGAAGACACCGACAGAGGTTTTGAGGGGGTAAACACCGTCGTCGAAAAGGTCCGTGCCTTGCGAGGGCGTCAAGACCGAGTCTGTCTGATAGACCGGAATGTCAATGTCGCCCGTACGAGCCTTGAGCAGGTCGCCTAAGGCAATGAGATAGTTTGTACGCGCGGCAATCACAGCCAGCGGATTCAGGTCGAATCCCACGACGTTGTGGAGGATCAGTTTCAGCGTTTCGGCGGGATTCTGCTTGCGCCTGGCGGCGCGTTCGCGGATGTACTTGATCAGGATGACAAGGAACGTACCGGACCCGCATGCCGGGTCCAGTACACGCTTAGTCGGATCGCCAAGGTCGGTCTGCCCAAGCGTTTGAATGATGAGCCGTTCCGCCAGCCAGTCAGGGGTGTAGTATTCGCCCAGGTCGTGGCGAATCTCGCGTGGCAAAAGGTAATGATAGAGTTTCTTTAACAGGTCGCGGGCGTTTTCCGGTGCAAGTTCCAGCGTGCCCGGGTCATACTCCGCCAGGCGCTGGATCAAAGCGCTGACCGCATCTTCGATCTCGTCATTCCATGCCGGCAGATACCATCCGAAGAAATCGCCTTCGAGGAAATTGCGGATGCCGTATTCGCGGAACAGTCCGCCGCGTTCAAGGTCGGACATTGCCTGCCGCAACTCGTTGTTATTCTTCGCGGCGAGCGAGGAAAGCGGGGCGGATTTTCCGCCCGCGAATCTGGCGGCGGCGAGGGAGGCAACAAGTTTGATCAGCAAGGCATAGTAGGTGTGCAGAACAAAGAAAACCTTGGCCGCGTCGAGGTGCTTGATTTGTTCCTTGGTCCATAACGAGCCGACGAACCTCTTGAATTCCGGCTTTGATTCGATGCGCTCAGCCCATTCCTTGTAGTCTGTTGCTTCGCTGAAGAATTGTCGCCACTGCTCAAACAATTTGGCGACGAGCGGGTGCTTCGTGCTGTGCATCGCCGTGTACAGGGCGCGAACAGCCCGCTGCGCCCGAATATTCTGCGGGCCAAAATCGTTGACAAGGTTTTCAGGAACCAGCGCCGCGCCCGTGGAGAGCGAGAAGAGCAGGCGCAAAAATCGTTCGGTTGAAGCTTTGTTTACAGGAACTGGATCGTCAATGGACCAACCTTCACCCACACGCCGGACAAAAACGAAGAAATGACCATCTGTGGCAACACCTGCCAGGCGCTGTGCCTCCCGCTTCTCGCGCTTGGCGACATCGAGAATGTAGTCCTTGACCTGTTGGACCACCTGGGCGTTGGCGGCTGTCCGATTGGAGTCTTTGAGCACGCCGGGTCGTTTGTACTCCAATACAAGCCGATTATAGACGGAGTCCACCCGGCCACGAGCGACGGAGAACTCGTCACGGGGAATGATTGTCAGACCTGCTGCGAGACCAGCATCCTCAAGAATCCGCGCCGCTTCGCGCCGAAAATCAGCCTCTGTACCGCCACGCTTTGCAACCTCAGCAAGAGTGTGTGCAACTGTTTTTGCCTGTTCATTGGCGATTCTTTCAAGGTCAACGATCAAGTTCCCACTTCTCCTTTGTTTCTGCATCCATTTCTTGGAGCCGCCTGAAAAGATATGGCTGGGGTCTACGATGCCCGTTTTCCCATTGGTTGACTGTTGAGAACGAAACCCCCAACTTTTGCGCAAACTGCTCCTGCGTAAGGGTCAACCGTTCCCGCAGCCGCTTGATTAAAACCGGAATTTCAGAGGCATCCATGGGGAGTCCTTTATTAGTGATAACTACACTGTCGATATTTCGGATACTATATTACACACAATATCAAAATATGTCAACAGACTCCCCGCACACATCTCCCCCGCCGCATTTCTTCCTTGACACCCCATGGTTTCTCGATTAAGGATCGAACCTCGTGCGGTAGTCGGTCGGCCGGGTTTGCGCCTGCCTGCGAGGCACCCAAAATACGGGCAGGAGAAGAAGTTTCATGGAAAAGATACCCATTACCAGAGCGGGATTTGAGAGATTGAAGCAGGAGTTGGAGACTCTCAAGACGGTTTCCATCCCCCAGAACATCAAGGACATCGAGATCGCCAGAGGGCACGGGGATCTTTCGGAAAACGCGGAATACGCAGCGGCCAAGGAGAGGCAGTCCTATCTGCACGGGAAGATGCAGGAATTGGAAAACAACCTGGCAATGTCCAATGTGATTGACCTGAAGAGCCTGACCTGCGAGAAGGCGGTCTTTGGCTCGGCCGTGACCATCGAGGACATCCACACCGGCAAGCGGATCACCTACCAGCTTGTGGGCCCCCTCGAATCGGACCTGGAAAGAAATCGGATCTCGGTGACCTCGCCGATCGGCAGGGCGCTGATCGGCAAATGCGACGGCGACGACATCAGAGTCAATACCCCGGGCGGCATCCGGGAATTCGAGATCGTCGAGATCGCCGTTCAGGAAGAAGTTTAATTCTTTCCGGCGACGTTCAGCCGGGTCACCGCCCGCAGCAGCGCCAGCCGGATCTTTTCGAAATCGGCATCCTCTTTGGAAATCTTCGCTATTTTTTCCTCGGCCCGCTCCCTGGCCCGGCGCGCCCTTTCGAGGTCGATCATGTCCGATCTCTCCGCGGTCTCCACCAGGACCGTGACCTTGGAGGCGGTGACCTCCGCATAGCCGGTGTTCACCGCATAGCGGGTCTTCTTGTGATCCCGGGTGAAGCTGAGCTCCCCGACGTCGACCGAGCTTAAAAGGGAGGCATGCCCCCGAAGCACTCCGAACTCGCCTTCCGTGCCGGGGATGGTCACCTCTTCGACGATGCCCTTGAAGGACATCCTCTCGGGTGTCACGATTTCCAATGTTAATTCGTCAGCCATCAAATCCTCCGGCTATTCGGCGAGTTTCCTCGCCTTCTCCACGACCTCTTCGATGCCGCCGACCATGTAGAAGGCCTGTTCGGGCAGGTCGTCGTGCTTCCCCTCGAGGATCTCCTTGAAGCCCCGGACCGTGTCGGCCACCGTGACGAACTTGCCCTCGGTGCCTGTGAACTGGGCGGCGACGAAGAAGGGCTGGGAGAGGAAACGCTGGATCTTTCTCGCCCGGCTTACGGTCACCTTATCCCCCTCGGAGAGTTCGTCCATGCCGAGGATGGCGATGATATCCTGGAGGTCCTTGTATTTCTGGAGCGTCACCTGAACCTGCCGCGCCACATGGTAGTGCTCGGCGCCCAGAACGTTCGGGTCCAGGATGCGGGAGGTTGAATCCAGCGGATCCACGGCCGGGTAGATGCCGAGCTCCGAAATCGGCCGGGAGAGAACGACGGTTCCGTCGAGGTGGGCGAATGTCGTCGCCGGCGCCGGATCCGTCAGGTCGTCGGCGGGCACGTAAACGCACTGAACCGCCGTAATGGATCCCTTGTTGGTGGAGGTGATGCGTTCCTGAAGTTCCCCGAGGTCGGTGGCCAGCGTCGGCTGATAACCGACGGCGGAGGGCATGCGGCCCAGCAGGGCCGAGACCTCGGAGCCGGCCTGCGTGAAACGGAAGATGTTGTCGATGAACAGAAGGACGTCCTGTCCTTCCACATCGCGGAAATATTCCGCCGCCGCGAGGGCCGTCAGGGCCACGCGGGCCCGGGCGCCGGGCGGTTCGGTCATCTGGCCATAGATCAGGGCGGCCTGCTTGATGACCCCGGAGGCCTTCATCTCGAGGTAGAGGTCATTCCCCTCGCGGGTCCGCTCGCCGACGCCCGCGAAGACGGAGATGCCGCCGTGGTGCATGGCGATGTTGTGGATCATCTCCATCATGACGACGGTCTTGCCGACGCCGGCGCCGCCGAACATCCCCATCTTGCCGCCACGCGGAAAGGGGACGAGGAGGTCGATGACCTTGACCCCGGTTTCAAGCACATGGACCGAGGTGTCCTGTTCGAGGAAGGTGGGGGCCTCGCGGTGGATGGGCATGTGATGTTTCGCCTCAATGGGCCCCAGGCCGTCGACCGGCCTCCCGACCACGTTGAGGATCCTCCCGAGGCATTCGGGACCTACCGGCACGCTGATCGGTTCTCCCAGGTCCTTCGCCTTCATCCCGCGCACCAGACCATCGGTGATGTCCATGGCGATGCAGCGGACGACGTTGTCGCCCAGGTGCTGGGCGACCTCCACGATCAGGTTGTCCTCGACGTCGTTGATCGTGGGATTGGTGATGGCGATGGCGTTCATGATTTTCGGGAGCTTTCCCTCCTCGAACGCCACGTCGACGACCGGACCGATGACCTGTACAAGCCTTCCAATGTTCATACCCGTCTCCTTAAAATGGTCGAAGCGGCAGCCGCTTCCGCCCGCCCCTTTTCTTTATCCTTTCGCCAGCGCCTCGGCGCCGCCCACGATGTCCATCAGCTCGGCCGTGATCGCCGATTGTCTCACCTTGTTGTACTTGAGGGTCAGGCTCTGAATCAGCTCCTCGCAATTCCGGGTGGCGTTGTCCATCGCCACCATCCGGGCGCCATTCTCTCCGGCGGAGGTTTCGACCAGCGCCCGGTAGATCAGCACATGGACGTACATCGGAAGCAGCTTCTCCAGGAGGGCCTCTTCGGAGGGTTCGTAGATGTATTCGCGCCGCTTGTCCGGCTCGATCTCCTCCTCGCGCCCGATGGAGGGGAGGGGGAAGAGCCGGACCACGGAGGGCCGGTGCACGGCCACATTGACGAATTCGTTGTAGAGGAGGTAGAGCTCGTCGTACTCCTCGCCAACGAACGGCGGAATGACGTCTCCGGAGATCTTCACGGCGAGGCTCATGTCGAACCTGCTGAAAACATCCGCCCGGGCGTGGATGGTTTTCGTCTTCTTCCGGAAGAAGTCCCGCCCCTTCCGGCCGACAGGGATGAGTTCAACCTCCCGGCCCTCAAGCCTTTTCTCCCGGATGAACCGTTCGATCGCCTTGATCAGGTTGCTGTTGAAGCCCCCGCAGAGCCCCCGGTCGGAGGTCATGCAGATCACCCGGATCCGTTTCGGTTCCCGGATGGCGAGCAGGGGATGGGACTTTGCGTCCACGCGGAGCGCGAGGCTGCTCAGAACCTCCATGAACTTCACGGCGTAGGGCCGGAAGTTCTCCATCCGCGTCTGGGCGGCCTTGAACTTCGAGGCGGCCACCATGTTCATCGCCCGGGTGATCTGTCTGGTTTTGTGAACGGCGGTGATCTTCCGTTTAATATCCTTGAGTGCGGCCATTCAAACCTGCTCCATGGATTCCAGCTTTGTGTCCCGTCTATTCGGCGACATAGACCGAATCGAACTCTGCGAGCACTTCCCGCAACTTTTTGTCGAGTTCGGGGCCGATGATCTTTTTTTCGTCGATCTCCTTCATGATCTCCGGATACTTGCCCTCGACGAAGGAGAGGAGCTGCGGCTCGTAGTTTTTGATCTTATCCACGGGGTACTTGTCGAGGAAACCCCGGGTGCCAGCATAGAGGATGACGACCTCCTTCGCGAGCGACATGGGGGCGAACTGCGGCTGATTCAGGATTTCCACGAGCCGGATGCCGCGGTCGAGCTGGGCCTGTGTGGCCTTGTCCAGGTCGGAGCCGAACTGGGCGAAGGCGGCCAGTTCGCGGTACTGGGCGAGGTCGAGTTTCAGGGTGCCGGCGACCTGCTTCATCGCCTTCACCTGGGCCGCACCGCCGACGCGGGAGACCGAGAGCCCCACGTTGATCGCCGGGCGGATGCCGGAGAAGAAGAGAGAGGGTTCCAGGTAGACCTGGCCGTCGGTGATCGAGATTACGTTCGTCGGGATATAGGCGGAGACGTCGCCGGCCTGCGTTTCGATGATGGGGAGCGCCGTCAGCGATCCGCCGCCGAGCTCCTTGCTGACCCGGCAGGCCCGCTCCAGAAGCCGGGAGTGGTTGTAGAAGATGTCGCCGGGGAAAGCCTCCCGTCCGGGCGGACGCCGCAGGAGGAGCGAGATCTGGCGGTAGGCAACGGCCTGCTTGGAGAGGTCGTCGTAGATGATCAGGGCGTCCTGGGCGCGGTCCCGGAAGTATTCGCCGATGCTGCAGCCGGCATAGGCGGCGATGTACTGGAGGGTGGCGGGGTCGCTGGCGCAGGCGGCGACGACGCAGGTGTAGGACATGGCGTCGTGTTTCTTGAGGTTCTCCACCACGTGGGCGACGGTCGATTTCTTCTGGCCGATGGCGACGTAGATGCATTTCACGCCGGTCTCCTTCTGGCGGATGATCGCGTCGATGCCGATGGCGGTCTTCCCGATCTGGCGGTCGCCGATGATCAGCTCGCGCTGGCCGCGGCCGATGGGCGTCATCGCGTCGATCGCCTTTAAGCCGGTGTACATCGGCTCGTTGACCGGCTGGCGGTAGACGACGCCGGGGGCGATCATCTCGATCCGGCGGTATTCCGTCGTTTCGATGGGGCCCTTGCCGTCCAGGGGGGCGCCCGTGGCGTCGATGACGCGGCCGAGAACGCCCTCGCCGACGGGGATCTGGGCGATCTTGCCGGTCCGCTTCACGATGTCCCCTTCCTTGATGTGGGTGACTTCGCCCAAGACGGCGACGCCGACGTTGTCCGTCTCGAGGTTCAGGACCATGCCGAGGATTCCCCCGGGGAATTCCAGCAGTTCCATGGCCATGGCGTTCTCCACGCCGTAGACCCGGGCGATGCCGTCGCCGACGGAGAGGACCGTTCCCGTTTCGCTGATATCCAGTTTCTTCTCGTACTCCTTGATCTGTCTGGATATGATCTCGCTGATTTCCTCTGCCTTGATGGTTTCCATGCGCTATAGTTCCTCCCCCAAGAGATTTCGGATGTTGTTCAGTTGTGTCCGGATGCTGCCGTCGTACAGCGTGTCCCCGACCCGGACGACGATTCCCCCGAGCAGGGCGGGGTCTTCCAGGACGGTCATCTCGACCTTTCTGCCGGTCAGGCCTTCGAGCCCCATTTGTAGGCGATCGGAAAGCTCGCCGGTGAGCGGGAAGGCCGTCTTCACGTGAACCCGGACCTTCTTCAGGGCGGTGTCCATCAACTCCCGATAGCAGCCCTCGATATCGGAGAGGATGCCGATGCGGCGCTTGTCGATCAGCAGTTTCAGAAAATTGGCGGTCAGCGGGGAGATGTGGATCTTCTTCAGAACCGACTCCACGACCGCCTTCTTGTCGGGCTGAGCGAAGATCGGGTTGGCCAGGAACTCGCTCAGACTTTTGTTTTCCTTGAGGACGGTGGAAAAGCGGCCCAGTTCATGGTAATACTCCTCGTACCGCTTCTCTTCGCCGGCGATTTCGAAAAAGGCCCGGGCGTATCGCTTTGCGATATTGCTGCTGATCAATTTTTATACCCTCGTAATAAAGTTGGTAAAGCCGCCGATCAATTATTATTTACCATCTTCTCGATATAGTCTTTCACCAGGGCTTCGTGATCGTCCGACCGGATATTCTTCCGGAGAAGCTCCCCGGCCATCTGCGTGGAGAGGCGGACCGCCTCGATTCGGAGTTCCTGGCTCGCCTTGTTAAACTCCTGCTCCATCCGCGCCTGGGTGTCTTCCTTCATCTTTTCCGCGGCCTTCCGGGCGTCCTCGATGATCCGTTCTTTTTCGGCCATCCCCTGGGTCTGGATCATCCGGGTGATCTCATCGATCTCGCCCGCCGCCTTGTTGAGTTTTGCGGCGTATTCCCGGAACTTCTTCTCCGCCTCCTCGCGGGCGATCACGGCCTCGGCGAGGGCGGTTCGGATCCCTTCGTGCCGCCCGGCGAAGAAAGCCTTGACCTTTTTGGCTAGGAGCCAGTAGATGACGCCGGCCAAGATGAGGAAGTTGACCACCCGCCAGGTAAAATCGAACCAGCTCGGTCCCTCATGACCGCCCTCGCCGCCGCCGGAGGCATACGCCGCCGTCAGTGTGAAGAGGCCGAAGAGGAGACAGGGGATAAAGAAGGTCAATACCCTTCGTTCGCCCCCTGTTTCCTGTCCGTTGGTCTGCCGTCCGTTCTGAACCCCGGAAAGGCCGGATCGATTCACTTTACGTCCACCTCTCATCGGAGACGCCTCCCCAGAACCTTCTCCGCAATTTCAACGGACAGTCGCTGAGAATGATCGGTCAGGATCTTCTTGGCGGCGCCGATTTCCCCATCCATTCGGGCGTGGAACCGTTCCATCATCCCGGGGATCTCCGCCCTGACCGCATCGATGACGGTTTTGGCCTCCTCGGCGCCCTGCAGGATTATCTCGTTCTTCTGTTCGACGGCCGCCGCCTTGGCCTGGCGGAGCTTCTCCTCGTAGGCGGCCATCTTCTGTTCGACGGTTTCCTGGAGGCGCCTGATTTCGGCGTCGGAATCCTCGAACTGCTTCTTCCGTTTGTCGATCATGCCGAGGATTGGTTTGTAGAGCAGGACATTCAGAATAAAGATCAGCATGAGAAAATTGATGATCTGAATTCCCAGGGAATAATCGAGACTGATCACTGCCCGTCACCTCAAATGGGGTATGATAAAAAAAACCGGGCGTAATCAAAAACATTACCCCGGCTGCCGGCATCCAACGATTTTGTTACTGAAAAAAGTATCCGCTGAGTTTGCCTCGTGAAATCGGTTTGTCGATATCTTTCTGCCCGATCTGCGTTCACCCGAAACCCCTAAGCGCCGTAATGGGAATTCGACTTATTTGAGTAACTCTTTAGATATCAACACAAATGGCAATGGACT
>Ga0172375_10010063_pt1 | contig 12340 bp, 10 predicted proteins | sample LakKiv1m_FD_114537 | JGI IMG/M metagenome (GOLD analysis project Ga0172375, IMG submission 114537) | Freshwater microbial communities from Kabuno Bay, South-Kivu, Congo - kab_092012_11.1m | ecosystem: Environmental > Aquatic > Freshwater > Lake | place: Democratic Republic of the Congo... | reverse complement strand
TCAGTGCGTTTTGATCAGAGCCAGTTTAATGAGCCGATTGTTGCTTTGCAATTTAATGCCGAAGGGGCTAAAAAGTTTGCGGAACTTACCGCGGCAAATGTGGGCAGGCGTTTAGCGATTGTTTTGGATGGTAAGGTGCAGTCAGCTCCCAGAATTAGGGAAGCGATCCCTTCTGGTGAAGCGGTAATTACCGGAAGATTTGACGTGAACGCAGCGCAGGATCTGGCGCTTATTTTAAGGGTGGGCGCATTACCTGCTCCAATGTATATTGAAGAAGAAAGGACCGTCGGTCCTTTATTGGGCCAGGATTCCATTAATAAAGGGGTCAAAGCCAGTTTGATTGGCTGCGCTCTGGTCTTTCTTTTTATGGCCGGATATTATCTTTTGGCTGGTATCATCAGTGACATCGCTCTTTTACTAAACCTGCTGATGATTCTTGGCGGTTTGGGATTATTACCCGTACTTTTCCCGGGAGTTTCCGCTACCCTGACATTGCCGGGTATTGCCGGTATTGCCTTGTCATTAGGTATGGCAGTGGACGCTAACGTATTAATTAATGAACGGATCAGGGAAGAATTAACCGCAGGCAGGAACTTGCGTTTAGCAATTAATAATGGCTATGCGCGCGCATTTAGCGCCATATTTGATTCTAACCTGACCACGTTGATCGCGGCATTTCTGTTGTTCCAGTTTGGTACCGGCCCGATCAGAGGCTTTGCCGTAACCTTAACCATTGGTTTAATCGCCAGTATGTTTACCGCGATTGTGGTTACGCACGTAATTTTCGATATTCTTCTTAATTTAGGCTGGCTTAAGAGTTTGCCGATGCTAAAAATTATCGGAGAAACTAAACTGGATTTTATCAGTAAAAGGAAAATATTCTATGCGATTTCTTTGATTGTAATCGGCGTGGGTCTTTTTTCCTATTTTAAAAAAGGAGATACTGCTTATGGTATTGACTTTGCCGGAGGCCAGTTGCAGGAGTATAGCTTTAAGAATGCTCCGGAGATAGATAAGGTGCGCCAGGCTTTAAAGGATATTAATTTATCGGATGCTTCGATTCAGCAGTTTAAAGATAATCCTAGGGTTGTCTTAATCCGGACCTCCGAAGATAAAACACAAATTTTGACCAATAAATTAAAGGAAGTTTTTCCAAAAGAGGATATCCAGGTACTAAGAATCGAGCGGGTCGGTCCAGTCGCAGGCAAGCACCTGAAAAATAAGGCTGTATTGGCTTTAATTTGGTCATTGGTGGGAATATTAATTTATGTGAGTTTCCGTTTTAAACATGTTAATTTTGCGGTTGCCGGCGTAATTGCTTTGATTCACGATGTGTTGGTTGCCTCAGGGCTAATGGTGATGACCAACCGGCAGATTGATCTTTTAAGTATTACAGCATTTTTAACCATTGCCGGTTATTCGATTAATGATACGATTGTTATTTATGACCGGGTGCGCGAAAATTCCCGTCTTAACCGCAAACTTTCCTTAAAAGATCTGATTAATCTTAGCGTAAACCAGACCCTTGGCCGGACCTTGCTTACTTCCGGGGTAACGTTGCTTGTGGTTTTATCCTTCCTGATTTACGGAGGAGAGGTCTTAAGTAATTTTGCGTTTGCACTGTTTGTAGGGTTTATTTCCGGAGTTTATTCCACGGTTTATATTGCTTCGCCTCTGGTGCTTGCTTGGAGCCGCAAGAGTGCAAAATAAAACTGTTATTCAAAAAGGACCGTTGCCTTAATGAAGGTAACGGTCCTTTTTTCCCGCATCCAGTCCCGCTTCGCGGGACGGGCGGGATTTCGCCCACGGCGGAATCCTGAAAAATAAAGGTACCAACTTTCAAGCCGTGGGACTCAAAATTTAACTCTAAACGTCCATACATGCGCGGCCACTAAACTTCGCTCTTTTAGAGCGTACCTGCCTGCCGGCAAGCAGGGCTGGACCGTGGCCGCCCAGTATGTCGCTATATAGGAACTTCGGCCTTTTATGCCGAAGGAGAGGTGCTCCATGTTTAAATCTCTGAAATTGTGCGTTAATCAAAATATTGATCTGGATTTATTAGCCAAGTCTTTTGTGGATTTTGGTTATCAAAGACAGGAGCAGGTTTCCGCTGAAGGAGATTTTAGCCGCAGGGGTGGGATAATCGATATTTTTCCGGTTTCTTTTGAATTACCTATCCGTATTGATACTATTCCTGCCAGCGGGGCGGATCTTTCCAAGAGTGTAACTCCTGACACAATAACTTCCCTAAAAACTTTTAACCCTGAAAATGGTCAAGCACTTTGGCAGCACAATATCATTATTATTCTGCCGGTGAAAAGCCAGGCTAGCGCCAAAATTACGGGTTTTCGGGAAGAGTTCACGCTGAAGAACTTCGTGGATTTAAATGTCGGCGATTTTGTGGTGCACAATCAGCACGGCATTGGCAGGTTCTTAGGCATGCAAAAAATCGCGTTAAAGGGCGCCTTAAAAGAGCATCTAGTTATTGAGTATGACCGTAACGAAAAGCTTTACGTTCCGGTAGAGGCAATGCATTTGGTGCAGAAGTATATTGCGTTTCATACGCGTCGCCCAAAGCTTTACCGCTTAGGGAATAAAGAATGGCAGCGGGTAAAAGAGCGGGCGAGAAAAGGTATCCAGAAATTAGCATGGGAATTATTAAGCTTGCAGGCAATGCGTTTAGCTTATCAGGGTTTTAAATTTTCCCCTGATACGGAGTGGCAGGCGGATTTTGAAAAAACTTTTCCATATATTGAAACCCCGGATCAGATTAAGGCAACCTTAGAAGTCAAAGAGGATATGCAATCGCCTAAGCCGATGGATCGGCTGCTTTGCGGGGATGTGGGGTATGGTAAAACGGAAGTAGCCATGCGCGCAGCTTTTAAAGCGGTGATGGACAATAAGCAGGTGGCTTATCTTGTGCCTACGACAATTTTAGCTGAGCAGCATTATAAAAATTTTACACAGCGCCTAAGTAAGTTCCCGGTAACCGTACAGATGCTTTCGCGTTTCCGTACTCCCGCAGAGCAGAATCGAATTATCCGCGGGTTAAAGGATGGCGCCGTAGATATTGTTATTGGTACGCACCGCCTGCTTTCTCCTGATATTTCCTTTAAGGATCTGGGGTTAGTGATTGTAGATGAGGAGCAGCGTTTCGGGGTCAAGGCCAAGGAGCAACTGAAGAAAATCAAGCTTAACACCGATATGCTGGTACTGACGGCTACGCCTATTCCGCGCACCTTGTATATGAGCTTAATGGGTGCAAAAGACCTTTCCGTAATCAATACCCCGCCGCAAAATAGATTGCCTATTCAAACGGTTGTGGTAGAATATGACGCAGATTTAGTTTCCCAGGCGATTAAGCGTGAGCTTGCGCGTAAGGGCCAGGTATTTTTTCTGCATAACCGTATCCTGGATCTTGAAAAAATCAAGGAGAAGGTGGCTAGGGGGCTGCCGGCGGGCGTCCGTATCGCGGTAGCCCATGGTCAGATGCACCCGAAGCTGCTGGAACAGACCATGGCGGAGTTTATCAGCGGCAAAATAGATATACTGGTTTCTACGATGATTATTGAATCCGGCATAGATATACCGAATGCCAATACCATCATCGTGAATAACGCGCATACCTTTGGCTTGGCTGATTTGCATCAGTTACGCGGCAGGGTGGGCAGGTTTAACCGCTCAGCGTATGCTTACTTTTTCGTGCCGGCGCATACGGCTTTAGAAACGGATGCCCGTAAAAGGCTTAAAGCAATAGAGGAACATAGCCAGTTGGGCTCCGGATTCGATATTGCCACTGAGGATCTGGAGATTCGCGGCGCCGGAAATCTTTTAGGGCAAGAGCAACACGGATTTATTATGGCCGTAGGGTTTGATCTTTATTGCCGCTTGCTTAAAGAGGCAATCGCTAATTTTAAGAAAGTAGGTGTGTTTTAATGGTGCGCATAACTAAGTATTTAATCTCAGTCTTATTACTTACCTATATAATATTGCCTGCCGGTTTCTTGCCCGGGAGAACGGCTTTTGTTTTTGCCGAAGATAAATTGGTCGCGGTGGTAAATCAGGAGGTAATTACCCAAAAGGATTTAAATGACTTCCTTAATTTTACGCGCATGCAATACTCGCGGGAACTAAAAGGCAAGGAGTTGGAGAATAAAGTTCAAGCGATGAAGCGTGATTTACTGCAGCGTTTGATTGAGGACCGGATTATCCTGCAACAGGCTAAAAATGAAAAACTGGTTATTGAGCCTGCTAGAATCAAGGCCAGAATCGATGAGATTAAGAAGCGTTATGGCGCGGAATCTGATTTCGAGGCGGATCTTGCCCGTCAGGGGTTAGTGCAGGCAGATGTGGAAAATAAAATCCGCGAACAGATGCTGATGCTGGCGATCGTTGACCAGAAGGTGCGTGCTAAAGTTATCGTCCGGCCGGATGAAGTAACGACTTTCTTTAATCAGAATAAAACGCAGTTTATGCGGCCCGAGGAGCGGCAGTTGACGATTATTGTGACGCAGGATGAGTCTGTGGCCAAGGCCTTAAGCTATAATTTGCGCTTAGGGGGTAAACTTGAGGATCTGGCTACCCGCTATACCTTTACCTTAGACAAGCTATCTGCTTTGCAGGGTGAAGGTTTACGTAAAGAAATCGAAGAGCCGGTATTTAAGCTTGGGATAAACGAAGTGAGCGAACCGGTAAAAATCGATCAGCAATATTATATCTTCAGGCTGGAAAATATCGTGGCCAGCCATCAGCTTGACTTAAATCAGGCCCAGGATAGAATTCAGGCTTATTTATTTGAGAAGAAGCTTCAGGAAGAATTGAATCGTTGGTTAGATGAGCTTAAGAAAGAGTCCTACATTAAAATCATCGAAAGTTAGAGTCGGCCTTACCATCGGGGATCCGGCAGGTATTGGCCCGGCAATTACCCTCAAAGCGATCCAGCAATTAGAAAAAAGCGTTTCTCTTACGGTAATCGGCAACCGCTTTATTTTAAAGAAAGCCAGCCGCATTTTACGCATTGATCCTGATATAAATCTGGTGGATTTGGATAATATAAATACCAGGCACTTTGCTTTTGGCAAGGTAAATGCGGAATGCGGACAGGCTTCTATTGATTACCTGGACGCGGCTTTGAATCTGCTGAAAAATAAAGAAATCGATTGCCTGGTTACCTGCCCGATTTCAAAAGAGGCAATTAACCTAGCCGGGGTAAGATTCTCCGGGCATACGGAGTATCTGGGAAGCCGGTTAAGCCGTACGCACCTGGTAATGATGTTGCTGAATCATAAATTAAAGTTTAGCTTGGTTACCCGGCATATCCCGCTTAAGCAGGTTTGTGCCAGGCTCAACAAAGAGGAGCTAGAGAGTAATATCTTGAATACCATTAAGGGATTGCGTTCTCTTTTTGCGATTCCCAGGCCCCGGCTCGTACTTTGCGGGGTTAATCCGCATGCTTCGGATAATGGCTTGATCGGAGAGGAAGAGAATAAGTTATTGCGCCCTGTTATGCGGGGTCTGAAAAATAGGGCCAAGGCAGCATTTATCGAAGGTCCATTACCTGCGGATGTGGCGATTGCCGCAGCAGCCAAAGGTAAATTCGACTGTGTCATTGCCCTGTATCACGACCAGGCGTTGATCCCTTTAAAGTTGACTGGGCCTGATACCGGGGTAAATCTTACCTTAGGTTTGCCTTTTATTCGCACCTCTCCCTTGCACGGTACTGCTTTTGATATTGCCGCGCGCCCAAAAAAAGCTAATCCGGATTCGCTAATTGCTGCGATAAAACTTGCCGTAAAATGCGCATTAAACCAAAAAAAAGCCTAGGCCAGAATTTCTTGGTAGATAGGAATATCCAGCAGAAAATTGCTCAGGCCTGTACTTTAAGCCCGGATGATATTATCCTAGAGATTGGTTCAGGCAGGGGGGAGCTGACTGAAATCTTAGCCCGGTCAGTTAAGCGCCTGTATACTTTGGAATTGGATCAGCGCATGCTGCCTATTCTAGAGGATAAGCTGCAGAGTTTTGGTAATTGCCGGATAATTCATGGGGATATTTTGAAATTTGACATAGGGAAATTTAAGCATGATGAACAGGTTAAACAAAGGCTAAAGGTAATCGGTAATATACCTTATTATATCTCCAGTCCGATTATTCAGCACCTGATTACTTACCGTCAGCATATTGCTGTAATTTACCTGACTGTGCAAAAGGAGTTTGGTTTGCGTATCGCAGCCAGCTCCGGATCGAAGGATTACGGTTCCTTTAGTTGTTTTGCGCAGTATTATTTGAAGCCGGAGATTATTTTTACGATTAAGAAAGGGTCATTTTTTCCTGCGCCAAAAGTTGATTCCTGCTTTTTAAAATTGACAGTAAGAGAAAACCCGGCAGTTAAGGTAAGTGATGAAGAAAAGTTTTTCGCCCTAATCCGTAAGGCTTTCGGCCAAAGAAGAAAGATGCTTAAAAATAATCTAAAACAGGTGGTTTCTTCTAAACTGCTGGATAAATTTTTTACCAGCCGCGCATTGGATAGCCGGCTGCGGCCGGAGGAGCTTACCTTGGAGCAGTTTGCCGATTTAAGTAATTTTTTCAAAAAAAAATCTTGACAAACCTCTAAACATAGTATAAACTCTATACTTTCGTAACTCTCTAGAATTAAAATACATCTAATCTGAGTAATACCTAAAACCAAGGAAAATTTTGGACAATTTCTTGAGGTGCGGGTTTTTTTATTTTCGGGGTTGTACCGACGGAGCAAATCCATTTCTGCTGGAGTAGCTCAGTTGGCAGAGCACGTCCTTGGTAAGGACGGGGTCACGAGTTCAATTCTCGTCTCCAGCTTAAGTAAGGCCACGACTTATGGAGCGAAAGAGCGAACATAAGTTGTAAGGCCGAACTTAATCCTGGGCCGTAAAACGGACTAGGATAAGATAATATAAGGATTAATCAATGCGTGAAATTATAACTTTAGAATGTACGGTTTGCAAAAACAGGAATTACACGACGACAAAGAATAAGAAGACGCATCAGGATAGACTTGAGCTGAGCAAATTCTGCAATCGAGCCTGTCATAAGCATACCCCGCATAAGGAAATCAAGTAAGTGCTTAAGTTATGGAGCCTAGCATAAGCTACGGCGACATAACTTAATGCCTGCCTGACGGCAGGCAGGCACGAACTTATCCCGGTAACCATATAGAAAATTATATACCGGGATCGAGATAAGGCACGAGATAATTAGGGGCGTCGGTTAATTGGCAAACCAACGGTCTCCAAAACCGTGACTGCAGGTTCAAATCCTGCCGCTCCTGTAGTTTTAAAGTAAGAGGAGCGGTTACAAAACAAGATGCAGGTTTCCCGTCCGTCGTTTAAGAATAAGACGGTATCCCGTTTCTAAAATAAACAAATCTAGAGAGACGGGACAAATCCTGCCGCTCCTGTAGTTTTTGATAAATAAGAGCGGCATAAAAGTTGATAGTTAGGTTGATGAAAAATGAGTATTTTTGCTAAACCGATAAATTTTTTAAAAGAGGTAAGGGTTGAGCTTTCCAAGGTTTCCTGGTCCACGCGCAAGGAGCTTTTGGCCTCCACGGTTTTAGTAATTACCGTAACCATTATCATGTCCGTTTTTATCGGCGCGATTGACTTAGGGTTATCCAGGTTTTTGAGCGTAATATTTAAGTAATCCTTAAAAAATTTAAGGACAACAGAGGAGCAGGGTGCAGAAGTGAAAAGCTGGTACGTAGTTCATACGCAGACAGGAATCGAAGAAAAAGTAAAGCTTTCCTTGGAAAAAAAGATCGTTTCAGAGGGGCTGCAGGATTTGATCACCAGTGTGATTCTTCCTACTGAGCAGGTTTCTGAGGTTCGCTCGGGAAAAAAGAAAATTTCGCAAAGAAAATTTTTCCCCGGATATTTGTTGATCGAGATGGATTTAAGCGAGAAAACCTACCTTTTTGTGAAAAATTCCCCCGGGGTTACCGGTTTTATCGGCCTGGGTAAAAAACCGGTTGCGCTTCCTAAAGAAGAAGTGGACAGTATTCTTAAGCGCACCAAAGAAACAGCGGTTAAGCCTTCCCCTAAAATGGTTTTTGAAAAAGGTGAACAGGTGCGGGTTAATGAAGGACCTTTCTTAAATTTTAACGGTATTATTGAAGAGGTTTATCCTGAAAAAGGAAAGGTTAAGGTAGGGGTTTCCATATTCGGGCGTTCAACGCCGGTAGAGTTGGAATACTGGCAAGTGGAGAAGGTATAATATGGCAAAGGCGATTAAAGCACAAATTAAGTTGCATGTTCCGGCTGCGCAGGCTAACCCAGCGCCTCCGGTTGGCCCGGCATTAGGCCAGCATGGTGTTAACATCATGCAGTTTTGCAAACAGTTTAATGACCAGACCAAGGGCAGGGATGGTTTGATACTTCCTGTTGTAATCAGTGTTTTCGAAGACAAGACTTTTACCTTTATTATTAAGAGCCCTCCATCGTCAATCCTGCTTAAACGGGCGGCGAATCTTGCCAAGGCTTCCGGAATGAGCGGAAAAGAGACGATCGGTAAGGTTACCAAGAAGCAGGTGGAGGAAATTGCCAAACTAAAACTTCCGGATTTAAATACCAACAGCCTGGAAGAGGCAATCAAGATTATTTCCGGTACTGCCCGCAGCATGGGTATTGCCGTCGAAGGATAGCGGGGGACGCATTATGAAGATACAGAGCAAAAGATATAGAACATCGATTAAGCAGGTAGAGCCGCTTAAGCTTTATCAGTTAAGGGAGGCAATTACTATATTAAAGTCGCTGCCCAAACCAAAGTTTGATGGTTCTGTCGACCTGCATTTTAATTTAAGCGTGGATACTAAGAAAAGCGATCAGATGATCCGCGGTACGGTCGTACTTCCACACGGAACAGGCAAAAAAGTACGCGTGGCGGTATTCTGCAAGGGAGAACATGAACGCCAGGCTAGAGAAGCAAAAGCGGATTTTATTGGGGGCCCGGAGCTGATTGACAAGGTAGCTGCCGGGTTTCTTGATTTTGATTGCGCCATTGCCACGCCGGAGATGATGAAGGATTTAAGCAAATTGGGAAAGATACTCGGGCCGCGCGGATTAATGCCCAGCCCTAAAACCGGCACGGTAACCAACGATATCTCCAAGGCTATTGAGGATGTAAGAAAAGGTAAAGTAGAGTTTCGCGTGGATAAACAGGGCGGAATGCATTTATCCGTAGGAAAGGTATCCTTTAGCGAGGATCAGTTGACGGATAATGCCACAAGAGTGATTGAGGCAGTAACCGAAGCACGGCCGGTATCCGTGAAGGGAAAATTTGTGAAGAGTTTAAGCATTGCTTCTTCAATGAACCCGGGATTAAGGCTGGTTTGCTAAAAGAAAAGATTAAACCATGAAAAAAATCGGATTAGTAATTAAAGAGGCATCGGAAAGCCGCATCAAAAGCAGCTTTAAATCATCGCAAGGGCTGATTTTGGTTAAATATTCCGGAGTTTCCAGTCCGGACATGAGCACCCTGCGTAAGGCGTTAAGAGGAGCAGGGGCGGATCTTTTTGTCGTGAAAAACAGCGTGGCCAGAAGGGCGATGCAGGATTTGGGCTTAAAAGAACTGAGCAAAGGAATTGACGCCCCCTGCGGGATGATCTTTTTTAAGGATGAGCCGGTAGATACTTCCAAGGTTTTATGTTCATTCCGTAAAGACCATGAGAAGCTGTTATTGGAAGGCGGGTTCATGATTGACCGCTTGCTTACTCTGAAAGATATTGAGACGATGAGTAAGCTGCCGGGTAAACAAGTGCTCCGGGCCCAGGTAGTCGGAGTATTAAATATGCCGATTACTAAGCTAGTATTGACCTTGAACCAAACTTTAAAGAAACTGGTTTTCTGTTTAGACCAGATAAAAAATAAGCAGTCAATAAGCAATAATTCAGAAAAGTCCTCGTGAACGCAGTGAACGAGGAACATCAACTAATTAACAAATACACCCGGTTAAATTAACATATATTGAACCGGAGTGTATGCACACAAGGAGGAAGTAATGGCAACTGCAAAGATGGAAGAATTAATCAAATCGATAGAGACGATGACGGTCCTGGAGCTCTCTGATTTAGTTAAGGCCCTGGAAGAGAAGTTTGGTGTCAGCGCCAATATGCCGATGATGGCTGCTCCGGCTGCTGGTGGAGCTGCTGCTGCTGGAGCTCCTGCTGCCGAAGAGAAAAGCACATTTAACGTAGTCTTAGCTAGTGCTGGTGCAAATAAGATTGCGGTAATCAAAGAGGTGCGTACGATTACTAATTTAGGCTTAAAGGAAGCCAAGGATTTAGTCGATGCTGCACCTAAGCCTGTTAAAGAAGGTGCTACCAAAGAAGAAGCCGCAGAGATTAAGAAAAAATTAGAAGCTGCCGGCGCAACTGTAGAATTAAAGTAAGTATAAGTAAAAGTAGGTAAAGATAAGTAAGTAATTTTTTGGTAATATAAGTAATTTAAAGTAAACTTAAGTAAGTTTAAGTAAGTGAGCATTTTCGGTTTTATGCTCAAACTCGCGTGTCAACTTGCACTCCTTTGCAGTGGCCTGTAAGCTGAACGCTCATTAAAAAAATGATTAAACGTAGAAGTTTTGCCAAGTTAAAAGAAGTTTACGATTTGCCTAACCTTTTGGATGTACAGCTGGAAACTTACCGGGAATTCCTGCAAATGGATATTCCGGTTAAGGAAAGAAAGAACCAAGGGTTACAGGAGGTTTTCGGCGAAATCTTTCCCATAGAAAGCCCTGACCGCTCGGTAAAATTAGAGTTTATCAGCTATGTTTTGGGTAAACCTAAATATACCATGTCAGAAGCTAAGAATCGTTCTTTATCTTACGCTTCTCCTCTAAAAGTAAAATTCCGCTTGACCACTCCCCGGGAAACCAAGGAGCAGGATGCCTACTTAGGCGAGATCCCCCTAATGACGGAGACCGGTACCTTTATTATAAACGGAGACGAGCGTGTGGTCGTCAGCCAATTACAGCGTTCTCCTGGAGTTTCCTTTGAAGAGGAGATGCATCCTACGGGTAAGAAGATCTTTTACGGCAGGGTCATTCCTTACCGCGGAGCCTGGCTGGAATTTAAATACGACCTTACCGAAACAATCACCGCTTATGTTGACCGCCGCAGAAATTTCCCCGCTACCCAAATCTTAAGGATTCTAGGATTTTCCGAAGACAGCCAGATTTTTGCCGCTTTTGGAAAAGAGTATCCTGAAATCGTCAATACCTTAAAAAAAGATTATACGAAAAATAAAGAAGAAGCTTACCTGGATTTCTACCGCAAGATGCGGCCTACTGAGCCAGTAACCAAGGAAGCTGCCGAAAGCCTGTTTTACCGTTTATTTTTTGATCCGGCAAGATATGACCTGGAAAGAGCGGGTCGTTTCATCCTCAACCGTAAATTAGGCATGGAGGTATCCCTGGAAAAAAGGATCCTTGATTCCGATACGGTGATTAAGGTAATCGAATACCTGATCAAATTAAACGGCGGAGCCGGAAAGATCGATGATATCGACCATTTAGGAAACCGCCGTGTCAAGAGCGTCGGCGAATTAGTGCAGAACCAGGTGCGTATTGGTTTATCCCGGGTAGAGCGATCGATCCGCGAAAGATTAAGCATTTTAGGCGAATTTGATAATTTAAACGTACATTATTTGATCAACTCCAAACTTTTATCCAACCAGATCCGCGAATTTTTCGGCCGCAGCCAGCTTTCCCAGTTCATGGATCAGATTAATCCTTTGGCAGAGATGACGCACAAAAGAAGGCTCAGTGCTTTAGGCCCAGGCGGACTCTCCCGCGAAAGAGCTGGGTTCGAGGTCAGAGATATCCATCCTTCGCATTATGGAAGGGTTTGTCCGATTGAAACTCCGGAAGGCCCGAATATCGGTTTGATTGCTTCATTGAGCTGTTTTGCGCGGATCAACTCTTTAGGTTTGATCGAAACCCCTTACCGTAAGGTAGAGGATGGCCGCGTTACCAAAAAAATCGAGTATCTTACGGCGGATATCGAAGAGGATAAAACCATCGCCCAGGCAGATGTTCCGCTGGACAGCGAGGGCCGTTTCGTAGATAAATTTGTTACCTGCCGTTATAAAGATGATTTTCCGAAGGTACCGGCAAAAGACGTGCAATACATGGATGTTTCCGCAAAGCAGCTGGTTTCGGTTGCCGCTTCATTAATACCTTTTCTGGAGCATGATGATGCTAACCGTGCTTTGATGGGTTCAAACATGCAGCGCCAGGGGGTACCTTTAATGATTACAGAAGCGCCCCTGGTCGGCACTCAGATGGAAGAAAAAGTAGCGCGCGATTCAGG
>Ga0172375_10010061_pt1 | contig 12342 bp, 10 predicted proteins | sample LakKiv1m_FD_114537 | JGI IMG/M metagenome (GOLD analysis project Ga0172375, IMG submission 114537) | Freshwater microbial communities from Kabuno Bay, South-Kivu, Congo - kab_092012_11.1m | ecosystem: Environmental > Aquatic > Freshwater > Lake | place: Democratic Republic of the Congo... | reverse complement strand
GTTCCTGGCGCTACTGAAGTAGACGCGTCTTCATGTGTTTGTAAAATTTGTAATACGAGTTGCAAATGGGACAGTCAATCTATGTGTTATGTGTATAGAAGTGTCTGCGCGGGTTGTTCCAGTTGTGGCGGATGCGGGGCCGATGAAGCGTGTTGTTATGACCGGGTAAATCATATATATTATAAAGGTCTTTGTTCCACGTTATAAATAGAAAAATATGCCTAATCAACAAAAAACAGAAGATATTTTTGACGAGGTGGAAACCGCACTCAAAACTTCAGTTGCCCAAATCGGCGGCCAGTCAGTTCATGTCCAGCAGCCGGAACCGAAGTTTAAAAAGAAAATCAAACCAGACAGGTTTATTAAACCTTTATTGATAGTTATCGTTATTTGTCTGATTTTTTTAGGAGCGTGGTTTTTGTTTTTTCAAAAGAAAACGAATCGGCCAATCGGTGAGGAAACGCCGGTTGAAGAACCGGCGGCTTCTCCGACGAGCACTGTCGCTGAGGTGGCTGTCCCGGTCGTCTTGGATACCGACGGGGACGGCCTGGACGATTTAGAAGAAAGAAATCTAGGGACGAATCCGGAAAGCCTTGATTCTGATCAGGATGGCCTCTCGGATAAGGAGGAAGTCAGAATTTATCTGACCGATCCCTGGGATCAGGATACCGACGGGGACGGGATTGAAGACGGAGAAGAAGTAAAACAGAATAAAAATCCGAATAATCCCGACCCGGAAGCGAAAATTTTCGATTTACAGGAAGAAATCGGAAAGTTGAGATAGTTTTGAAACTGGAATTGCGCTATAAATGATCATAAATAATTCTTAAATAAATTTATTATGTTTGAAGAAGATCAGCCACAAAATAATCAATCATCGACATCATCCCAACCGGATTCTATCAGTCCAGCCGATATCCAGCCGGCATCCGCGGCGTCATCGTATTTCGAACCTGTTCTAGAAGCGCCATTTAATCATATTCCATCTCCGGATGCGGGTATGGCCGGAGGCGCGCCCGCGTCGATCGAGCAGAATCAGATGTCCACCGAGGATTTGAGCCTGGCGGAAATATCTTCTTCCTCATCGGCACCAGTCCGCGAGACTATTCCAGCACCGCCTCCAGTAACGCAATTTGACACCCCGGAGATGGCGAAAAAGGGGATAATCGAAGAGGCGACTAAGGCTGGTGGTTCGACCGAAGAGGAATTATACGTTATGTCGGATAAATTCAGAAAAACCAAAACAAAAGCCGACATGCCGGGCAAAAAGAGTAAAAAATCGAGCCTTTTGATTATTATTCTGGTTTTAATATTGGTTATCATTGGAGTAGCGGCTTTTTATCTATGGACCAGGGGATTTTTCCGAATAGGGACGAAAATTGAACCGATAAAAACGGAACAGACGGAAGCAGAACAAACAGAAACGGAAGTCGAAACGCCACCGGCTTTAACTGAAGAGGAGGTGGGAGTTTCCGAAGAAAAAACATTATCCAAGGAATTAAAGAGCGAAGAAGGCGAAGTGATTTCCAGAATTGAATTTCATTTACCAGAAGGAGCGATTGACCCGGATATGGAATTAGATGTCCAGGTAGAATCGTTATCTGAGGAGACGGAATATGAGAAAGATTACAAGATAATAGGCGGTCTTTATCGTTTTTCCCTTCAGACAGAAACGGGGGCGGAAGAGAGAGATGTTGCGGATTTAATCTTCGAGAAACCGTGCAACATGAAGATTTTTTATAACCAGAGCCTGGTGGAAGAAAAATGGCAGTCGGATCTGACAATCGGTTATTTCAAGGACGGCATATGGACGAGCGTTCCTTGTTCTGTTCAAGATACGGAATTGACGGCCAGCGGCCTGGAATATCTGTCTTCCGATACCTGGGCGGTCATTGTCGATAAAGTCCGGGTTATGCCTGAGGAGGAAACATTCAAGATCGCTCCCAATATTTTTTCTAGTCTTGATACGGACAGCGACGGATTAACGGATATTGAAGAGGGGATCTTTAAGACGGAAATAAACAATCCCGATTCGGATGCCGACGGCAGTTCTGATGGACAGGAAATAATTGACCTTAACGATCCGATGCAGACCAACGGCGTCAGACTGGCGTCGTCAGGGCTGATAAATATTTATACCAATCCGACTTATTCATATAGTTTCTTTTATCCCGTCTCCTGGTTGTCCCGGGCCATTCCAGAGACCGACAACCAAGAGATTCTGGTCATTACCAATACAGGGGAATTTTTTTCCGTCACCGTGGAAAACAATCCGGAAAGCTTATCTCCCAAAGACTGGTATTTACGCCAATCGCCACATATAGATGAAGCATCTTTATATTCCGAGACGGTTAACGACCAGGATGCCGTTTGGAACCCGGAGCATTTGACGATTTACATCAGTAAGGATAATAAGATATACATCATTTCCTATAACGTCGGAACGGAAGAAGAAGCCAATTTCAAGACAACATTTGAGATGCTGATCAACAGTTTTCAATTCGTGGTACAGAGCCAGGGTCGGCTGGACGGGACATTGATCAAGTATCCGGATCAGCCTGGCGTCTATCTGATTCAGGGAGGACAAAAAAGGGCCTTCGCTTCCGGCGAGATATTCGAGAAACTCGGCTTCAAATGGGAAGACGTGATTGAAATTCCGGAAAGTGAAACTTATATCGACGGAGAGTCGATTACCGGACGCTTGAACGGAACATTAGTGAAATATCCAGATCAGCCTGGCGTCTATCTGATTCAGGGAGGACAAAAAAGGGCCTTCGCTTCCGGCGAGATATTCGAGAAACTCGGCTTCAAATGGGAAGACGTGATTGAAATTCCCGTGGAGGAAATATATCCGGACGGCCTCATAATCAACAACAACGTAACCACATCACAGGTCCGGTAGAATCAGGATATTTTCGGAATCAGCCGGTCAATAGTAATATAATTTCAGGATGAAAAAACATTTTATCTTTATTGTTGTTTTCGTTTTTTTTCTCATTTTTTTCCTTAAAGGGGAAAATGTTTTTTATACCATTCTGAAGCCGGCACAGGAATTATTCTATAAATCAAAAGAGGTGAACGTAGAAGAAGATCTTTGCCGGCAGATGAAGATAGAAAACGTTCAAATGAGGACATTACAGACAGAGAACGAAATTTTAAAGAAACACCTTGATTTTCTGACTCGCTCTAAAGATAAATTCGTCATTGCCGACGTTATCGGTCAACGGACCGAGTCAGGAACAACCTGGTTTTTATTGGACAAGGGGGCGGATCAGGGGTTGAAGCCGGATCTGGCCGTTCTGGATGAAAATGGGATTCTCTTAGGAACGATAATCAAGACAGAAGACGAACTTTCGTATTTCCGGCCGATTTTCGATCAGCGTTCGTCAATTGCCGCCGATATCGTCTCTCATAAATATCTCACCGAGATCTATTCCCAGGATATTTCGCAGATGACGAAAGCCGTTTCCGGCATCGTCCAGGGCGAATATAGATCCAATTTGAAAATGAAATACGTCCCCCTGGATAAGGAGATAAAAATTGGTGACGGCGTGATCACGGCAGGACAGGATAATATCCGGTGGGGAATAACCATAGGTCAAGTGGCGGAAATAGACAAAAAGCCGAACGCCATTTTTCAGGAGGTCCTGATTGAACCCCTGTTTCAGACGAATTTCAAGATCGTTTCCGTAATTTTATCTCCCTAAAGATGCTTTTAAAAATCATTTTTTTGTTTTTTTTCATCCTTTTTCTCTTTTTAATGGAAATTTCCTTGCCCGCTTTTTTGGAGATTTCGTTTATTTTTGTTTTTACGATCGTTTTTATGATTAAAATAGGAAAAGACGAAGAATCTTTAAGGCGGGGGATGAAACATGTTTTTTTTATCGTGCTGGCGGGAGGAATTCTACTGGACTGTTATTCCATTTTTCCGCCAGGCACCTTTATTTTAAGCCTGCTGTTTTCCAGACATCTGGCGAAAATTTTTTTATTGAAATTCAATACCAATAAACCTTTAAGCATTCTGATTTTCGGTTTCCTTATTAGTTTCATATATCATCTATTGGTTTCCGTTTTTGCCTTCAGTCTATCCCTGTTTTTTCCGCCGGTTTTCAAAATTTATTTCAACGGATTTTATTGGCTGGATATTTTTCGATCCGTATGGTGGGACGGACTGCTAATCAGTTTTTTCTCATGGGGCTTGAGGATAATAAGGGCGAAAAGAAGTTTAATACGCAATAATTTCTGACGGCATGCAAGATCCTTTCGTCATCCAAATACCTAATCAAAGCTTCCGAGATAAAAGGATACCGAATTTTTCCCAGCGCTCGGAAGAAGGCACTTATCTACCCAGCGAGGTCCCGGAAAGGGCGGCTTTGGCTACGCCGATAAAAAGAGGAAGGATCTATTTCCTTTTTTTAGTCATTTTCGTCATGATGTTAACTCTATTCTCCCGTCTGTTTTGGTTACAAATCGCTAAAGGGGATAATTATCGGAACATGGCGGAAGGAAACAGGGTTAGAATTTTATCCCTCAAAGCCGATAGGGGATTAATTTACGACCGTTTCAGACGTCCTTTAGTGGAAAACGAAGCGGATTTTTCCCTAATCGTCGTTCCTGGAGACCTGCCAAACATCAAACAGGAGAGAGAAGACATTTTAAATGAGTTAATATCTTCTCTTAAGGCCTATTTAGCGGACAAACCTTCGTTAGAGGAGAAAATCAGAGAGGCTTTCCGTAATCTTACGTCGACCTATCAGGAGGTGGAGCTATTACAGGGCTTGGATTATCAGACCGCTCTGGCTTTGGAATTGAAAATAGAAGAATTGCCAGGCCTGAATCTAAGAACAAAAGCGGAACGCAGATATCTATGGGAGACATTGTCGCATATCTTGGGTTATACCGGTAAATTAAGTCCCGAAGAACTAGCCGAAAATTCAGGTTATGCTATGACGGATGTCATTGGCAAAACAGGTTTGGAATTATATTACGAAGGTTTACTAAAAGGCCAGGATGGTTTAAAGAAAATAGAGGTCAATTCACTGGGCAAGGAAGAAAGAATCGTCTCCCAAGAAGCGGCCAAGACAGGTAAAGATCTGATTTTATCCATTGACTTTGATTTACAGAACAAAGTGGCCGCAATTTTAAAAAAGTATTCAAGAACAGGAGACAAAACAGCGGGAACGGCTATTGTCCTTAATCCCCGGAACGGGGAAATTCTCGCCCTTTATTCATTACCCACTTATGACAATAATTCTTTTATTCACGGGGATACCGATACTTACCTGAATGATGCTGATAAACCTTTGTTTTTTCGGGCTATTTCCGGAGAGTATCCTTCCGGTTCGGTAATCAAGCCGATCATCGCTGCGGGTGCCTTAGTCGAAGGCATCATTGACGAAAAAACCACGATTTTTTCTCAAGGCGGATTTTGGTTGGGGAGATGGTTTTTCGCCGACTGGAAAGAAGGGGGGCATGGAGCCGCTAATGTGATAAAAGCTTTGGCGGAATCGGTAAATACTTTTTTCTATTATATCGGTGGAGGATATGGTGATTTCTCTGGCCTGGGAGAAGAAAAAATAGGCTATTACGCCGGACTGTTCGGTTTGGGCCGGACTACGGGAATTGATTTGCCGAATGAGAGCCAAGGCCTTTTTCCTACGCCAGCCTGGAAAGAAAAAGAAAAGGGAGAAACTTGGTACATTGGCGATACTTATCATTTATCCATCGGTCAGGGAGACGTTTTAGTCACACCCCTTCAAGTATCTAATTATATGGCGGCATTCGCCAATGGTGGAATTCTTTTCAGACCTCGTTTGGTTAAGGAAATCGATAATCCGGACACAGGCGAGAAAACAGCCGTTCAACCGGAAGTTATCAGGAAGGATTTTATTGACGTGAAATATCTGGATTTAGTCAAAGAGGGCCTGCGTGCCGCGGTCACGCAGGGGAGCGCCAGAAGACTTTCTTTTTTGCCTGTGGAGATAGCCGGAAAGACGGGAACGGCGCAAGTGGGAGGAACACAAAAACCTCATGCCTGGTTCTCCGGATTTGCCCCTTATGACGAACCGGAAATAGTGGTGACGGTTATGATCGAGAACGGAGGAGAAGGATCAGAAATAGCCGTGCCGGCGGCCGAGGAGATATTTAGAGAATATTTTTTCCATTAAATTTATCCACAGGTTGTCTATTGCCGGATTCAGATTTTTTGGTATAATAAAAATACAAATATTGTCAGTTTTAAAGAGCAAATTCTGATAGATTGGCTCTGTTTGTTTATTTTATTATTTATTATAATATGGTGGAATTTTTAACTTCTGACGGGCGGGGGAAGATCGAAAAGCAATTACAGAAATTCAGGGATAAAAAACCTCAGATCGCGGAAAGGATAAGGCTGGCTAAAGAATTGGGAGATTTGAGCGAGAATGCGGAATATGTCACAGCTAAGGAAGATATGGCCTGGGCGGAAAGCGAAATCAAAAGATTAGAAGGGCTGTTAAAAACAGCCGTGACAGTAGAACGCTCTTTAACCAGCGAAAATGTTGTCGTTGGTTCAAAAATCAAGCTTAAAATAGGGCAAGAAATAAAAAGTTATACTTTGGTCGGCAGTGAGGAATCTGATCCATCGCAGGGATTGATTTCCTATCAATCTCCCCTTGGCCAGGCCTTAATGGACAAAAAAGTCAACGATAAGGTGTTAATTACGACGCCGAAGACTTCTTTTAATGCCGAGATTATCAGCATCGAATAGATTACTAATAAAACCTCTCGTTGTTTTTACTTCAAAAGCAACAGGGGTTGTTTTTATTTTATAGAGATGCTAAGATAGATAGCAACTTAACAAATAAACAGTTTAACAAAATCAGTTTGAAAGTTAAGTAAATACACGTTAAATTGTTATAATAGAGAAATGTTTGTTATATTGTTAAGACGGGATATATGAACGAAGAAACACAAAGAATAAAAAAATTGGAAGAAATAAAAAGCATGGAAGTTAATCCTTATCCTTCGGAGTCAAAACGTTCATTCACCTGCCGGCAAGCCGAACAGGAATTCGAAGAAGAAAAAAAAATAACACTAGTTGGGCGTTTGGTTCTGGTCAGACTGCACGGCAAAGCCTGTTTTGCTAATTTGGAGGACGAAACGGGGCGTTTCCAGATTTTTTTAAACCAGAATGATTTAGATGATTATGGTTTTTTTGTCAAGAACATCGATACAGGAGACTTTTTACAAGTAGAAGGCGGCCTTTTTAAAACTAAGAAAGGCGAGAAGACGTTAAATGTTTCCAGTTGGAAGCTTTTAACGAAATCTCTCCTGCCTTTACCGGAAAAATGGCATGGTCTAGTTGATATGGAAACCAGATTCCGCCAGCGTTATTTGGATATGCTTTCCAATAAAGAAGTCAAGGAGATTTTTTTCCGGAGAAGCAGGATCGTCAAGATGATCAGGAATTTTTTTGATCAGCGCGGATACGTAGAAGTGGAAACCCCCATTCTCCAGTCGTTGTCTGGCGGGGCGGCAGCCAAGCCTTTCATTACCCATCACCACGCTTTAGACATTGACCTTTATTTAAGAATTGCGCCCGAGCTTTACTTGAAAAGATTGGTAGTAGGCGGCATGGAAAAGGTTTATGAGATCGCCCGTTGTTTCCGTAACGAAGGGATAGACTGGGCCCATAATCCGGAATTCACTCAAATAGAATTTTATCAAGCTTACGCCGATTATCGCGATTTGATGCGATTAACCGAAGAACTCTTCGCACATCTGGCAGAAAACATTTTCGGTAAATTCATTTTCGAATATCAAGGCCGGAAGATAGACCTCAGGCCTCCTTATCCTCTCATGGATTATCGTCAGGCCTTATTGGATAATACGGGCATTGATCTGGATGGTAAGGAAACATCCGGCCTGATCAAGAAAGCCAAAGAATTAAAGATTTCTGTGGATAAATTCTGGAGTCGCGGGAAAATAATTGACGAAATATACAAGGAAACAATCAGACCGAAAATCATCAACCCGACTTTTCTGATCAATCATCCGATCGAAATTTCTCCTTTAGCTAAACAAATGCCCGACAGACCGAATTACGTGGAGAGATTCCAGCTTTTGATTTCCGGCTTTGAGATCTGTAATGGATTTAGTGAATTAAACGATCCGCTGGAACAGGAAAAGAGGTTCCGGGAACAACAGATGCTTTTGGATCGCGGAGATGAAGAAGCACAGCCCTTTGATCATGATTTCGTCACGGCACTCAAGCACGGCCTGCCACCGACGGCCGGCGAGGGTATCGGCATTGACCGGCTGACGACCATTTTAACTGATACGCATAACATTAAGGAGGTTATCCTTTTCCCGACCCTGAAGCCGAAAAAGGAGGAATAATGATACATAATTATGATAGACATAAAAATCCTCCGTCAAAATCCAGAGGGAATAAGAAAGACCTGCCAGGACAAGCAGGTGGAAGTCGATATTGACAGGATTATTAATCTGGATGAAAAAAGAAGGAGACTGATTAAAGAAAACGAGAAACTAAAATCAGAGCATAACCGCTTATCAAAGGAGATTTCTTGTTCAGAGGGCGAAGAAAGACAGAGACTGATCGCACAAGCCAAAGATTTGATTAAGAAGACAAAACAGAGCGACGAAGATTTACAGGAGACGAACGGAGAGTTCAATAAATTTTTTCTTCAGATTCCCAATCCGGCTTTACCCGACGTCAAAGTGGGGAAAAACGACCAGGAAAACGAGGTGATTAAAAAATGGGGCAAAATTCCGGAATTTTCCTTTCCGGCGAAAGATCATCTGATTTTAGGGCAAGAACTCGACCTGATTGATGTCGACAGAGCGGGCAAGGTTTCAGGCAGCCGGTTTAGTTATCTTAAAAATGAAGCCGTTGTTTTGGAATATGCCTTGGTTCGGTTCGTGTTTGATAAGTTGATTAAACGCGGATTCATCCCTGTGGTGCCGCCCGTAATGGTCAAGTCAGAGGCCATGAGATCTATGGGTTATCTGGAAAGAGGAGAAGAAGAAGTTTATCGGACGGTACAGGATGATTTTTACTTAGTAGGGACTTCGGAGCAATCTGTCGGACCGATGCACATGAATGAAATATTAGAGAAGGAAAAGATGCCCCGGCGTTATATATCCTTCTCTACCTGTTTCCGAAGAGAAGCCGGCTCTTACGGTCAGGATGTTAAGGGAATTCTGCGCGTTCATCAGTTCGATAAGATAGAAATGTTCAGTTTTTGCCTGCCGGAAAAATCAACCGGAGAACACGCATTTTTACTTCAAACAGAAGAGAAATTAGTTCAGGCCCTGGAAATTCCCTATCAAGTGGTGAAAATGTGCACGGGCGACCTGGGTGATCCGGCAGCGGCCAAATACGACATTGAATGCTGGATGCCGGGACAGGACAAATACCGAGAAACACATTCCACTTCGAACTGTACGGATTTTCAGGCTAGACGCCTGAACGTCAAGTATCGCAACAAAGAAGGAAATTTGGAGTTCGTTCATACCCTGAATGGCACGGCTTTCGCCATCGGACGAATCCTGATTGCCATTTTGGAAAATCATCAACAGAAAGACGGTTCGGTTAAAGTTCCCAGAGCCCTGCGCAAGTATGTGAATTTCAAAAAAATTTACAGGAAAAAATAGCCATTTTCCAAATTTTTGCTTGGTGGGTTCTCTTGCCAAATTTTTTTATTAAACTAAAATCAAAGGCTATGGAATGGGATATCGCTCCTGAATATAAAAAAGAATTGAGTGATAAATTTCCGGAAATCAATCCGATAATTTTACAATTGTTGTACAACCGGGGACTAGACACGCAGAAAAAAATAGACGAGTTCCTGATGCCCGATTATTCTCAGGACCTTCATGACCCGTTCCTACTTGAAGACATGAGGAAATCGGTCGACCGAATTTATCAGGCCCTGGAAGGAAAGGAAAAGATGGCCATTTGCGGAGATTACGACGCCGACGGTATTACGGCCGTGGCTATCTTATATTTCGTTTTTAAAAAATTGGGGGCGGAGAATCTGATCACTTATATTCCCGACCGAGATACAGAAGGTTACGGGTTGAACGAAAATCTAATCAGGAGGTTATTGGAGGAGAAAACGAAACTGATTATCACCTGCGACTGCGGAGTTACGAACGTGAAGGAAATTAATCTGGCTGAAAAGTCAGGGACGGACGTGATCGTGACTGACCACCACTGTCAACCGGAACAGATTCCCGAAGCTTTCGCCATCATTAATCCTCAATTGAATCGGGAAAAATATCCATTCAAACGTTTAGCTGGCGTCGGCGTGGCTTTTAAACTGATTCAGGCCCTGTTATCCGATCGGAGATGTCCGATAGAAAACAAGGAAGGGACCGAAAAATGGCTGCTGGATCTGGTGGCAGTCGGAACCGTAGCCGACTGTATGCCTTTATTGGGAGAAAACAGGACTCTAGTCAAGTACGGACTAATCGTTTTAAATAAAAGCAGCAATCTGGGGCTGAGGGCTATGATAAAAAGAAGTAATCTTAATTTCGGTGAATTAGATGCAGCCAGCATCAATTATCAGCTCAGTCCGAGGTTAAACGCTGCGGCCAGGATAAAACATGCGGATGAGGCCCTTAATCTCATTTTAGCCCAAGATGCCGGGCAGGCGGAGGAAATGGCCCTGAATTTAAACGAGTTTAACAAAAAAAGACAGCAATTGGTTGAAAAAACTTTTGAGGAGATAAAGAATCAGGTCGGCCCTGAGCCGCAGGAGAAAATTTTGGTAGTCTTGGGTCAAAACTGGCCCAAAGGTGTTTTAGGTTTAAGCGCCAATAAGACCGTCGAGCAACATTGTCGGCCAGTTATCATTCTCACGCAAAGAGACAAGGAAATAACAGGTTCTGGTCGTTCCATTCCTAATTTCAACATTTATCAGGCCATGGTTCCTTTTAAAAAATATTTTTCCCGCTTTGGCGGACATCCGGGCGCTCTGGGCCTGACCATAAAGGATCCGGCGTTATTCGACGATTTTATAAGAGAAGTTCAGAAAATCGGCCAAGAACAACTGACCGAACAGGATTTAAAACCGAGAATAAAAGTCGATGTCCAACTTGATCTGGAAGGAGTCAACTGGTCCTTATACGATGAACTGAAGAAGTTTGAGCCATTCGGCCGTGATAATGATCAGCCGAATTTTCTGGCCAGAAACATTCATTTGGATAGCTGGCAGATGGTCGGACAAAACGGCCGACATTGCCGAATCATCGCGGGCAACGGAAGAAAAATGATTTATTTTGACGCCCAAGAGAGAATTGAAGATCTTAAGACGGGCGATCGTCTCGATATTGTGTTCCAACTCGGAGTCAATCAATGGAACGGCCAGCAGGAACTGCAGATGAAGGTTATCGACCTTAGAAAATCAACTTAACAAACAATCAGGCAAAAAGAACTTAACAAGAAGATTATTAAATTTTTAAAATGAAATTGATAATTTATACCGACGGCGGAGCAAGGGGAAATCCCGGGCCGGCTGGAAGCGGAATAGTCATCTGTGATTCCCAGATAAAAATCATCAAGGAACACTCCAGGTTTTTAGGGAAAGCGACCAATAATCAAGCCGAGTACGAAGCGGTGATTTTAGGTTTAGAGAAAGCCAAAGAATTGAAAGCTGCCGAAGTCGATCTCTATTCCGACAGCCAGCTGATTGTCGAACAACTCAACCGGCGCTATAAAATAAAGAATCCCGATTTAGGGACCCTGTTCATCAAAGTCTGGAATTTATCCCAATCTTTCAAGAAAGTTTGTTTTCATTATGTTTCGCGGGAGAAAAACAAAAGAGCCGACAGGCTCGTTAACGAAATAATAGATAAAAATACGGCCTAAGCAGATAAGTAAGCCGAATTCTGTTGTCCCGGAGGACGCGATCATTTATCTGGGACCAATTTCGCAATTGGCCTCAAGCGGCCTACCTTTCTTGAATCGAAATTCAAGAATTTTTTTTGGCCTTTCACTCGAGTAAGGATTTAGCCGTTTCATTCCTATATTGCTATAGGACTATCCCGCCTTTCAGCGGGCCGTTCAACCTTTCGGTCGGACGCGTCTCTGTTCGCACCTCTGCCGATTTCGTCTGAGCGAAGCGAAGTTACGAAATCGAGCACCCGCCGAAGTCCGAAAGGACGAAGGCGGGTCCGCCTCCGCTAAAGCTTCGGCGGACGCTCAATTTTGTAGCCGCTCGCATCCGCTCGCGGACAAAATTGGCGACAGGCATTACCTGCTACCCGGCTCCTTGCTAAGCAAGGGAGTGTTCGGACTTTCCTCTCCAGGCCGGAAGAAATCCGGTCAGAGCGATC
>Ga0172375_10010060_pt1 | contig 12343 bp, 10 predicted proteins | sample LakKiv1m_FD_114537 | JGI IMG/M metagenome (GOLD analysis project Ga0172375, IMG submission 114537) | Freshwater microbial communities from Kabuno Bay, South-Kivu, Congo - kab_092012_11.1m | ecosystem: Environmental > Aquatic > Freshwater > Lake | place: Democratic Republic of the Congo... | reverse complement strand
TTCGGGGTTCAGGATAACCGGAGTCGGGCAATAAGCCAACATCGGACGTTTCACGCACGGCTGCGGGCCAGCGCCTTTCGGCCTCCGGCACATACTGCTCAAGCGTTTTTTCAAGTCCGTTGAGCATGCGGATACATTCATGGTAACGCTCCCGGTAGAGATCAAACGCGGCCTGCGTTTCATACCCTTTCAAGAGGGACATGTACAGATGGTGAACCGTTTCGGCCGCCTCGCCCCTGCTCCGGTTGACGCCTTCGATCTTGTTGCGCACGTGGCGGTCGTCGTACTTTTCGGCAATCTGCGCGGCCGCGCTGTTCGAGGAACGGCGAATCTGCGAACCGAGTTCAAACTTCTCCTCGGATGGCCACCGATGCGACAACGCACAGATCTCGATGTGCAAACGGCACAGTTTCTGGTACACCTCCAAATCTTCCAGCCGCTTGTACATGCCCATGTCCTTTTCTTCCCCTCCAATCCTGAACCCTGAACCCTCTTCCCTGAACCCTCTTCCCTGAACCCTCTTCCCTGAACCCTCTTCCCTGAACCCTCTTCCCTGAACCCTCTTCCCTGAACCCTCTTCCCTGTTCCCTTCCCGTCAGCAGATTCGGGGCAGCAGCTCGCCGCGCGGCACGTCCACGAGGCGGTGGCCGCCCGCGAGGGTTTCGAGGATCACGCGGCCCTTGTCGGCGGAGACCGTGCCCATGGCCGCCGCGCCGGCGCCTTCGGGAAGCGCGCGCCAGCGCCGCAGGATCTCGGCCTCGGCCTCGGGTGCGCACACGAGGATCATGCGGCCCTCCGAAGCCGCGTGCAGCGGATCGATGCCCAGCATCTCCGCGACGGCGCGCGTGGCGGGCGCCAGCGGCAGATCGCTTTCGCACAGCCGAATGCCGACTGCGCGGTCCTCGACCATTTCGTTCAGCACCGTCGCCACGCCGCCGCGCGTGGGGTCGCGCATGAAGCGCACCGCCGCGCCGAGGTCGCGCACGGCCCGCACCAGCCGATGCACCGGTGCCGTGTCGCTCCGCAGACCCTCGCCGAAGCCGAGTTCCTGCCGCGCCGCGAGCACCGCCATACCGTGGTCGGCCAACGTGCCGCTCACGAGCACGCGGTCGCCCTCGCGCAGGCGCTCGACGCCCAGCGAGAACTCGGGACAGGCCGCGCCGATGCCGGCCGTGTTGATGTAGATGCCATCGCCCTGACCGCGCGCGACGACCTTCGTGTCGCCCGTCGCAACCGTCACGCCGCACGCGTCGGCGGCGCGCTTGACCGCGTTCAGCACGCGCTCCAGCACTTCGAACCGCAGGCCCTCTTCGAGGATCAACGCAAGCGACAGCCACTTCGGCTCGCCGCCGCAGACCGACAGGTCGTTGACCGTGCCATGCACCGCGAGGTCGCCGATGTTGCCACCCGGAAACTCCAAGGGCTGCACCACGAAGCTGTCGGTCGTGAAGACCAGCCGACCGCCGGGCGAGGCCAGCGTCGCGCCGTCGGGCAGGCCCTTCAGCGGGCCCTGTCCGAAGCGCGGCACAATCTGGGTTTCGATCAGCTCGCGGGTGAGCCGTCCGCCGCCACCGTGCGCCAGTTGAATCACGCGCTCCACGCTCATGCCTCCTCCCGTTCGGCCTCGGGCACCTCGTATTTGAAAGACGCGGCGCAGGTTCCCTCCGCGCTCACCATACACGGGCCGACCGGATTGTCCGGCGTGCAAGCCTTGGCGAAAAGCGCGCATTCCGCAGGGCGGATCTTGCCCTTGATCACGTCGCCGCAGCGGCACCCCGCATGCTGACGACCGCCCTCGACCGAGACGCCGAATCTGCGGACCGCATCGTACTCGACGAACTCCGGCCGCAGCCCCAGCCCACTCGCGGGCAACACGCCAATGCCGCGCCACGGCGCGTCCACCGGCTCCAAGTAACGCGCGATCCGCTCCTGCGCCTTGAGATTGCCCTCCGGCCGCGCCACGCGGGCGTACTGATTCTCCACGCGGGCCTCGCCCGCCAATACCTGCGCCAAAATGCCGTATACACCGTACAGAATGTCGAGCGGCTCAAACCCCGCGATCACGCAGGGCACGCGGTACTCCGCCGCGAACGTCTCGTAGGCGTTGGCACCGATCACGGCACTCACATGCGCAGGGCAGAGAAACGCGTCGATCTTCAGCTCAGGATCGGCTGCCAGCGCGCGCAACGCAGGCGGCACCCGCTTGAACGCCGTCAGCAGTGAGAGATTCCGCACGCCCTCCCGCCGCGCGTCCTCGACCAAGCTCACCACCGGCGCGATCGTCGTTTCGAAGCCGACGGCCAAGAAGACGACTTCGCGGTTCGGATCGGCCTTGGCGAGATCCAGCGCCAGCGACGGCGAATAGCAGACCCGCACGTCGCCGCCCGCCGCGCGGCAGGCGGCCAGATTCGTGGTCGAACCCGGCACGCGCACCATGTCGCCGAAGGTCACGACCGTGACGCCGCGCATCGCCAGCGCGACAGCCGCGTCGAGATAGCCGGGATCGGTCACGCAGACGGGGCACCCCGGCCCGCTGATCAAAATCGCGTTCTCGGGCAACAGCGTGCGAATCCCGTAGCGGCCGATCGCCATGGTGTGGCTGCCGCAGACTTCCATGATGTGTACGACGCGGCTGCGGGCCGCCAGTTCACGGCCCTGTGAAGCGATCCGCCGGACGAATTCGGCGGCCACGGCAGGATTTCGGAAACCGTCGATGTATTTCATCATGAGGGGATGCCCGAAGGCTGAGACTCGGAAGCCACCGCGCGGGTGATCTCTTCGAAGAGGGCGAGTGTTTCGTCGGCCTGCGCCTGGTCCAGCGTCTCGATCGCGAACCCGGCGTGGACGATCACGTAAACGCCCACTGTCGCGCCGCTCACGAGCGAAAGGTCCACCACCTGGCGACTTCCTTCCAACTCCGCGACGCCCTTGCCGTCGGCGCGGAGCTCAACGACCTTCATCGGCACAGCCAAACACATCCTACGCTCCTGTTCCCGCCACCACGGCCTGACCCAATGCAATGCACCCGTCGTTGGGCGGGACGCGACGGTGAAGCAACACGCGAACGCCCGCCCCCGAGAGACGTGGAACCAACAGGTCGTTCAAGATCCGGTTCATCCACACGCCGCCGGTCAACGCCACGCAGTCCGCAGCGGCTTGAGATAATCCGAAGTCTATCATGATCCCGGCCGCTTCGGCAACCGCCCGATGGACCGCCAGCGCCCACTGCGCCTCGCGGCCCGCCGCAGCAGCCGGATCGGCCAGCAGGCGGAACGCCTCGCTCCAGTCGACGACCAGCAAGCCGTCCCGCTCGGCCGCCGCGAACGGCACCCGCACTCCGCCGTCGTCGCCACCCGCGCGCCGCGCCGCCGCTTCGAGCCGGACCGCCGTCTGGCCCTCGTAGGTCACCGTCTGCGGCGCAAAACCGAGCGCCACCGAGAAGGCGTCGAACAGCCGGCCCGCCGCGTGCGTGAGCGGCGCGTTCAAGCCGCGCGCGCACTGCTGCAGCCACACGCCCGCCTCCTCGGGCGTGGCCCCGATCCGCGCCGCCATGCCGGGCGAGGTCTCGATGCCCGCCGCGAACCACCGCGCCACGACCTGCCGCGCCGGACGCAGCACCGCCGCGTCGCCGCCGGGCAGCGGCACCGGCGCGAAGGTCGCCAGCCGCCGGAACCCGCCTGGCCGCACCAGCAGCAGCTCCGCGCCCCAGACCGCGCCGTCCGGCCCCAGGCCCGTGCCGTCCATCACCAGCGCCAGTCCCTCCTCCAGCCCGTGCTCGGCCAGCGCCGCAGCCGCGTGCGCGTGGTGGTGCTGCACCTCGACCACCGGCACCCCCCACTCTCCGGCCAAACGCCGTCCGAGCCGCGTCGCCTGCATGTCAGGGTGGAGATCCACCGCCACCGCCTCCGGACGGCAGGCGAGGAAGCGCGGCAACGTGCGCGCCGCGCGCTCGAGGCCGTCCAGCGCCTCGGGCGTCTCGATGTCGCCCACGTGCGGCGAGAGCACCACGCGGTCGTCCAGACCGACGGCCACCGCGTTCTTGAGTTCCGCGCCCATGGCCAACACCGCACGCAGCAGCGGACGCGGCGTGAGCACCGCGTTGGGGGCATAGCCGCGCGCGCGGCGCCAGAGCTGCGGCCCGCCGGCCTGCACCACCGCCAGCGAGTCGTCGGCGCGCAGGTTGATCTCGCGGTCGTGCTCCAAGTAGAAATCGGCGATGCCCTTCAGCCGCTCCTCGGCCTCGGCGTTGCCCAAGCAAATCGGCTCGCCGCCGCAGTTGCCGCTCGTCATCACCAGCAGATCGAAGGGCGGCGTGGGGTCGCCCGGCAGCGGCCGCAGCAGGAGCGCGTGGAGCGGCGAGGTCGGCAACATCACGCCCAAGGTCGGCGCGTCGGGCGTCAGCAGGGCGAGCGGCAACGCGCCTTCGCGCGCCGCGTCCGGCCGCACGTCGAGGATCACGATGGGCGCCTCGGCGGAGGTCAGCAGCGCCTCGGCCTCGGGTGGCACCTCGCACCAGCGCCGCGCGGCCGCCGCGTCAGCCGCCATCACCGCGAACGGCTTGTGCGGCCGCCGCTTGCGGATGCGGAGCGCCTCGAGCGCACGCGGATCGAGAGCGTTCGCGGCCAGCAGGAAACCGCCGATGCCGCGCACCGCCACGACTTGTCCGGCCGCCAGCGCCGCTCGCGCGCCGCGCATGGGATCGCCCGCGACGGGTGCGCCCGAGGCGTCGCGCAGCACGAGGCGCGGGCCGCAGGCGGAACAGGCGATACTCTCGGCATGAAAACGGCGGTCGCGCGGGTTCTCGTATTCGGCGCGGCAGGCAGGGCAAAGCGGAAACGCGGCCAAAGTCGTCCGCGCGCGGTCGTAGGGCATCTCCGCCACCACCGTGTAACGAGGTCCGCACCGCGTACAGGTCGTGAAGGCGTAACCGTGGCGGCGGTTGCGGGGGTCGAACAGCTCGCGGCGGCAGTCAGGGCACATCGCGAGATCGGCCGGGATCACCACTTCGGAACGTCCCGACGATTTGCTCGCGAGAATACAAAACTCCGCCTCGCCCTCGCCCGGCGCGAGCGGCACGGACTCGAGTTCGCTGAGCGCATCGAGCCGCGCGTGCGGCGGCAGCGACTGCGGCAACCGCCGCACGAACGCGTCGACCGCGCCGGGCGCGCCTTCGAGCCTCAACCGCACCGTACCGCACCGGTTCTGCACCCAGCCGCAGAGCCCTGCTTCCTGCGCAAGCAGATAGACCGTGGGCCGCAAGCCGACCCCCTGAACGATTCCCGTCAGGTCGAACGTGCGTGCGATGCGACTGGCGCTCATACGCCTTTCAAACTCCCCTCCACGCGCCCTCATCGGCCCGCCGACGGACCGGGAGGCGCCACGTGTCCGCGATGTCCGAACCCCGTGAACGTGGTGTTGTCGACGACCGTCTGCATCTGGTCGGCAAACTCGGCGACCTGCGCGCCGTCATAGCCGACCGAACGCGCCGCAGTCTCGAACAGATAGCGGCGTTCGTTGGCGTAAAGTTCGCCCAGCGCCCCCATGAGGTCACCCATCTCTTGCCGCATCTCCGGCGTGTGCGCGGCGTCTCCCTGTTCCATCTGCGAACGAAGCTCGTCGATGCGCGCCACGGCGGCCAACAACTTTTCGTGGTTCTCGCGCTGCGCGTCGTCCATGGCTTGCGTGTCGACCGCAGCCAAGAAGTCCGCGCGGTCTTGGGCGCGCTGCTCCATGCTCTGCCGAAACTCCTCGCGACGCTTCTGCATTTCGGCGTACTGCTCCGGATTCTCCTTGCGCATCTTCTCCATGCGCTCGGCGAATGAGGCTCGGTGCGACGCGCGGCCCAAATGATTCGTATCGCCAGCGTTTTCCACGACCGGCCGCTCCGGTTCGGGTCTCCCTCCGGGACCCGCACCGCGCTCCAGTTCGGCGACGCGGCGGCGCAATGCCTCGTTCGCAGCGCGCAGCGCATCGTTCGCGTTGCGGAACGCCACATCCTCCCTGACCGCCGTCGGATGAGGTCCGCCTTCCAGCGCGCCCCCCTCCCGCCATTCCGCAGAATCGCCCGCCTCCAGCGCCTGCCGCACGCGTTCGAGCCCAGCTCCGACAAAGAGACTCGCCAGAATAGCCACAACCATTATACTTGTGCTTTTCGTTTTCACGTGAATCACCGCCTTCGTTGAGATTTTCTTTGTCGTTGGCCGAATTATCGCGCATATCCGGTAGTTGCGTCAATCCATGTAACCCGACATGGACGAATCGCTTTCGCGCCCCATTTTTGGTCTTCGCTCTGCGTCCAACTTTGCTAAACTGACAGACAATGTGTTTGCACCCTGTCTAACCGTATTCTTCAAACCCCCACACACAGAAAAATCTCTATGCGCGCAACCCTTCTTGACGGAAAAAACCTCGCCGCCGACATGCGGGCTGATATCGCCGGACAAGTCGCCACACTCAAAGCCGAGCGCGGCGTCACGCCAGGTCTGGGCGTCATCCTGATCGGAGCCGACCCCGCTTCGACCTCCTATGTCACGGCCAAGGGGAAAGCCTGCGCAGAAGCAGGCATGTACTCGCAGGACGTGCGCGTCCCGGCCGAGACCACGCAGAAAGAGGCGGTAGCCCTCGTGCAACGCATGAACGCCGACCCGCGCATCCACGGCATTCTCGTGCAACTTCCGCTTCCCAAGCACATCGACGAAAGCGCAGTCATCAACACCATCGCCCCCGAGAAAGACGTCGACGGGTTCACGCCCGTGAACGTCGGGCGCATGATGCTCGGCGAAGACTGCTTCCTGCCCTGCACACCGCACGGCATCATCCAGATGTTGCTCAAGGCGGGAGTCAAGACCTCGGGGCAGCACGCCGTGGTAATCGGCCGCAGCAACATCGTCGGCAAGCCCGTCGCCCATCTGTTGATGCGCAAAGCCGAAGGCGGCAACGCCACGGTCACGGTCTGCCACACCGGCACGCGCGACCTCGCGGCCTTCACTCGGCAGGCGGACATTCTAGTCGTGGCAGCCGGTCGACCGAATACGGTCACCGGCGACATGGTCAAGCCCGGCGCGACCGTGATCGACGTGGGCGTCAATCGCATTCCCGATGCGACCAAGAAGAACGGCTTTCGGCTGACGGGCGACGTCGACTTCGAATCGGCCAAGGATGTCGCCGCGCTCATTACGCCCGTCCCCGGCGGCGTGGGGCCGATGACGATCACCATGCTGCTCTACAACACCCTTGAATCCGCCCGCCGCGCCTGTTCGTAAGGTCGAATAACCATTCGTCCCCGCTTTCCATGAAACTCATTGGCGAACCCATTTTTGCACGCGACGAGACAGGGCGTCTGAAGTCCCGCATCGGCACCGTTTTTCTGCGCACACCCGGACTCGTCACAGAAACGGGCATTCACGCCACGCAGCGGCTTTCGTGGATCAAGGCGCTCAACCGCGAGCATGCCGCGTCGGGCCAACCGTTGCTCTCAGAGGACGAGGTCGACGCCGAAATGACGCGCTCCGTCGACCTGTTGTTCGACGACCAGTTCGTGTTGATCCGACCGGACCCCTACGCCATGGATCTGGCCTTCGAGGCGGATGAATTCTTGCAGTCGTTGGTTGCCAAACACAGAATCCGTTTCCTCAACATCCAAATCGAACACGTCCGGAACGCACTCTGCGCACGGGGAGAAAACTGGCGCATGAGCCGAATCCCATGCGCGCCGGAAGAAATGAACCAACTCATCGCTTCTGCGCGCGTGTCGATCGGAGGCCTTCCCCTTTATTTCTACAACCCCTCGACCGGCACACGATTCCTCACGCTCGACACCTTCGGTTGGCTCGACCGATTGCCCGACGATACCTTCCGCGCCCAGTTGCGGGAAATCGCCGAATTCTGCGCGAAGCGCAACCGTTTCGGTCATCCGGAAGTCGACATCTTTCCCCCACGCTGCGCCTTTACGAGACAGGCGTTCGAAGCCCTCGACGTGGAAGGCCTCACCGCCACCTCCCTGCGCGAGGCTTACCGAAAACTGCTGCACGTCTTCCACGACGCCGTTCCCGAGCCGCTTCAGGATGAGGATGTGGACAACACCGAGTGGCGGAACCTCATGTGCTCGGCGTTGACGTCTCAACCGAACGCCGTCACATCCGAAGAGATCATCCCCGGCATCTCCCCCGAGTTCTACATGCAGATCGAATGGTTGCCGGGGGCGCGCATTGAAAACGGCGAACTGATCTTTGATTCGCTGTGCGACGAACACGGGAACACTCCTGCGGACCCTGCGGTCAGCTCGCTCTGCGACCTACGCGCTCAAGGCGTGATCTTCAACTATGTCCGCGAACTCGGCAATATCGAGTTCATCAATGTCGGGCGCATCACCCGTTCGCTCTCCATCAGAAAGCCCGATCTCAGTCAGCGCGCCAATGTCTACGTCGTCCAAGTCAAAGAGGCCGACAAAACCGCCGTCGAGTTTCACATCCTGCGCTTCCAGAAGTGGTGCGTTTACGAGCACCTCGACGAGGGTAAGGATCTGATAACGGCCATCATGGAAGCGGCCGATTACACCGACTACATTTTCGATCGCCGCCTCGGCTGTCGGCAACTCGGCATGAACCTTCCCGCCAAAGTCACGACGGGGAGGATTCGCGAGACCTATGTCGGCGTCAACAAGGACTATCACGGCACGCGGTGCTGGGTTATCTATTTTGCGCGCGACTACATTCGCGGCCACGCGACCGACAAGATCCGTGCGCGCCGTTACGCCGACCCGGAATTCAGCCGACGCTTCGCCAAACTGCTCGGAGAAGCAGCAGCCATCAATCTGATCGTGGGTAGGACTTACTCCGATAAGCGCGTCATGTTTGACGATGGCGACGAAGTGATCGTCTTCGACGAGAAGGGGTTCCCGAACCATCTGATCGTGTCGGACCATACGGGCACATTTACAGAATACCAGTACCCGCTCCACGTATGCGCAAGCGACTACGCCGAGCCTGTCAATCGGCGAACCGCATTCCTGTGCAACGCGGCTGAATTCGCGGACCTTTACCTCAACGCTTTGCATGATCGTTTCGTACGCACGCAAGAGGACTACCGACACCGCAAACGAGCCTTCGACAATCTGTTCAGAAACCATCCCGTGGATCCGGCCGGCAGTTTCGCCTACCGGTGGCAGTGCGTGCTCAAGCGACTCGACGCCACCGACGCCGATGTGCTCACTGCCTCCATCCGCCATCACATCCAAGCGCTCAATTCATGAAACCCGCCATTCTTTTCGCAGGCGACCAACTTTGGATCCAACGCGACGGATCATCTGTCAGATGTCTTTTCGACTCGCCGACAACCGACTTCTGCGAGCCCGTCGACGCGACCTGTGTCGCAGCCTGTTCCGACGCCCCGCCCGTGCCGCACGCCGAGCGGATCGGACTCCGCGCGCTTTTCGACCTAGTTCCCGGCGAACCATTCGCGCAGGCGAGCCGCGCCCGGCAATTGCTGAACTGGCGCCTCACGCACCGCTTCTGCGGGGCCTGCGGAACGCCGCTCGTGCGCCATGCCACCGAACGGGCCATGCACTGCCCACAATGCGATCTCTTTTCTTATCCGCGAATCAATCCGGTCGTAATCACGCTGGTCTCCTGCGGCGACCTGATCCTGCTTGCGCACAAGGCTGGAGGTCTCTACCCCTTCTGGAGCATCATCGCGGGTTTCGTCGAAGCCAACGAGACGCTTGAGGCGGCGGTGGCGCGCGAAGTCAACGAAGAGGTCGGCCTCCGCATCAAAAACATCCGCTACGCGACCAGTCAACCTTGGCCTTTCCCGAACAATCTGATGATTGGATTCACGGCCGAATACGCCGAAGGCGCAATTCGCCCGGACGGCGAGGAGATTGGCGAAGCGGGTTGGTTCGGCCGCGACAACCTACCGCCGGTTCCCTCGCGCGTCAGCATCGCCCGCCGCCTGATCGACGCCTTCTTCGCAACGCACTGAATATGGGGAAAAAAGAAGGCAAGGCTCCCGATCGGCACCTTGCCTTCCCGATTGCTGATCGCTCCGCACGCCCAGACTCAATCCTTGCCGCGTTTGCCGAGCGTCTTGTCGGCCATGAAGAGCGCGCCCTTCGAGCCAGCGCTCATCTCGAGCATCCAGATCACATCGGTGGCACTGGCTTCCTCCTCGACCTGCTCGTCGATGAACCACTTCAGCATGTTCTGCGTCGCGTAGTCCTTCTCCTCAATCGCCAACGTGTTGATGTCGCAGATCCACGCCGTCACCTTCTTCTCGTGCTTCAGCGCATCCTGAAACATTTCGAGGAGATCCTTCCACTCGCCTTTCGGCTTCTCGATAGCACCCGGTTCGACCTTCACCCCCTGGTCCTGCAGGTAACGCGCGAACTTCAGCGCATGGCCCTCTTCCTCTTTGTACTGGATGCTGAGCCAATTCGCCGCGCCCTTGAAACCTTTGGCCATCGCATCGTTCGCCATGGCGAGATACAGGAACGCCGAATAAAATTCGCGGTTGATCTGCGTGTTGATCGCTTTCGCCGTTTTTGTACTAATCATGTTGCACCTCTCTTTCGTGTTCTCTTGAAACAACCTTCCCAAAAAGTGAGCCTGGGTTAACAAATCGCCGCCCACTCGTCACGCGCAGATTGCGTCTCAGAACTGCGAACCCTTGGAAGGGCGCAGCACAATGTTCGTGATCTTGTTCGCCGTATCTTTGTACTTCGGATCGGCCTTTAGCTTGAGCCAGTCGGGATGCGCACGAAATTTCTTCCAAGCCGCGTCCTTCTCGTCCTTGTTCGCGAAACCGAGCATATAGGTCAGATTGGCAAGATTGTTTCCGGCCAGCGCATGTCCGAAGAAGACCGGCTGCATGCCGCAGGCGCGAAAAATGCCGATTTCACCGCCCTGCTCGAACATGGCGATTTTTTGGGCGTTGCGCTCGACCGTATAGCTGTTGTAGATGCGGAGCTGCAGCAGGCGATCTGGTGATGTCGTAACTTGCGTCACACGCGGGCACGCCTGAAACGCGTGCAGAAGCGCGCCCGCGCACATATCATAGAGCGGTTCTTTCATAGGGGCCGAGAATATCGGAGCCGCGTCTTTCATGAACATCGGGTCCGCCAGCAGTTTCTCCTCGCTCGACGCGAACGCCGCGAAAGTCGGAAACGCCGCGATCACAAAAACCGTGGTGTTATAGTTGGTGTTGCCGTCGTTGATTTCCCCGTCCGTCCACAGCACACCGACTCGTTGGGCCCCCTGCCGGTTGAGCGCCGGAATCAGCGCAACGTCGAAGATGGCCATCAGGGCGTCGCGTTTTTCAACACTTGCGCAGACATAGCTTTTCACGTCGATCCACTCGCGCGAAGCCCCGTTCTCTTGCGCACAGACCGAACGCGGAACCCAGACAGCCACCGAGGCGGCCGAACAGACGGCCAGAATGAAACAGCGACGATTCATGACGATTTCCTTTCGTGACGTGAGAAATTTTTCTGCGTGCGTCCACCGCTAGACCTTGTCCGGCACGACATAGGGCGCACGGTAGTTGCGCGTCAACATCGCATTGGCCTCGGCATCGCCGGGGAAGGTCAGCGTGTCGGGATCGAAGTTCAGAGTGCGGCCCAAACGATACGCGATGTTGCCCAAATGGATCACGGCGCAGGAGTTGAAGCCGTCCTCGATGCTACGGTTGAAGGTCGCAGGATCGGGCGCGCGAACCGCATGAATGAAATTCGCATAGTGGTTACCCTGCCCGGAGCCTGTTTGGCCCGGTTCACGTTTTTCGCCCATGAAGGTCCGCCACTGGTTCACCTCCTTGGCCATGTAGCCCTTGGAGCCAAAGAAAAGGTCGCCGACCACGTTGCCTCCGCTCGTCGCCATGTAGTTGTTGCCTTGCGCCGCGCCCTTGAGCCACATGCCATCCTCGCCGTTGCCGATCCAGTGGCGCACCTCAAACTGAAGAATCTTTTTCTTGTCGCCGCCGCCCTGCGGGTTGGGAAATTCGAAGAGCGCCATCAGCACATTGGGCGTTTCCTGAGCGTCGTCGAACATGAAGTGGCCGCCCATCGCCGTGATCTTGGCGGGCAAGGTCACGCCAAGGCCCCAGCGGGCAATGTCCATCTCATGCACCCCCTGATTGCCCATGTCGCCGCAACCGTACTCCCAATTCCAATGCCAGTTGTAGTGGAAGCGGTTCTTGTTGAACGGACGCTTGGGGGCCGGCCCCAGCCACAGATCATAGTCCACGCCCGATGGCACCGGTTCATCCGGATAACGGCCGATGGTATTCCGCCACTTGTAGCAAATGCCCTTGGCCATGTAGACCTCGCCGAGTCCGCCGTCGTGCAGGAACT
>Ga0172375_10010059_pt1 | contig 12343 bp, 11 predicted proteins | sample LakKiv1m_FD_114537 | JGI IMG/M metagenome (GOLD analysis project Ga0172375, IMG submission 114537) | Freshwater microbial communities from Kabuno Bay, South-Kivu, Congo - kab_092012_11.1m | ecosystem: Environmental > Aquatic > Freshwater > Lake | place: Democratic Republic of the Congo... | reverse complement strand
CGCTCCTGCGGCTGCCAGGAAGCTTTGAAATTCGCCATTGTTACGGACCACAAACTGATTCCCGCTAAAGTAAAGAAAGATTTAAAGATTATTATCGGTAAATATGTCAAATAGTCCGGAATATAAAAACACACTGAATTTACCCAAGACGGATTTCGCCATGAAGGCGGACTTGCCTAAAAAAGAGCCGTTGCTGCTGGAGGATTGGGCGAAAAAGGATATTTATCGTTTGATCCGCGCAGCAGGCGAGGGTAAACCGAAATACATCCTGCATGACGGTCCACCCTACGCCAACGGCGATATCCATATCGGCCATGCCTTAAACAAAACACTCAAGGATATTATCGTTAAATATAAAACCTTGCGCGGTTTTTCTTCGGCTTATGTGCCGGGCTGGGATTGCCATGGACTGCCGATCGAGCATCAATTATTCAAAGAATTGAAGATCCATAAATCTCAAATCTCCCAGCTGGAGTTCCGTAAGCAGGCTTTTAACTATGCCCAGAAATATGTTCAGACGCAAAAAGAGCAGTTCCAGCGTTTGGGGGTTTTCGGGGATTGGGAGAATCCTTATCTGACCTTAAGCCGCGATTATGAAGAAAGTATCTTGAACTCTTTGGCCCAGCTTAATGAAAAAGGATATCTTTATCGGGGTTTAAAGCCGGTGAACTGGTGTTTTAAATGTGAAACCGCGCTGGCCGAGGCAGAGGTAGAATACGAGGATCACAGTTCTCCGTCTATCTATGTAAAATTCAAGCTTACCCCGGTAAAAGAATTTACGGAGGGAAGTTTCCTGGTTATCTGGACAACTACCCCCTGGACTTTGCTAGCCAATGTCGCTATCGCGGTACATCCGGATTTCAGCTATTGTTATATTGATACCGATAAAGGGAAATTGATTGTTGCCAAAGATCTCTTGGCCGCTTTTCTGAAAAACGCGGGGTTAGAAAAATATTCCGTGATCAAAGAATTCAAAGGCAAGGAGCTTGAAGGTTTAACTTACACGCATCCTTTTATTTCCCGGCAGGGCCGGGTGGTCCTGGCGGATTATGTATCAGGCCAAGAGGGTACGGGGCTGGTGCATACCGCGCCGGGCCACGGCAACGAAGATTATTTTACCGGTATTAAATATAAATTGGATATTATTATGCCGGTGGATGCCCGTGGACATTTTGATGTTAGCTGCGGTGAGTTCCAGGGTATGCATGTGTATAGTGCGCAAAAACCCATACTGGAAAAACTGACGCAACTCGGCGCATTGCTTTTTAACTCGCAGATCCAGCATTCTTATCCGCACTGCTGGCGCTGTAAAAATCCGGTGATTTTCCGGGCGACCAGGCAGTGGTTTTTGAATATGGAGCATAATGATCTAAGAAAGAAGTCGCTTGCGGCGATCAGCTCCGCGGTAAAATGGGTTCCTCCTACGGGAGAAGAGAGGATGTCGGCAATGGTTTCCTTGCGTCCGGACTGGTGCCTTTCCCGCCAGCGGTATTGGGGAGTGCCGATTCCGGCCTTAATCTGCAATAGTTGTAAAGAAGAATTTTTATCGAGCAAGGTAATCAGAAATTTTGCGGCTTTAAGCGCTAAGTCAGGTTCAGACTGTTGGTTTGAGTTTAAGGTTGAGGATTTCTTAACCGGCGATATCCGTTGCCCTCACTGTGGCAAGAATGATTTTACCAAAGGCGCGGATATCCTGGATGTCTGGTTTGATTCCGGAGTAAGCAGCCAGGCAGTGCTGAAGAGAAGAAAAGAACTGGAGTTTCCCGCTAGTCTTTACTTGGAAGGTTCGGATCAGCATCGCGGTTGGTTCCAGTCTTCATTGATTCCTGCCATGTGCATTGATAATCAAGCCCCGTTTAAGAGTGTCTTGACGCATGGTTTTGTGGTTGACGGCGCAGGGCGCAAGATGTCTAAATCCCTGGGTAATGTTATTTCTCCTTTTGAGATCATCAAACAGTATGGCGCGGATATTTTACGCATGTGGGTGGCCTCCAGCGATTATAACGAGGATATCCGGATCTCTGCGGTAATCCTTACCCGTTTATCCGAGGCATACCGCAAGATCAGAAACACCGTCCGGTTTATCTTAAGTAATTTATATGATTTTAATCCGGAGTGCGACCGGGTAGATTTTAAGGATTTAAAGACAATCGACAGATGGGTGCTGCAGCGGTTGCATCAATCGCTGCTGGTTTCGGTTGAAAATGCTTACGAAAATTTCGAATTTCATAAAGCCTATAAGGCCATTTATGATTTTTGCAATGAGACCCTTTCGATGTATTATTTGGATATGGTAAAGGGCAGGCTTTATACCTTTGCCGCGCGCTCTGCGGAAAGGCGGGCCGCGCAGACGGCGATTTATGAAGTACTGCAGGTTTTAGTTAAGGTAATGGCGCCGATCCTTAGCTTTACCGCCGAAGAGATCTGGCAGTATGCTCCAAAGGAAGAAAAGGACCGCGTTTTTGCTAGCGTGCATCTTTCTTCTTGGCCGGAAGATAAATCCGTGTTTTGGAGCAAGGGAGAGGGGCTTAACCGTTTTCAGGATGAGGTAATCAATTTGATCCCCGATATTGCTAAAGCCTTGGAAGAAAAGCGCGTTAGCGGTCTAATCGGCAGCTCCTTCGATGCCCGAATAAAACTATTGACAAAAGCTGCGGAACGTTATACATTCTTATCCAGCCTTCAGAATGATCTTTGCGAAATTTTTAAGGTTTCGCAGGTAGAGATAGCGCAGGAAAAAACTCTCCGCGAAGAGATACAGGTGGAGGTAATCAAGGCGCAGGGAGAAAAGTGTCCGCGCTGCTGGAACTATTCACTGAAGATCGGCAGTAATCCGGCGCATCCGTTGATTTGCGATAATTGCCTGAAAGCCGTAGGATAAAGGGGAAAGAAAGTGAAAAAGAAGTTGACCAAGCAGGAGTTGAAGGAATTTAAAAAGATTGTTTTGAAGAAAAAAGAGGAGATCCTTGATGATCTCAGGCATATTTCCGACGATACCTTAAAGAAATCCCAGAAGGAAGCGTCGGGGGATATCTCCGGGTATACGTATCATATGGCGGATGTAGCCAGTGATAATTATGACCGTGAATTTTCTTTAGGGCTGGCCACCAACGAAAGAAATTCTCTTTATGAGCTGGAGGATGCGCTCAAAAGGATCGAAGACGGAACTTTTGGCTTGTGCGACAGCTGCAAAGGTTTTATTTCCAAAATCAGGCTCAAGGCAGTCCCTTCTGCCCGCCTGTGTATCAAATGTCAGGAGAAAAGGGAAAAAAAATAGGAGCTGTAAATTATCCGATGATGCTTATCATCATTATCAGCGTCCTTTTCCTGGATCAACTTACCAAATATCTCGCCATCAAATTCCTGCAGTTAAATACGCCCGTCGGATTGATCAAGAATTTTCTTTATCTGACGCTCGTGCATAACCGCGGGGCGGCTTTCGGGATGTTTAAAAATCAGCTGCTTTTATTTATCTTGATCTCGGTTTTTGCGATCGGGCTTATTTTTTATTATCTGCGGAATAAAAATCATTCTCTTTTTACCGGCTTGGCCCTAAGCCTGATTTTAGCCGGGGCCATCGGCAATCTGATCGACCGCCTGCGTTTTGGGTTTGTGATCGATTTTCTTGATCTGCGCGTTTGGCCGGTGTTTAACCTGGCGGACTCCGCGATTACCATCGCGGCGGTGCTATTATTCTGGGAGTTATTATTTAAGAAAAATGCTGCCTGAAATCTGTCACCTCGGACCCTTTACTGTTTACTCTTACGGCTTGATGCTGGTAGTTGCCTTCTTTACCGCAGTACATTTAGCGGCCAAGCAGGCGGCCAGGCAAGGAGTCGATCCGGAAAGTATTTTTAACCTTTGCTTCTGCGTTTTTATCTCCGGACTGCTCGGGGCCAGGATATTTTATATTTTTCTCAACCTTTCTTTTTACCTGCGCCATCCTTTGGAAATCATCATGCTGCAACACGGAGGGATGGCCTGGTTCGGCGGGATGTTTGCCGGTTTTCTCGGCGGATGGTGGTTTATCAAGAAAAATAAAATGTCTCCCCTGGAAACCATGGACCTATTGGTTCCTTTTATTGCCTTGGCCCAGGCAATCGGCAGGATCGGCTGCCTGCTTAACGGCTGTTGCTATGGCCGGTCGTCTCTGTTTGGATTGTATTTTCCGGTATTTCATCAGGTGCTTATCCCTACCCAGCTTTATTCCAGTTTACTGCTGGTTTTGATCTTTATTATCTTAAGATTCATGCAGGAGAAAAAGCATTTAACCGGCCAAATCCTTTACGCCTACCTGTTTCTTTATTCCCTGAAAAGATTTTTTATCGAGTTTTTCCGTAACGACAGTCCGAGAATATTTTTGGGGCTGACGATTTTTCAGCTGTTAAGCGTCGCGGTATTTTTGATCTCTCTTTTCCTGATCGCCCGCCTGCTGCGCCGCAGGACACAATCAAAATGAAAGAACTGACTTTTGAAGTTTTGCCGGAGCAGGCCAAAACCCGCCTGGATCTCTTATTGGCAGAGTTTGCCGCTGCAGGTAATCTTGGTTTGTCGCGCACGCACATTCAAAAACTCATACTTGAAGGCAGGGTTCTATTGAATGGCGAGGCTATCTTAAAACCTAATTACAAAGTGAAAACGTCAGAGACGGTAAGGATTATCTTGCCGGAAGACAGGGCTAAAGAAATTCTGGCTGAGCCGATTAATTTAGAGGTTGTTTATGAAGATGAAGATTTGGCGATTATCAATAAACCTTGCGGACTGGTGGTACATCCGGCTCCGGGTAATCGTGAACATACTTTAGTCAATGCCTTGCTGGCCCGGTTTAATCAGCTCTCGGATGTTAATCCGGGCCGCCCGGGTATCGTGCATCGTTTGGATAAAGAGACCAGCGGCCTCTTGGTCGTAGCAAAAAATAATACCAGCCATTTGAAACTTGCCCGGCAGTTTGCGGAACACTCCATCCAGCGTAAATATATTGCTATTGTTGTTGGATCCCTGGAATTCGACGAGGATGTGATCGAGGCCTCGATCGGCAGACATCCGTTAAAAAGAAAAAGCATGTCGGTCAGTTTTAATGAAAGCGCAAAATATGCGAAGACCTATTATCATACCTTGAAACGCGCAAAGAATTTTAGCCTGGTTGAATTAAAGCCGTTTACCGGCAGGACGCATCAGTTAAGGGTGCACCTGGCTTTTTTAGGGCACCCGATCCTTGGCGATACGAAATACGGAAAAAATAATTTTTCGCGCCTGGCGCTGCACGCGCAAGAGCTGGGGTTTATTCATCCTTCCACTAGTCAGCAGGTTTACTTTACAAGCAATATCCCGCCGGAACTGCAGGAATTCATTAAGAAAAATATAGCTTGATTTTTACCTAACCTTTGTTATAGTAATGGGTAAGAATTTATCCGCCTTTGCGCAGAAAACCCCATATGTAATGGAGTTGAATGCATGGATGTTGCGCTACGGCGAGATGTCGCTAGTAGATATGAAAGCGGAGGAGCTACAGCTGTAAAGCCGTGGGCTCCATAAGTAAAAAATAAAAGGAGGCAAGATGAACCGCAGAGGGGGCATTTCCTTATTGCTATTAATCGGTGTATCTCTTATTGCTTTGGCAGTGGTGGGCTGGGCCTTTAATTTATATCAGAAAGAGCATGTAAAAGTCGGCCAGCTGCAGGCTCAAGTAGATGAGTTGACCGTGCGCCAGAAAGCTACCGAAGAAAAACTTGCCGAATTTAAAAAACAGGCTACGGCTTTACAGCTGCGGTTGCAGGAAGCTAAAACTCAAATCGAAACCCTAACCGGTGAATTGGATCAGGAGAAAAAGGACCGGCAGGAGGCAGTCGGAAAATTAGAGCAGCAGAAGAAGGACCTTGAACAGCAGAAGTCTTTGCGCCAGGATTTAGAGAATAAGCTTAACCAGGCGCAGGAGGATGGTAAGGGCATTAAGGCCCGTTTAAAAGTCATCGAGCAGCAGAAGGCGGATCTCGAACAGAAGATCAAGGATTTGGAAGCCGGCTCTAGCGGAGTAGAGCTGGGCAAGGTTGTGGTAAATAATGACGCGGTGGTAACCAATGCTCCGGTTCAATCAACCGCCAATCCCAATGCCGTCGCGCCAAAAACCGTAGTACCGGCTGCGCCTGCTGCGCCGCAGCCGCCAGCGCTTCCGCAACCGAAAGGTTTAGAGGCCAAGGTAATGGTAGTAAACCGGGAGTATAATTTCGTGGTAATTAATCTCGGGGTCAAGGACGGTATTAAGATCGGCGATCAGTTCCTGATTTATCATCAGGATAAGCTAGTCGGTGAAGTAAAGGTAGAAAAGGTACACGAGTCCATGGCAGCGGCAGGTTTTTCTGCGGAGTTAAAAGACGCGATCAGCGAAAATGATAAGGCAGTGCAAAAGGCGAAATGAAGCCTTTTGTGATAAATAATAAATTTATCCCCCGCGGTACAATTATCCTTCCCGGAGATAAATCGATTACCCACCGGGCGATTATTCTTAGCGCCTTAAGCCAGGGCAAAACCCTGATTTCTAATTTTCCAATACATGATGATTCCTTGGCTACCCTTAACGCGTTTAGGGCCTTAGGGGTAAGGATACGGCGGAGCGGAAATAAGGTTTTGATTTTTGGCCTGCCGCGCCAGGGTCTCCGCCAGCCGCTTAAGCCGATTTTTGTAAATAATTCCGGAACAAGTTTACGTTTACTCCTCGGAGTTTTAGCCGGCCAACCCTTTCGCGTTAAGCTGAATGCCGCTAAATATCTTGCGCGCCGTCCGATGGCCAGGGTCAACGAGCCTTTGCGTTTGATGGGCGCTAAGATTAGCGCGAAAAATAAAGGCCATGAAGAGTTTGCGCCCATACTGATTACGGGAGGCAGGCTTAAAGGCATTACTTACCGTTTGCCGGTAGCCTCGGCGCAGGTAAAATCCGCTTTGCTTTTGGCAGGGTTATTTGCTAGAGGCAAGACCAGGATTATTGAACCGGAGAAAACCCGTGATCACACCGAGCGGATGTTGAAGTTATTCGGGGTGCGCTTTTCCATAAAGAAAAAAAATATAATTTTAGAGCCGCCTAAGAAATTAACCACTCCGGGCAAGGTCCATATTCCGGGAGATATTTCTTCCGCGGCTTTTTTTATGGTTTTGGCGGCGCTTGTTCCCGGAGCGAAAGTTATTATCCGGCAGGTCAGCCTTAATCCCGGCCGCGCGGGAATCATTCCCGTGCTTAAAAGGATGCGGGCCAAAATAAAAGTTAAGCAGAATAGGCAAGCCAAAGGCGGTGAGCCGCTAGGCGATATCCTTATAAGCGCAAGCCATCTCAAAGGTACGCTGATTTACTCTTCCGAAATTCCTTCTCTTATTGATGAATTGCCTATTTTGATGGTTGCCGCTTGTTTTGCCCAGGGCCGCACAATAATCAAAGGGGCCGGGGAGCTAAGGGTTAAAGAAGCGGATCGTATTCATTCCATGCTGGTAAATTTAAAGAAAATGGGGGCAAAGATATCCGCGATTAAATCCGCAGGCGGAGAAAATATCGTGATTAACGGTCGATCTGCGCTTAAAGGGGCTAGGTTAGCGAGTTTCGGCGATCACCGCACTGCAATGAGTTTGGCGGTAGCGGCATTGGCTGCAGAAGGCAGGTCTGTAATTGATGATATCAGCTGTGTGAATAAATCCTTCCCTGGGTTTTTAAATACTTTAAAGAGTTTAAAAAAGGGGTAACGGTATTTCATCAAGGTGTTTGTGCCGTGTAATGCTATAAGACACAAGTGATATCTTTATCCCGCCAAAAACCGGCGGGATAAATTCGTGCATTAAGTTACGAACACTATTGTGTTCGTAACTTAAGCACTTATTTATTTGACATGGACTTAAATCTCTGTTAGAATTTGTTACTGACTTAAATCTACTGGGAGAAAAGATGGTCAAAATCAATAAGCAGCTAAAAGGGGCAGTTAATTACGTCTTAGGACTTTTCTCTAATGATATGGGCATTGATTTGGGCACCGCCACTACCCTGGTTTTTGTTAAGGGGGAAGGAGTGGTGCTTTGCGAGCCTTCGGTAGTAGCGATTGAACGCGGCACTTCGCATGTTTTAGCTGTAGGCGAGGAAGCCAAGCGTATGTTGGGTCGCACTCCCGGCAACATTATTGCTATCCGTCCGATGAAAGACGGGGTTATCGCGGATTTTGAGATTACCGAAGCAATGCTGCGTTATTTTATCAAGAAGGTGCACCATCGCAAGGTTTTGGTCAGACCCAGGATCGTAATCGCTATTCCTTCCGGTATTACGGAAGTGGAAAAAAGAGCGGTTAAGGATTCTGCGGAACGCGCCGGAGCCCGTGAAGTGTTTTTGATCGAAGAACCGATTGCCGCGGCAATCGGTTCGGGCCTGCCGATTCAGGAGCCGATCGGCAATATGATTATCGATATCGGCGGAGGCACGACCGAGATTGCCGTAATCTCCTTAGCCGGAACGGTTTTTTCGAAATCCATCCGTATCGGCGGTGACGAGATGAATGAGGCGATTATCGAATATTTGAAAAAAACTTATAATCTGATGGTAGGTGAACGCACTGCCGAAGAGATCAAAATTAAAATCGGTTCTGCCTATCCCTTAGAAGAAGAGATGGGCGTGGAGGTTAAGGGCAGGGATCTGGTTGCCGGCTTACCGAAAACCGTGACCATTACCAGCGAAGAGATCCGTGAGTCTTTGCAGGAGCCGTTGCGCGCGATAATGGAAGTGATAAAAATATCTTTAGAAAGGACCCCTCCGGAACTGGCCGCGGATTTAATCGACCATGGGATCGTTATGGCCGGAGGTGGTTCACTGCTCAGAGGTTTGGATAAATTGATTTCCGAAGAAACAGGGCTGCCGGTACATATTACCGATGACCCGATTACCGCCGTGGCTAACGGAACGGGCCGGGTATTGAGCGAAATACAATACTTGAAGAGGGTGACCGTATCGGTTAAAGCGGAAGTACGGAATTAATTCTTATCTTTTAGCTCATCTTTTAGGTATCATAAGCTTAAAAATCCTTGCTCTAAACTTTGGCTTTGGCGATAGTCGCTTAAGGCCAAATTTCTTGAGTTGAATGTGTTTAAGTTACCCCGCAAAATCCTAATTAAGTTTATCCTGGTTGCCTGCGCAGTATTTCTTTTAGCCAATTCGCTTTCCTGTTTTAAGGACCCTTTTAATAATTTCTTTAAACCGCAGCTTTCTTTAGTCGGCTGGGTCAAGCGGGAAATCGGCGGGCTCATCTTTTTTCACCGTAATCTTATCGAAAATGAGCGCTTGAATAATGAAGTCGGGGCTTTACGTTCGCGTTTACTTGATTCCCGTGAGGTCTTGCTGGAGAACGCGCGGCTGCGCGGCCTGCTTAATTTTAAACAGCAAAGCCCGTTGCGTTTGGTTCCATCCCGCGTGATCGGCCGTTCTCCAGACAGCTGGTCATCGAGTATAATTATTGATAAAGGCAAGAGCAACGGAGTCAGGCGGGGGATGGTCGTGATCAGCCTGCAGGGTTTAGTGGGCCGGATTTCCGAATCCAGCGATAATAGCAGTAAGGTGCTGTTGATTAACGATCCGGCTTCGGGTATCTCCAGTATCGTCCAGCGCAGCCGGCAGGAAGGCCTGGTCAGTGGAACACTGGGGACCAACCTGATTATGCGTTATCTTCCGGAAAATGCGGATATCGTCCTTAACGATACAATCATTACGTCCGAACTAAGCCAGATTTGCCCTAAGGGCCTATTAGTGGGGAAAGTGATCAGTTTAGGCAAAGAGCTCTCCGGGTTAAACCGTTACGCCATGATTAGGCCTGCCGTCGATCTAGCCAGTATCGAAGAGGTGCTGGTGATTATTCCATGAAAAAATTGTTTTATTTGTTAACCGTAATTCTCTTAGGATTATTGCAATTGAACTGGCCGGGATTTTTAAGTTTTTTTAACTCCCGGCCGGATCTGCTTTTGATCTTTGCTGTAAGCGCCGTGATTTATCTGGATTTTAAATCCGCCTTTGTTTTAGGCGCGTTCTGCGGGTTAATCAAGGATGTATTCCTTACGGGAGTTTTTGGAACGAATATACTCTTATTCTGCGCCTTATGCTACCTGGTTTTTCGTTTATCCCGGCAGTTATCTACCGAGACGGACCTGATCCGCTTAGGGTTGGTTTGTGTTGCCGTTTTGTTAAGCAATGTCGTAAATGGCATACAAAGCGCTTATTCTGGGGGGATACCCGCGGGTATTTTTTTGGGCAATTTATTTTTTTCTACAGGTTACACTCTTGTTTTATCGCCTTTAGTTTTTAAGCTTACTAGAAAAATAGCGGAGTAATTTTTTCGTGATGGAAAGAAATAAGATACTGAAGTTTTTGATTGCGGCTATGTTTTGCGTATTATTAGCCGGGCTATTGAACCTGGATTTGCTTCAGGGCGCGAAATTCCGGCAGCTCAGTGATAGCAACTGTATTCGTTTGATTTCCCAGAAAGGCTGCCGCGGAAATATCCTGGATCGCAATGGTGAAGTAATCGTAGACAATAAAATTTCGTATGACCTGATGGTCTTCCCGCAGGAGTTAAGCCAAATAGACCGCTTGCTTCCGGCTTTAAGCCGCATCCTGGGAACGGATACAAAAGAATTAAAGGATGCTTTTAAGAAAAATTTTGTTTCATCCAGCCTTCCGACTACCGTAGCCAATAATATCGAACTTAAAAAAGCGATCCTCTTGGAAGAATATAAAGTGGATGAGCCCAGTATTATTGTTCAGCCCAATCCCTTGCGTAATTATCCTTATGGATCTTTAGCTTGTCATGTTCTCGGTTATCTTAACGAGATTGACCGTTGGCGCCTGACCATGCTTGAGGATTATGGATATAAAACCAGGGATATCGTGGGTTTCGGCGGGGTGGAGGAAAAATACGATTATTATCTGCGTCAGGAAGAGGGAGGATTATCGGTTGAGGTGAACCACCGCGGAAAGTTCACCCGGGTTTTAGGTTTTCAGCCTCCGAAAAACGGCAAAGATCTTCAACTAACCTTGGATTTAAAAATACAGAAAATTGTTGAAGAGTTTCTTTCCGGCAGGAAGGGCAGCGTGATCATTATGGATCCGCAAAGCGGGGAGATTTTGGGCATGGCCAGTTACCCCAATTTTAGCCCTGCGGTTTTTGTGCGCAAGCGTAGCAGCCTGATTGCCGGTTTATTCAATAATCCGGACGCGCCTTTAATTAACCGGGCGATCGGCTCAAGTTATCCGCCGGCTTCGGTTTTTAAGATCGCGGTTGCCAGCGCGGGTCTGGAAACTAAAAAGATTAATACCGTTACCAGCTTTCTTTGCCAGGGCTCGACCATGGTCGGGGCCAGAAAATATTCCTGCTGGGAAGTGCATGGTAACCAAAATATCATTCAAGCGATCGCGCATTCCTGCGATATTTTTTTCTACCGTTCGGGTCTGCTTGTGGGCGCGCAGGCTATTCATGATTATGCCTTAAGGCTGGGCTTAGGCAGGAGTACGGGTTTTGACCTGCCGTATTCTGCCTCCGGTTTTATTCCCTCGCCCCTATGGCGCAAAATCAATAAATTTCAAAACTGGTTTGACGGCGATACCGCGAATTTAAGTATTGGGCAGGGCGAATGTTTGGTTTCTCCGTTACAGGTTACTGCGATGCTGGCCGTATTTGCGAATGGAGGATTCCTGCCGGCTCCTTTTGTGATCAAGTCCGTAGGCGGTTTGGATTTATCCGCGAAAAAGAAACGGTTGAGCTGGGTGGGCTTGGGTAAAGGTACCTTAGAAACGGTGCGCGCCGGGTTGCGGCAGGTGGTGGTTGATTCCGAAGGCACTGCGAACAACCTGGCAAATTTGCCGGTTAGTGTAGCCGGTAAGACCGGTACTGCCCAGGTTCCGCGCGGTTTGACCCATGCCTGGTTTGCGGGCTTTTTCCCCTTTGATAAGCCGCAGTATGTAATCTGCGTTTTTTTGGAAAACGGAGGCCCGGGGCATGCTGCCAGTGTCGTGGCCAGACAAATTATTGCGCAAATGTGCGCCCAGGGGCTGGTGGAGGAATAATCATGCGTAATTCATTCTTTAGGATCATTGTTCTTGCCTTAATCATTTCCTGTTTAGGGGTCCTGTCAATCTATAGCAGTACATACCAGAAAGAAGGATCCAGCTGGCAGGATATCTATAAAAGGCAGATGCTCTGGATAATTATCGGCTTGGTTTGTTTTTTCTTCGTCTCCGGGTTTAACTACCGCAGGCTTTGGGATGCCAACTACCTTATTTATGGGGTGGCCTTATTTTTTCTTCTCTTAGTTTTCACCTTAGGGGTAATCCGTT
>Ga0172375_10010056_pt1 | contig 12346 bp, 13 predicted proteins | sample LakKiv1m_FD_114537 | JGI IMG/M metagenome (GOLD analysis project Ga0172375, IMG submission 114537) | Freshwater microbial communities from Kabuno Bay, South-Kivu, Congo - kab_092012_11.1m | ecosystem: Environmental > Aquatic > Freshwater > Lake | place: Democratic Republic of the Congo... | reverse complement strand
CTGCTGGTGGAATTTGCCAAGACCAAAACCATTCCCATCATCGGCCTGGACTACAAAGACAAGGACGCTGACGGGCTGAAATGGCTGGCGCGTTATGGCAACCCGTATGACGTAGCTATTGCCGACCGCGACGCCAAGATCGGCATCAATTTCGGGGTGTATGGCGTACCGGAAAGCTTTCTGATCGACAAGGCTGGCATCATCCGCTACAAGCAGATCGGGCCCTTCACCGAAGAAGCTATCCGCGACAAGCTGATCCCCCTGGTGCGGGAGTTACAACAATGAAATTCTGGCTTGCTTTGCTTTTGTGTTGGCAGTCCGTGGTGGGTTTTGCCGCCGATGCGCCCGCCCTGGCCGACGACCCAGTGGTGGAACAACGCCTGATTGCCATTGCCGAAGATCTGCGTTGCCTGGTGTGCCAGAACGAATCGCTGGCCGGCTCGCGTGCTGAACTGGCCAATGACCTGCGCCGGGAGGTGCGCGAATTGATCCGCTCAGGCAAATCCGATAAGGAAATCAAGGAATTTCTGGTCAACCGCTACGGCGACTTCGTGCTGTATCAACCGCCGGTCAAACCCACCACCTGGCTGTTGTGGTTTGGTCCGCTGGTGTTGCTGCTGGGTGCCATCTGGCTGTTGATCCGAACCATTCGAAGAACCCAGGCCGAGAGTCAATCGCCCACGGTTCTGGACCCTGAACAACGCGCCAAGGCCCAAGCGCTCCTCCAAGAAAACGACTCTTCAAAATGACTGTTTTTATTGCCATCGCGGTGTTGATGACACTGCTTGTAATCGCTTGGCTGGCGTACGCCCTGATGCGAAAGAATTTCGTCCAAGGCGTCAACAGCGAACACCTGAACGTGGCAATTCATCGGGACCAGCTTAAGGGACTGGAAAACGATCTGGCCCGCGGTGTCATCAGTCAACACGACTTCGAAACCACCCGCGACGAACTGCAGATTCGGCTGCTTGAAGACACCCAAGCCAACCCCACTGCAGCCACGGCCAAAGCTCATTCGGTATGGACATCCAAACTCACGGCAGCGGCCATTGGCCTCTTGATGCCGGTGCTGGCTGCGGGCATTTACTGGAAACTGGGCGCTCCTCAAGCACTGAATCCATCGGTTGCCAACGCTATCCAAGACCCTCAGATTCGCCAGATGGTCGAAGCGCTTGAGGCCAAACTCAAGGCCAACCCGGACAATCCTCAAGGTTGGGCCATGCTGGCGCGTTCATACATGGTGCTGGGCCGGGTGGATGAAGCTGAGGCAATGTTTACGAAGGCCGGTGATGCGCTCAACACCAACCCGGACATCATGGTTGAATTTGCTGACCTGCTGGCGGTCAAGGCCAACAACAACATAGAAGGCAGACCGCTTGAGATGGTCAACAAAGCATTACAGATCAATCCCAAACACCCCATGGGCTTGATGATGACGGGCGTTGCTGCGTATCGCCGTTCCGATTTCAAACTGGCGATTGATCAATGGGAAAAATTGCTTGCCGTGCTAGAACCTGGTTCTACCGACGCACAGCAGGTACAAGCGAACATTGACGACGCCAAAGTACAAGCCGGCATGAAACCGGCTGGCAGTGGCGGACAAGCTGGCATGCTACCCCCAGTGAGTGATCAGGCAGCGGCCAACACCAGCCCGGAAATGGTCAACCAGATGGTTGACCGTCTGGCCGAACGCCTGAAGAAGCAGCCCGACGACATTGCTGGCTGGGCACGCCTTGCACACGCCTACAAGGTGCAGGGACGCTTGCCGGAGGCAGGGCAAGCCTACGCCAAAACCGGCAAGTTGCTCGATACTGACGCCGAAGTTATGCTGCAATACGCCGACGTACTGGCCATGCAAGCCAACAACAACCTCAGTGGCAAGCCGTTTGAGCTGATTCAGAAGGCACTCAAGATCGACCCAAAGAATGCCATGGCTTTGATGATGGCCGGGCAAGCCACTTACAAGGCTGCTGATTACAAGAATGCCATTGGCTATTGGGAAAAGGTACTGGCGGTTCTGCCGCCCAACTCACCCGACGTGGCACAAGTTCAAGCTGAAATTGCTGACGCCAAAGCTAAGCTTGGTACAAAACCCTGACGCGACTCACTCCACAAAATCCAGATCAGTTTGATATCTGATCTGGATTTTTTTTGGTCTTCAGCTCCTTCAGGAGAGCTTGAATAAACTTGTGAATAAGTTTGACGGAAAGTCCTGGTTATCCACAGGCGTCGTGACTTCGCTGAAGTTATCAAGTTTCCGCCGTAAACCTGAACGTCACTCATCCACAACCATTGACAACTTCCAATGCCATGATTCATAAGTACTTCTGGGACTTGTTCCAACACTTCACCAATCTCTATCTATGACTACTATCTTTGAAATATAAATAAAGAGAAGAGATGCAACAAAGTCAACAGCCTGAAAACAAGGTAAAAATGACAGGGACTGATCACCCATTGACAGCGCTCATCAAGTAAGATTTCACCCTGCCGTACGCTTCAACCCAAGACAACTTTTCACGTGACAGATTCCTTTGAAATCAAAAGTGCGCAACTGCCAGCAATGGCGCTTGTGCTGAAGTCAGGAAACATGGTGACGGTATGCAAAGAGTTGATGCTGGCTTATGGTGCGGGTGGTGACAACCCGGATTTTTTTGACAACGATGCGCTCATCGTTGACTGCTCAAAGCTCAAAGGCAATGCCGCCACCGTTGATCTCCGATCCCTTCAGCAAACACTGGTGGATTGCCGCCTCAAACCTATCGGCGTTCGCAGTAACGTCCCTGATGTGACACAACAGGCGCAGAGCCTGGGATGGTTGGTAGTCCAGGACGAAATTGTCAAAGGCAAACCAGCAGCTGAGCCACGTAAACCCGTTCCACCGCCTGTACCCGTTGTCAAAGAAGTGGTTCATGAAGTGATCCGGGAAGTACCGGCACCTTCGACCCTGGTGCTCGATAAGCCCGTGCGCTCGGGTCAGAAAATCTATGCGCGCGGTGGCGATTTGGTGGTAATGGCCATGGTGAACCCCGGCGGAGAAGTGATTGCCGATGGAAACATCCATGTTTACGCGCCGCTGCGTGGCAAGGCGATGGCGGGCGCCAGTGGCAATTTGCAGGCACGCATCTTTTCAACCTGTCTGGAGCCAGAACTGGTGTCGATTGCAGGTGTCTACCGCACCAGCGAACACACGTTGCCCAAAGGCATTCACGGCTGTGCAGCCCAGGTTCGCCTGAGCAACGATGGTCAGGAGAAACTTCTGTTTGAAGCGTTGGCCGTTTCGTCTTTACATCTTTGATTCAAGGTTTATCCCATTTATGACAAAAATTATCGTAGTGACCTCTGGCAAGGGGGGTGTCGGTAAAACAACCACCAGTGCCAGTTTTGCCACTGGCCTGGCGCTGCTGGGTCACAAGACGGCTGTGATTGATTTTGACGTTGGTTTGCGCAACCTGGACCTGATCATGGGTTGTGAACGCCGTGTCGTCTATGACCTGATCAACGTCATCCACGACGAAGCCAACCTCAACCAAGCGCTTATCAAAGACAAACAGTGCGACAACCTGTTTGTGCTGGCCGCATCGCAAACCCGCGACAAGGATGCCTTGACGCTGGAAGGCGTCGAAAAGGTCTTGACCGACCTGAGCGCGATGGACTTTGAATACATTGTGTGTGACTCGCCGGCCGGCATTGAAACCGGCGCGCTGATGGCCATGCATTTTGCCGACGAAGCCTTGGTGGTGACCAACCCGGAAGTATCTTCGGTGCGTGACTCCGACCGTATTCTGGGTATTCTGGCCAGCAAAACGCGACGTGCCATGCAAGGACAAGACCCTGTCAAGGAACACCTGCTGATCACCCGCTACAACCCGTCGCGGGTCAATCAGGGGCAGATGCTGTCCTTGCAAGACATTCAAGACATCTTGCGCATCAAACTCATCGGCGTCATTCCTGAAAGCGAGACTGTGCTGCAGGCATCCAACCAGGGCGTGCCAGCGGTCCACCTGCAAGGCAGCGACGTTTCTGAAGCGTACAAGGATGTGGTCGACCGCTTCCTGGGCGAGGACAAACCGATGCGCTTTACCGAGCCACCCAAGCAAAGCTTGCTCAAGCGTCTGTTTGGAGGCAAGTAACGCCATGTCTTTCTTTTCGTTTTTTCTGGGTGAGAAAAAAAAGACCGCCAGTTTGGCCAAAGAGCGCCTGCAGATCATCCTGGCGCACGAACGAAGCGGTCGGAACCCTGCCGAGCCGGATTACCTGCCTGATTTGCAACGTGAGCTGATTGCGGTGATCAGTAAATACGTCAAGATCAATCCCAATGACATCAAAGTCAATTTGGAGCGTCAGGATAATCTGGAAGTTCTGGAAGTCAAGATCGAGCTACCAGAGGTTCGCTGATGTCCCGCAGATACTCGCGCGGACCCGTCAACACCCTGACCCCATATTAGCCCGGCGAATCGTCGGCAATAACGCCTGATCCCTCTTTTCTTTGCGTCCATGGCGTCGCACACTGGTCGTCTTATCATGACTGGAGACCCCCATGCTTGTCGGATGCCCAAAGGAAATCAAAAACCATGAATACCGCGTTGGCCTGACGCCTGCCAGCGCGCGTGAACTCGTCCAGCACGGTCATCAGGTGCTGGTGCAAGCCGGCGCCGGTGCTGCCATCGGCTTGAGCGACGAACAGTATGTGGCCGCCGGCGCCACCCTGGCCGCAACCGCTGCCGACGTGTTTGCCAAGGCCGACATGGTGGTCAAGGTGAAAGAGCCGCAACCACAGGAATGCGCGATGCTGCGCCCCGGGCAGATCCTCTACACCTACCTGCACCTGGCCCCCGACCCGGCACAAACGCACGCGCTGGTGCAGTCCGGTGCGGTTTGCATTGCGTATGAAACCATCACCGGGCCTGGCGGCGGGCTGCCGCTGTTGGCTCCCATGAGCGAGGTGGCCGGGCGCATGGCAGTGCAGGCCGGTGCCGCACACCTGGAAAAATCCAAGGGCGGCATGGGCATTTTGCTGGGCGGTGTGCCTGGCGTGCCGGCCGCGCATGTGGTCATTCTGGGCGCCGGGGTGGTGGGCACGCACGCGCTGCAGATGGCCGTGGGCATGGGCGCCAAGGTGAGCGTGCTGGACAAGAATGTGGACCGCCTGCGCCAGCTTGATCTGGTCTTTGGCAACCGCATTCACACGGTCTACTCCAATGCGCAAAGTGTGGAAGATGCGGTGCTGGACGCCGACCTGGTGGTGGGTGGCGTGCTGATTCCGGGCGCGGCCGCACCCAAGCTGGTCACCCGCCCCATGATCAGCCGCATGAAAAAGGGCGCCGTGGTGGTGGACGTGGCCATCGACCAGGGCGGCTGCTTTGAAACCTCGCACGCCACCACCCACGCCGAGCCCACCTTTGTGGTGGACGGCGTGGTGCACTACTGCGTAGCCAACATGCCCGGCGCGGTGGCGCGCACCAGCACCTTTGCGCTCAACAACGCCACCATCGGCCACGCCGTGGCGCTGGCCGACAAGGGCTGGAAGCAGGCGCTGCGCGATAACCCGCACCTGAAAAACGGCATGAACGTCTGCGCCGGCCAGGTCACTTTTGAAGCGGTGGCCAAAACGCTGGGGTACGCCTACGTGAATGCTGACAATCTGCTACGCTGATTCATCTTCATAAAACCGGATCGCATTGCGGCCGGTTGCCTTGGCCTGGTACATGGCCGCATCGGCCCGGTTCAACAGGTCATCACGCGAAGTTTCATGGCCCATGAACAGTTCGACGCCAATGCTGGCCGTGCAGCGATGTTCGATGTTGACGCTTGCATGCCCTTGCACAGTGTGATCAAGCAAATAGGGTGCAGCCAGCGACCGCCGGATTTTTTCGGCAATCTCCTGTGCCTGAGCCTTCGCTTGTGACGGCTCGTTATCCAGCTCCGTCAGCACGACGACAAACTCGTCTCCGCCAACACGGGCCACTGTGTCTACTTGGCGAACACAAGCACTCAGACGCCGCGCCACCTCGATGAGTAACGAGTCGCCCACCTGATGGCCCTGCTCATCGTTGAGTGGTTTGAAATTGTCCAGATCAAGCACCAGCACAGCGCCGTAGCGCGCGCTGCGCTGGCCTGCTGCCATCACCTGCGTCAAACGGTCGCCCAGCATACGCCGATTGGCCAGTTTGGTCAGCGGATCATGCGAGGCCTGCTGCTGCAATTTTTCCTCGAGCCACCGGGCCTCACTGATGTCAATAAATCCCCACAGCGACTCACCAGCCTGATGGTTAAGCATACTTCCGCTGACATCAACCCAGATGTGTTTGCCGTCCTTGCGTACCTGTTCAATTTGTGCCCGGTACACCTTGTCAGCTGCCATCACAGGATACGCCGCTGCACCTAGAGCGTGATAGGCCGCCTCGCTGGGGTAGGTTTTCCGGGTTGGCGTGCCGACGAGTTCACCGGCGCCATAACCCAGCATCTGCTCAAAAGCCGGATTCGCCCAGACGATCTTGCGCTCGCGCACCGTCACGATGCCGATGAACAGGTTGGTGAGAATCGCCCGCTGTTGATGCAACAGCTTGTCAATGATTCGGGCACTGCGAATGCGTTCGGTCACATCCGTTTTGACGGCCACATAGTGCGTGACTGCGCCACTCTCATCTTTGACCGGTGCAATCTGGCTGTCTTCCCAATAGATCTGACCGTCTTTACGGCGGTTGACCAACTCTCCGCGCCAGATCTGACCACGGGTCAACTTGGACCACAGATCGTCGTAAACAACTTTGGAAGTCTGATGCGACTGAAGGATGCGAGGATTGTTTCCAATCACCTCGTCTGCGTGATACCCGGTCACCTCGGTGAAGCGCGGGTTGACATACTCAATCGTGGCGTTCAGATCGGTAATAACAACCGACGCCGGACTTTGTTCCACAACAACGGAAAGCTGTCGTAGTTTTTCGTCCATCAGTTTGCGCTCGGTGATGTCTTCGTACATTCCCAGGATTCCGATGGTTTCATTGGCCTGGTTCTTCAAGGGCACCTTGGAGGTGAGTAGCCAGATTGTTTTGCCCTGCGGCGTGGTCTGCGGTTCTTCATAAAACAGTTTGGCCGTGCCCGACGCCATCACCATCTGATCGTCGGCACGGTACAGATCAGCCTGCGCGGCCCAACCCATTTGATGGTCGTCCTTGCCAATCAGGTCCTCTGGACCGGTCATGCCTGCGTCCATCGCAAACGCCGAGTTGCAGCCCAGATAACGCAAATCTTGATCCTTCCAGAAAATCCGCAAGGGCGCTGTGTCAATGATGGTACGCAGCAGGTCCCGCGACGCAGCCGTGGCAGCCACCGTCTGGTTGCGCTCAACTTGTCGTCGATAAAGCAGGTACCCGATCAAGACCAGAAAGAAGACCGTCACCGGGATGACGATCTTCAATGTATCGCGCCAACCAGGCTCTTTCACCTCGTAAACACCAAACCACTTCTCGTAAAGTGTGTTGTATGAACCGTTGGCCTTGGTGACGGCCAATGCCTCGTTCAGGCTGGCCAGCAATTCGGTTTGCCCATGGTGCGTCGCAAAGGCGAATTTCTGTGCAAACCCAGCGGGTGCCTTCAGCACTTCAATTTGGGTAAGCCCAAGTTGTTTGAGCGTCTGCATGCCCACCAGTCTGCTCAGCAGCATGGCGTCGTATTGGCCAGACGCCAACAGCCGCAGGCCATCGGCAGCGGTATTCACCAGCACCAACTGTTTGGCCCAGCCTTTTGCTGACGCGTAGTCGTGCGCCAAGTCGGCGTTGAGCACAATGATGGACTTCCCCGCCAAGTCGTCTTCAGAGCGGATGTCAGACTGCCCTTTGCGCGCAAAGATGCCGCCGTGCACGACCACATGTGGCACGCTGAAATCAGCAAACTGCCGTCGCTCATCAGACTGGGCCAAATTGATCAGGACATCGATCTTGCCGTTCTTGAACTCCTGCAGCAAATCATGGAAGGGCAATACCCGTAAGCTGCCCTTCAGGTTTGCCTCAGCGGCCACAGCCCGCCAGAGCTCAACAGTGAAGCCACCTGCCGTGCTGTCGGTCATGCCCGTGGCAAACGGGGGGTAGTCCTGCTCACTGCCTACCACCAGGGTGCGGATTGACAGCGTGGCACCTGGCGTTGTGGCAGCAACCTGCGCCGGGGCAGCTGTACCCAAAACAAGCGCCGCAACAACGACAACGTACCTTAAAACAAACGACGGGAATAACATGACTTCAACGCTTCAAAACATCCAGTCAGCCAGTGAAGCATCTTTGACTTCACTTGCCATGCAACGTACTCTTCTACGGCCGCACCATGTTGACAATTGTCAGCAAACGTCTTCAGAGACGCTTTATTCTGGCCGGTCCAGCTTGGTCGAGAGCAACAGCGTTGAAAACGTATCGACCACGCCTTTGATCTGGCGAATCTTGTCGAGCACGGCGTCGAGCTCCTGCGTCGACTCGGTCATCAGCATGGCACACAAGTCGTAGCGGCCGCTCACCGAATACAGCTTGGTGATTTCGTGGCGCCGGGCCAGCGCCCGCACCACGTCCGGCTCATTTTGAGATTGCATCGAAATCAGCACCATGGCGCGGATGGCGTTGGCCGCGCGCATCTGCCCCACGCCGATGGTGTAGTTGGTGATGACGCCGGCATCTTCCGGAGCCTTGAGCCGCAGTTGTGCGGTGCTGCTGATCGGGCGCGTAGCCGATCGGCTGGCGCGGCCATTTCTGGTGGCCGGGGGCCGATTTGCCGTGTGTGGCGTGCTGGTGCTGGCCTGGGGCTAGCCGTTGAGCCGCAAAGCTGGGCCGGTTTGCAAGCCGCCGCGCTGCCTATTGCCTACACCGGCGTGTTGTCGGTGGGCATGGCGTTTACCGGGCAGGTGGTGGCGCAACGTTACGCGCACGCCAGCGACGCGGCCTTTTTGCTGTCGTCCGAAACCGTGTTTGCCGCCGCTTTTGGCTACCTGTTGATGGGCGACCGGCTCAACGCTGCAGGGCTGGCCGGTTGCGCGCTGATTCTGGCGAGCATGCTTGGCGTGCAGTTGTTGCCCCTGCTGCAAGCCCGGCGGGCGTAACCTGCACCTGCAGGGGTTTACGCACGCATCAGCGTGCTTTTGCCAAACAGGCTTTCGACCAGGTCCACCGCCAGCTCGGCGGTCTGGTTGCGCACATCCAGCGCCGGGTTGAGCTCGACGATGTCCAGCGACGCCAGGCGCCCGGTGTCGGCAATCATCTCCATGCACAGCTGCGCCTCACGGTAAGTGGGGCCGCCACGCACGGTGGTGCCCACGCCCGGCGCAATGTCGGGATCAAGAAAATCAACGTCCAGGCTGACGTGCAGATGCGTGTTGGCGTCCACCAGCGCCAGCGCCAGTTCCATGGTGTGGCGCATGCCCATCTCGTCGATGTACCGCATGTCAAACACCTCGATGCCCATGTCGTGCACCAGACGTTTTTCACCGGCATCGACGCTGCGAATGCCAATCTGGCGAATCTCTTTGGCGTTGAGCGCGGGCACATGGCCGCCAATGCCGGTCAGCTCTTGCGGCCCTTGCCCGCACAGGCAGGCCACCGGCATGCCGTGGATGTTGCCGCTGGGCGTCATGGTGGCGGTGTTGAAGTCGGCGTGTGCGTCAAACCACAGCACGCGCAGCTTGCGGCCCTGCGCACGGCAATGGCGCGCCACCGCACTGATGGAACCGATGGCCAGACAGTGGTCACCGCCGAGCATGATGGGCAAGCGCCCGTTGCCGAGCTCCGCAAAGGTGGCTTCATGCAGCAACTGGTTCCACTGCACCACTTGGGGAAGATGGCGAAAACCGTTGACGGCCGCTTGCCACGGGTTGGCCGGGCCGCTCAGGTTGCCGCAGTCTTTGACGTCCACGCCAAACTGCGCAATCGCCTGCGCCAGACCCGCCACGCGCAGCGCCTCGGGGCCCATGCGCGCGCCCAGGCTGCCCGCACCGATGTCGGTGGGCACGCCGATCAGGCTGACGGCTCTGGCACTCATGCCAGCATGATATCTTTGACGCGGCGCGGGGCGGCGCTGGTTGACGGCAGCTCGGGTTGCAGCAGCACAAACAGGTCTTTGGGGTTGACCAGCTCGGGAATCAGGTTGACCGGCTGGCCCAAGCCCAGCTCTTGCGCCAGGTCGCGCATAAGGCGCAGTACCGAATAATCTTGCAGCGCAAAACCCACCGAATCAAACAGCGTGATCTGCTGCGCGTTGGTGCGACCCGTGGCCTGGCCGGTGAGCAACTGCCAAAGCTCGGTTACCGGGAAATCTGCGGGCAGGTGCTGCAAGTCGCCTTCAATGCGCGTCTGCGGCTCGTATTCCACAAACACGCGGCTGGCGCGCAGCACGTCAGGGTGAAGTTCGGTCTTGCCGGGGCAGTCACCGCCGACACCGTTGATGTGCATGCCGGGTTCGATCATCCCGGGCGTGAGCACCGTGGCGTTGGTCTTGTCGGCGGTGACGGTGGTGACGATGTCGGCCCCGCGCACTGCTTCTGAAACACTAGCACACACCCGAACACACAACTGGGTATGAGCCAGATTTGACACCAATTTTTCAGTCGCCCGCAGGTCGGTGTCGAACAGGCGCAGTTCTTCAATGCCCATCAGGTGGTGAAACGCCAGCGCCTGAAATTCGCTTTGCGCGCCGTTGCCAATCAACGCCATCACTTCGCTGTCAGGCCGTGCCAGCGCTTGGGCTGCCACCACCGACATGGCCGCGGTGCGCAGGGCGGTACACAGCGTCAGTTCGCTCAGAAAATGCGGTGTGCCGGTGTCCACGTCGGCCAGCACGCCAAACGCCATCACGCACGGCAGGCCGGCTTGCGTGTTCTTGGGGTGGCCGTTGACGTACTTGAAGGCATAGGTGCTGGCGTCAGAAATCGGCATCAGCTCAATGACGCCGCCAGCCGAATGGTTGGCCACGCGCGCGCACTTCTGAAAGCCGTTCCAGCGCTGGTAATCGGCACGGATGTAGTCGGCCAGGCGGCGCAACACGGCGGGTAGCCCCAGGCGGTGGACGGCGCTGGCGACGTCTTGCACGCTGAAGAACTGGGTGGTCACGGGGTGGGGCAAATGCATGGTGGAGTCTCCTGGGTATGGAGAGCAGTGTCCCAAAGCACGGCAGCAATGTAAATTGCCAATTTTGAGAATTAAATGGCAGTTGTTTGGCTATATGACAATAATTAGTGCCAATATGTTCATCATGAACCACGACAGCACTCAATTCTTAACCCATAAGCGATCTCGAAAGTATTAACATTGTGCTTATTACAAGGAGTACGTGATGCAGGTCTCGGTACGGAAAATGGGCAATTCGCAAGGCATTCTGATCCCCAAACCTATCCTCAACCAACTCGGTCTGACCGATGTGGCAGATTTGCAGGTTAACGGCGACGTGCTTGAAATCAGGCGTGCCGTGCGCAACCCGCGCGAGGGTTGGGCACAAGACAGCGCGCGCCTGGCGGCAGCGGGAGATGACGCCCTACAGTGGCCCGAGTTTGGTAACGGCAACGACGCCGCGCTGACATGGTGAATCGTCCCAGCGTCAAGACCGGAGAGGTCTGGGTGGCCAATCTGGACCCCACCGTGGGCAGCGAGATCCAAAAGACCCGTCCCTGCGTGGTGATCTCGCCACCTGAAATGCATGATTTTCTGCGCACCGTGATCGTGGCACCCATGACCACCGGTGCCAGAGAAGCGGGTTTTCGGGTGGCGCTGACCTTTCAAGGAAAAACCGGCCTGGTGCTGCTCGATCAGGTGCGCACCTTGGACAAAATTCGGTTGATCAAGCCGCTGGGAAGCGTCGCGCCCGCGACGCTCAAGGCCATCCTTTCAACGATGCAGATCATGTTTACGCCGACCTGATCGTGCATAGGCGACAGTGCCCGCACCCGCGCACCACTATAGTCGCACGGTCGTTCACCTCAACCCACCCCGCACCATGCGCATCTGGCAACACCCCATCTCCATCGACATCCTGAGCGCGTCCAGCGCCAACACCGCCGTCAGCCACCTGGGCATTGAATTTGTCGAAGTGGGCGACGACTTCATCCGCGCGCGCGTGCCGGTAGACGCGCGCACGCGCCAGCCGTTTGGCCTGCTGCACGGCGGCGTGAGCGTGGTGCTGGCCGAAACACTGGGCTCCATCGGCGCCAACTTTGCCTGCCCGGCGGGGCATCAGGCAGTGGGGCTGGACATCAACGCCAACCACCTGCGCGGTGTCAAAAGTGGCTGGGTGACCGGCACTGCGCGCCCGGTGCACCTGGGCCGCACCACGCAGGTTTGGCAGATCGACATGGTCAACGACGCCGGTGAGCCCAGTT
>Ga0172375_10010053_pt1 | contig 12347 bp, 14 predicted proteins | sample LakKiv1m_FD_114537 | JGI IMG/M metagenome (GOLD analysis project Ga0172375, IMG submission 114537) | Freshwater microbial communities from Kabuno Bay, South-Kivu, Congo - kab_092012_11.1m | ecosystem: Environmental > Aquatic > Freshwater > Lake | place: Democratic Republic of the Congo... | reverse complement strand
AGACAAGAAAGGATATTCGGAAGTTTCTACTGGTAGAAGATTGTCGGAAGAACGGTCAAGCGATTATGCTGAGGAATATTACAAGGCATATTCTAAACTCTCCCAACCACAGGGGGAGGGGAAATATGAGTTTATATCAGACTCTATGAGGCACGATTATATAAATGCTCCAGCAAAAAAAATAACTACTGATGACTTATCTCCTGCAGAATCGTCATTACTTAACCAGGACAATGACTATGTCTATGTAAAGGAAACGCCCAACTATAAGGTGCTTACCGAGAAATGGACTGCGGGTTCACGACAAGGGCTTCGAGAGAAATATGGTAAATCAGACAATCAAACAGTTATTGATAAACTAACTCCCCGATTTAAGGAAATTGCTCGGCAGAATAACCTTGAATTGATTTCACACGAAATAAAGAGTGGTAATTCAGTAGTGGTATTTAAAAAACTCTCCCAACCACAGGGGGAGGGGGTGCAATCCTTAATTGACAGGTATAACGATGGTGATAACCAAATAGCCACAGTTGAGGATGTTGTGGACGGTGTTGAAGAAATAATATCTGAAAAGTTTAAGAATGCCGAAGATACTGATGCCGATTATAAGCTCCAAAAGGCAATAGGTAAGTTCCGCAAGGAACAAGAATATGATCGGAAGCTCAAAGGCCGTGGTGATATAGATACGGCGAGAGATAAGATAATGGCGGCTATAGAGAAATACTCCAAACTCTCCAAACCAAAGGGGGAGGGGAAGGTAATAACACAAGTAGACAAAATGCGAGAAGGGCTTAAAAACAAAGTCCTCACGATAAAGCCAAAGACGGAAGGCGCGCTCAAAGTATCGGACTCCGCAAATGGGTTGTTATTAGAAGCGTTAAAACAACTACCAGGATTAAGCAAGGCACAAGCAAACATCTATGCAGGAATTATTGCTGAATACGAAAAACACTCACAAGTAGAAGCCTCGGACATGGCAGAGGCAATAGGATATACTCATGATATCGGATGGATAAACGAAACTAACCTAAATGAACTATTTGACTATACTCATAAGACAAAACCTATATGGGATAGAATAAAAGAACTCAAATTTGATAAGATTATAGATAAAAAATTTGAGAGGTCTTTAGATCACGTTAAGTCGCTAATTGCTGACATCCCCAAAGACGCAAAAGAATTATTGCTAATGTATATATCATCTAACAATGAAATCATTGTCGAAGGCAAGAATAACAACCGTAAAATAACACAGGACGGACTTGATAAGATAGAAAAAATCCTTGAAGATTATCATAGTAAAAATAATACAGGTGACGATCTTAATCAGAAAATGGTGCAAGCGTTACAGATAGCGCAAACGACGGAACTGGCAGATGAGGAAGTTGCCCCAGACAAGTCACTTGCTGAAAAAGGTTTTAAGTTAGTCGGTGAGCACAAAACAAACGTGCCGGTTTCTATCGTTTCTCAATTTATGAGAAAAGGTGATAAGCAAGTCATAACTCCTGATGGATTTATAAGTAATGGCAAATGGGCTGTTAAAAAAGGCATACTTCCTAAAGTCGAACAGAAATTTACTGAACCACAAAAAATAGATATGCCTATAAGTAAAATTCTTGATATAAAAGGAACAGGCAAGGGATGGGGAAAGCTAAAAGAATGGGGAACTCTCGAAGGGAATAAGGATGTGTTTTTACTTGATAAATCAAATACGGTATATGCTATTGATAAGAGATATTATGATTACCTTGTTAAAAACATAAAAGACGTTTCGTTTGAGGGGATAGTATTTAATCGTCCAGTAAAAATATATTCCGGCGATAAAATGGTAGGTGTTGTGGCGGGAAAAACGTCAGAATATGCGCGCAGGATAGAGGCATATTTGAAACAGCCCACACAACCCACGCTTCCCACAACGGGAGAGAAGAAAGGGATATCCGACTTCGGTGAAAAAATAGGCGGCGCGCGGAAAGATACTGCTGAACGAGGATATACCAAAACACCTAAGACAAAGACTGAGTCGGAAGGCCCTGCCTGGAAACAAAAATATATAGTTGCTGAAAAGGTAGACGGATCAGGATGGACTATAATTCTTAAAGATCAGCCTAAATATATAAGGTCTGAACGTGGACAGGTATTCTCTACTAAAGAAGAAGCCGAAAAAGCCATACCGTTATATGCTGTTGCTCAAAGCCATAGAGTATATCAGGGGAAAGACGGGAAGGGATGGGGTATATATAAAAAGGTATCTGATAAAAAATTGTTTAAGGTTGTAAATCAGACTTTTGCGAGCAGAGAAGAAGCTATGAAATATATGACACTACACGCAGAAGAGATATTGAACTTAAAAACGAACTTTGGCGAAGAGATATTGCCATCTCCAGTAATAGCAAAACGGACTGGTGTTGAACGGAGAAAAGGGGATGTCACCCCGCAGATGATTATGGATACTTTTGCACCCAGGGGGATTGAATTTGGGAACTGGAATAATCAGCAGGAAAGACAGGAACTTTTAAATCATGCTTATGATTCTCTGTTAGATTTAGCTGATGTGTTACAGCTTGCACCTAAAGAATTGATGTTTAACGGTCAGCTTGGGTTAGGGTTTGGAGCAAGAGGGAAAGGGTTATCTGGAGCAAAGGCACATTATGAACCTGATTATGGGGTTATCAATTTAACAAAAGTGAGAGGGGCAGGGTCGTTAGCGCATGAGTGGTTTCATGCCCTTGATAACTATTTAGCACGATTAGATGGGAAAGCGGGATCGGAACGTATTAAAAACTCACGCGGAGATTTAGTTTTCCCTATTAAAACAACTGATAGGGCTATGCTAAGTTATGGGGCAAGTTATAGCTCTAAATTGGATCAGCGGTTACTTGAATCTTACAAGACTTTAATTGATACGATGTTTAGAAAGGCAGAACAGTACATAGAGGATACCGAACGGGCAGATAAGTTTTTATCTACTGCACGGAATGAATTAAAAAAGAAGTTGGATGGGATAAGAACTAATTTAGAAAAAGATTTATCTAAGGAATATACTTGGCGCAAAAACTCAAAAGGATTGAACCCTGCATCAGTAGAGCAACTTTCCGAGTTTGATAAATTATCGAATATTCTTGTTGAGGGTGGTGACTTGGAAACAAAGTTTAAATATGATGAAGTAAATAAGTTATCATCAAGGTTAAAATCCATGCTTTCAGGGAAACAATCAAATCCAACATTGGATTCTATTAGCACGATATTGAAAGATGTTAGAAATCGTAATGGTTTTAATAGTGAAGGTACGGGAACCCTTGACGATCTTAGACATTATATGACACTGTATAAACAGCGTTTGGATATGTTCAAAAATGCTAAGGACAAAGTTACTCTTACTAAAACAGTGCCTACTGACTTTGCTATTGAAGCGCGCAAAATGGATCAGGCACGAACCGGTGATTACTGGAGTAACCCTAACGAAATGGCAGCAAGAGCTTTTGCTGCTTATATAGAAGATAAGATTGCCGAAGGTGGAGGACAAAGCGATTTCCTTGTATATCATGCTCACGGTGGGATATTAGTGCCGATGATAGATGGGTTTGTGGCAAGACCATATCCCGAAGGTAAAGAACGAGAACTAATAAACAATGCTTTCGACCTATTTATAGATAAGATTAAAAATATATCAGACTTAAAAGCAAAACCACGCCCAGGGCAGGCAGGGTATGTTGACATCATAGGCTTACTTAATATCGGTAGTTGGGATAAGATAAGGCAGGCGGTAGAAGATGACTGGATAAAGGTCCGGCGGTTAATTGAACGGACTGGGACGGTTGTTACTGAACAGAATAACCCATACGAAGCGGAGATCCGCTACTGGGGTAGGCTTGGGACGCGGATGGAAGAATCCAATAAGGTTATAACTGATATAGACAATGATATAGTTAAGACTGCTAAAAGACTTAATATATCCGATAAGGTGTTGAGTAAAGAAATAGATAAGTATCTAGTATCCCGTCATGCACCAGAAAGGAACGCACAGCATGGTAACAGCGCAGCCGGCATGACAGACGCAGAGGCATTACAAAACCTTATAGATATTGACAGTAAGCCTTATGTTGCAGAAGTGAAACGAATAGCACAGACAATAAGTGATCTTAATAGTAAGACTTTGGATGTATTATTAGAATCAGGTGTATTATCTCAAGAGATGTATAATAACTTACGAAAGTTATATCCGAATCATATCCCATTAAATAGAGTGTTAAGTGAGGATGATGATATTGTCGAGGTCTTGACACGTCGAGGATTTAATGTCAAAGGCACAGGACTTAAACGTGCAAAGGGAAGCGAACTTGAGATAGCTGATATATTGACAAATGTAACGGCTAATTATAAAGCGGCCCTGGCACGGGCTGAAAAGAATATTGTTGATAACTATACTTTGAAGTTTGCCAGGGAAAATGAATATTTTGATGGGCTAATGGAAGAAATAAAACCTGCTGCAATAGGCAAGACTTTTGATGGACAGATAATCTTACAGGAAATTAAAGACCCGTCAGTATTGTCTTTAAGAGAAAACGGGAAACAAATTTATCTCAAAATCAACGATGTCCAATTAGCTATGGCATTGAGAGGGGTAAACAGGGCAAGAGTAGACGGTCTTATCCGAGGGGTTCAAAGATTTACAAGGATTTATTCAAGTTTAATGACCAGGTTTAATCCTGAATTTACTATACCGAATAAGGTTAGGGATTTACAGGAAGTGGCTGTATATTTAGCTGCTAAAGATGAGATAGGATTCAAAGGCGCAGCTAAAACTTTAATAGGTGATCCGCAGAGTTTAAAAGATATAACTGATTATTTCCGCGGAGTAGATACCCCAGGCACACGGCTGTATAAACAAATGAAACTTGACGGTGGCACAACTGGTGGGATGGGATTGTCTACGCGGGAACAACTTGTAATCGATATAGATAAGATACGTCAGTTAAATAGGAGTGCTCCACGTAAAGCTCTACAACAGATATTAGGTTCAATAGACGCATGGAATACTATATTTGAGGACTCGACGAGGTTATCAGTTTATCGGCAGGCATTAAAACAAGGTGTAAGCCGTGAACGTGCGGCAGTATTAGCCAAAGAAGCCAGTATCAATTTCAATAAGATGGGGGCTGGATCGCCAATAATCAATGCACTTTATATGTTCTCTAACGCATCGATCCAGGGAACGTATAAGATGTTTAGAGCCATGAAAAACCCGAAAGTATTTACTGCCGTATTAACTCTTATGGCCGGCGCGGTAGCTTTAGTTAATCAGTATAATGATAATAAGGATAAAGACTGGAGAAAAAAAGTAAGTAAATGGGATAGATTAAATGGTCTTAATATCGTGATTTCAACTAATAAGGGTATAAAATATGTGACTATCCCTATATCATGGGGCCTGAAACCTATAAAAGTATTCTTCGATACTATATCTGATCTGTCCAGTGGGTATGAAAAGGATATGAAAGAGGCTGTCAGTAAGTTATTTGCGTCAGCAATAGAGGCGTATAATCCTATTGGTGGAGTTGATTTAATATCAGCCATAACTCCTACCGTGCTTGATTTACCTGTAGATTTAGCAAGAAACATAAAATGGACTGGGGGCAAAATAAGACCTGATTGGAATAGTTCCGCACCAGAATCTATACAGTATTTTGACAGTCTCCGTAAAACACTAGCAGGAAAGATTGCTATCGAGGCAACACGGGAATTAGGAGAACATGGATTCGAGATATCTCCAGCAAATATAGTGTATGCTTATGAACAATATATAGGAGGCGCAGGTCGATTTATAGACAAATTTCTTAATACAGTATCAGGGTTTACGCAAGGTAAGGTTAAAACTAAAAACATTCCTTTCGTAAGTCGATTCTATCGAGATATTCCAGAAGACGAAATAAGAGAATACGGTGGTGCGGAATATTCAAATTTAAGAAAAATATTACAACAACAGGATAAGGATAATTTTTACGCAAACCAGGAAGCTGAACAGATATGGGATGGGATGAAAACTATCCCAGTAGAAGATAGAAAAAAACATTATAAACAACTATTAGAAACGCATCCAGCGATGGCGGAGAAGGTTAAACAAGTTGCGATTGAAGATCAGAATAAATTGACTTATACTGACAGGCTTATAAAGAAACTTGGAGTAGTAAATGGGCAAAGATCAAAGTATCTTTGGAATAAGATAGAAGCGTTCCCGACATTTAACCAACGGGTAACCTATTATAAGAATATGCAGAATAAAGGCGTTATAACGGAAGAAGTAGCCAGGCAAATTAAAATCAGGGCAAAACTAAAGAAATAACTACCTGTCAACCCCATAAGCTCCTTCACCCTCATAATATCGTGACTGTTTATCTGCCTCAATAAACAATACAAAACCAACTAAGAACAGAGAAATAAAAATTCCTAATAGAAGATATTTGAATTCCTTGTAATTATTCAACTCCGTGTAACGGAGCAACTCAAAGACAACCTTATCCAAGAAGCGATCACGAGAGGCATTAATGGCCGGACAAGTACGGGTAAAACAAGAACCAGTTATCAAGTGTGCGCTCGTCAGATATTAGAAGAATATTTTTAAAAAGCTTGACAAAGCCGTGAAAATCCGTATAATTAAGGGTATGGAAAACAAAATGGCTGAGCAAATTTTTAAAAACTCTTTTCAAATAATGGGCTTAGAATATATCTCCGTCGGAATTCGCACATTTCTTGATAAACAAATAACGAAAACAGTTTACATATTTGAGAGGCATGAATTATTTTTTAGCAATTCACGTCTCTCTTTTTTTTAATGTTTTTTACCCATGTAGGAAGAAGGTTTATCATGGCTGATAAAGTTTTCAGGGTTAAGGATAAGGGTAGGTACGGGGTCTATAAACCATCCTCGCAAAGAGGACTCAGCCATGACCGTGCCTACCCTATTTTATTGGCTTTATCAATTCTATTCTTATCTTTTCCCGCCTATGCCTTTACCACCGAGGCGTCATATTACACCGTTGAAAGTTGCAAGCGGGAAGGTACAAGCGGAATCATGGCAAATGGAAGGAGACTTGACGATGAAAGATATACTTGCGCGACATGGGATTACGCTTTCGGAACAAAACTCAGGATTACAAACTTACAGAACGGAAAAAGTTGTTGTGTTGAGGTTACGGATAGAGGCCCGGCAAAACGATTATATAAAAAAGGACGAAAACTTGATTTGTCGAAAAAGGCATTTAGTTCAATTAGCGATTTGCGAAAAGGGTTAATTACAGTCGAAATAAAGGAGGTGCAAAGATGAGTTGTAAAGAGTATGTGGATCGGGCAGAGGATTACGGCGAATGGTGCAGGAAAACAGGCGAGGGGACTTGTTGCATGGGTGACGAGAAACTTTGCGAAGTGCGGAAACATGACGGAATAGGCGAGGCGATCCGCTTAGGGTGGGGTTGTGGCGATAATCATCCTGCAATAACTAGGCATTACGCTTTAGGCCGGGAATGGAAGGTTAAAAATGTTTAAAGATTTATTTAAACTTATGGACGAGCAAACGCAAGAATCTATAAAGCTTGCCAGAGAATTACGGCAAAAGGCTATTCAGTTAGAAATGATCGCCGATGAAATGGAACGTGTTAATCGAGCTATGAAAAAAGACGAGATTACGCCGGAAACTATTATCGGCAATAAAAACATATACGGGGAAGGTCGGTAATGAAAGCCACCTTTACCCGTAGGGAACATCGAAGAGCAAATAAAATCCTTTCCGAAATTGAAGAAAGGATAAGGAGTAAAGTCGTAATAACAATAAAAGGGGGTGAATGTATGGCAGGATACCATTATATCCGTTCATCGGGTATTAGAAAGCTTGTTAAGGAAAACAACAAGCGATGTGGTGCGGAATTCTTAGACGAGCTTAATATGCACGTCTACGATGTCGTCTGCCGTTGTGTTCGTCAGTTTAACGGGCATAGAACGACATTGGATCGCACGGTTTTGAAGTTAGTAACTGGCGAAATACAAACAAGGAGTAAATAAAATGTTAAAAGCAAAAATACCAGAAATTAAAGAAAAAAGATTAAAGATGTTTGTCTATGGACCTGCCGGAGTCGGTAAAACTACGGCAACGATCCAGTTTCCTAATGCGTATGTCATAGATACGGAAAAAGGAACAGATTTTTATGCTGAGACGATAAAAAAAGCAAAGTCCGTTGTGTTGCAGACTTTAAACATTGACGATATAAAAGAAGAGTTAAAAGCTTTAGCAACGGAAAAGCACGCTTATAAAACATTGATTATAGATCCTGTAACGCAGGTTTATAACAATACACAGGAAAAGTGGACGAGGATATTTGAACAATATGCAAAGTCTGAAAAAGAAAAAGATGTTCAGGATTTTGGTATGCGTTACTGGGCGAAAGTAAAAGGCGACTTTAAGGGGCTACAGCGTCTTATGCTCGCACTTGATATGAACGTTATTGTTACATCACACCAGAAAGACGTATACGGGACAGGGTTTAGTAAGATTGGCGTTACCTTTGACAGCATGAAGGGTGACGATTATTTATTTGACCTTGTTTTCCGCGTTGAGCGGAAAAACGACGATCTTGTTGCTTATAAAGTAAAGGAACGTGCTGAACTTGGCAAGGAGAAGTTTCCGGCTGAGTTTGTTTGGTCGTATGAAAATTTCTGCAAATACTACGGCAAGGGTATTATCGAAAAAGACAGTACGCCGGTTATTATGGCAACAGAAGAACAGGTCGAAACTATAACAAAGCTTGTTGGAATTGTCAACATAGATGCCGAAACCATTAACAAATGGATGGCAAAGGCAGATGTTGACAACTGGGCAGAAATGACAGGCGATCAGATAAGCAAGTGCATTGATTATGTACAAAAGAAACTGAATGGTCTAAAAAACAACAATGTTGAAAAGGAGGTTAAGAATGGCAAGAGGTAATGCTGATTTTACAAATGTAAATGAACAGGGGGTTGCTCCGATGATACCGAAAGGGCAATATCAAGCTGAAATATTATCAAAAAAAGACAATACATCAAAAAATGGCGATCCGATGATTGCAATACAAATATCAATTATCGGCGGCAAATATGACAATCAATGGCTCTGGGATAATATCGTTATTCCAAGAGTGGGAAGTCCTGCCTTTAAGATCGCCAGTCGAACAAAGCATTTTTTGCATTGTATTGGGGAACCGTTCGAGGGTGAATTTTTATGGGATAGCGATAGGTGGATAGGCCGTAAATTATCTATCATGGTAGATATAGAATTGCCTAACGAATACCATTCCTTTAATAAGCCATTTGTATCACAATATCTAATGCCGGAGATCAAGGAAACTATTGATTTAGATGCAGAAGACAAAGAAGGAGTGCCATTCTAATCATGCGATTAACCGCAAAAGTCTTGGCAGTAAAGGAAGATTTAGCAAAGATTAAAATAGCGAGTCAGAAAAATCCGTTGAGAGTTGGCGAGGCAATAACTGTCCGGCGAGGCTCTCAACGGAGCCTTCCGCAAAATTCCTTATACTGGGTTTACCTTTCATGGTTAATTAACGAGGCGGGGTTAAAGGAACAGGGGCATTTCTCTCCAGATGCTCTTCATTGTGATTTAAAAACATATTTCTTATCAGAGAAGAAATATGACAAGGGTATGTTTAAAGTCTTATCTACCGAATCAACAGCAGACCTTACAAAGTCCGAATTTTCAAACTACTTTGACGCAGTAGACAAGTTTATTGTGGAATTTTTCCATATTGATACAACGCCTTTTTGGGAGACGTACCAAAAAGAATATTCAATGTATTGAGGGGGTGTTTTATGTTACGAGAAAAGCAGAAGGAAACGATTATTGAGTGGCTTAAACAGTACTGTTACGGGCATAAAAACGCTAAACACTTACGGGTCATAATAACTTGTTTAAACATCAACGAAAGGGTATTTCGCTCAATCACAAGTGAATTAAAACACGATAAATTTGTCGCGTCTACTACTGACTTAGGGTATTGGTGGATAATGGATCCGCTAATAGGAGATAGCGAAGAAACAAGGGGTGAAATTGAGGCGGTAAAGCGGTCATGGTTAGATTATAAAAGCAGGGCAATGTCAATGTTGACAGACTGTGATAAAGCATTGAAAGAATGGGAAGATAAAGCAAGGGTAGCGACGCAGGGGCAGATGTTGTTAGATTTAAAGGGGGCGCAGAATGGCTAGAAGAAGAGTGATTGACCCTGAATTTTGGAGTGATGAAGAAATAGGACAATGGTCACATACTGCAAGATTGTTTTATATTGGGTTGTGGAATTTTGCAGATGATGAAGGTAGGTTTAAGGCACACGACAATCTTTTAAAGTCCCAAATATTTCCTTACGATACAAAGATTAACATGGAGAAGTTGAAAACAGAACTAAGTGACAAAGTGCAATGGTATGTTGATAATGATTTACAGTATGGGTTTTTAAGAAATTTTTCAAAATATCAAAGAATTGATAGACCGTCCGTCAGTAAACTGCCCGCTCCACCACAATTCGACGAACATTCGGCGAATGCTCGTGGAATGCTCGCTCCTAAGTTAATAGAAGTTAAGTTAATAGAAGATAAGAGAAGAGAAGATATATTGTCGGGCAAGCCCGACCTTGAAGTTCCTATTATTTATCTTAACGAAAAAACAAAGAGTCATTTTGACCCTAAAAACAAGTCAAACAGAGAATTGGTTCAAGCACGCTTTAATGAGGGGCGAACAATCGAACAGTTTAAAGAGGTTATTGATAAAAAGACAACGCAATGGCTTACGGACGAAAAAATGTTTAAGTTTTTAAGACCGTCTACACTATTTCGGCGAACTAATTTTGAGAATTATTTGAACGAACCTACTAAAGTAATAGAAACTGATCCTTTAAAAAAATATGAGGTTAAAAAATGAATGAAACGTTTGATTTAACATTGCCAAAAGTCGGGAAAGAATTATTACACAAGCTACAAAGCGGACAGATAAATATGCAAGAATTTGACCACGAATGCGCATCATGGATGATGTCGGTTATCCAATATCATAAATTTATTGCCTATCCTATCATGCCTTACGAAATAAAAGATTATGTAAATCGCAAAAGAGAAGATCCTAATTATAAGCTTTCTTCTGAATTTTGGAACTTGCCACAAGTTAAGGGATATTATGAAGCTTTTAAAAAAGCTTTTCGGGAAAACGCTTCAAACTTGCACTGGCTTAAATTTATAAAAGCTAATATTCCAACGAATGATACAGTTTACCATGCCAAAATTGATGATTGTCTAGCGACACATCAAGTATCGGAGTATTAAGAGATTTTATGTTAAACAAAGACGCAAAAGACTTATTTAATGCTATTGCTACCATGTTAAACGAGCAACGGCACAAGCGGGGCCGGAAAAGAATCTTAAACGAGTGGGAAATGGAATTCTTAAACAGTATGCAAGTCATGTTAAAGCTAGGCAAAGACGTTACAGACCGGCAAGGGTTGAAATTAGGCGAAATTTATAGGAGGTTGGCATGAAGTTTAAAAAGTTGCGAAACAAGTCCGAAAAGAAGATACTGCGTGACAAAATAGGCGATTTACACAGGAAAGTGTTAATGAAAAACAGAAAAAATTATGATACCTGCGAAATATGCGGTCGATCGCCGGTTAGGCTAGGGCGTTTTCATATTTTGCCTATTGGAACATACCCAAAACTCGAATTTTGCGATGAAAATATCCTTCTCACCTGTTGGATGCCCTGTCATTTTAACTGGCATCACGATAACGAAAAGGGCAATGCTATTAGAGAAATTATAAAACAGAAGCTAGGCGAAGACATTTTTGATCGATTAAAGGCCCACGATGCAATACACGAACGAATAAGTACGCATTATTTAAGCATGGTAAAAATGGCGTTAGAGCAGGAGTTGGAGTTGTGAAACATATGTTTAAAATCAATTCTAAGGGGGTTGGCAAGGCTATAAATGAACGATCGTTGAAAGGTAAGGGTGTTACGGCTTACGTTCACAAAAGAGCCTTTAAACACGATAATTTGATGTTTGTCTATAAAACAAAGCCAATGGGCAAAGGATATATCAAACTTCGGGTTACTATCATGGGGGAGAATGCACCTCGCCCGGCCAGTGCTTACGCGCGGATGGCGGTAACCCGATCTAAATTCAAGGAGGAAAGATGAGTAAGTTACATCAAGAGGAAGGTAGGGCTATTCATAAAGCTGAAACGGCGTTAGATAGTGTTGAAAGTCTAAAGCATGAACTGATAATTATGCAGTCGTTACACAATGTCAGAGAGAAAAGGATT
>Ga0172375_10010051_pt1 | contig 12347 bp, 9 predicted proteins | sample LakKiv1m_FD_114537 | JGI IMG/M metagenome (GOLD analysis project Ga0172375, IMG submission 114537) | Freshwater microbial communities from Kabuno Bay, South-Kivu, Congo - kab_092012_11.1m | ecosystem: Environmental > Aquatic > Freshwater > Lake | place: Democratic Republic of the Congo... | reverse complement strand
CGACGTCGGCGAGCACGAGGGCGCGCGCTCCCTCGGCGGAGAAACGCCTCGCGAGCGCTGCGCCGATGCCGTTCGCTGCGCCGGTGATCACGGCGACCTTTCCTTCGAGTCTCATGCGATGGTTGCTCCTCGGTCGTCTATGCGCAGCACGATCACGCGTCCCGATGACGGTAGCGCCGCGGCGATCCGCTGCGCGTCGGCCGGGTCGGCCAGAGCCGCGATCGACGGGCCCGACCCGCTGAGCCACGCGCACCAAGCACCGGCGGCGACGGCCGCCCGCAGCGCTGCGCGCGAGTCGGGCACCCGCGCGAGCCGCGCGTCTTGGTGCAGGCGGTCTTCGGTGGCAGCGCGCAGCGCGCCGGAGTCTCCCGCGGCCAGCGCGGCCACGAGTACGGCGGTGCGCCCGATGTTGAACACGGCGTCATCGAACGACACGGAGACTGCGAGGCGATGTCGCGATGTGCTCGTGGCGGTCTCCCGCGGGGGGATCCACACGACGACTGCCGGCTCCAGCGCCAGCGGGATTCGCGTCGCGTGGCCGCCCGCCGACGCGACTACGCCTCCGAGGAGCGAGGCCGCAACGTTGTCGGGGTGCCCTTCCAGGGCTATGGCCTGGGCGAGCACCGTGCCCCGCGACTCCAAGAGGCCCTCGCCGCTCTGCACGTGAGCGGCGAGCAGGCCGGCGACGCGCGCAGCGCCCGAGTAGCCGAGGCCGCGACCTCCGGGGAACCCGGCCGTTACGGAGATCGGTCCTGTGCCGCCGGCGTATCGGAACGCGCGCACCGCGGGGTGAGTCTCGACGGTTGCATCTGCGACGCCGACCGACACCTCCAGGTAGACGGTGAGGGCGAGGCCGACTGCGTCGAAGGAGGGGCCCATGTTCGCCGACGATGCCGGCACCCGGATCCGCGGTGTGGGGAGCACCCCGATAGCCTCGCCGAAGTACACGTGCCGGTCGAGGATTCCACTCGATGCAGCGGGCCTGCACTCCGGTTGCAGGGGCCGCCTTGCCTCGAGGGAGCATGGCCTCGGAGCCCGCATCGTCTCGGCGTGTGCATGGCGAAAAGACGAGGGAGGGAACGAGTGAACGGTGCAGAGCGCCTGATCGAGACAGCCGTGAGCGCAGGCGTCGACGTCTGCTTCGCCAATCCCGGCACTACCGAGATCCCCCTCGTTGCGGCGCTCGACGCGGTGCCGGGCATGCGTGGTGTGCTGTGCCTCGCGGAGTCGGTGGTGGCCGGCGCTTCCGACGGCTACGGCCGACTCGCCGATCGCCCCGCGATGACGATCCTGCACCTGGGCCCCGGCCTCGGCAACGCGGTGAGCAACCTTCACAACGCGCGGCGCGCCCGCACGCCTGTCGTCAACGTGGTCGGTGAGCATGCGTCGTGGCACGTCGCGGCCGACGCTCCGCTCACCTCCGACATTGCGCTCCTGGCGCGCAACGTATCGGGATGGGTTGGATCGTCGACGTCGGCAGAGAGCCTCGGATCTGACATGGCCGCAGCGATCGCCGCAGCGCGCGCCGGTCAGGTGGCGACGCTCATAGCGTGTGCCGATCACCAGTGGGGCGACGCCGACGATGGTGCAGTCGCAGTGCCGCCCGTGGCGCGGCCGCGCGCCTCGGACGCCGAGGTCGAGGAGGCCGCCACTCTGCTCTCTCGCTCGGGGTCGGTGCTCCTCCTCGGGGGACGCGCGCTCGGCGAGAGTGGTCAGCGCTCGGCCGCCCGGATCGCAGCGGGCACCGGCTGCGCAGTGATGATGGAGACGTTCCCCGCGCGGGTCGAGCAGGGCGCGCACCTGGCCGCGCCGCATCGCCTCGGCTACTTCCCCGAACTGGCGGCGAACGACCTCGCGGCTGCCGCAGCGGTCGTCATGGCAGGTGCGCCCGAGCCGGTGGCGTTCTTCGGGTACCCCGACATGCCGAGTCGCATCATCGCCGACGGAGTGGACCGCTTCACCCTTGCCGCACCGAGCAGCGACGTCGAAGACGCCCTCGCCCGCCTCGCCGACCGTGTCGGCGCGAGTGACACGCCGCCCCACTCTGCGCCCGCCCGGCCCGAGGTGCCCTCGGGCCCTCTCGACGCCATGGCTGCAGCAGCGGCGGTCGCGGCTCTCCAGCCCGAAGGTGCGATCGTGGTCGACGAGTCGGCGACCACCGGTGTCGCATGGGGCACCCTCGCCCAGGGTGCGCCGCCACACACGTGGCTGACCCTCACCGGCGGTGCGCTCGGTTTGGGCCTGCCGGCGTCGGTCGGCGCAGCGATCGCCTGCCCGGATCGGTCCGTCATCGACTTCCAGGCCGACGGCAGCGCGATGTACTCGCTACCGGCGCTGTGGACGATGGCGCATGAGGGGCTCGACGTCACCGTCGTCGTCTGCTCGAACCGCAGGTACAACATCATCGGCTACGAGCTCTACCGGGCCGGGATCGCCGAACCCGGCCCGCAGGCCCGGTCGATGGTCGAGCTGTCGCCCCCCACGCTCGACTTCGTCGCCATCGCATCGGGCATGGGTGTGCCGGCGACCCGTGCCGTCACCGCCGACGACCTGGTCGCGCAGCTGCGCGTGGCCCTCGCGGAGCCCGGCCCCCACCTAATAGACATGGTGCTCTGAACAGACACTGTGCTCGGAGCAGACATGGCCCCCACCCCCAACACGTTCTTGCGTCAGAAACTCGGAATAGTTCCGAGTTTCTGACGCAAGAACCTGGGGGGTGGCGGGGTGATGCGCGGCGGGGGAGTGTCGCCGGGGTACGGTCGGAGCGTGCGGAGACTCTGTTCACGGCCGGGGTGCAGCACCTTGGCCACCACGGTCTTCGGATTCGATCCCGGCGCGTCGACTGTGTGGCTTGGAGCCCTCGTACCCGACGGGCCTCGCGAAGCCGGTGATCTCTGCGACCGGCACGCCGCAGCTATGACGGCGCCGCACGGCTGGGACCTCGAAGACCGCCGCGGAACGGTTGCGGTGGCGACAGACGAGCCGCCTGCACGCCGCCGCAAGGTGACCGCTGCGCGGTCGGGAGCACACAGTGCCGGAACGGCGGGCACGAAGGCTCGCAAGCGCCGGGCGCGCGCGCAGCGAGACAGCGCGACCGAACCGCTTCCCTTCGACGGGTCAGATGACGTCGAGGGGTCGAAGTGGGATCACGTCGTGGCCGAGACGATTCCCGGTGAGGCCGTTGGTTCGCGGCGTTCCGAAGTCGGCGGTGCGACTTCCGGGGCGGGCGGTGCGACTGCCGCGGCGGGCGGTGCGCGCAGCGTTGTGGCCGCGGCTGGCGGTGCGACTTCCGCGGCGGGCGGTGCGACTGCCGGGGCGGAGGTTGCCGCGGCCGCGACCGAGAGCGGCGCGAGGGCTGGGGCCCGCGCGAGCGGGGTAGCAGAGGCGAGTGTTGCCGGCGACGGTTGGACGCCGCGCTTCGATCGCGATGACGACCTCGACGGCCTCCTCGACGCGAAGACGCCTCTGCTCGGCCGCGCGTTCCGCAACATCCGCTCGGTCTGACGAGGCCCCTTCCCTGCGTGCGGGCAGGCCGTCGACGTGCGCGTGAAGGCGGTCGGGGTCCGGCACGGTGGGGCAAGGTCGCCCCTTTCCTACGTGTGTCTCGGCTGGCGTGCGTCTTGTCGGGTGTCGTGATCCTGCACGGCGGGGCAAGGTCGCCCCCTTCCTTGGTGTGTCTCGGCCGGCGTGCGCCTTGTCGGGCGTCGGGATCCTGCACGGCGGGGCAAGGCCGGTGTTTCCCTTGGTGCGGCCCGGGCGCCGGCGTGCGCGTGAAGGGCGGCGTGTGTGAACCCGGCGGGGCGCTGGTCAGAGCGAGGGGTCGCCTTCGCAGTGCAGCCTGAGGCGCGCGAGGGAGTCCCGTACGTTGCGGCGCGTCAGGGTGGCGGCGAGGCGCCCGAGCAGCGGGAGCCGCGACCGCACCAGGTTGTCGCTTACGAGCTCACACCCGCCGTCGGGGAGCGCTCGTAGTCGGTACTCCTCGTGCAGCGCTACGAACCCGACTGTGATCTCCGATGCGAATCGTTCAGGGGGATCGACTGCGACGATGTGGTCGTGCAGCTTCCAGCGCACGGCGAGCATGCGCGTCGACCAGAGCGCGCTCTGCCCCTGACGCGGGTAGTCGTCGGGTACGTCGAGCGGGGCAACGCCGTCCCACGCAACGACCTCGCCGGGTACGACGAGAGCTCTCCAGACGCGCTCCACCGACGCTGCGATCTCAGCGGTTACGACGACGCGCACCACCGTTGCGGTGTCGCTCAGGTGCCGAGGTACGCGGCGGCTACTGCGGGGTCGCGGCGAAGATCCTCGCTCGGGCCCCCGAGGGTCACCATGCCGCCTTCGAGAACGTAGGCGCGGTCGGCGATCGCGAGCGCCTGCGTCGCGAGCTGCTCCACGAGGACGATCGTCGTGCCGTCACGCGCGAGGCCTTCGATGATCTCGAAGATCTCCTCGACGATCTTGGGAGCGAGGCCGAGCGACGGTTCGTCGAGGAGCAGCAGCTTCGGGTGGGCCATCAGCGCGCGCCCCATCGCCAGCATCTGCTGCTCGCCCCCCGAGAGGAGACCGGCGGCCTGGTCGCGGCGCTTGCCGAGGATCTCGAAGCGCTCGAACACGCCGCGCACATCGGCGCTCAGGTCGGCATCGCGGCGACGCCGGTAGCCACCGAGAACGAGGTTCTCCTCGACGGTCATCGCCGGGAAGACGCGACGTCCCTCGGGAACGTGAACGATCCCGGCACGTGCGATCGCATGAGCCGGCTTGCGCTCGATGTGACGCCCCTCGAACCAGATCCGTCCGTGCACCGACTTCAACGATTCGGCGAGTCCAGAGATGGTCTTGAGGGTCGTGGTCTTGCCGGCGCCGTTACCGCCGATGATCGCGACGACCTCGCCCTCGTGCACCTCGAACGAGATCCCCTGGAGCGCCCTGGCCGCACCGTAGGTGACTTCGAGATCTTCGACGCGCAGCAGGGCGGCCTCGGGTGCCTCTTCTACGACGGTGCGCGGTCGCGCGGAGACCGTGTCGGTGCCCTGGCCGAGGTACGCCTGGATGACGGCGGGGTCGGCCTGCACCTGCTCGGGCGTGCCCTCCGCGATCGTGCGGCCGTAGTCGATGACGGTGACCTTGTCGGAGAGCCCCATCACGACGTTCATGTGGTGCTCGATGAGCAGCACGGTTACGCCACGGTCCTTGATCTCGCGCACGAGGCGCACCAGGTCGCGCTGCTCGGCAGGATGCAGACCCGCGCCGGGTTCGTCGAGGAGCAGCACTACCGGGTCGGAGGCGAGCGCGCGCGCGATCTCGAGGCGCCGCTGATCGGCGAAGGGGAGCGACCCGGCGAGCTGATGGGCCTTGGCGTCGAGGCCCACGAACCGCAGCAGGCCCCAGGTCCGCCTGCGCAGCCTTCGCTCTTCGAGGAAGTCGAGCCCGAGAATCGAGCGGAACAGGTCGGTGTGCGTGTGGTGGTGCCCGCCCACCTGCACGTTGGCCAGCACCGTCATGCCGCGCCAGATCGCGACGTTCTGGAACGTGCGTGCGAGGCCGAGGCGCACACGTGTGTCGGTGCCGAGATGCTCGATCGGGCTGCCGCAGAGGCAGACCTCGCCACCCGAAGGCTTGTAGAAGCCGGAGATGAGGTTGATGATCGTGGTCTTGCCGGAGCCGTTCGGCCCGATGAGCCCGTGGATCGTGCCGGCCTCGACGCTCAGGTTCATCGTGTCTACGGCGAGGATGCCGCCGAAGCGCTTCGTCAGGCCCGATAGCCGGAGGACCGTGCCGGTCCGCCCTGCGCCGCGCCCGGGTTGCAGCTCGCCGTCGCCGCTCGCACCGACCGGAGAGAGGCGCAGCTTGCGCACGATCCGAGTGATCACCTCGGCCTGCCCGCCCGGGTTGCCGACGATGCCGAGGATCGCGAGCACCCCGAAGAAGATCCCGAGGTACTCGCCGAACGTGTCCTGCACGAAGGTGGTCGCGAGCACGAACGAGATGCCGATCGAGGAGATCACGGGCCCGGCAATAGTGCCGAGCCCACCGAGGACGCAGATCACCACGAGCCTGAAGGAGAGCGCCTGCGGCCCGATCTCGTTGCTCACGATTCGGAACTGTGTCGCGGCGACGACACCGACCATTGCGACGAGTCCGGAAGACACGCCGAACACCGCGACCTTGTACCAGTAGGTGTTGACGCCGCTCGCCCGCGCAGCGACCTCCGAGTCGCGGATCGCCATCCACGCTCGACCCCAGCGGCTGTTGACGAGGTTGCGAACCACGAAGAGGACGACGAAGAGCACGCCCGCTGCCACTACCACGAGCCCGCGCTGGCGGCTGTGCTCCGCGAGTGGGAGGTTCATGACGTCGAGCGACGGGTACGCGACGCGACGCCCTTGAGGGCCACCGAAGACGCCTTCGAAGATACGCATCAGCGCGGGCATCAGGAGGCCGAGCGAGAGTGTGACGACGGTCAGGTAGAAGCCGCGCAGGTGCGCAGAGAGCAGCGCGAGGATCACGCCGGCGACCGCACCGACTACGAAAGCCGCAGGGAACCCGAGCCACGGGTCGAGGCCGAGGTCGACGGCCCAGACCGCCCCGGCGTAGCCGCCGACCACGAGGAACGTCGCGTGGCCGAGGGTGAGGATGCCGGTGTATCCGACGAGGAGGTTGACCGCCGACGCGGCACCCGCGGTGATGAGCGCCGTTGCGGTCGCGCTCATCCACTTCCGGTTGTCGCCCTGCGCGGCGAGCATCCAGTAGACGAACGCGACCAGCGCCACAGCGGGGAAGAACTGCGTGAGGATCGCGAGCGCTCGCCGCTGCAACTTCACACCTTCTCGGTGACGTCTTCGCCGAAGATCCCCGAGGGGCGCAGCACGAGCACTGCGAGGAACACGGCTACCACGACCGGGATCTCCCACCGGCTCCCGTCGGTGACGTAGGCGCGTGTGATCGCAGTGGTGAACGCGATGATGTAGCCGCCGACGATCGCCCCTCGGGTGGAGCCGAGACCACCGATGACGGCTGCGACGAAGGCCATGATCCCGAGGTTGAGCCCGTTGTCGAGCTTCACGAAGAGTCGCTGCGACAGCACGACGGCAGCGATCGCGGCGAGCCCGCCGGCGATGGCGAACGAGAGCATCACCATCCGGTCGGCGTTGATCCCCATCAGCGTTGCCGCCTGCTTGTCTTGCGAAACCGCCCGGAACGCCTTGCCGATCAGCGTGCGCGCGAGCAGCATCTCGAAGCCGACCATGAGCGCGAGCGCAGTGAGCACGATGAGGGCGTCGTCGGGGGTGATGGCAACGCCCGATATGACAGAGCCCTTCCACCCGAAGATCGACCCTGCGATCGACGGGATCTTGTGGGGGTCGGAGTCGATCGTCAACCTGACGGCGTCGAGGAGGATCGTGCCCGCCGCGGACGTGGTGAGGATCCACCCCATCGTCGAGGCGACGTCGATCTTGCCGAGCGAACGGATCGCGATCACGTGCACGAGCACGCCGACGACGAGCGTCACGGCGACTGCGCCCAGGAAGGCAAGGATGATCGGAAGTCCGGCCCGGTCGTTCAAGGCGTACGCCGCGTAGCCGCCCACTACGAGCATCGTGCCCTGAGCGAAGTTGACGATGCGGGTAGACGAGAACACAACGTTGTATCCGAGCGCGACGAGACCGAGAACGCTGCCGGTCGTTAGGCCACCGACGAGGATCAGGAGGAAGGTCGTCACCGAGTCGTGCGGCGCCGGGACGTGGTGCTCCCGGGCGCCGCGGCGATCAGTGCACGGCCTTGCACTTGTCTGCCTTCGCCTGGGTGCCCTGCCTGGAGATGTCGCAGTAGGAGCCGTACCCGTCGGCGAGCGCCTTCTCGATCACGTCGGGGTGCAGCTTGCGGTTCGCTTCGAGGGTGAAGTCGACGAGCGAGACCGGGCCCTCGTAGTCGGCGGGGAACGTCGTGCCGAACTCCTTGCCGAGGTCGTAGCCCTTGGTCATCGGCTGGCGCTCGAGCGTGATGAGTATGAGGTCGCCCTTCTCCTTCGCGAGGTGCTTCGCCTTGGAGAAGCTGAATGGAACCGCCGAGGCGAACTGGATCTCGATGCCCGACTCGAGGGCTTCGACCATCGCTGCGGGGTCGGTGGAGCCGGCTTCTTCTGCTGCGCGCAGCAGGGTGGCGAGGCCGTCGGCGGGAGACTCCTCGCCGCCGGTCGGGACTCCGTAGCCGGCGGCTTTCAGCATGTCGCGGATCGGGAACTCGGGCAGGCCTACCAGGCCGCCGACGAACCAGACCGTGAGCGTGCCGGGACGCGCAGCGTCGCCTGCGAGCTCCACCCAGGAGCGCTCACCGGTACCGCCCGGCGAGCCGAGGATCTGGGGGTGCCAACCCGGGCCCATGGCCGTCTCCGCATCCGAGTAGCGCCCGCCGACCGCGTCGACCTGCTTCACGATGCCGGCGGTGTTCGCCGAGAGCCCGTACACGAAGAGGGCGTCACCGCGAGCGGAGCGGAGCTTGTCGACCTGTTGGCCGTACTCGGAGTCGAAGAGGGTGAACGTCTCGACGCCCGCGACTTCGAGGCCACGATCCTTCATGGCGCCTTCGAACCAGTCGCCGGCTCCGGGGAAGGAGATCTGGTCGAAGGCGATGCCCGCGCTCTTGTAGCCGCGGTCCTTGCAGTAATCGACGAGGAGCTCTACGGCCATCTTGTCGGGTAGGTAGATCTGGAACACCGACGGCAGGTCGAGCCCCTCGTACTCGGGGGGGACTTCGCCGTCCTGGTTGTCGGGGTAGAGGGCGCCGTAAGAAGAGAGGTCGCCGAAGACGCTGATGAAGGGGATGCCCACGTCGTTGACGTCGGCCAGCGACTCGGGCATCCCTGTGATCGGTCCTGCCCAGAGGATGCCGATGCAGTCGGGGTCGTCGATGAACTCCTGGACTGCCTGCACGGCGAGCTGCGGCACCGGCAGGCCTTCGGGGCCGGCGATGTCGCGCTCGAGCAGCTCGACGCGCCGCCCGCCGATGCCGCCGGTCTTGTCGAGGTACTTCGTGGCGCTGTCGAGGGAGCGCTTGACGATGTCGCCGAGGAACGCGGCCACTCCGGTGTAGGTGGAGATCACGCCGACCTTCACGGTCTCGGCGGCCTTGCCTGTGCCCTTGCTCCCCCCGCTGGACGTCTTCGTCTTGCCCCCGCTGTCGTCGCCGCCTCCGCACGCGGAGAGGAGCACGGGCCCGGCGCCGAGCAGCGCAGCTCCCGAGAGGCCGTATCCGAGGAACCGGCGGCGTGTGAGCCCGTTCCCACCTGCGTCGCTGCGTGTGCTCACCCTCGACCTCCCGTGTGCGCTGCGAGCGCTGACGCTCCCGTGAAGGAGCCGTTCTAGCACCTCGGCCGCCCTCGGCGCACGAACGCCGGTAGGCGGACGGAGCGCCGATCTCACCGGAGACGTGGCAGCGGTCAGGAGCTCGCGGCTCGGGCGGCGACGGCGTCGATTGCCGCGCGCAGCTTGCCTGCGGCGTCTGCGGCGAGCGTCGCGAACCCGGGATCGGGCATCAGCTCGCGTGGGTCGACGGCCATGATGCGCGTTCCGCCTTCGATCGCCTCGACCACCACGTTGCACGGGAGCAGGAGTGCGACGGTCGGGTCGAGCTCGAGAGCGGCGTGGGCGAGGTGCGGGTTGCACGCGCCCAGGATCTTCATGGGGGCGCGCTCGATGCCCAGCTTCGCCTTCAAGGTCGCTGCCACGTCGATCTCGGTGAGCACGCCGAAGCCCTGAGCGGGTAGCTCGGCGCGCAGCGCAGTCTCGGCCTCGCCGATCGGGAGCGATACGTCTACGGTGAAGCCCTTCATGGTGTCCTCCGGCGGGTCGTGAGGTCGAGAACCGTCCGACCGCTCCGGATGCGGCCTCTGCGGCAGCGCCACAGTATACCCCCAGGGGTATGAGGTCAAGCAGCCCGTGGTCTCCGCTCGCCAGTCGCGGTCTCCGCTCGCCAGTCACGGTCGCGTCGGGCCCGGGACGGTTCGTGCGGCGTCGACGAAGAGGATCGCCGGCGGGAGCAGCGCGAGCTTCGCAGTGGCCGCCGCCGTTGCGAGCCCGATCGTCGGTCACGACGAGCACCGGGAGCACCGGCACTACCGGCCCCGCGCACGCTATGCGCGGTCGGTTACCTCGTGACCCTGAGGCAGGTCTTGCACTCGGCCATCGCGCCGTTCTCGGTGTTCCACGACGGCCCGGGGATCCGCACCCGCAGCGGTGTGAGTCCGCGGTGGAGACCGGCGGGCACCTTCAGTCTCGCTGTGATGCGCGTGCTGCCGACCACGACGATCCTGCGGGCGACAATTCCATCCGACATCGGCAGCGTCGCTCCGACCGTGAAGCCTCTGCCGGTGATGGTCACGGCAGTAGTCGTGCCGCGGGGGACGGCGGGCGGGTTGACCGATGTGATCGTGGGGGCGCGCAAGTAGCGGGCGTACACGTCGACCTTGCCGTCGTCGATCGTCGCGCCCGACTTGTCGGTGACAGGTGCCGGTGTGGTGAACGCGATCATCTTTCCGTCGCCGCTGATGGTGCCACCGTAGGTGGTCCCGCCTAGCTGGCCGAGCAGCACGTCGCGGCTGACGAGGGTGGTGGCGGCGGCCGTTCGGTCGCGCACGAAGACATCGTCGTCGGCGTTGGTGTCACCTGCCACGAGGTTCGACGCTGCGGAGCGGAACGCGACGTAGCGGCCGTCGGCGCTGATCGTCGGGTCGCTGCTGATGCCGTTCGACAGGGCGCCGCCGGCTGCCACCGAGATTCGCTCCGTGGTCGCGGCGCTGCGGTCGCGCACGAAGACCTCCAGGGCGAGGGGCGTGGTACCGCCGTCGAGCGGTCCATAGGAATTGAATGCTACGTAGCGGCCATCGCCCGAGACGTCGGGTGGGCCGAATCCGCCATCGGGTGAGACGTTCGACATGCGGGTGCTGATGATCTTCGTCTTGGCGGTCATCATCTCGTGCACGTACACGTCTTCCTCGTCGTTGGTGTCACCGAGGATGAACGACTCGTACGTGGTGAACGCGACGACGTTGCCGTCGCCGCTGATCGAAGGCTCGTAGCTGTCTTCGCACAGATCCCCTTCGTCGCCGTTGGACATGACGCTCGCCCGTACGGTCGTTGCTGCGTTGCGGTCGCGCACGAAGATGTCCCCGGATCCGTTCCAGTCGTCGAGCACGAGGTTGTCGGCGTAGGAGCTGAAGGCGACCTTGTTGCCGTCGGCGCTGATCGAAGGCTCGTTGCTCGAGTCGTTTCCCTCGCTGCCGTCGGCCGCGATGCTTACTCGCGAGGTCGTGCCCGCGGCCCGATCGCGCACGAACACGTCACTCGCCACGTTGGTGTCGCCGGCGACGAGGTCGTCGGCCTCCGACTCGAAGGCGACGAACCTGCCGTCGGCGCTGATCGATGGGGCGAGCGCGTGGCCGGTGCCGGCGATGCCGGAATCTGAGACGTCGACGATCTCGGTGGTTCCGTCGAGCAGATCCCGCACGTAGACGTGCGTCAGCGCCGAGTCGGGAACCCCCGCGACGAGGGGCGCGCCGCCCTGGGCGAAGGCGACGAACCTGCCGTCGGCGCTGATCGACGCGCTCCCTACGACGTCGGCATCGCCCGGCGCGCCCGAAGAAGTGAGGTTGATTCGCTCTACGTATGCACAGCCCGTCGCCGAGATGACCAGGGCAGCCGCAAGACCTGCCGTCGTCGCTCCGAAGCTTCGCGTGTGTCTCCGGTTCACCCGTGCCTCCGCTAGTGGCTCCGCCCTGCGCACTGTGGCAGCCGGGTCCGTCGGGACCTCGCTCAGCCAACCGCACCAGTCTCCCAGAGCGAGCGCGCAGATCGCAATGGACTTCGAAGGGCCACTGTGAGGGGCGGGCACCGAGGCCGCTGCCGGTCTCGGCATCGAGTGGCCGGGCGAGTCCGGCCACTCCTCAGTGCCCCGCCCGGTGTCACGTGTCTCACCCGGTGTCGGATGTTCCGGCGGGACCGTTCCCGCGCGGCCCTACCCGAGTGGGCGCACCGACCGGCGCCGGCGGGCCGCGAGCATCACAGCACCGGAGAGCGTCAGCGTGAAGCCGATCGCGGCGAGCAGCCCTGCCGAGCTTCCCGTGTAGGGAAGTCCCGTCGTAGCGGCCGCTGGGGTACTCGTGGAAGCAGCGGCAGTCGTCGATTCGAGCGGGGTCACCACGGCCGCGGTGGTGGTGGTGGTGGTGGTGGGTGCGACCGTGGTGGGCGCCACTGTCGTGGTGGGTGCGACCGTGGTGGGCGCCACTGTGGTGGTGGGTGCGACCGTGGTGGTGGGTGCGACCGTGGTGGTGGGTGCGACCGTGGTGGTGGGTG
>Ga0172375_10010047_pt1 | contig 12350 bp, 11 predicted proteins | sample LakKiv1m_FD_114537 | JGI IMG/M metagenome (GOLD analysis project Ga0172375, IMG submission 114537) | Freshwater microbial communities from Kabuno Bay, South-Kivu, Congo - kab_092012_11.1m | ecosystem: Environmental > Aquatic > Freshwater > Lake | place: Democratic Republic of the Congo... | reverse complement strand
ATTGTACAGTACGCCGGGATACGGAAGTATCGAGAAAAAAACAAGCGAACGTTCAAAGGAATATATCCGTAATTTCGACTTTTCGACCAACCTCGAATTGGGTAAATTTTTCCCTGAAAAAGCTGGAATCCGGATACCAATGCATTATGATTTTTCAGAGGCAAGAATAACCCCGAAATACAACCTGCTCGATCCTGATATTGAGTTAAAGGATGATTTGAAAACATACAATCCAACAGCTCAGGATTCGATCAAAGCCATGAACGAAGACCTTACCAGACGGAAAAACATCAACTTTATCAATGTTAGAAAAGATAAAACCGGAGCTTCATCAAAATCGAAATTTTATGATGTTGAAAACCTCGACATGAGCTTTTCGTACTCCGAAATATTTCAGCGAAATGTTGATATTGAGTATTATACACAGCAAAAATACCTGGGGGGGCTGGGTTACAATTTTAACAACAATCCCAAAAATTACAAGCCTTTTACCAAAATAAAACCTTTTAACAAAAAGGCTTTCTCGCTCATAAAAGACTTTAATTTTTACCTGATGCCCAAACTGTTTTCGTTCAGAACCGACATGAACCGTGAATACAGCGAGAAGCAACTCAGAAACAAGAGCCAGTATGAAGTTTTGATCGAACCTACCTATCTGAAAAAATGGGATTGGACAAGAGTTTTTGACCTGAAATGGGATTTAGCAACTTCGCTCAGGCTCGATTATAAAGCGAATATTGCATCTTATGTAAACGAATTGCCTGAACGCAGACCCGATGATTTGCCTCTGGAAGTTGACTATGAAGAGATGAAAAAGGAAAGGATCAAAAGTGAAATTTACAGTCTTGGAACCAAAAATAACTACAATCATATTTTAGGCCTGAACTATACCATTCCCATCAATAAACTTCCATTGCTTGACTGGCTTTCGGCAACAGCACGATATCAGACTACCTACAAGTGGACTGCTTCACCGGTTTCGCTTCAGTCGCGGTTAGGAAACCAAATCGAAAACTCCAATAACCTTCAGCTTAGCGGCAATGCCAGCCTCGACAAGTTCTATAACATGTTCCCTTTCCTGAAAAAGGTTAACGAAAGCAAAAAAAAACAAGGAAAAGGTGCGGGACCAAAACCGCCACAAAAGAAACCCGGTGAACAAAAACCGGAGGAGATGGCCAAGGACACAACTCAAACCAAGGAAAAGATCAATTACGCCAAAATTATTGGAAATGGCTTCCTGAAGTTGCTGATGAGTTTCAAGCGCGCATCACTTTCGTACACCGAAGGCAACGGTACTTACATTCCGGGATTCCTGCCACAGCCCGGAGTTGTCGGAAACAACTGGAGCGCCGATGCCCCGGGTTTAGGCTTTGTGTTTGGCAGCCAGCAGGATATTCGCTATGAAGCCGTTGCCAAAGGTTGGCTAACCAGTGATACGCTCCTCAACACGGCATATATCACCAAATACACCCAACAGATTAGTTTCAGGGGTTCTATCGAACCCGTTCCGGATTTTAAAATTGAACTTACGGCCGACCGTACTTACACGTTAAATCACCAGGAATATTTCAAGGCTGATGCCAACGGACAGTTCCAGTCGTTCTCCCCGATTGAACAGGGAAATTTCAATATTTCATTCTTTACCTGGCCAACTGCCTGGAAAAAAGACAACGACAAGGATGAAAATCCAAACTTTATTCAATTAAAAGACAACCGTTTGACCATTGCCGAGCGGTTAGCACGGAATAACCCAAACTGGAACGGGCAATATGAGTACGATTCGGTGACACAAATGCTATTTCCGGCAGGTTATGGGCCAACACAGCAAGATGTACTTGTTTACTCGTTCCTGACTGCCTACACAGGAAAGGATCCAACAAATTATGCTCTTGAACTGATGCCAAAAATTCCGAAGCTGAACTGGCGAATAACCTACAATGGCCTATCAAAGGTTGAAATTTTCAGGAAATACCTTCGAAATGTCACCATAACCCACGGGTACAAAAGCACTTACAGCATAGGATCGTTCCAGACCAATCAACTATACAGGGAAATGAATGGATTTCCGGTTGAAACCGACAACAACGATAATTATATTGCTGAACAACAAATTGCTCAAGTGAGTATTACCGAGCAGTTTAGCCCATTGATTACCTTCGACATGACCTGGGTAAACAGCCTGATGACGAAATTTGAAATCAAGAAATCGAGGAACCTTTCGTTGAGTTTTGCCAACAACCAACTTACCGAAGTTGTAAGTAACGAGTATGTTATCGGGCTTGGCTACAGGATTAAGGATGTGAAATTTACCGTTAGGAATATGGGCGGGCAAGGTGGCGTATCAAACCTGAAAAGCGACCTGAATCTGCGTGCCGATTTTTCGGTAAGAAACAACAAAACAGTCCTTCGCAGGATTGACGAAGACATTAACCAGGTTTCGACAGGATCAAAGGCTATTTCCATCAATTTCTCAGCAGATTACATGCTTAGCCAGAGGGTTAACCTGCGATTGTTTTTCGATAAGGTTATCACCAATCCTTATGTTTCGTCACAATACCGCACCTCAACCACCAATGGTGGGATCAGTTTCCGGTTTACTTTGGCGCAATAACTCTCATCATGCCAAAACGAAAAGAACAGGAACTTGATGAAATAGTTAAAAGGAAAATTACTTCCAAGGATGAAGAAATCACTACCAATAAAGTCATTTCGGGAACAAAAGGCGATGAAATGAAAGGATATGACAAATGGTTTGATTTTCTTAAATCATCTTTAAACTTCCCAATTGATGCCACTATTGACTTATATAACTACAGCAGCGTTTTTCGCGATGGTGATCAAGTAAAAATTACCAAACTTTTATCTTATGCCGACATGTATGGAATTCTCGCCGAGGTGAAATTTGAAGGAAGAAAATACGTAACTGCACTTTGCGAACTTGAAGTAGTAAAACAAAAATCGAACAACTACTACCTGATTCTATTTTATAATATTTGGTTTTCAAACAGATGAAGAGAGAAATTCAAATCCAATATCTTGGCCGGATAGGTTACGCCGATGCATGGGAAAAGCAGGAACATTTGTTTCAGGAAATAATGAAGCAAAAACTGGCTGGAGAACCCACCAGCAATTACCTGCTATTTTGCGAACATGAACATGTTTACACCATGGGAAAAAGCGGTTCAGAAAACAATCTTTTGGTCAACAACCAACAATTGAAAAACCTTGGAGTGAGTTTTTTTAAAACCAACCGCGGCGGCGATATTACTTATCATGGCCCGGGTCAGATTGTGGGATACCCTATCCTTGACCTCGAAAATTTCGGATTAGGCATCCGCACCTACATCGAAAAACTAGAAGAAAGCATCATTCTTACTTTACATAATTTTCAGATTAACGGCCAGCGCCTCGAAGAAGCCACCGGTGTTTGGCTCGACATTGATAAACCCGGAAAAACCAGGAAAATTTGTGCCATTGGCGTACGTGCCAGCCGGGATGTTACCATGCATGGTTTTGCTTTTAATGTGAACACTGATCTGGGGTTTTTCAACTACATCAATCCTTGCGGATTTACTGATAAAGCAGTGACTTCCCTTGAAAAAGAATTGGGTGGGAAACAGGATTTTAACAAGGTACTAAAAAAGGTGGAAGAAAAGATGGTGGAGGTTTTTGGGTTTGAGTATTTTGAGGACCAATCTTAAATTAAACATCCATTCACTTTTTCTAAATATTCCTCAAAATTCTTACACTTAATGGTTTTACCTTCTTTTGATTCTTTTATTGCTCTTCGGGTGGTTTCATTGCGTTTCAAATCTTCAGAAATTGAAATAAAACTCAAATCTTTAACAAATTCCAGAAAAGCTATTGCAGCCTTTGATCTTTCCTTTACAATTAAAATTGCCATAATTTCTATTTTTTACAAACATACGATTTTTTCACTTTTCGTGATTTTTTATGGTCTGGCTAATCCTTAAAAACCTCCTTTAAATCAATTACCAAATCCTCAAAAATATTCACCCTAACCAGCGAATCCTCCGCAAACATTCCAACAAGCTGATACTTTCCATTTTCGTCAAGAAGAAAAACATGCACCGATTTACTTTCAGGAAAAACGATCCAATACTCGCGGACGCCATGTTTTTCGTACAACCTGAATTTTTCTTCGATATCGTGCTTTGCCGAGGATGGTGAAATAATTTCAGCAATAAAATCGGGTGCCCCGATGCAGCCTTTGTCGTCCAGCTTTTTCAGGTCGCAAATAATGGAAACATCAGGCTGAACAACGGTGTAAACCTGTTTATCCCCCGATTCCTTTTGATTAGTTGGTAATCTTACATCAAAAGGTGATAAATAGATTTTACATGGGCAATCTTTCAAGGCATTTCGGATATTATAACTCAGGTTAAATACCAGATCCTGATGAATTCGTGTAGGCGCCGGTGTCATCATCCTGATAAATCCATCAATAAGTTCACGTCTTTTGTCGTCCAACCAGGTAAGATAGTCGGCAAATGTGTACCGCTTGGTCAGGTCTAAATTTAAGGTGTCCATAGTTTCGTTTTTTTTTACAAAGATAAGATTTTTGAAAAGTAGAAAAATCCAATTTTCCGGGTTTCAAAATATCTGTACTTTAGCCGAAACATTTGCAAGCCATGAATTTTTTTTCAGATCTTGGAAAATACCTTCTTTTGATGAAAGAAGTTTTTACAAAACCGGACAAGATTCGGGTATTCTTTCGACAGATTTTTATTGAATTTCAGAACCTTGGCATCGATTCGCTGGGCATTGTCATCATCATTTCGGTTTTTGTGGGCGCTGTGGTGGCCATTCAAACAGCCTACAATATTGACAGCCCGCTCATCCCGCTCACGATGGTGGGTTTTACCACCCGACAATCCATCATTCTTGAATTTTCACCTACCATGATCAGTCTGGTTTTAGCTGGAAAAGTGGGCTCACGCATCGCTTCCGAAATTGGCACAATGCGCGTTACCGAGCAAATTGATGCGCTGGAAATTATGGGTATCAATCCTGCCAATTTTCTCATCCAGCCTAAAATATTTGCGGCCGTTTTCATCAATCCCATCCTCATCATTTTCAGTATGGCCTTCGCACTGTTTGGCGGATGGCTGGCCTGTATCATCACCGGAAAAGTTACTTCTACCGATTATATTACTGGTCTGCAAGGCTGGTTCGATGGCTACACCGTAACTTATGCCTTGATAAAAACGGCAGTTTTTGCATTCATCATTACTTCTGTTGCCGGATTTCAGGGTTACCAAACCCGTGGTGGAGCGCTGGAAGTGGGAAGTGCAAGCACAAAAGCAGTTGTGCATAGTTGTATTCTCATCATCATTTTCAACCTCATTCTCACTCAACTTTTACTGGTATGATAGAGGCAAAAAAGGTAAGCAAATCGTTTGGCAACAACCATGTTTTGAAAGATGTTTCGGTAACATTCCAAAAGGGAGTAAATAACCTGATCATTGGGCAAAGCGGGTCTGGAAAAACGGTTTTGATGAAATGCCTGGTTGGTCTTCTCGGGATTGATTCGGGAGCGATTTTGTACAACGGGCGCGATTTTTCACGGATGACTTTCAGACAGAAAAAAACGATTCGCCAGGAAATAGGGATGTTGTTTCAGGGGGGCGCTTTGTTCGATTACATGACAGTTGAGGAAAACATCATGTTTCCGCTTATTATGTTTGGCGATTTGACTTTGCAGAAACGCAAAGACCGTGTAAATTTCTGCCTTCGAAGAGTTAACCTCGAAAATGCCAACAAACTGATGCCCTCTGAATTGAGCGGTGGTATGATAAAGAGGGTTGCGATAGCCCGCGCCATTTCACTCAATCCATCTTACCTGTTTTGCGACGAACCAAACTCAGGCCTCGACCCTCAAACAGCCAACCTGATCGACAACCTCATCAGTGAAATTACCAAAGAATTCGAAATAACTACCGTCATCAACACCCACGATATGAACTCGGTTGTAGAAATTGGCGACAACATTGCCTTCATTTACAAAGGTGAGTTGTGGTGGGAAGGCAACAAACACACCATCCTCAAAACGGAAAACAAAGAAATTAATGAGTTCGTTTTTGCATCGGAATTAACAAGGAAATTAAAATAAAGTTTATGAATTATCTCGATCTGATTATTGGAGCAATGCTGATCATTGCTGCCATCAGCGGCTACCAAAAAGGATTTATCAAGTCGCTCACTTCACTGGTGGCATTAATTGCCGGAATCTATTTCGCTATTTACTTTTCGGATGTGGTGGCCGACTGGCTCATCAAACACATCGATATCAAACGAAAATACCTTTTTATTGTGGCTTTCCTGGTAACCTTTGCCGGGGTTTCGTTTCTGGTTCACTTGTTGGGTGAGCTGTTAGACAATATTGCCTCATTATCGGCGCTGGGTATTTTAAACAAACTGGCTGGAATGGTTGTTGGAGCGCTTAAAGGCGTGATTTTGGTGAGTTTGTTAATTTTACTTTTCAACCTTGTGAACTCCAACTACGAATACCTGAAAGAAAAAACCATTAAAGAATCAATGCTTTATAAACCTGTGGAATCGGTGGCGCCACTTATTCTGATGAACATTCAGAATTTTGATTTTGAAGACCCGAAATTGCCCGACTTTGATGCAAAAGACAAAAAACCTGATTTGGATAAGGTTATTTAATTGCCATTAATTTTTCAGGCTGTTGCACCTTCGTTCCATGATATTGTTTGAAAATGAATTGGTTGGGTTGGGTATTTCCCGTGAATAAAGGTATCACCTTTTTAAAAGGTGAAACCTTTCGTGACCCGGCAACACCCCCTCAAATGAGTTGAACCTCTCAAATACCATGAGATTCCGTATGATTCGATTTTTTTTCAACGATGCAAGCCGAAATTGATAGGATCAGGAGCAAGGAAATAACTTTACAAGTGGTAACCAAAAAAAAATCACGAACATTTGTTTATGTCCGTGATTTTTTCGGGTTTTAAAAATATATGATCTTACTCTTCGATAGCCGCAACTCCCGGCAAAATCTTGCCTTCGATAAATTCCAGCATAGCGCCGCCGCCGGTTGAAACATAACTTACTTTTTCGGCCAGACCATACTGATTGATGGCTGCTACTGAATCGCCGCCTCCAATTAATGAGAAACCGCCTTTGCCTGTAGCTTCAGCAACCATCTCGGCAATGAACTTGGTGCCGGTTGCAAAATTGGGCATCTCAAAAACACCCATCGGGCCATTCCACAGCATGGTTTTTGATTTAAGAATAACTTCAGCAAACTGTTGCATGGTTTTTTCACCTATGTCCAAACCCATCCAGCCATCCGGAATCATATCTGCATCGCAGGAAATGCGTTCTGCTTCATTATCAAACTTATCAGCAGCCACAGCATCAACCGGAATCATCAGATTTACACCCTTTGCTTTTGCATCAGTAATGGCTTGTTTTGCTGTATCAATTAATTCTTCTTCAATAAGTGAATTTCCTACATGGCCACCCATAGCTTTGATAAAAGTAAACATCATTCCACCTCCGATAATCAGGTTGTCCACCTTGTCAAGCAGGTTTTTTATGATTTCAATTTTTCCGGAAACCTTGGCTCCTCCTAAAATTGCAGTGAATGGCTTTTGTGTTTTGGTTAAAACTTTGTTGATGTGAGCCAGTTCGTTGGCCATAACATAACCGAAATATTTATCCTTTGGAAAATAATTGGCGATGATTGTTGTCGAAGCGTGTGCACGGTGAGCAGTTCCAAAGGCATCGTTCACATAAACATCAGCTAAAACAGACAGACTTTTTGAAAAATCATCGTCACCCTTTGTTTCTTCCTTATAAAAACGCAGGTTTTCGAGCAAAAGAACCTCACCATTTTTCATCGAAGCAGCCATTTTGCGGGCTTCTTCACCAATGCAATCATCGGCAAACTTCACTACAACGCCCAGTTTCTGCGAAAGTGTAGGGAGAAGGTGTTTCAACGAATATTTTTCTTCGGGACCAGTTTTTGGCCTTCCCAGATGCGACATCAAAATAGCCATCCCACCTTCGCTAATAATCTTTTTGATGGTGGGCACAGCAGCATCAATTCTGGTAGTGTCAGTAATCTCAAACTTATTGTTGAGAGGCACATTAAAGTCCACCCTGATAATTGCCCGCAGGCCATTGAAATTCAGGTTATCTATCGTCTTCATATTTTGAAAAAAATTAATTAAAAAATTGTTTTGCGGCGCAAAAATAGGATTTTAGCCACTGATCGGACATTAATATTTCATTAATAAAACCTGATTTCGTGGGAATCTTAATTTTGCCAAAAAAAATTCATGCGGTTCGAAGGAAATATCTTAAGTAAACAGACTCATACTGAAACGTCAATTTTCGCAGTAATGTCGAAATTGGCCACCGAAAATGAGGCCATTAATTTATCACAGGGATTCCCCGACTTTGACATTTCAGAAGAATTGATTGCCAGGGTGAATCATTACATGAAACTGGGTTTCAATCAATATGCCCCCATGCCCGGAGTGGAAGTGCTAAGAAAAACCATTTCGGAGAAAATAAAAAAGGATCATGAAACCGATTATGATTATAACTCGGAAATCAATATTACCGCAGGAGCAACCCAGGCACTTTACACTGCCATTGCAGCTTTTATCAAAGAGGAGGATGAAGTAATTATTTTTGAACCGGCTTATGATTCGTATGCACCGGCGGTGCGTCTTCATGGCGGAATTGTTAAATTCACACAAATGATCCTGCCCGATTACCACATCGACTGGGATCAGGTGAGGAAGATGATTTCGGGGCGAACACGGATGATTATTATTAATTCTCCGCATAATCCTACCGGGTCGGTTCTCAGAAAAGAGGATTTGCAACAGCTTGAAAAATTAACATCAAAAACCGATATTGTTATTCTGAGTGATGAGGTCTACGAACACCTGATTTACGATAATATCCAACACGAAAGTATTTGCCGATACCCTGAACTGGTACGAAGAAGCCTGGTTGTAGGTTCCTTTGGGAAAACATTTCATGCTACAGGTTGGAAAGCCGGGTACGTAATGGCTCCCGAAAACCTGATGGCTGAATTCCGCAAGGTGCATCAATGGGTGGTTTTTGCTGTGAATACCCCAATCCAAATGGCTATTGCTGAATTTTTAAAAGATGAAAACAATTATAAAAGTTTATCAGCATTTTTCCAGCAAAAGAGAGATTTGTTTCTCGATTTAATAAAGACCTCAAGGTTTAAACCAATCCATTCTTATGGAACTTATTTTCAATGCCTCGAATACAAGGCTATTTCAGATGAACATGATCTGGATTTTGCTAAAAGACTTACCCGTGAAATGAAAATCGCTTCCATCCCGCTTTCTCCTTTTTTCATGAATGGCCGCGATGATAAAATCCTGCGTTTTTGCTTTGCCAAAAAAGAAGAAACCTTACGAAAAGCCGCTGAAATATTATGCAGAATTTAACAGTTGCCATCGTACAATCGGACCTTTTATGGGAGAACTCAGAAGCCAATTTGCTGCAGTTTGATAAAAAGCTTGAACAAATTGCTCCTGGCACTGATTTGGTGGTTCTACCTGAAATGTTCAACACGGGTTTTTCGATTAAATCGGACGAATGTGCACAGACTATGGAAGGAACAGCTTTCAACTGGATGAAGCAAAAAGCGGCAGTACTAAATATGGTAATCTCAGGAAGCATTTTTACACGAGTCGGAGGTCAGGTTTACAACAGATTGCTTTGGGTTCAACCCGATGGGGAGTTTATAGCTTACGACAAACGGCATCTTTTCAGGTTTGCAGGCGAACATAACATTCTCACCTTTGGAAAAGAAAGGATGATTGTTGAATTGAAAGGTTGGAAAATAATGCCATTGATTTGCTACGATCTGAGATTCCCGGTTTGGAGTAAGAACCGGTTTATTGAAGGAAGATACGAGTACGATCTGTTGGTTTATGTTGCCAACTGGCCAAACCAAAGGCAATATGCCTGGAAACAACTGTTAATTGCACGGGCAATCGAAAACCAGGCATACTGCATCGGGGTAAATCGGGTTGGTTCCGATGGGTACGGCTACCAGCATTCTGGTGACTCGATAATACTTAATCCACAAGGACAGATAATGAAACATTGCGAACCTTTTAACGAAGAAATGATAACCATCAACCTGGATTACAATGAACTTTCAGATTACCGGAAAGTTTTTCCTGTAGGAATGGACTGGGATGATTTTGAAGTAAAAAACTATTTCGTCAACAACACTTGATCTTATGAAAAAAATGAATATTATAATAGCCGGTGATGGAGAGGTGGGTTTTCATCTTGCTATACTACTTTCTAATGAAAATCACAATATTACGATAGTTGACCCTCACTCTGATTTGTTAAAACTTATCGAATCGCAAACCGATCTGATGACAATTGCCGGTGATTCTACCTGTATTTCAGTACTCGAAAGGGCACAGATAAAACGGGCAGATCTTTTGATTTCAGTTGTTCACGATGAACAGATCAATTTGATGACATGCATTATTGGAAAGCAATTAGGAGTGAAACAAACCATCGCCCGTATTAATAATGTTGAGTACCTTGAATTAAAAAACTCAGAGTTACTCAGAAACCTGGGGGTTGACCACATGGTTTGCCCCGAAAGATTAGCCGCCGAAGAAATTGTAAGTTTACTTGAACAAACCGGGGCTACCGAAACTTTTGAATTCTCTGATGGGAAGCTTTCACTTTTTCTCATTAAGTTAGAACAAAATGCGCTTGTTGTGGGAAAAACCCTTGATCAGATTGCCTCCGAATTTCCTTTTCTCAATTTCAGGGCTGTGGCAATTCACCGCAACTCCAAAACAATTATACCCCGTGGTTCCGACGAATTTAGAGTAAACGACCTGGCCTACGTTATTACTAAACCCGATGGTATTGACACCCTACTAAAACTTGGTGGAAAAGAAGAGATTACAGTAAAAAATGTTATGATTGTTGGTGGAGGCCGTATTGGACGTAAAACAGCAGTACGCCTTCAGGATGATTATAACCTGAAACTAATGGAAATTGATCGTGAACGAAGTGTCATGCTTGGAAATGATTTGAGCAAATCGCTGGTTATTAATGGCGATGCCAGGGATATTGCCCTGCTTCAGGATGAAGGAATAGAAAACATGGATGCCTTTATTGCAGTAACCGACAATTCCGAAACCAACATTCTCACCTGTCTTCATGCCCGCAAATTTGGAGTAAAAAAAACCATTGCTTTAGTTGAAAACATCGATTACATAGATATTTCACAAAACATTGGCATCGATACCATCATCAACAAAAAACTGATTACAGCCAGTTACATAGCAAGATTTACAATGGGATCGGAAGTTACCTCAACAAAGGTGCTACATGGCATTGATGCCGAGGTATTTGAATTTGTTGCTAAAGCCAAATCCGATATTCTGAAAAAGCCAATCAGAAAACTGAATTTTCCCGAAGGAGCCATCATTGGTGGCATTGTCAGGGATGAGAATGGTTATATTGCCATCGGAAATTTTAAAATAATGGAAGGCGACAAAGTAGTGGTATTTTCACTTCCATCGTGTATTCATAAGGTCGATAAATTTTTTAATTAACCAATGGCCAGAAACCGAATCATAAATTATGCAATTGTTTTCAGGATTATAGGCATATTGCTGATTATCGAAGGAGTTTTTATTGCCTCCGCTTTGCCCTTCTCTGTGTATTATGGCATAGATGAAAATCTTGTTTTCGCACTGAATAATACACAAGCAGATTTCTGGCCTTTACTCATTTCATCCCTGCTTAACATTGGTATTGGTCTTGGTCTATTATCGGTTTTTGGTAAAAAAACAGGCAAAATTATTGGTAAGCGCGAGGGTTACATCATTGTATCACTATCCTGGATAATTATTTCGCTGTTTGGAGCTTTGCCATTTGTTATTGGCAATGCCATTCCCTCATACACCGATGCATTCTTCGAAACAATGTCGGGTTTTACTACAACCGGTTCGACTATTTTGCGTGATATCGAAAGCATGCCAAAAGGATTGCTTTACTGGCGCTCGATGACCCACTGGATTGGAGGAATGGGAATTATTGTACTTTCTGTTGCAATTCTCCCCTTTTTGGGTATTGGAGGTATGCAGCTATTTATTGCCGAGGTTCCCGGGCCCACCCCCGACAAGCTGCATCCGCGCATTACTGCCACAGCAAAACGGCTATGGATTATATACGTGATTTTAACCGGTGCCGAAACGCTATTCCTTGTGTTGGGCGGAATGAACCTATTCGACAGTTTGTGTCATGCTTTTGGAACCATGGCT
>Ga0172375_10010046_pt1 | contig 12350 bp, 11 predicted proteins | sample LakKiv1m_FD_114537 | JGI IMG/M metagenome (GOLD analysis project Ga0172375, IMG submission 114537) | Freshwater microbial communities from Kabuno Bay, South-Kivu, Congo - kab_092012_11.1m | ecosystem: Environmental > Aquatic > Freshwater > Lake | place: Democratic Republic of the Congo... | reverse complement strand
TGTCTTCTTCCTCCACGTGTGGCCAGAGGTTTCTCCACATCTTCTTAGAGACTTTGGCGTGAAGCTCGCTGACCGCGTTGACTCCTCTGGAGAGCCGCAGAGCCAGCACTGCCATTGAAAGTGGCGAGTTCTTGTCTTCGGGATTCTCACGGCCCAGGTCCAGAAGGTCCTTGACGCTCATGCCCAGCGATTCCACGTAGCGCTTGAAATACCGCTCCACAAGATCGGGCGGGAACATGTCTATTCCTGCCGGCACCGGCGTATGGGTGGTAAAGACCGTAGACGCTGCAACAGCCTCGAGGGCCACGTCAAACGGCACCTTGTAGGTGGTTATGGACTGGCGGATTCTTTCCAGAGCTGCAAACGCCGCGTGCCCCTCGTTCAAGTGATACACCAGCGGCCACAGGCCGAGCTGGTGGAAGGCCCGGGCGCCGCCGATACCGAGGACTATCTCCTGCCGGATGCGCATCTCCAGGTCGCCGCCGTAAAGTTCCGCGGTGATCTTCCGCGCGGCGACCGAATTCTCGGGATGGTTTGTGTCCAGCAAATACAGAGGGACCCTACCCACCTGAACTTTCCAAACTCGGACCTTGATGGTCTCCTCGCCCATTATGAGATCGAAACACACCTGCTTGCCGGTGCCGTCCAGGACCTGGGACACGGGTAAGTTATAGAAATCGTTGTCAGGGTAAGATTCCTGCTGCCACCCGTCTATATTGAGGTACTGCTTGAAATAGCCCTTCTGATACAACAGCCCCATCCCGATCAGGGGAAAACAAAGGTTGGATGCGCTCTTGAGATGGTCACCCGAAAGAATTCCCAGACCGCCGGAATAAATTGGAAGGCCTTCGCACAGACCGAATTCCATGCAGAAATAGGCTATCCGGTAATCAATGGGACGTTCCAGATTGAACGAATAGTTTCCGGGATTGCTCACGTAGTCCTCGAAGGCTCTCTCGGTCTCTCTAATCTGACCCATGAGCGCCACGTCTTCGAGGACTTCCTGGATCCTTTGGGGGGACAGGCTTGCCAGGAGCTGGATCGGATTGTGGTTGGTCGCTTCCCAGAGATCAGGATCAATGGCCTGAAATAACCTGTTTGCTTCAGGGTTCCATGTGTACCACAGGTTGGAGCCGATGGTTCTGAGTATCTGAAGATCTTCGGGAAGATCCGGCTTTACGATGAGGTGACGAAGTGCCATGAGATGGCCCCCTGTTCGGTTCCATAGCGCGGCCCCAGAGAGAAGTCCGTTAAAAAACGACCACATATCGTTTCTATCAGCCGGGCGGCGGCTGTGTCAAGTTATTGCGGCTTGATTGGGGTCCCTCGTTCATGTACGATGGCGCACATGTCGCAGCACCCCGAAAATCCGCTCACTTTCCGCTCGCTCTATGACAGCCCTATTGTCAGCGTTAAAGACTACTGCTGCAGCGCCTGTCGGGGCGGGCCCACGGCCGAGGAGCACTCCGGCGCGAACGGAATCGTCCTCATGCGCCACGGAGCGTTCTGCAAGCATCTCGGCCGGCGACGTGTGATCGCCGACGTCAATCAGGCAGTGTTCTTCACAAAGGGAGCGACGTATCGCGTCAGCCATCCGACTGACTGCGGGGATCGCGGCACCGTTTTCGCCGTGTCTCCGCGTGTGCTTAACGACATCATCCGGGAACTCGATCCCTCAGTGGACGACCGCGCCGAACAACCGTTTCCCTTCATCACGGGACCCTGCGATTCCGACGTCTTTTGGCGGCACCGCGAACTCGTGCGGGGGCTGGAGACATCCGAATCAGATCCGCTTGAAGCGCTGTGGGCCGATGTGACGGCGCTTCAACTCATCGCGGACGTGCTTGAAACCGCTTTCGTGCGATATGGGAAGCCGCGCAAGCCCCGCAGAAACGGCACTGATGCTGATCACGCAGAGCGCGTCGAGACGGCAAAAGACTACATGGCGTGCCGGCTTGGTGAACGCATAACTCTCGACGACGTTGCATACGCAGTAAATTTGTCACCTTTCCATTTTGCCCGCATCTTTCAGCAGCTAACAGGCGTGCCCGTCCATCGCTACCTCACCCGGCTGCGCCTCCGCTCTTCGCTCGAGCTGCTGGCGGACGGAGCCAGCGATCTCACCGGGCTCGCCCTTGAACTTGGCTTTTCCAGCCACAGCCACTTCACAGATGTCTTCCGCCACGAGTTCGGCCTTACGCCCTCCAGAGTACGCCGCAACGCCGGACGCCGAATGCTTCGAAAAATGAGCAAGAATCTGGAAGTCTGACTTTTTCTCCCTTGTTACCATATCTCCATTGATCGCGCGATGGTCGCTGCGACTGTGGCGTTAAATAAAATTTCAAAGGAGATGCATCATGAAGACGAAGAAGTGCCCCGTGTGCGATTGGGAAATCAAGGATGGCGGAATCAGGGTGCAGGTCGGCGGCAAGGAGATCTCCGTCTGCTGCGACGATTGTGCGAAGAAGGCCAAGGAGAGTTTCGCGAAGCCCTTGAGAGCGGACAAGTAACCCCTTCCCTACTCCAACAGCGTCGCGTCCGTCGGCAAAAATGTCGCCGGGCGCGAATGCCCATTCGGGGCCGGCTGTCGGCTTTGCCTTCGGACCGGCAATCAAAAAGGCATAAGATGGCTTCTATCCATAAAGAAATCGTTATCGAGGCCGTCCCTGAGACCGTCTGGGCGGCGATTCGCGATGTCGGCGCGGTACACAAGCGCCTCGCGGTAGGCTTCGTAACAGACACTCGCCTCGATGAGGACGCAAGGGTCGTGACCTTCGCGAATGGTATGGTCGTACGCGAACTGCTCGTGGACATTGACGACAAGGATCGTCGTGTTGCCTATGCTGTGGTTGGAGAGCCCTTCAAGCACCACAACGCTTCGATGCAGGTTTTTGCCGAGGGTGAGGATCGCACCCGGCTGGTCTGGATCACTGACCTGCTGCCAAATGAGCTCGTGGGGACCGTCGGCCTCTTAGTGGAGCAGGGGGCTGGCGTGATGAAACGGACTCTGGAGCTTGGTTGCGCTTTCGGCCCGACCGGCCCATCGAATGCATCCGCGGCCGAAGGCTGAGGTAACGTTGTGCCGCCCTATCTATGACGCACAGAGGAATCAAAAAGTAGCCGTCCGACGGATGTTGTGGAGCGTGCTTCGACGTTTACCGGACATAAGTACTTGAACGAACCGAAGGATTGCGCACGGCACATCTTCACGGCCGACTTCACATCCCTGCCAACCCCGCCTTCAGAGTCGGATGATTTTTTCCAACTCACAGATAAGACGGGCTATCTCATCTTCTGTATTGTAGTAATGGACCGATGCCCGGACAACTCCTTCGAAGAGCCGCCTCTGTTCCATATCCAGCAAGGTATATCGCATCGGAGAAACCGACACGTTGATGCGCGCCTGTCCGAGCCTCCTTTTTATGTCCTCCGGGTTCTTGCCTTCAACGGAGAACGATACTATCCCGCACCGAACCTCCCCAAGATCTCTTACCGTAACCCCTGGAAGCTTTGCCAAACGGCTTCTTAAATCGTCCGCCAAATGTCTAACCCGTTCCCAGATGCGCTCGCCCCCCAGAGCTACAGCGTACTCGATGGCCACGCCGAGGCCGATCTTGGCGGCGCAGTTGGTTTCCCAGTTCTCGAACCGTCTCGCGTCCTCCCTGATTTCGAACCTGTCCGGCGCGCTCCAGTTCGCCGCGTGCAAATCCAAGAACGGTGGCTCAAGGCTTGGGAGGATGTCTTTTCGCACAAAAAGAAATCCGGTTCCCCGCGGGCCCCGGAGATACTTGCGTCCAGTGGCCGAAAGCATGTCGCAACCGATCTCGTGTACGTCAATGGGGATCTGGCCCATGGATTGGCACGCGTCGAGTAGATAGAGCACGCCGGCATCCCTCGCAACCCTGCCCACTTCCGCGGCCGGATTCACCAGTCCCCCGTTGGTAGGGACATGCGTCAGCGATATGAGCTTGACGCTCGCGTCCATGGCTTCCTTCAGGGCTTCCAAAGAGATGGCGCCGCGTTCGTCCGAAGGAACCACTCGGACAGTGGCACCGGTCTTTCTGCCGACCTGTAGATACGCGATGAAGTTGCTCGCGTACTCACATTCCGAGGTCAGGATGGTATCTCCTGATCGAAACGGAATCGAATAGAACGCCATATCCCATGCCCTGGTCGCGTTCTCCACTACGGCGATTTCATCACGGGTGCAGCCAATGAGATTTGCAGCGGAGTCGTACACGCCTTCGAGCATCTCGGCGGACTCGGCCGCCGCTTCGTAACCACCGATCTCGGCTTCCCTCTTAAGATGCGAAATGATGGCATTCAAAACCGGTTCAGGCATCAAAGACGCACCGGCGTTGTTGAAGTGGATGACCTCGCTGCAGCCGGGGGTCTCTCTTCTCAATTCGTCTATGATAAGCGTCATGGCGGCACATCCGTAGAACTAGCGTTCAGAAATCGTCCCCAGCGCTCCTCATACCCTTCTCAGAGATCCTCCGGCTCGAAGCCCATTGCCTTGACTGCGTCCAAGTCGCTCGAGCGGTCCCGATTCTTCAGGTATTGTGCCAGTGCGAGTCTTGTTTCGGAAGTTTTGTTTTGCCACAGATCACTCTTGGCCGAGATGGAAGTCGGCTTGATCTCAACTACTTTGCAAGCCTTGTAAGCCGGCATCTCTTCGTTCACCGGCTCATGATAGGAGCCGGGCTCGTGCTTGGCTACCAGAGCGTTGAGGACCGCGACCTTGAGGGGGCCGTCCGGCACGACACGTGCCGCTCCCCGAATAATGACGCAGTGGTAGAGCTGGTGCACATTACAGCCGCTTCGTTCCGGGTCGAAGCCTGTATCGAGATATGCCAACGGAATGTCAACCTCGAAGCAGACCTTGGCATCTCGAGTCAAATTGTCCAGCTTTTCGCCTTTGGGCGCACAATGAAAGCATATGTTGCCCTCGTGATATACGAAATTCACCGGCGTAATATATGGATATCCATCCGTGCCATTGGTCGCCATGCGACCTGTGGTGGCCGAGTCCAGAATCCGTCGTATCTCGTCGGGGTCGGTTACCTCGCAGTGCTTGCGTCTCATTCTGTATTACTCCTTAATAATTACGGAATTATCCGGTTCAAATACCCAAGACCTCGAAGCCACGCTCATATACTCACCCCGGCCCTCTCCAAGGATGGAGAGTGAGATTTGAGGAAAGTGGCTTCTAGAATCAGGGTTAGAACCATCAGGGTATCTCAAACAGATAATTCCGAATAGTTATTCCTAATACTCCACCCGACCTCTGGCTCTCAGCTCCTGGGGAAGCAAGCTTCTGTAAATCGCAGAGTTAAGCGGCGTGTCCACCCCTACCTCTTGACCGAGGCGTACAACTGCTCCTGCCTGAGCAGAAAGTTCCGAAGGTCGGCCTTCCATGATATCTCGTTGCATGGACGCGGTGGCTGTTGGGGCCAGTGCATCTATGAATGCCATGGTGGAGGCGATGGCGTCCGCCTTGAGACTCACGCCTCGTGCTGCTGCAACTGCCACGATTTCCGTCATGGCTTCTCCCAGCATCTGTCGCGTTTCGGGAACGCTTCGAATAACACCCGCGGGCGCTCGGGTAACGGCGGCCACTCCGCTAAAGGACGCGATGAAAAGAAATTTATCCCACATAGCTCGATGAATGTCCTCCGGAATCTCACACTTGACGCCTGCCCGGGAAAAGGCTTCCTGAAGTCTTCGGGTCCGCTCGCTGGGTTCGTTGTTCAGCTCTCCGAATGCTACGTGAGGTTCCAGTCCCGCGTGACGAATGTGTCCCGGGCCGACGATGAAGACCACTATGTGACACAGACCGCCCAGCACGTGCTTGGCGCCGAGCGCCTTGACCAGGTGCGTGGGGGCTTCCAGACCGTTTTGCAGAGGGACCACGAAGGTTTCGGGACCGATCATGGGCCGAATGGCCTCTGCAGCCTCCGGGACTTGCCATGCTTTCACTCCCAATATGACCGCATCCACTGGCCCGGCTTCCTTCGCATCCCCGACCGCGTGTACGGGATGAAGCACCGAGGTCCCGTCCGGTGTGTCCACAGTCAGCCCTCGTTCAGAGAGAACCCGCAGGTTCTCGCCTCTCGCCACGAACACTACGTCCTCACCTGAACCGGCCAGCCGCCGGCCGAAGTATCCACCAATACCGCCAACACCAAAAATTGCGATTCGCATTTGCTCCTCCTGCTCAAGTATTGCGAAAAATGATCGGCCATCCAGCAGTTGCGAAAAATATTGTCCTATCAAATTGGCGCCGACCTGGAGGGACCCTCACTTCGGACAACGCAGAGCCGTTAATCCTGCGTTCGGGGCCCTCCAGGTCGGCGGGTCGAAGCGGTCAGAAATTCCGACACCCTGCCATAATCTTTTGCACTATTCGATGGAACATATCATTGCAGACGTGCCATTCTCCATTCTTAATTTTTTCGCGCAACAGGGAACAGAGTTCTGTCCAGCGAAACGGAAAGCAGTTTACGGCGAGGCCACGGCCGCTGCGCCCCTGCCGGCCGAGCGTATTCCAGCCGGCTGCGATCCCGTTCCACAGCGCACAAATTTACCGTCTTTGACCTGGTTCACCAATATTGGTCTATATGCGCTACCGTCCTCTTTCATAGTCAAGTTTCCGGCCACGCCCTCTAAATTGGCTGTGGAACACAGCGCTTCCCGAATGCCGGCCGGGTCGCAGGAACCCGCTCTCCTGATTGCGTCAATAATCAGCAAATAGGTATCGGCTCCCAAAGCTTGGGCAGCCTGAACCGGCCTGCCCGTCTCACTTATAAACACAGCGGCAAACTTCTCGCCGAACGGAGTATTGATGATTCCTTCGCGGAAATGAGCGGTGAAAATGAGACCTTCAACAGACTTGCCGCCGAGCGCTATCAGTTCGGGCATTTGGACCGCAGCTCCTGCAATGATTGGCGCATCCAAGCCCGCTTCTCTCGCCTGTCGGATAAACAGAGCGCACTCTGTGTAGTGTACCGGAGCATAAATGACATCCGGTTTTGCCTTCCGGATTCGGTTGATCTGGGCAGTGAAGTCTCGATCTCCCATTTTGAACCCGGCTTGCAACAAAATCGTTCCGCCCGACCGCTGAAAATGGTCTTTGAAAGCGGCCGAGAGGCCCACGCTGTCCTCCTGGGACATGTCGTAGACAATTGCCGCTGAACTTGCGCTGAAATGCCGCCGCGCAGTCTCTGCTGCGACTCGGGTCTGATCCCAATCAGTCGAGCAGGTCCCAAAAACGTAACGCCTCCCCTGCGTTGCCGGTGGGCTTGTGGGGGTGGGAGCCACCATGGGAATGCCACGCCTCTCGGCGGGGAACGATCCTGCAATCGTATTGCCGGATGCAACCTCTCCGATTATGGCCGCGACTTTCTCCTTCTCGATCAGCCTGAAGGCGGCAATCGCAGCTTCCGTCTTGTCAGATCTCGTGTCGGCTACTTTCAGTTCCACAGGCCGACCCAAGACATGGGGCAACATTTTGTGCGCAATTTTGATCCCTTCCCATATGGATTGGCCTGCGGACGCCAAATCGCCGCTTAGAGGCAGATACACTCCTATGGGAATGGGTTCCTGAGCCAATACGGGCGATAGCAAGGTTACCCATATGCCGATAATCGACGATGAAACCCTTAGCATTGCTCTTCTCCCAATTCATTATGGGGCCTTCCAGCGCAGCCGGTGATTCCTTGTAGACTCTTTAACCGGCCCGGATTCGTCGGAGCCAGGATGCTCAGGCGGTGAGACTCGCCGGCCTTGCTCATTATTATAGGAGAGCCGTTACAGAGCGACAGATGCAGCCATCCACTTTTGTGACCGTAACAGTTGTGCTAAGTCTATGACTGTACCGGCATAAACCTGATCTAACTGTATCTGATACCGTGGAACAGAAGGCGCTGAGAGGTATACGTGACTAAGCCGACCCGAGAGATGGAGCCGAGAAAGAGAACTCTTTACCAGCAGGTCGCTGCCCGCATTGCCCGGCTGATAGAACACGGCACGTTCCGGCCCGGCGAGCGCGTCCCTTCGGTGCGCGCGCTGAGTAAGCAGATGGGAGTGAGCCTTGCGACAGTTCTGGCTGCCTATGGCTTCCTCGAGGACCAGGGTGTAATAGAGGCGCGTCCACAATCGGGATACTATGTTCGGGCCCGCTTTTCCACCACGGCGGCTCCTCCGGTGAGGGAACTTCCTTCCCCGGCCGTCATTCCGGCCCCTCTCGACATAGCACGGATTGGCGCAATGCTTATGGGCGACCCGCGCAATCAGGACTTGGTGCCGTTGGGCGCGGCGATACCCAGCCCCGCTCTGCTCCCGATTGACAAGCTGACCCGCGCCCTCGGATCGGTAATCAGGCGTAACAAGCGCCAAAGCGTACTGTACGATTATTTGCCGGGTCATAAAGGACTGCGGATGCAGATAGCGCGGCGCGCCGTGACGGCCGGCTGCTTGCTGGCGCCGGATGATATCGTCACCACGCAGGGGGCTACTGAAGCCATCAATCTCTGCCTCCGCGCCGTATGTCGTCCCGGTGACACTGTGGCCGTCGAGTCGCCGACGTTTTACGGCTTCCTTCAGGCCATTGAAATGCTCGGCCTGGAAGCCCTTGAGATCCCGACCCATCCGGATCATGGGATAAGCCTCGATGCATTGGCGTACGCGATAGAAAATAATCGCATCAGCGCTTGTCTCCTGGTTTCCAACTTCAGCAACCCGCTCGGGAGTTGTATTCCAGAAGAGAGCAAGAAGAACCTGGTGGAACTTCTGGCGGCTCATGACATGCCGCTCATTGAGGACGACATTTACGGCGACCTCTGCTTCGATGACGAGCGGCCCGTCTGCGCAAAGGCTTTTGACCGGAAAGGGCTTGTGCTGCTCTGTTCATCCTTTTCCAAAACCATCGCGCCCGGTTACCGCGTGGGGTGGGTTGCTCCCGGTCGGTTTCAGAGGCAGGTCGAACGGCTCAAGATACTGAGCAGCCTTTCCACGACAACCCCGACGCAGTTGGCTATAGCCGAATTCCTGGCCAACGGGGGGTACGACCACCATCTCCGCAAGGTCCGGAGGGCCTACCTGCATCAGACCGCTCTGATGGCTCAGGCCGTTCTCAGGTACTTCCCGGAAGGCACTCGCGTAACGCGACCGTCCGGCGGCTTTGTGTTGTGGGTAGAATTTCCGGAGTGCGTGGATTCGCTGAAGCTATACGAGTCAGCATTGAACGCGGGCATCACGATCGCGCCCGGACCGATCTTTTCCGCCAAACAGAAATATCGAAACTGCATCCGCCTCAATGCGGGGTTCTGGTCGGATACGATCGAGAGCGCGCTGGCGGCTTTGGGCCGATTGGCAGCGACTGAAGCCGCGCATGAGCCTGATGCAGAGGCTGGACGCACGAACGCACCGGTCTTTGCAGCTGCGCCCGACAATCGGTGGTCATGACGAGGCTCTTGATCCCTCGGATGGAATGAGCTAGAATGACCACGTGGTCACTGACCGTCCCCCTGTCGTTATCAATTCGCAATTGAACCTTATTCCAGCATCCCAGGGGTCAGCAAATGACTGATTTGCCGTCACCGGCAACCGATCTTTTCAAAAACCTCAACCCGGAGAAACGCGAAAAGGTCTTCCAGGCCGCGGTGGAGGAGTTTGCCTCAAAGGGCTACCGCAACGCGTCCATGAACTCGGTGGTCAGATCCGCGGGTATAAGCAAGGGGAGTCTCTTTCAGTATTTCAAGTCCAAGATCAGGCTCTTCGACGGGGTCGTGGAGATCGCCTCCCTCCGGGTCAAGCGCTATCTGCGGGAGGTGCGGGACGAGAGTGCGGGAATGGGCTTCTTCCAGCGACTGGAAAAGCTTCTCAGGTCGGGATTTGCATTCATTGACGGGCATCCGCTGCTTGCCAGGATATATTTCGATCTACTTCAATCGAGTGAAGCGCCATTCGGGGCCGAACGAACCGTTCAACTCCGCCGAGAAGGGATCGAGTTCCTCTCGGATTTGATCAGGGAGGCCGTGGTTCGCGGGGAATTGAGACCCGACCTGGACGTGGAAAGATCAGCCTTCCTGTTGAACTCGCTGATGGAGACGCTGTTGCGCTCCTACTACACTGAGTTTCTGTCTCCTCGCAGCGGGCTGTATCAGGGAGCCCCCGACGAGCTGGAGAAATGGGTCAGAGCGACTCTGGAACTCGTAAGCAAAGGTATGGGGTCATGATTGCGAGAAGTCGGCTCGCTTCGACATATAGCGGGTACCAAAATGTTTGTCCTCTTCGGTTTGACGCCGACTTGGTGCTCTATGGCGCAAATACGGTTTCGTATCCTTGTCCTATGAGATTGCTTCGCTTCGCTCGCAAAGACAAGTTCCCGGGCATGTCGTTGCGAGGAGCGGAGCGACGAAGCAACCCCGGGCGGGGGGAAGATACGCCACCCCATTTGTGCCGTGAACCACTGAGCAGGATTACTTGAACACGAAGTCGTATGAACAGTACAACCAAGATCGGAGAACTGCCATGTCACGAGTTTTGAAATCGCTCTTCTTCGTTTGCTTCATTCTGTTGACGGCCATAGCCGCAAGTGCTCAGGATAAGACCAAGATCCGGTTCGGGGGCTTGCCCGTCCTGCAGGCCCTGCCGATCTACGTGGCTCAGGACAAGGGCCTCTTTGCCAAGCATGGAGCCCAAGTGGAGATCATCCCTTTCAATACCGCGGCAGAGAAAGATATCGCACTGACGAGCCAGGCCATTGACGGGTACTTCGGGGATCTGGTCACTCCTATGATTCTGCTGGGAAACAAACGGGAGGCAATCATTGTAGCTACCAATTACGACACCAGGCGTGATCGCCGTATGTTCGCGATCCTGGCAAAACCAGGTAGCCAATTGAAGACGGCAGCGGAGCTGGCGGGCGTTCCGGTGGCGGTCTCGTCCAATTCAGTGATAGACTTGGTGACGCAGCGGCTCCTGACTGCGGCCGGCGTCCCGGAGGACAAGCTGGCCTCGGTGGAATCCAAGAACATAGGAATACGGTTGCAGATGCTGCTTTCGGGGCAAGTGGAGGCTGCCACTCTACCGGAACCGCTTGCAACGGCCGCGTTGGCCAAAGGTGCGGTGCTTTTGACAGACGACGCGGGCCTGGGAGAAAGCCAGACTGTACTGGTCTTCGCTGGGCCTTTTCTCAAGGCCAATCCCGGCCCTGTGAAGGCGTTTCTGGCAGCGGTAAACGAGGCCATAGACATCATAAATGAACGCCCCAATGACGTCAGACCGGTAATGACGGCTCACGTGAGGCTCCCCGAGCAGCTCCAGGCAACGTATCCCGTGCCGAAGTTTCCAAAGCTACACGCCCCGGATAAGGAGGCTGTCAATAGCGTCGCTGAGTGGTTAAAGAAACGTGGTGTGATACCGGTAGTACTGACTTACGAGCAGGCGGTGGATGCGAGCCTTATCCAGTGAATTGATCAGCGGCCGAAATCTCGCCAAGACCTATGCCGCGGAAAGCGGGGCGATTCAGGCCCTTGTCTCGACAGACGTGTCCCTGGGCAGCGGAGAGACGCTAGCCATCGTTGGGCCCTCGGGTTGCGGCAAATCTACGCTTCTGCTGCTGATGGCAGGACTGGAGAAGCCGAGCCTGGGGGCGATAAGCTTCATGCAAGAGCCCCTGCTCAGGCCCCACAGAGACATAGCTCTGGTTTTGCAGGATTATGGTCTGTTCCCGTGGAAGACTGTCCGGCGGAACGTGGAACTCGGCTTAAGAATACGCGGGGAAAGCATCGTTGCCTCAAGAACAGAAGATCTCCTTGCCGAGCTTGACATCGCGGACAAGCTTGACGCGTACCCACAGCAGCTTTCCGGGGGGCAGAAACAACGGGTGGCTCTGGCGAGGGCACTTATCCTCAATCCCGCGCTCCTGTTGCTGGACGAGCCGTTCGCGGCGGTGGACACGCTAACCAGGGAGAGGCTTCAGGATCTGGTGGCGGAAACATGGCGAAGAAGGCGCTTTGGCATGGCTCTCGTGACCCACAACATTCAGGAAGCGGTGCAGCTGGGCCGGCGGATACTTGTCATGGGCGGCACTCCCGGCACTGTGTTTGCCACGATGGAGAATCCCAACGCGGGCAGCGATGATTACCGAGGGTCCGACGAGTTCTACAAGGTTTGCCGCGAGGTAAGGAACTCTCTGGAGAGCTCGGCATGAAAGCAGGCTGGGGGTATGTGTGGGCGGCACTGCTTCTGCTGGCGGCATGGCAGGCTGGCTCCTGGTGGGCCGGCGACGCTGTGGTGGCCGGTCCCGCGGAGGTGCTGCGCAAACTGATGGCGGAATCCCAGAC
>Ga0172375_10010045_pt1 | contig 12351 bp, 12 predicted proteins | sample LakKiv1m_FD_114537 | JGI IMG/M metagenome (GOLD analysis project Ga0172375, IMG submission 114537) | Freshwater microbial communities from Kabuno Bay, South-Kivu, Congo - kab_092012_11.1m | ecosystem: Environmental > Aquatic > Freshwater > Lake | place: Democratic Republic of the Congo... | reverse complement strand
GGAACGCGCTGTAACTACTGCCGGAAAACGTTATGTACTGGAAGCACCTTTCTTTGTTCTTGCCACCCAAAACCCTATTGAACAGGAAGGAACTTACCCTTTGCCCGAAGCACAATTAGACCGTTTTATGTTCAACATCTGGTTAGATTATCCAAGTTTTGCGGAAGAACTGAACATTGTGAAACAAACGACAGGAGCAGCAGGAACAAAACCCGGGAAAGTATTATCGGGAGAGGAAATCGTTTTTTTTCAGCAACTGCTCACTAAAATTCCTGTTCCTGATAACGTAATGGAATACGCAGTGAAATTAGCAACCAGTACCCGCCCCGGTAATCAATACGCAAGTGAAACCATCAATAACTACCTCAGTTGGGGAGCCGGTCCGCGCGCTTCGCAATACTTAGTGATAGGCGCTAAAACAAATGCCGCCATCAACGGAAAATATTCGCCCGACATAGAAGATGTGAAAGCCGTAGCGCCTGCCGTATTGCGCCACCGCATTGTGCGCAACTACAAAGCTGAAGCGGATGGGCTGAGCGTGGAAGATATTATTAAGGAGTTGCTGAAATAGAACGTAAATGGAACACGCCTGCCTGCCGGCAGGCAGGGATGACGCGGATTTAGCGGATAAAAACGGATTTTAAAATCTGCGCAAACCAGCCCAATCCGCGTCATCCGCGTTCCATTTGCATCATCCGCGTTCCATTTAAAAAATATTAATATGCTAAAAGCCGGACAACCCGCCCCCGATTTTGAATTGCCTGACAACAATGGCGACCTTGTAAAGCTCTCTGATTTCAAAGGAAAAAAGAATGTAGTGCTGTTCTTTTACCCTAAAGATTTTACAGGCGGCTGCACAGCCGAAGCCTGTAGTTTTCGGGACAGTTATGAAGATTTTACTGATGCAGGCGCTGAGGTGATCGGCATCAGTTCAGATGATGTTGTTTCTCACCGCCATTTTTCTTCCCGCTACCAACTTCCTTTTATCCTGCTCAGCGATAAGGATGGAAAAGCTAAAAAAATGTATGGCGTAAAAGATGATTTATTCGGTCTGCTGATGGGCAGGGTAACTTTTGTAATTGACAAAGAAGGAAAAGTAATGAAGGTGTTCGATTCTAAATCAGACTTCACCGGTCATAGCAGCGAAGCCCTGGAAGCTTTGAGGAGTCGGCAGTAGGCAGTGGGCAGTGGGCAGTTTGTCAGACTGCCCACTGCCCACTGCCTACTGCCTACTGCCAACTGCCCACTGCCCACTGCCTACTTCTTTTGAAGGTCCTTGGTGAACTTGGCTCCGTTATTATGAAACAGGTTAAAGAACTTCATATTATTGCTCAGCGTCTGCATCAGGAATTTTTTGTCCTGTTCGTTTTCTGTTTCAAATGCTTCGTCAAAGGTTTTTTCTGTGTCGTTCTGCACCCAGTCGAGCAGAGTAAGCCCGTCATCTTCCACAAAATTCATGTCCACCTTCATTTCATAAACAAGGAAAAACGCCACGTTCAGCGCGTTTTCGAGCACAGCTTTTCTCAACATGCTTCCGCCTGAAAACCCCGGTTGCGGTTTGCACCTGATACAAGGATAATTCGCCCTTGTCCAGGTTTTAATTTTGTCTAATGAGTTTTCAGCGCTCCTCTTCTGCAACTGGTATTTGATAAGTGAAGCCTGGTTGTTTTCAATATTGCTGCAGATATTCCGCTCGAAAATAGAACCGAGGTTGCAAGGCTCTTTCTTTTTTTCTGTTCCGGCAGTAGCAGCGCCACTTTGTGCATAAGCCTGCGAAAGGAATAACACAGTTGATAAAATAAGAATAAAGGGTTTGTTCATTTCGGTTGCAATCATACAATATTTACCTCTCTTTCCAACACAACCCCGAATTTTTTATTCACAGCATCCATTACATCCTGAGATAAATTGTAAATATCATCACCCTTTGCATTGCCATAATTCACCAATACCAGCGCCTGGTTTTTATGTACACCGTAATCATCTTTGCGGTAACCTTTCCAGCCGCATTGCTCAATCAGCCAGCCTGCGGCAAGCTTCATCTCTTTCCCTGACGGGTATCCAACTACAGATGGAAATTCATTTTTAATAGTCTGAAACAGCTCATTACTTACCACCGGATTTTTGAAGAAACTTCCTGCATTACCAATCTCTGCCGGGTCAGGCAGTTTGCTGCGTCTGATATTGCATACTGCCTGGCTGATAGCTGCGATATTTAATTCTTTAACGCCCATCTTCTCCAACTCCTGCTCTATGGCTCCATAAGTTGTATTGTATTCAGGTTTTTTATGCAGTCTTAAAGTAACTGATATAATGATGAATTTATCCTTGTGTATATTTTTGAAAACACTTTCACGGTAACCGAAACGGCAATCATCAGCATTGAACTTTCTTATATCACCTGATGAGATTTCATAAGCTTCCAGTTCATGAAAAACATCTTTCAGTTCCACCCCGTAAGCGCCTATATTCTGCATCGGACCAGCACCTATATTTCCGGGAATAAGAGAGAGATTTTCTATTCCCGCATAGTTTTGTGATATGCAATGCAGCACAAAGTTGTGCCAGTTCTCCCCTGCCCCTGCCTTTATATAAACGTGTTCCGTATTTTCTTTGTCAACTGCAATACCTTTGAAATTATTTTTAATGACCAATCCGTCAAAGTCTTTTGTAAATAAGATATTGCTGCCGCCACCAAGAATAAGTTTTCTGGTCTTGCCAAATTGTTTGTCGCTGCAAATTTCTCGGACATCATCAACAGCGGAAACTTCGGTAAAAAACTTTGTCTTTACATCTATTCCAAAGGTGTTGTATCTTTTCAGGGAAACTTCTTCGCGGATATTCATAACGACTGCGAAAGTAAAACTAATTGTTGTTGGAAAGTAATTTCTCAAGCCCGCTCACAACAACTTGCGTAGCTCCTGTTTTCCGCTGCATATATTCTGAAATTCTTTTTCGTATTGATATTATCTTTTCCTGGTGAAAAAACAGGTCAGTGATCTTGCTGTTAAGATTGAAATATTTTTCAATGCTGAATGCCATGCTGAGGTTTACCATTTCAACCGCCTCAATAAATTTTTTGTATTCAGGACCGAAAATAACCGGCAAAGAAAACGCTGCCGGTTCAAGTATATTGTGAATGCCTTTGCCAAATCCTCCGCCAAGATAGGCTACATCTCCATACTGATAGAGCTGTGAAAGCAAACCAATGCTGTCTATCACCAATACATCGGAATTTTTAACATTTTGTTCGTCAGCTTGTGAAAACAACGTATAAGATAACTCGAAATCTTCTAATTCACTGACTATTTTCTTAATCCTGCTTGCATCAGTTTCGTGAGGCGCAAGGATCAATTTCACTTCGTGCTTTCGCATACTCATATCTCCTTTTCGTTTACTGACCAATTGAAAAAGAATATGTTCATCTTCTTTCCAGGTGCTGCCTGCAATCATAATTATTTTGTTTTCATCCCTGAATTTCTCAACCAGCGGAAATTGTTTTGCGATGGCGGCATTTTGCATCACGCGGTCATAGCGGGTATCGCCACTTACCACCGCATTGCCGATACCTGCTCTTTTCAATAGTTTCCTCGATTTATCATCCTGCACAAAAAATACATCAATGCCTGATAAAATATTGAGAAACCAGAACCCATATATTTTAAAGAAATATTGTTCATTCCTGAAAACCGCTGAAAATACCACAACCGGAATATTATTCGCCTCCAGTTCTTTCAGGTAATTAAACCAGAAATCATATTTTGAAAAAACCGCAAGTACCGGTTTTACTGTTGAAACAAACCGCTTTGCATTGGCGGCAGTATCAGCAGGCAAATAAAAAATATAATCAGCGCCCGGATAATTTTTCTGCACCTCATATCCCGAAGGAGAAAAAAAGGTAAGCAGGATTTTATATTCCGGCTTTCGTTTCCTGAATTCTTCCATTACAGGTCTTGCCTGTTCAAACTCTCCCAGCGAGGAACAATGAAACCAGGCGATTTTATCACCCTGAGATATTTTACTTTTTATTTCTTCAAAAATATTTTTCCTGCCTTCCGCCCATTTACGCGCTTTGATATTCCAAAGCGCAGCAATACGGATAGAAAGCGTATAGAGAAAAATTGAAAGGTTGTAAATAATGCTCATTATTAACTAATGACCAATGACAATTGACTAATTATAATATGTTTTACCAGCCCGTTTATAAAAAGGCAGCATCCATCCAAGCCTTATTCCATAAAGAACATCCACTCTTTTTTTGGTATCTTGCTGCATGGTATCCCAATTATAACTTCTGCGGTTTTGCGTGAAGGCATAAGTAATTTCAAATCCTCCGTAAAAATTCATCAGGCGTTTGTTGCCAAGATATTTGTAGCCCAGAAAATGTTCAATCATAAATCCGTTGCTCAGACGGTCGTATCCTTTCTTTGTTTCTTTGGTGAGTTGTGGCGCTGTGTTATTCGCCACATCAATTCTTATTTTGTGTTGCATAAGACCTGCCCCGGTAGTAAAAGTAATCCCTGAGTTTTTGTTTGGTTTCCCAACCGGAAAAATCTTTCCGATCTTCAGGCAGGTAGTAAAACCTCTTTCAAAAATGGCAACGTCAGCATACTCCCCATCCTGACCTATTATTTCGCCTTGTTCGGTTTTCATGCCGTCAAGAATATGGTCTTCTTTAACATCCGTTCCGAAAATATAATGAAAATCCGCACCGTAAATCCAGTTATGCCTGTCTTTGACATAAAAATCACCGCCCACGTTTGAGTTAACTCCAAAACGGCTTTTCATATCGCCAGCCGGAATCTGGAAAGCGTAAGAAAAACAAAATACAGGTACTGACACCACTGTGTCTTTCAAATTCACCTGAGCTGATGAATGGATAACAGACAATTGATAATTGATAATGAAGATTACTAAAAGCGCTTTTTTCATCGAAGGCAAAACTAATGGAAATATACTGAACGGAAAGAATTATTGTACTGATGTTCCTTGCTTTTTGCTTAAATAACAAGGAAGCAACGAATTTGTCAGGAAAAAATTTGAGATATGAATTGGGTTTTCTGAGTTTTGTTTTATTAACTTGCGGGAAAATTTAAAAGATGAAAAAACTTATACTTTGGTTTATCTTTTTGTTTTCTTCTTTGTTCAGTTATGCGCAACCGACAGCTGATTTTACATTTCAGGAAAGTGAGTGGATGTCTGATTACGAATATATATTTTCTGACAATTCAGTATGCAATGGTTGCACAATCGTAAATTGGTCATGGAACTGGGGAGATAGCAGTGCTGTAACAACTACTCAAAATGCATGGCATGAATTTCTGGTTGTGGGATACATTACAGTAACCTTGACGATAACTGACGATGTTGGCAATACAGATGAAGTAAGTAAACAAGTGTTTAATAAGGGAGATTTTGATGTTTTGCTTGGTGCATACGGAGAATTAAACTGCTTTGAAAATAATTGCATTACTTTAGATGCATTAGGTGTTGGGGCTAATCCTCCTTATTCTTATACCTGGTTTGATGGAGAAACTGCAACCGCAGCATATAATGTTTCGGTTTCTCATGAAGTATGTACACCGGGTGATTATTATGTAATTGCAACTGACCAAAGCGGTTTTCAGGCAGGAATTTTCACAACAGTTGAGAATTCGTTTTATGTTGATATCAATACCTCACCGGAAATCTGTGGAAACGCTGAGGGTGCAATAAATGTTAATGTTGCAACTTTTGACAGTTCAACAACTTTTTTATGGTCACCTGGCGGGGAAACAACTTCTTCAATTTCTAATCTTTCCGCAGGAAATTACAGTGTATTAATAACAGGAGATATAGGCTGTTCATCAAATTATCCCATCACAATTCATGACTCATGCGGATATATATCCGGCAATGTTTTTTGGGATATGAACAATAATAATCAGTTGGACAATAATGAACCTCCGTTTACAGCAGGACACATCAACACAACAGGAAATTCTGTTTATGAAATTCAAATTAGCAGTAATGGGTTTTATAGTATTTGGGTTGGGCAAGGAAATTATACAACTAATTTTATTCCTGATTTGAGTTATTATGCAGTAAATCCACAATATCATCTTTCACAAATCAATAATACCAATGATTTAGTAAACTTTACGGTTACTCCAATTCCAGGTAATCCTGATTTACAAATTTTTTTGTTTCCCGGTACGCCAGCAAGACCGGGCTCAGATGCAAGTTATCAACTTATAGCTAAAAATATTGGAACAGATACGCTATCGGGATATTTACGATTTGTATTAGATAACAGAGTCGATTTTCTTTCAGCATCTCCCACGGCTGACAGTTTTATCAATGATACTTTGCATTGGAATTTTACAGACTTAACTCCTCTTGAAACTTTAACATTTGAAATAATAGTAAGTGTCCCTGCTCCTCCTGTAGTAAACATGGGAGATATACTTAGTTTCTCAGCCGTTATTTATCCCGTAGAAGGAGACATGATTCCTTTAGATAACTATGCATCATTACGTCAAACCGTTGTAGCCAGTTATGACCCTAACGATAAATGGGCGAATCACGATACGATTTCACCGGCACAAGTATCTTTAGGAGAATTTATTAATTACCGCATTCGTTTTCAAAACACGGGTACCGATACAGCTTTTAACATTTCTGTGCGCGATACTTTAGATATAAATCTTGACTGGAACAGTTTGCAAATGATTTATTCCAGCCATGATTATACATTGAGCAAACGTGGCGGAAATGCATTAGAATGGAAATTTGAAAACATCCTTTTACCTGATAGCAATGTCAATGAACCACTCAGTCACGGAGTAATCTTTTACAGAATAAAACCAAAATCAACCCTTGTTGTTGATGACAGCATTACCAATACTGCTGCAATTTATTTTGACTTTAATGAGCCGGTAATTACAAACTACGCTAATATAGTTGTTGCAATTACTGGATCCATGTTGGGAAACAACATTGATAATATTAATATTTTCCCCAACCCCGCCACCAACGAAATTACCATCAACGGCTATACGCCTGCATATATGCGGCTTTGCAACACCTTAGGGCAAACCATCATTGAAGCAAACAATACCAATAGATTATTTATTGGGATTTTACAAAATGGTTTATACTTCCTGCAACTGTTTGATGAGAAAGGCGCGTTGGTGAAAACAGAAAAAATCATAAAAGAGAATTAAGAATATAGAATTGGGTGAAAACAAATTATCTTTGTTAAAAATTTGAACCCATGGCATTATATGTTATAGATATTAATGAGCAAAACGCAAGAGGCAAAGCCTTTAAAACCTTGCTTGAAAATGAAAGTGCAGCTAAACTTCTTACCATTCAGGAATATGAAGCTATTGAAGAAAAAGCAATCATGAAGGCTATACATAAAGCAGAGAAAGGTCCCCTGCTTTCATACCAGGAAGGCAAGAAAGAGTTTGCGAAACTGCGCAAAAACTTTAAAAAATGAATGTCAGGGCAAGCAAGCAGTTCTTCAGAGACCTTGCCGGAATAAAATCTGCTGAACTATTTGATGATGCAGAATTTATTTATGACCTGGCACATGCATGCAGCCATGCAGAAGATATTCCGGGTTTTAAATGGATGACAGGTTACCCCACTTATGGGCGTATCAGCCTGTCAGAGTATCGCATCGGGATTAAAGTTTCAGGAAACACAATTACTTTTATTTGCCTGATACATCGTTCTGTTATATATAAACAATTCCCTTAAACGATTAAAGAATTTGACTCAGGATTTGTAACTGCTGCAACTGTTTGATGAAAAAAGTGCAATGGTGAAAACAGAAAAAATTATGAAAACCGTTTTCCGCTGCCTACTGCTTACCGCCAACTGCCTACTGCTTACCTCCTGCTGCCTGCAAAGCCAAGCCCAACCCTGGTATCACCAAACCACAATCTACCAAATCTATCCCCGCTCTTATTATGACAGCAATGGCGATGGTATTGGCGACATCACCGGCATCATACAAAAATTAGATTACATCCATTCACTCGGATTTGAAACCATCTGGTGTTCGCCATTGTTCAGTTCTCCTCAGCGTGATTTCGGTTATGATATTTCGGATTACAAAAACATTGCTCCCGAATACGGAACAATGGAAGATGCGCAAAAACTGATTGATGAGGTCCACAAACGAGGAATGAAAATAGTTCTGGACATGGTGATGAACCATACCTCTGATGAAAACCCCTGGTTCAAAGAATCGGCTTCTTCAATAAATAATTCAAAAGCTGATTGGTATATCTGGCGCGACAAACCCAATGGCTGGAAATCTGTTTTGAAGAAAAAAGGCTGGCATTATGTAAAAGAGCGCAACCAATATTACTGGGCAAGTTTCCTTGATTTCCAGCCCGACCTTAATTACCGGAACCCGGAAGTAAAGAAAGTCATGTTTGATGTAGTGCGTTTCTGGTTAGAGAAAGGCGCTGACGGTTTCCGCCTGGATATGTTTAACTCCATATATAAGGATTCATTGTTTCGGAAGAATACAACCTCACCCCCGACCCCTCTCCAAAGGAGAGGGGAGAAAGTGAAAGGCTACATGAACCAACCAAAAAGTTTTGGTTTTGCAAAAGAATTACGTGCAGTCTGTGATTCGTTTGGCGATAAAATGTTGCTGGGCGAGGTGTTCGGAAATCACCAGATGATTAAACGTTTCGTGGGTGAAGATAAAAATGACGGGCTTGGACTTGTTTTTAATTTCGAGATGCTGCGCTTTCATTTCAGCGCAAAATATTTTCATGAACTGATTGCAAGCCTGGAAAAAGATTTTGCAGAACCTTTCGCCCCTGTTTATGTGTTCAGCAACCACGACCGCAGGCGCATGGCAAAACGACTGAAAGGAAATACTGATAAAGCAAAACTTCTTCACCTGCTTCAATTCACCGCAAGAGGAACTCCCTGCTTTTATTATGGTGAAGAATTAGGGATGACCGATGTGAAGATGCCATACCGCAAAGCTTTAGACCCGGTTGCGCACCTCCGCCCGGGATTGCCGAGATTTCTTGTGGACATGGTAAACGAAACCCTGAACCGCGATGAAGTGAGAACACCCATGCAATGGAACGATAAAAAGAATGCAGGTTTTTCATCCGCTGACAAAACCTGGCTTCCTGTTCACGAAAATTTCAGAACAGTGAATGTTGCCGCAGAAGAAAAGGATGAAAATTCCATGCTCGGTTTTATTAAGAATTTATTGCAGTTACGGAACAATCACCTTGCGCTGCAAAACGGGAAACTTGAATTAATCCCGTCAAAAGATTTACCTGAAAATGTGCTGGGCTATAAAAGGAATAATGAAAAGGAAAGCCTTGTTGTATATATCAACTTCAGTAACAGAAAAAAAGAAATAAAAATTGAAAACGGGACCGGCAAAATAATACTTGCTACTCAAGAAACACAGCCTGAAATACAAAACAACATACTTATCCTCGATAAACTTTCGGGCGTTGTCATTCTTTACTAAAAAGAATATTTTTTCTTGATTAATATCATACTTTCTCTTTACATAATTTATTTAGCTTTGCCCCCGTTTTAAAAAAAAATCCATCAAAATTTAAAAAGCTATGAAAATATTAGTCTGTATAAGTAAAGCACCCGACACCACAACAAAAATCTCTTTTGTTGACAACGACACAAAATTCAATGAAGATAAAGTACAGTGGATCGTAAATATCTATGATGAATGGTTTGCCTTAGTACGCGCACTTGAACTCACCGAAAAACAAGGCGGAACAGTTACCATCATCAATGTGGGTCCGGCTGACAACGACCAGATTATCCGCAAAGCGCTTGCAATAGGCGCAAATGATGCGGTAAGGATTGACGGCAACACCAACGAATCATATTACGTGGCTGCGCAGATAGCCGAATATGCCAAAACACAGGGCTATGATTTTATCATGACCGGCAAAGAAACCATTGATTACAATGGCGCTGAAGTAGGCGGAATGATTGCCGGACTGATGAACATACCTTACGTTTCACATGCCGGTTCTTTAGATGTAGAAGGCGGGAAAGCAACCATGAAACATGTAATTGAAGGCGGTTATGAAACCGTTGAAGTTACCGGACCCTTTGTAGTAAGCTGCCAGAAAGGAATGGCAGAAGCGCGTATCCCCAACATGCGCGGAATTATGGCTGCCCGCACCAAACCGCTTGCAGTAGTAAAACCTGTTGACGCTCCCCAACTCACCGCAGTGAAAGTTTTCGGGTTGCCGCCTGCAAAAGCAGCCTGCAAAATGGTATCTCCCGATAACGTGGAAGAATTGGCAAACCTGCTGCATACCGAAGCTAAAGTCATATAATCAGCCCCCATGCGGGTTCAAAAACATGCTAATAAAAAATTATTTAAACTTTTAAACACAAAATAAAATGTCAGTTTTAATATATACAGAAACCTTAAACGGGAAAGCAAAAAAATCTTCATTAGAAGCTGTTCACTACGGAAAAAAAGTAGCTGAATTGCTGGGAACCGATGCGGTTGCATTGGTGATAAACGCATCCGATAACCTTGGAGATATTGGAAAATACGGAGCCTCAAAAGTTTTAAAAATCACCAATGATAAACTTAATTCATTTGACCCCTTGCTGCTGACCGCAGCTATTGCACAGGCAGCAAACTCTGTTGGCGCAAAAGTGGTGATCTTCTCGCATGATTCAACCGGGAAATCACTTGCATCTGTGCTTTCCGCACGTTCAAAAGCGGGTTTGATAAGTGGCGCTGTTTCGTTGCCAACCATTGATGGCGGAAATTTCACGGTAAGAAAAAATGTTTTCTCAGGAAAAGCTTTTGCTGATATCAACATCCTTACCGATGAAAAAATAATTTCGCTCACACCCAATTCATTTCCTGTTAAAACTACAGACGCAACAGCGGAAGTAGTTGATTTCAGCGCTGACCTGGGCGGAGTAAATTCGGCTTTAGCTGTTAAAGAAGTGAACAGGGCTTCATCCGGTGGAGTAGCTCCGCTGCCCGAAGCGGAATTAGTGGTAAGCGCAGGACGCGGAATGAAAGGACCGGAACATTGGGGCATCATAGAAGACCTTGCAAAATCAATAGGGGCAACCACCGCCTGCACCAGACCGGTAAGTGATGTGGGTTGGAGACCGCACCACGAACACGTAGGACAAACAGGGCTTGCCATACGTCCTAACCTGTATATAGCCGTAGGGATTTCAGGCGCCATCCAGCATCTTGCCGGTGTGAACCAGAGCAAAGTGATAGTTGTAATCAACAAAGACCCGGAAGCGCCTTTCTTTAAGGCTGCTGATTATGGTATTGTTGGCGATGCGTTTGAAGTAGTTCCTAAACTAACCGAAGCTTTCAACAAACTCAAGGCGAGCCATCATTAATAAGCAAGTCCCAAATTCCTCTCGCCTTAGGCGAGACCAAATTCCAAGTTCAAAAGAACTAATTTGGGGCTTGGAATTTATTTTTAGAATAGAATCAAGAATTATTACTACTTTTAAATCCGTTGCTTCGCGGAAAAAATTCCATTGATGGAAAAGAAAAAAATAAGGCTCGACATTATCGGTTTATCATACAGCCAGACACAATCAGGCGCTTACGCTCTTGTGCTGGGTGAAGCAGAGGGCAAAAGGCGTTTACCCATCATCATTGGCGGACCGGAGGCGCAATCGATAGCGATTGAACTGGAGAAAATGCAGCCCACCCGCCCGCTTACGCATGACCTTTTTAAATCTTTTGCCGAATCTTTCAGAATTTCTGTAAAAGAAGTGGTGATCTATAATTTAGTGGAAGGAATATTTTTTGCCGAATTAGTTTGCCAGAGCGATACAGGCGAAATACAGAAAATAGATTCGCGCACTTCTGACGCTATCGCCATAGCTGCCCGGTTCAACTGCCCGGTTTATACTTATGAATTCATCCTTTCTTCTGCCGGTATCATTATGGAAGAGGGCAGTGCTTTCCCGGAAAAAGAAGAACTGGAAAAGAAAACCCCGAAAGCAGGAAAAAGTGAAAAATATTCTGAACTCAGCACCGATGAACTGAAACAGATGCTGAAAGAAGCCATAGAAGATGAAGCTTACGAAAAAGCTTCGAGCATAAGAGATGAGCTGAATAAGCGGAAAGAGTCATGAACATAGAATCAGTGTTACGAGGTTTACTTGGAATCATAACACTGGTGGGTATTTCATGGTTGTTAAGCGCTAACCGCAAAGCCATAAACTGGAAATTGGTAGGCATAGGTTTGCTGCTGCAATTGGTGTTTGCGCTGGGCGTGCTGAAAGTTCCGCTGATAGCAAGAATATTTGAGGCGGTGAGCAGCGTTTTCGTGGTGGTGCTTTCTT
>Ga0172375_10010044_pt1 | contig 12351 bp, 6 predicted proteins | sample LakKiv1m_FD_114537 | JGI IMG/M metagenome (GOLD analysis project Ga0172375, IMG submission 114537) | Freshwater microbial communities from Kabuno Bay, South-Kivu, Congo - kab_092012_11.1m | ecosystem: Environmental > Aquatic > Freshwater > Lake | place: Democratic Republic of the Congo... | reverse complement strand
GCTCGAGCGCATGGGCGCCACGGTGGAGCTGACTGGCGAAAAGGGCTGCGCGCCGGTCCGGATTACCGGTGGAACGCTGAAGGGCATTGACTACACGCTTCCGGTGGCGTCGGCGCAGGTGAAGTCGTGCGTGCTGCTGGCCGCTTTGTTTGCCGATGGCGAGACCGTGGTTACCGAGCCGGAGGCGACGCGCGATCATACCGAGCGGCTGCTGCGCGCCATGGGCGTGAAGGTGAACGTCGAGGGGCTGCGGATTTCCGTGGGCGGCTTCGGCGCGCAAGGGCCGAAACTGGCGGCCGGGCACTGGGTCGTACCGGGCGACTTCTCGTCCGCCGCGTTCTGGATCGTGGCGGCCGCGTGCCGCGAAGGCGCGGAAGTGACAATCGAGGGTGTGGGGCTGAATCCGCGCCGGACGGCGCTGCTGGATGTGCTGAAGCGGATGGGAGCGGGAATAGAGGCCAGCGGCCAGAGGTCAGAAGTCAGAAGTCAGAGGTCAGAGGTCTGTAGCCAGACAGGGGCATGGGAGGACGTGGGGACGGTGACGGTGAAGGGGAGGAAGCTCAAGGGGATGGACGTTGGCGGCAAGGAGATTCCGAACCTGATTGACGAGATACCGATCCTGGCGGTGGCGGGCGCGTTGGCGGAAGGGAAAACCGTGATCCGCGACGCGGCGGAATTGCGGGTCAAGGAGTCGGACCGGATTGCCACCGTGGCCAAGGGGCTGGCGGCGATGGGGGTGAAGGTGGAGGAGAAGCCGGACGGCCTGGTGGTGACCGGCGGCGCAAAGATCGGCGGCGGGGTGACGATCGACAGCTTCGACGATCACCGCATCGCCATGGCGATGTCGGTGCTGGCTCTTTCGGCCAACGCGCCGGTAAAGATCGCCAAGACGTGGTGCGTGGACACCTCGTATCCATCGTTCTGGGGCGATTTGGAGGCAATCTCGAAATAGCATGGCGACGCGAATCATAGCGATTGACGGGCCGGCGGCATCGGGGAAGTCCACGATCGCCAAGGGGGTGGCGAAGGCGTTGGGTTGGCTCTACGTGGATTCGGGCGCGCTGTACCGCGGGGTGACGTGGCAGGCGCTGCGGGCGGGGGTCGACACGAAGAATGCCGCGGCGGTAGGCGCGCTCCTGCCGGGATTCCCGATTCGCATCGCCCCGGCGGGCGGCGCGGTCGGGTTCAGCATCGACGGCGTGGAGCCGGGCATGGAACTGCGGACGGAGAAGCTCAACAGCCAGGTGAGTTACGTGGCGGCGATGCCGGACGTGCGGAGCCAAGTCAACGAGTGGCTGCGGAGCATGACGAAGCTGGGGGACCTGGTCGTCGAGGGCCGGGATATCGGGACGGCGGTGTTCCCGAACGCCACGATCAAGTTCTATCTCGATGCGTCGCCGGAAGAACGCGCCCGGCGGCGTTGCGCGGAGATGGCGGGGCAGGGGGCTGGCGTGAGCAAGAAGGATATCAGCGAGTCGCTGAAGAACCGGGACACGATCGATCGCAGCCGCCAGAAGGATCCGCTCAAGACCGCGCTGGACGCGGTGGTGGTCGATTCGACGGGAATGGAAATTCAGGATGTGGTTACGATGGTACTAACACGTGTGAGACAAACAATCGGTAAGTGAAAGGGAGACGATGAAGCAAGACCTCAGCAAGCAGGACATACGGATCGGTACGTTGGCGGGTGCGAACGAGAAGACGGCGGACTATCTGCGCCAGATTCTGCCGCACGGTTTCGAGTCGTTCAGCCTCACCTTCTGGCAGACGGCGAAAGGGTTCGACTTCAAGAAGACGGCGAAGGAAGTGGACGCCGTGCTGGCCGGCAGCGGCGCCGTGATCTCGACCCTGAGCGCCTTCGGCAATCCGCTGGAGAACACGCCGATCGACAAGGAGACGGTGGAGGCGTGGAAGCAGTGCATCGACAATGCGCACCTGTTCCACTGCAACCTGGTGACCGGGTTCACCGGGCGTCTCCGCGGCAAGTCGATCGACGACAGCATGCCGGTGTTCAAGAAAGTGTTCGGGCCGCTGGCGAAGCGCGCGGCCGACAAGGGCGTTCGGCTGGCGTTCGAGAACTGCGACATGGGCGGCACCTGGGGCAGCGGCGACTGGAACATCGCGCACACGCCGGCGGCGTGGGACAAGATGTTCGACGCCGTCCCCATGGACAACCTCGGCCTGGAGTGGGAGCCCTGCCACCAGATGGTGAAGCTGATCGATCCGATGCCGCAGCTCCGCAAGTACGTGAAGAAGATCTTCCACGTTCACGGGAAGGACGCCACGGTGTACTGGGATGTGGTGAAGGAGCACGGGGTCACCGGCCCGCACCAGTTCGCGTTCCACCGCACGCCGGGCTTTGGCGACAGCAACTGGACGGATATCATTTCCGAGCTGCGCCGGGGCGGGTTCAAGGGATGCGTGGACATCGAGGGCTGGCACGATCCGGTGTATCGCGGCGAGCTTGAAATGACCGGCCAGGTCCACGCGCTGAACTATCTCAAGCGCTGCCGCGGCGGCGACTTCGTCGAGAATCCGAAGTAGATCAGTTGACAAAGCCTATAAACGACGGCCCGCGGTTCATAGCCGCGGGCCGCCGCATTTTCAGGCGGAGCATTCCCACGAGCGGAGGCCCATGCGGGAGAGGTAGGTGGGGATGACCTGGAATCCCTTGCCGAGCTCATGGATGGCGGAGATGAAGGCGCGCTTGGTTTCGCCCTCCGGGCCGCAGAGGATGGTGAGCGAGCCGCCGTCGCCTCCGGCGCCGTTGACCTTCCAGCCCACGGCGCCATGCTGGCGGGCTAGCTCGATCACGGCGCGGGCGTCGGCGGAGATCAGGGCGGGGTGCAGTTCGCCCTGCGTGTCGGTGTTGTCGATCATGGCCCGGCCGAACGCCTTGAGATCGCCGGCGTAGAGCGCATCCTTGCCGGCGTAGGCGGCCTTGCGCAATTTGCCGAGCACCGACTTGTCGGCGCCGGGCTGTTCGAGGCTCTTGATCACCTGTCCATGGACCTCGCTGGAGGAATGGCTCTTGCCGAGGTAGATCAGGAGCAGCCGGCGCTCGAGTTCCCACCACAGGCTGTTCGGAACGGTGATCTGCGACACGGACGCGAGTGGGTACTTGAACATTTCGATGAAGCAGATGCCGCCGTAGGCCGCGCAGATCTGGTCCTGTATCCCGCACTGGAGGCCGAGCTTCTCGGTCTCCACGCGGTGGGCGAGGGCGGCGATCTCGTGGGGCGAGTGCCGTCCGGGCGTGAGCAGGTCGAGCGCGCCGAGGAGGGCCACCGAGATGGCGGCGGAGGTGCCGGTGGAACAGCCGGCGGGCGCCATGGAGTAGAGGTTGACCTCGAAACTGAGGTCCCGGATATCCAGGATGTCGATGCAGGCTTCTAGCAGGGGATGCTTGTCGTAGGTGATGTTGGTCGGGTCGATCGTGTAACGGTCGCCGAAGTTCTCGGCATGAATCACGACCCTCGGCTTCGATTGTTCCGCGGGCGATACGTAAACCTGCACTTCCGCGTAGGGATAGACGCCGATGTTGCATACGGCGCCGGTGTCGGCAAACCACGTGTCGGTCCAGCCGCCGAGATCGCAGACCCGGATCGGCGCCATGGCGTTGATGATGCGTCGTTTGCCTGTCATGAAAAATGACGCTAGCGCAGTTCGCGGGGTCTGTAAAGCGGAGTCTGGGGTGGGCGCTTTGGGATGTCCGGGTTCCCTGCCGCCTCGCGCGGCAGGAACACGAGATTTCGCTCTCCGGCGACGCAAGGTCGCCGGGAGAGTTACCGGTGCGCCCGTTCCGCCGACAGGTCGAGGTAGAGCTTGATGGCGGGCGGCGGCACGTTCCACGGAATGTGGTTGCCGATGCACATCATGTAGCCGTCCGACATCCGCCCGGTCTCGATCATCGAGTTGACCATGGCGCGGATCTCGTCGGGCTTGTTGCGCATCAAGATGCGGTTGTCGCCTTCGCCGGCGAGGAACGCGTTCCGGTAGCGCCGCGCGATGCTCTTGTAGTCCGTGTAGGGTTCGCTGATGACTCCGCGGGCGCCACAGGCCATCACGTCGGGCACGTAGGCGTCCATGCAACCGTCGGCCATGAAAATCACGCTCTTGCCGGCGGCCTTGAGGATACCCCAATACTCCTCATAGCGCGGGAAGACATACTTGTGCATCCAGTCGGGCGAACAGACCGGACCGCGGGAGGTGACGATGTCGTCATGGCAAGTGACGTAGTGGATCGGCAGCCGCGCGAAGGCGCGGAAGACGCGGCGATTGATTTCGGCGAACTCATCCATGATGCGTTCGAACCGTTCGTCGAGGCAGCATTCCAGGAAGAGTTCCCATCCGAAGGTGAGGAGCGGCCACATGAACGTGGTGTTATAGAACCCGATGTTGGCATCGGAATCCGCGGAAGGTTTGTTGCCCCCGTCGGCGGGAAACCAGCCGCGCACATTCCGGTAGATCGTTTCTTCGCTGGTGTAATCCCAGTTCATGACCACGTGGGGCCAGTCGCGGAAGTCGGCTTTCTGGAGCGGACTGAAGGCGAAGACATCGTCGGCGGATTTGAAAAACGCTTCACCGTGCAGGAAGGTGCCGGTTTCGCCATCGCCCCAACGGACCGTGTGCTTTTCGTGATCGGCGGTCAGTCCCTGGGCATCGAGGCGGGGACGCGGGAGGGGATCGTCCGTTCCGGGCACGCCGAGGCGGAGTTGGGGATAGAGTTGCTGAAGACGTTGCCGGCAGAGGCGAGGATGTTCGTAGTAATCAATGCCGGTCAGGTAGGTTTCGGCATCGGGACAGGACCAGTGCTCCCAGTGAACCATCTGTCGGGGACCGTGTCCCATGACGGTGTCAACGTACGCGTTGACCATAGTGAATCTCCGAAGCGCGGGAATTGCCGCCCGCTTCTTTTGCCACGACGGCGCGCACGGTAGAGACTTCCCGGAAGGCAATCAAGGGCAATTCCTTCTGGCGCGGGAAAGAGACGGGCGTTCGAAGTGGCTTCTGGGCCTCCGTCGGCGGTTGCGTACTGGCGGATACAAAGGCGGCTATGCTATGTGTACTGGGGTGCACAGACGAGACAGGCCACAGGGGCGATTGTACAAGTTTAGCCCTCGAATGGCTGTAAAACGGCCTACTGCTTGGCCGGGAACGGCTTGGCATGTTCCTTGCTGAACCATACGCGCGTATAGTATAAGGAAGACACAATGGAACGAATTTGGGCGATGAATCGGGCGAGGGGATGCGGGGCGGTGGATCGAGCTTTATGCGTCCTGTTGATAGTGCTGTGTCCGCATGTCGGGTATTCCGAAGTCCCGGAAGTGTCGATCACGGACGAGGACTTCAAGAAGCTGGACACGTTCGAAGGGATTGCGCTCGGGAAGGCCGACAAAGTTTTCGCGAAGAAAGAGTACCGGCAGGCGGCGGCGGAATACGACGCGTTCATCCTCGAATTTCCCAAGTCGCCCGCCATGGCTTACGCCGTGTTGCGCAAGGCGCGCTGCATTCACCTCGATAACAAACGCTTCGAGGCAATCAAGGCCTACAACGAGGTCATGGATTATTTCCCAAAGGCGGTCAACTACGCGGCGCCCGCGTTATACTACATCGGCGAGTGTCACGCGCAGAACGGCAACGTCAAGGAGGCGATGAAGGCCTGGGCTGAACTGGCCGGGGACGCGGATTACCGGAAGCACTACCTCGCGGCCGGCGCGATCAACAAGCTGGGCGACAATCTCTTTGAGCAGGGCAAGGCGGCGGAAGGCGTCGAGTACTACAAACAGGCGGCGATCGATTTTCGACGCTCGAACCGGGATGCTTCGTGGTACGCGCTGAACAAGGTGTTCGACTTCTACGTCCGCTGGGCTCCCGATGAAGCCAAGCTCAGGGACTTCTACGAGAAGGTCCAGACGTTCGAGTGGGATCCCAACAAGCCATCCGACGACAACTACTGGGGACGCACGAGGGAGCGCATCCGCAACAACGGCAATTTCCAGCCGAACGAGAAGGATGCGCGCGCCAGTTACTTCGCATACTGGGCGAAGGCCATGGACGGCAAGCGGGCGGAGGATGACGATTTCCAGATCGAGCAGGCGTGGTACCGGCTGAACGGTGATGGCGACAACGCGAAATGGATCGCGCGGCTCGACCAGCTGTTCGCCGCCCGGCAGAAAGAAGGCGACTACGGGCGGATCATCAAGTGGATTTCCGCGTACCGTTCACAGAAGAGCAAGGTGCAGGATTACTACGGCAAGCTCAATTTCGCGAAGATGGGTGTCGGCGACATCCAGAACCTGATGCGGGTGATGTTTGACGACGTCCATGACGCGGCGCTCGCCAAGAACGTGTTCGGCAAGATCCAGCTCGACAAGCTGAACGACAACGACAAGTACAACCTCGAACGGTACCTGTGGAACAAGGATGGGTCGATGGTCGAGGCGGTCTGCGCCGCGATGGGCGACAAGGAGTGGGGAAAGTCCGAACTCCTGCGCTACTACCACTGGGCGAGGAATTATGCGAAGGGGATGTCGCTCGCGGACGAAGTGGCGGGAATGCCGAGATTTACCAAGGACGCCTACTGGATGAAGGCCGAGATGCTGCAATGGCAGAACAAGTTCGCGGAGGCGATTGCGGCGTATCAATCGGCCGACAACCCGCCGGGCAACTTGTGGCGGGTGACGGACTGCTATCTCGCCATGGGCAAGCGCGAGCAGGCGCTGGGGCAGCTTCAGGAAATCGAGAACTTTTTCCCCGACCAGGCGCCCGCGGCGGCCTTGCGCACGGCCTATGTGTGGCGGGATGCGCAGGACAAGAAGAAGTTCATTGCCTGCCTGCGGGGCATCATGATCAAGTATCCCAAGAGTGGTGAATCGAGCACGGCCCATCAGGAACTGGAAGCCGCGGGGGAAACGCGGATCAAGGGCGGCGAGGACGCGGAGTAGAATCCCGCCACGGGACAACCCGGCGAATCGTTAAACGTCGATACTGAGCATCGTGTGAACAGGGTGGAAGGAAGGAGACTAAGAGCCATGGCTCGTTACGTTAGCTACCTGATGATGTGGGCGGTTTGTTTCTGGGCGGCGAGTTCATCTCCCTGCCTGGCGGTGCGAGAGGCCAAGGATAAAGGCCAGGCGGCAGCCGGGGGCGCCGCCGGGGACGTGGACCTGGAGGCGAAAAGGCTCTTCGACAACGCGCAAGAGTTGATGCAGGGGCAGGAGTCGGAACGCGCCATCCGGATGCTGGAGTCCGTGATCGAGCAGTACCCCAAGAGCACGGCCCGTTTCAGCGCGGCCCTGGCGCTCGGGAAGCATTACATGGGCGCCCACGAGCAGGTCAAGGCGGTCAGCTACTTCAACCAGCTTCGTCCCCTGGAAGAGAAGGCGAAGGACCTCAGCGCAACGGAGAAGGACATGATGCTGGAGGGGATGTACCTAACCGGCGTGGCGTACTTCCAGGCGCGACAGTACGGGGCGGCTTTTCCCATCCTGCGCCGGATCACGAGCGACTATCCCAACACGGTGTGGGCCAACCAGTCCTACTACTATATAGGAATGTGTCATTTTACCCAGCAGAACTGGAATAAGGCGATCGAGGCGCTGAACCTGGTGGGGACGTTCGTGGACCCGACGAGCCCGACGGTACAGTACGTGGAAGCGGGACGGCGTTTTTACGTCAAGGTCCAGGATGAGGACCTGCCGGTGCTGGCGAGTCTGGGAAAGCAGGTGTTCGTCAGCGCGGAGACCACCCATGGCGACAAGGAGAAGTTCGAGTGCGTTCCGCTGTCGGCCGACGGCGACATCTTCGTGGGCTCCATTCCCACCGATATCGGCGTGGCCAAGGCGGGGGATGGTACGCTGCAGGTCTACGGCGGCGACACCATCACGACCCGCTATGTGGATGAGAACACCAAGGAAGGAACGCCCAACGTGGGGCGGGAGAACAAGGTGAAAGTCGTTTCGACCGGCTCCCTCACGTTCACGCTGGGCGATGCGGAGACCAAGGCGCCCGCCGCGTTTCTCGACCAGCCCCTGTTTGCCCTTGTGCTCGATACGGATCTGGACACGACCGACGGCGCCGACACGCTGACGATCAAGATCTCCTCGCGGTACAAGCAAAAGGAAGAGGAAGAGGAAACCGCCGATGCCGGCAAGGGCATCGATGTGGAGAAGCTTCTCAACGAAGGGAAGGCCCTCTACGTGATCCGGGACGAGGTGATCCTGAAGCTAACGGAGATGGGGACGCCCCCCGTGCATTCCGGCCGGTTCTTCGGCAAGATCCTGATTCAGCCCGCCCTGCCGGACAAGCCGGTCGATAAAGTGGATTCGATTCTCTCTGCGGCCATCGACGATGAGATCGTTGGCGTCTATGTCGACGAGCTCAACATCAACGGCGCGGCGCGGCGCGAAGTGGAAGCGAGAGCGACGGTGATCGGCGAGATCGACAACAAGCCCGTCGCCAGCCAGGACGTGGTGTTCGACGCCGTGGTCAGAGGCCGGAAGAACCTGGTGGAAGGACAGGCCTACCTGGAACTGGCCAGGATCTTCAAGAGCATGGGATTGGTGAAAGGCGCGAAGGAAAAGGCCGTGGAGGGACTTGAGCGTGCCGATGCCGTCATCCGGACCCGGACGCCGATCCCGGCCGCGCTCAAACAGGATGCGTTCAAGTTGAAGTGGGAGTTGCACATCGAGGCCGACGACCTGCCGAGCGCGATCGCCACCTGCAATCTCTTCAACCAGTTGTACCCGGATTCGCCCTTCGTGGACCAGGCGTTGATGGGAATCGGAAAGATCCGAATGGAAAACAAAGAGTACACGCAGGCCCAGACGGTGTTCCAGCAGGTGTTGAGGCTGGCGAAGTCCGAAGCCAAGGCCGAGGCGCAGTTCCATATCGCCGAGATTGCCGAGATGACGACCAAGCCGGGGTCGGAGAGCGCCATCCAGCAATACAAGCTGTGCGCGGAACGATATCCCCAGAGCGAGTTCGCCGGCGCGTCGCTGGCCAAGCTGGTGGACTATCACGTCGAGACGAAGGATTTCGCCCAGGCGAACACGCTCCTCGAGCAGATTTTCCAGGACTACCCCGATGCGCCCTTCCTGGACAGCATGCTGTTGAAATGGGTCCTCGTGGCCTACTGCTCCGGCGATTTCCAGAAGGCGAGCGACAAGTGCGCGCAGCTCGTCTTCGAATACCCGGCGAGCTCGTATGCGGAGAAAGCGAAACAGATCATGCCGAAGATCGAAGGACAATTGAAAAAGAACACCGAACCGAGTAACGAGAAGGGCAAGGAGTAATGAACAAACGACATATCGTTTCACTCTGTTGTGTGGCACTGGCGGTGCTCGTCGGACTGGCGGCGGACCCGGTGGTGGATGAACGGGCCCAGGCGTTCGACAAGCTGTTGGCGAAAGCCCAGCGGGAAGCGGCGAACCTGACGGCGGACGAGGCGATACAGCTTCTGAAGCTCGGAAAGGAACTGCGCCGGCCCCAGGCGGTGGCGATGGCCAGCAAGACCTACCTCTCGACCCGCCAGAATGTGCCGCCGGAACTGATGAAGCTCGCGGCGGAGAATGCGCGAATGAGCGGGGACTTCCGGACTGCCGTGGCCCGCTACAAGCAGTACCTGAAGACGGCGCCGGCCGGCGCCGAGACCTCCGACGTCGCGGCCGACATGTACTCGGTGATGATCAAGTACATGGGCGCGGGCTCGGATGCGTTCAACTTCATGGATGAAAGCGGGGAGAAACTGCGGGACAGCATGGCGGCCCGGAAATACGACCAGTGGTTCATGGATACGGCGCGCAACCAGCGCTCGTACGCCGCGCTGGCCAAGCGGCTTGTGCTGATCATGGCGGCGCAACCCCCGCTTCCCCGGGAGCAGGAACGGCGGCTGTGCTGGGGACACATCGATTGGCTGATGTCGGAATGCACGGCGGGCCGGCCCGAGCAGATTGCCGCGTTGCCCTGGCTCAAGCAGATCGTGCCGCTGATTCGCGAGTCGGCGTGGCACACGGCGCGGTACAACTTCTTCGTGGCGCACCTGGCCTCCAAGGCGAGCGCCGCCGGCAAGGACCAGGCCACGCTGGATAAGGAATACGAGGCGGTTGGCGCCGCGGCGCGGGCCTACGTGGATGCGGGACCCGCGCTGGGCACGGTCCAGGATATCGTGCGGGTGTTTGCGGGCGGGTTCGAGAACAGGAACGCCCGATGGGACGGTAACGACTGGAACCGGGGCATGCCGGCCAAGCGTGAATTCCTCAAATATGCTTTCTCGAAACTCCCGGATACGGAGCGCAAGGCCCTGGCGGCGTGGAACTGGAACAACTGGGCGAATATGTTCGGCGGCGACACGTGGGCGGCGATCGGCACTGCCATGCCGGACTTCATGAAGACTTCTCCGCTTACCGCAACGCTCCAGTTTGCCCCGGTTCAGAACAACCCGGAGGCCTACCGGAAGATGACACCGTTCCTGCAGGGCGTTCAGAGCCAGAACGCGGCGGTCATCAACTCCATGGCGGTCTCGGCCGACGATCTGTGGGCGTGCGTGCTGAACCTGGTCCAGAAGGAAAGCTGGTACCTGAACCCATCCGACATTCACGCGCTAGTCTACAGGCAGATGTGCCCGGCATTCGTGAGCTATGCCCGTGAGGATGCCCGAAAACTGCAACCCCGGTATATTGAGAGCGTCCAACAGAGGTTCGGGACCGACGTGGTTTTCAAGTCGCCCATCGCGATCTTCCATCCGGATTCGGTGCGAGAGCATGTTCTGATGGTATGGCGGAACAACGGACAGGATCCAAACGACAAGAGCAAGGTGGCGGCCCAACTGCACGCGCTGGACTGGGTTCCCTACACGGAGGAGCAGCGGCGAAGCGTATTCACTCCCGCCTACGACGAGTTCAAACGATGGGCTGATGAAGTCCGGAAATCATTTGAAAACGCCGACAAGGTCAGAGCCGACAACGCCAAAGCGCTGGAAGACGCCAAGAAGGCGAGGGCGGACACCACGAAGTTCCAGGACGAGACGGCCAAGGCGCTTGAGACAGCCAAGAAAGGCAAGGCCGATGCACTCGCCGCCGTCGAAACGACGAAGCAGACCGTCGCCGGCAGCACCAAGGCGCTCATGGACACCGATGCCGCGGTGAAAGCGGCCAAGGCAGCCAACGATGCGGCCAAGACGGCCGACGCCGAAAAGAAATCCGCGGAACTGGTCAAGGGACTTGCCGATCTCGGGGCCAAACAGAAACAACTGGAGGCAGCCGTCCAGGATATGGGCCGGCAGGTGGCCAATCTCCAGAAGGCCGCTCAGGATCTGAAGGGCAAGGCAGACCAGCAGGATCTGGCCGTGCAGGATTTGACAAAGAAGATTGAGACGGCCGGCAACCCGGCCAACAGCGTGGAAGCCAGGACCGCGCTCCTGGTGGACATCGAAGCGGCTTTCAAACAGGTCATGGATCCCAAGATCGTCGATCCGAACAAAGGGCCGGATCCTCTATGCCAGAATTTTGCCAAGCTGGCGCTGGCGCTCCAGGCAAAGGATCAGAACGCGTACCTCGCCGCGGCCAAGGCGCTCTATCCCATGGTGAAGGACTATGCCACGAAGAAGACGCCGTTCGGGCAGTCGATCTTCACCGCCGTCGTTCAGAATCGAGCCGAGTTCGACGTCATCGACTGGCAGTGCGAAGTGCTGGCTGACCAACTGGCCCCGTTCGATCCCAAGGTGGGGTCGCAAAGCCTGAGAACCGCCATCGGCCTGATGATGACGGGCCGCAAGGACTGGAACTGGTGGAGTATCCCGGCGGGTGAGAAGGACCGGGCGCTGAAGCTCAACAACGTGTTGGCCAAGGGCCTTCTGGCAATGATCGACAAGAACCAGTTCTCGCCCGACGTGTTCGAGTGGTTCCGGTCGTCCCGCCGCGGTAACGGGTGGCAGGACAACGCCGTGAACGCCAACGTGCTGGCGAAGATGATTACGAAGAACTCGCTGCAGTTTTCTCCCGAATGGCGACCGTGGGGTGCGACCGCCGCCGATAACTACATGTACTTGGTCCGGAATGATTTCCAGTCTATCGCCAAAGACTATCCGCCCGAGAACTACTTCGACGACATGTATGTGGCGGAGGTATCGAAGACACGGGTGGTGGATCAGACCTTCTGGTCGTACAGCCAGGACCAGCAGCGCAAGGGGGCCAACTTGGCCGCCACCATATTCCAGGACTACGCGAAGCTTCCCTTCTGGGGCGACGGCAAGGCTCCCGCCGGCGATTTCTGGGGGCTCAGTGAACGCACCTTGGGCGGCGATGGGGCGATTCGAGATGCGATGTTGAAGAAGATAGAGAGCTATTACGG
>Ga0172375_10010043_pt1 | contig 12352 bp, 11 predicted proteins | sample LakKiv1m_FD_114537 | JGI IMG/M metagenome (GOLD analysis project Ga0172375, IMG submission 114537) | Freshwater microbial communities from Kabuno Bay, South-Kivu, Congo - kab_092012_11.1m | ecosystem: Environmental > Aquatic > Freshwater > Lake | place: Democratic Republic of the Congo... | reverse complement strand
GATCATCCTCTCAGACCAGCTAACCATCGTCGCCTTGGTAGGCCATTACCCTACCAACAAGCTAATGGTACGCGAGCCCGTCCCTGAACGGCAACTTTCATGAAGAGGTCACCTTTAATTCCACCAACCGGGGTCAATGGAACCACATCCGGTATTAGTCCCGCTTTCGCGGGGTTATTCCGAATTCAGGGGTAGGTTACCCACGCGTTACTCACCCGTGCGCCACTTTACTCTCTAACGCTCAGTTGCCTGAGTGTCGGATTTCTCGTTCGACTTGCATGTGTTAGGCACGCCGCCAGCGTTCGTTCTGAGCCAGGATCAAACTCTCCACTTAAACTCTGGAGGGCTTTGAACCCTTTAATTTAAAATTGGAGACCTACACGACATCACTATTTAGTTTTCAAGGAACAAAGGGTCGATCGCTTTTTTCTGAATCTAAGCTAGCCGCCGAGAAATGTCAAGAAATAATTAACGATCAATTTGGCGGCCGAATCTCAACAAAAAAAACCTTTATACACGGTCACCCTTAGCGTGTCAATACTTTTTTTTACCATCTTCAAAAAAAATTGTCTTTTGCCTCTTTTCCGCAGCGTCCGCCATAATTTCGGTCCTTCGCTGAGTGAATTCTGATATTCTCTAACGATGTCAAATGCATATGCGTATCAGCCCGCGATTCCGTCATGCTTTTTCACCTGTCTAAAGATTTTCAAAACAGATTTCGGTCAGCAATCGATCTCGTTCGCATCTCGAATTTGCCCCAAAAATCTCCTTGCCTCTCTTCCTGATTCAGGCGATGTTCACGACTCAACCCTGATCTTAGAGAAGACGCTCCAACTCTTTAAAAGCTGCAGGGCCTGGCGGACCTGATTGTCCTTTTCAAGGAGCGTCTTCACCTTTCCATCCTTTTCCTCGGTTGCCCCCCCCTCCTTAGGAGGTGCCTTGGGGTGCTCTGTTTCCTGAAGCATGTGACCCTTGAGATTTTCTTCCCGAATAAACTGGGGGGAGGGTGCCGGTGCCGTTTCATCGGGGGCGATGAAGGGTATCTCGATATCTGGCGTGATCCCGCTGGATTGGATCGACTTGCCGCTGGGCGTATAGTATCGGGCCGTCGTCAGGCGAAGACCGCACCCATCCGACAAGGGAAGAATCGATTGCACCGAACCTTTACCGAAGGTCCGGGTTCCCAGGATAAGGGCCCTTTTGTTGTCCTGGAGTGCTCCTGCCACGATTTCTGCGGCGCTGGCGCTTCCTCCATTCACCAGGACTATGATAGGGTAATTCCTTCGCTTTTCGTCCTTGTGCGCAGTGGCCTGGATATTGTTGGCGCTTTCCCTCCCTTTGGTACTGACAATGACGCCCGAATCAAGGAAAAGATCTGAAACGTCGATCGCTTGTGCGAGGAGACCTCCCGGGTTGTTTCTGAGATCGAGGATCAACCCTTTCAGCGCCTTCTTTTTTTCAAGGCCGTCGATGGCTGACGAAAGGTCCTCTGCAGTATCGCTCTGAAAATTTGAGATGCGAACGTATCCAATTTCAGGTTCAAGGGAGTAAGCTCGAACGCTTTTTAAAGGAATCATGCCCCTTGTGATGGAAAACTCCAGGGGCTTGTCCACCCCTTCCCTTGCGATGGTTAGCTTGACTCGAGTGCCTTCCGCCCCCCGTATCTTCTTTACGGCTTCAATGAGACTCATGTCTTGGGTGGATTGACCCTCCACCATGATAATCTTGTCGCCTGCCTTGATGCCTGCTTCATAGGCGGGGGTCCCTTCAATGGGGGAGACAACGGTCAGGATCTTGTCTTTGATGGTAATTTCTATGCCAATTCCGGAAAAACTACCTTTGGTCTCCGTCATTAATTCATCGTATTCTTCCTTTGTCATGAAGGATGAATGAGGGTCCAGACTCTGGACCATTCCTTTAATGGCTCCATAAATCAGTTTTTGAGGGTCTTCCGGCTCGACGTAGTTTTTCTCTACCTGTCTGAGCACCTCTGTAAAAATCTCAATCTGTTTGTATACATCTTTCGTATCCGCTTCAACCTGGGTTGTATTGCTGTTGAAAAAGAGGAGGCCCCCTACCGCCAGGCAAATGAGGACGATGCTGATGACATGCTTCCGGTTGGCAATCGACATATACTGCTCCTTGGTACTCACCCTTGTTGATAATGACAACAAAACCTACTGGGGTTTCAGCCAATCCTGAGGGTCCAGGCCTTTCCCCGCCATCCTGATTTCAAAATAAAGCCGTCCCATGTTGGTTGGCCCATGGGTAACCACCCGACCGACAGCCTCTCCTTCTTGGACGACCTCTCCCTCCGTCTTCATCCTTCCTGAAAGGTTGGCCGATACCGAAAAAAAACGGGAGCCATGGTTGATGATGACAAGCTCACCGTAACCTTTCAGACTGCCAGAAAAGACGACCTTTCCCGGGAAAACGGCTCTCACTTTCGAGTTTGCAGGCCCCTCGATAACGATGCCCTTGTGCGTTCCCGGTTTTTCCCATTCGGGGAGCGAATGGCCCTTCAAGATCTTTCCGTTCATGGGGTAAGGAAGTTTACCCTTAAAGTCCGCAAAATGACAAGATCGTTCTGCGTTATAGGCATCTTTTTTTTCAATATCGATGAGAGTCTGCCTGAGCGCCTCCGCAGCGGTCTCCAGTTCCTGAATGGACGTTTCGTAAAATTTTTTGTCCTGGTGTATCGTTACGAGAAGTTGGACCTTATCTTCAAGCTCTTTGTCGAGCGACGTCAGTCGAGACTCCTCATTTCGAGTCATCTCTCGAATTTCTCTTAGCCTCGCCTCGGCCTGCGAGATTCTGTCCTGCTCATCCCTCGCCTTTTCGGCGGCCCTGAACAGGGCGGCCCTATCTTTCTCCACGACGAGCCTAATATATTTGACCCGCCGCAGAAAGGCTGAGATATCCGTCACATCGGCGAAGATCGTTAGATATCTAATCCGCACATGCTTGTAGAATTCCAGCAACTTCTGGGAAATCCGCTTTTGGGACTCCGCGGAGGACCGTTTCAATTGGGACAGATTCTGTTTCAGTCGATTGGATTCCGCAATACCTTCCTGAATTTTCAAACTCAGGTTGTCTATCGCGCCTCTCTTTTCCGCCACTTCCTGCTCCAGATGCGCCACATCGGCCAGCAGACCCTTCTCCCGGGAGCCCAGACTCCTCAGCTTTTCTCTGTCTCTAACCAGTCTGCTCTCAATTTTTTTTATTTCGTTCTGGCCCTGTGAAGATGGAGCTTCTGCGTGGGCGGGGCCTACCCTCAGGAGGAAAGAAACTCCCACCAGGATGCCGAAAGAGAAAAGGCGTATCAGGTCGTTTTTTCGAAAAGCCACACAGCGTTGATTCATGATACATCAAAAAAGCGGCCGATGGCAATCAAGCTGCCAACAACCCCCAACATCGTGCTCAAGAGGAGGATGAGGGCCACATACGCAGTTGGCAGAAAGACAAAATTGAGGGGGGCCGGTCCGATGAGATAGATCTCCTTGGCGGAAAGGGCGAGATATGTCAAAAACAGCGCCAAAATCGCCGCACCTCCCCCCGCCAACCCTTCTATCATTCCCTCCAGCATAAAAGGGAGCTTGACAAACCAGTCGGTAGCCCCCACCAATTTCAGGATCTCGATTTCTTTCCTGCGCAGATGGATCGTCAATTTAATGGTATTGGTGACGATGAAAACGACACACAGGCACAGGAGTGCGCCGATGATATATCCGACCAGTCTGACAACATCGAGAAATCCCTCGATTCTTGTTAGCCATTGCGTACTGTGTTGCACCTCTTCCACGCCGTCCAGGGACTCCAGTTGTCGGCTGATTTTTTCGGGATCGACAGTCACGGCCTGTCTATCCTCGAATATCACCTCATAAGAGGCAGGCAGCGGGTTTGGCCTCAGCTCTTTCAGGAACCCTGCCTCATCTCCAAGGGCACCCTTCAACTCATTCATGGCGTCGTCTTTGGATATGTATCGTATCGTTCGGGTGCCGGGGAGGCCTCTTAAAAGAGAATCGATCTTGTCCCTTTTATAAGCACTGATCCCATCTTTCAGATAAACCGACATGGAGAGGGCGCTCCCCCATTGCCGAAGCCAGTTGTTGAGATTTCCAAAGAGGAGCAAAAACGCGCCCAGGATCAACAGAGATGCCACAATGGTCCCTATGCTCAGGACATGAACGGTTATATTCCTTTTGATATTCAGGAGTGCCTGCCTGAAGAAATAGAACCTCAACCCTCTCACCATGTATCTCCAGAGATGTTTCCTTGATGCAACACGATGATCCTGCAGTCGGCTCCCGCCAGCAACTGGCGGCTATGGGTCGCAATCACCACGGTGGTACCGTGCTGATGGATGTTCCTGAAGAGCGTCATGATGTCGAGTGTCAGGTCCGGATCCAGGTTTCCTGTGGGTTCATCGGCAAGGAGGATCAGCGGGTCATTGACAATGGCCCTCGCGATGGCGACCCTCTGCTGTTCTCCTCCGGACAGGGAAAGGGGGTAGGCCTTTTCCCTTTCAGCAAGACCCACGAGTCTGAGCGTCTGATGGGTCTTCTTTTTAACAGACTTGGATGGCAGCCCGGTAACCTCGAGGGCAATGGCCACATTTTCAAAGACCGTTTTATTGGAGAGCAGCTTGAAGTCCTGAAAGACAAAGCCGATCTTGCGCCGCAAAAGATCGAGATTGGATCGGCTGATCCTGTTGAGGTTGATGGCGTTGATGAGGATATGACCGGTGGCCGGTTTTTCGGCGCCAAAGATCATCCTGAGAAGGGTGGTTTTTCCGGCCCCGCTGGGTCCGGTGACGAAGACGAATTCCCCCTTGCCGATTTTGAGGTGTATATGGTTCAGGGCGGTATGGGGACCATATCTCTTGGATAGGTCAAACAGTTGGATCATGATTCGTCACCAGCCGTGCATGATGCCTTCGGGGGTTCAAGATACCAACAGTCCAGGGGAATCGGAGCAATCCTTCTTGTCCGGGAGCGCTAATACTCGCCCATGGCCCTTTGCAGATTGGCTGTGGCCAGGTGGTACTGAAAAAGGGCATTGAAGTGAAAGACCCTTGCGTTGGTCAGATATCTCTGGGCATCCAGTACCTCTGTGGAGGTGGTTACCTGGGCCTTGTACCGTTCCTGGCTCACCCTGAGATTTTCTTCACCCTGTTCAACGGCCTTCCGCGTGATCGGTATGTTCGCCTCGGCTGTCTTGATGTTCAGTACGGCGTCTTTGATCTCGAGTTCGATGCTTTCCTCCAAGTTCATTTTGGTTTTCAGCAACTCATTTTTGACGCTTTCCTGTTCCTTCACCGCATAATAGGTCTTTCCCCATTCCCAGAACGTCCAGGTCAACCCCACGCTCGCCTCCCAGTTGCTCGCTTCGAGGCCGCTGCCCCCGGATACGGACGGGGTGTCGCCCTCCTTGACGTAGTCCCAGCGGAAAGCAACCTCCGGATAGTTCTTGCTCTGCGTGTATATGATCTTCTGGTCGGTCTGAAGGAGATTGTTTTCAATCAGCTTGATCTCCGGCCGATCCTTAAGGGCCTTTTCCAGGTATTCCTGAAAGTCCCCGGCGAGAGGCTCATGGACCTTGATATCGACGACGTCCACCTCCGCGCTCACCGGTCTTGAAAGAATGGAATTGAAGTTGGATCGGGCAATTCGGGCATCATTTTGCGCCTTGATCAGGTTGTGCTTGGCGTTTCCGGCCTCCACCTCGGATTGCAGGAGGTCGTTGATCGGTATCATTCCCACCTTGTAAAAGTTGCGTGCTACATCGGCATGGGATTCCAGTGCCTCGTAGGCCTTCTGGGCGGTTTCCACAGCCATATCGGCGGTGAGGATATTGAAGTAGGCCTGTTTCACCCTGAGGGCGAGGTCCAGTTTCTCCAATTCAACCTGCAGATCAGACTGATCAATGCCCAGTTCGGCGAGCCTGTAGGCGCTGATCAGGGCAAAACCGGTAAAAATCGGCTGGGTGACGGTTCCTCTCCATTCATAATTGTTCAGACTGCCTACAGTATATTTTTGCCCCTGAATGTCCGTCGTTCGAAGCGACCCATACCTGCCATAACCATAAGAGGTACTCAATTTCGGCAAGAATTCGGCTCTAGCCTGGTTTTTGGCATAGTTTGCCTGCTGGATCTTCTCTTCTTTTGCCTTCAGTTGCCAGTTGTTCGCCAGAGCCTCCTTCACGGCCTCCTCCAGCGTGTAGACCTTCTTGTCCTCCGCCTGTCCGAATCCACAGAAACAAGCTAAGGAGAGGACGCAGACCCCGCCCCACATTAACCATGCCTTGAACTTCATTTCGGCTTCCCTCCAGGCCACCTCTTGAGATCGGAATATTCATTAAAACAGCGCATGCCAGATGTCAACGTAAATACTTACCGCAGGCGGTGCGTTGACCCCCACGATCCAAACAGGAGCGATGGTCGGTACAGCATGCGATGCACCAGATCCGCGGCCGATGTTCCACAACCGGTGACACGCGGCCTTCCTTATTCTTTTGACAGGTAGGTTGACACGTATAAAATTCGATTTGATATTTTTGTTATGTTATATTTTAGTTAAATAATTTTATATGATATAACATAATTTAGATTAGGGAGATGTTTGTGGTAGCCATCGCACTGGTTTTTACCCCGGCGCTTCAGTTTAGTTCCTTTATCCGGCTACCCAGCCCTTTATTATCATGCTGCCGCTTCCCTTTGCCATGGTCGGCACGTTTGGCGTATTTTTTCTGGAAGGGATATTCTTTCCTTTTTCGGCTATGATTGGTATGATCTTTATGGTAGGGGTCGTGGTGAATGATGCCATCGTCATGATCCAGACCATGATCGTGCACCGAAGGAACGGGCTTTTGGGTGAGGAAATACGCCGCATTAAGTTGATGTTAAGAAGGAAACTGTATGAAAAGAAAACGGATTCACGACGGGGGGCCACGCGAAAGGGGCCTTTAGAGACTGGGCCGAGTTGCTGAAGGAATCCCTGGAGTACGAAACCAAGAACTAATCGCTTGCAGGTCGGCATGCGACTTCCGCATCTGGCGTTTCAACCCCGTTTCCGAGGTGGGCCGTGTGCGGGAGCTGCTTCCACCGACAGCGGGGAGGAGTCCTATTGAAGTCACTTTTAATTTATCCTGAGTTCCCTGACACGTTCTGGAGTTTTAAGCACGCCCTTAAAATAGTTCGCAAAAAGGCTGCATTCCCTCCCCTTGGTCTCCTCACCATAGGTGCCATGCTGCCCAAAGAGTGGGACCTGCGCCTCATCGACATGAATGTGACGTCTCTCGCCGAAAAGGATCTGAAGTGGGCCGACATCGCCTTTATTAGCGGCATGTCCGTTCAGCGGCGTTCGGCCCGCGACATCATATCCAGGTGCAGGGCCGCGGGCGTCACGGTGGTGGCCGGAGGGCCCCTGTTCACCAGCGAATACGCCGAATTCGATGAGGTCGATCACTTTGTGCTCAATGAGGCCGAACTGACGCTGCCACCCTTTCTAACGGATCTGACCCAAGGCGTTCCACAACGGATTTACGGGACAACAGAGTTCTGCGACATCGAAAAAACACCTCCTCCCATGTGGGAACTGGCCGACATGCGGCGATATGCCTCCATGAGCATCCAATTTTCCAGGGGGTGTCCGTTTGACTGTGAATTCTGCAATGTGACCGCCCTGTTCGGGCACAGACCCCGCATCAAGCGGGTGGACCAGGTGATTGCCGAGTTGGATGCCATGGCAGGCCGGGGCTGGAACGGCCAGATCTTTTTTGTGGACGACAATTTTATCGGCAACAAGGGCTATCTTAAAAGGCAGCTCCTCCCTGCGCTGATGAAGTGGCGAAAAGGGAAACGAGGCATTCATTTTAATACAGAGGCCTCGGTCAACCTGGCCGATGACGCCCAGTTGATGGAAATGATGGTCTCAGCCGGCTTTGATACGGTGTTTATCGGGATCGAGACCCCGGACGAGGAAGGCCTGGCGGAATGCAACAAGCGACAGAATAAGAACAGAGACCTGGTGGATACGGTCAAACGCATTCAGCGTGCAGGACTTCAGGTGCAGGGGGGCTTCATCGTCGGGTTTGACAGCGACACCCAGTCCATTTTCCAACGACAGATTGATTTCATTCAAAAAAGCGGCATCGTGACCGCCATGGTGGGTCTGCTTCAGGCCCCGGCAGGCACCCGGCTTTATGAGCGCTTAAAACAGGAGGGCCGTCTGCTCGGGTACATGTCCGGGGACAATGCCGACGGCACCACCAATTTTGTCACTCGAATGGATCTGGCTATGCTGCGCGAGGGGTACCGAAAGATCATGCTCCATATTTACTCGCGAAAACACTACTATCAGCGGATCAGGACCTTCTTGCGAGAATATAAGGCCCCGAGGCTCGACATCCCGTTCAACTGGCAGAGCATTCTGGCATTTATACGGTCCAACATTCGCCTGGGGATCATCGGGAGTGAACGGTTCCAGTACTGGGGGCTCTTCTGGTGGACGCTTTTCAAGCGGCCCGGACTTCTTCCGTTGGCTATCACCCTGGCGGTATATGGACATCATTTCAGGAAGGTCAGCACGTCTCGCATGGTATGATGGACGGCGTAATGGGTTCAGCGGTCGAAAGGTTGAAAGGAATAAGAAATGCCTTCCTTAGCAAACCTTGCGCCCCGAATGACCACACCATGGCGTGGGATATGGACGGTGATTCGATGCGAACCTGTGTGACCGTGTTGATGATGAAGTGTGCTGAGCGTTAAGAGGGGACTCATATGACCTTTATGACAGTCGATCCGACGAAATGCAATCAAGACGGGATTTGTGTGGCCGAGTGCCCGGGACGGATCATTCGGATGGATGCGGAGAGCGGGTATCCAGTTCCCACCGATGATTTTGCAGAGATCTGTCTGAAGTGCGGTCACTGTGTGGCGGTCTGTCCCACGGGCGCAATGAGCCTTCACTGGCTTGGCCCGGACGATTGCAGGACTATCCGCAAGGAATTCGAGGCCACGCCGGATCAGGTGGAACAGCTTCTGTGCGGCAGACGGTCCATCAGGACCTTCAAGGACGAGCAGGTCCCTCGACCGATCTTGGAAAAGCTCCTGGAGGTTGCGTGTCTGGCCCCTTCGGCAAAAAACCGGCAACCCTGGCACTGGATCGTTGTGCGGGATCGGATGGAGGTCGTGCGGCTGGCCGGGATGGTGGTGGAATCGGTGCGACAGGCCATCAAGGCTGCGCCTGATCAGGCAGAAACGCTGGGCCTCCCCCGAATCGTGGCGTCATGGGATGAAGGATATGATCGCGTCTGTCGGGGGGCGCCCCATGTCATCGTGGCACACGCCGACAAAGAGTGGCCTTTCAGTGTCGAGGATTGCACCCTCGCCATGAGTCACCTGACGCTTTATGCGTCCGGCATCGGTCTCGGGACCTGCTGGGCCGGGTACTTCTATAAGGCGGTGAATGCCTATCCACCGCTGTTCAAGGCCCTGGGCATTCCCTCCCATCACCGCGCATGCGGGGCGATCATGCTCGGTTATCCGAGGTTCCGGTACCATCGAATTCCCCCGCGAAGACCTGCCCGCATCACCTGGTTTTGAGACTGCCGCAAAAAATCATCGGGTTCGTATAAAATGATTTGACATGCCGTCCGCGGATTGTGTTAAATGAAGCCAAGCCCCCGTAGCTCAGGTGGATAGAGCACCAGATTCCTAATCTGGGTGCCGTGCGTTCGAGTCGCGCCGGGGGCACCATAGAAAATCAAGGGGTTACGCCAACTCGGCGATACCCCTATTTTTTCAGGGCACATTTCTCTGCAACCCTTCAGCTTTTGGACGGTCGGGATTACGGTTGATTTCCATGGCCGCCCTGCACGAGGGTCCCCAAACTCACCAAGAGGTGTAAAAGAAAAAGTTTGTGATGCTGATGAAAATCTGGTGATATGATATTTTTTGTCCGGCGCTTATATGGGTTTTGCATGGTGCTGGATTTTGCTCTATTATCGCATGATGAGGCGTTCTGGGTTTGGCAATACTGGCATAGACTCAAAAGGGCGAAAGGAGGAGGGCCATGGCAAAAGGGAGCACGTACAACATCATAGAGCTGGTTGGAACGAGTGATCAATCTTGGGAAGAAGCGGCTAAGCTGGCTGTTGAAACCGCTGCTGAAACCGTCAGGGATTTGAGGGTTGCCGAAGTCATTCAACTGGACATGACAGTAGAGGACGGGAAGGTTAAGAGTTACAGAGCCAAGGTCAATATTTCATTTAAATATGAAAAGGAGGCATAGTCGGAAGGGGGATAGCGTATCCTTTTGGGCGCCCTGATGCAGCAGGTGCCCTCACAGGGTTGAACTATTCCCAAGGGTCTTTATCATCGTCGGTCTGTGTCACTTCTGAAATCTGGATCCATCTGTCAGCGAAAAAACCCGTAAATGGTTGCGTGAACCTCTATTCATCTGCCAATCGAATCGGGGTGGGGGCCGGGAAGACCTTCACCCCGCCAAGCCTGCGGTAAAGATCTACTATTTGGATATGGCATGATATTTTGACTTCGTAAGCCTGGCCCGAATGGCAGATATCTGCAATTCTGAGCAGGGCTGAATTCGTGAGATATCCGAATCATACAAATGCCTGAATGATCTTCCACTGTCGGCCAAACTGGTCTCCTCTGGGGCCAAAGACAATCTCCACGCCAAGGAGGTAACTGTTGGTGATGGGGAACGCCGCAACCGTTACATTCTGTGTTATAACCCAAAAGAAACCGAACGCCAGGCGAAACACCGTGCCCAGATCATTGAGCTTCTTGAATGCGAAGCGAATCGGCATCCAGACAAATCCGCCTCTGCCCTGTGGACCATTGAGCTTTTGGCGTCAAAGCGTTGCAAGAGATATTTAAGCGTGACCCCGGCTAAGCGTCTTCGAATTGATGGTAAGATCAAGGAAGCTGCGAAATATGATGGCAAATGGGTCATTGAGACCAACGATGATACCATTAGCCCGGAAGACGCGGCCTGTGGTTACAATGGTCTCATGGTTATTGAACGTTGCTTTCGATCTCTAAAAAAGACCCAGATTTAAATGACGCCGATGTATCATTGGATGCCTTGTCATATTGAAACGCATGTCAGGCTCTGCGTGCTGACAAGGCTTTGCCAGTAGGCTGATGGGTCCTGTTTGGTCATCACCCCGTAAGACCCTCAATGTGTCTTGTTGAGAAGAGAGCTGATATGGGGTAAGATCATTCCTTATTATCATATGCGAACCATGTATCTGCGAATGTATACGGATAATCGGGACGTCTGTCAGCCAGTCTTCCAAGTCTATTTCTGATATTTCCGAAGGCCCTATAAATCAATGGGTTGGGCTGCCCATGGAAATGAGTGATGATCTCCCTCCAAGTTCTTGGCGACTCTTTTATATATTCTCTCATTTCTTTTGTAAGTTCATCTTCGGTCTTGGGTTTGACATCAGCTTTCGGCTCGCCAAGCGGCTGCATTATTTTGGCGGCCTCAAACGAGAATTCGTCGTACACCCCGATTAATGGAACCGTGCAGTCAAATCCTATTTTGGGCAGGTTGACGGGAGGTTCATCAACGCCTGCAATGGGATCGAGCGGGACTATGTTAAGATCCGGAATGATCAAGGTTCCTTTTGCGGGATTGAATCTCCAGGCCAGAGCCCATTTTACGCGGTTATCATCAAATATATCTATGTCTTCATCAAATACGTAAGCAATTTTGGGGAACCATTGCCTGGAAGAAGACAATATGACTGCAAGTGCCTGTTTGGCGTCGCCTGCAGCCTTGACTCTGAGTTTCGCGTACAGGATATTCAAGCAGCCGCCGGGAGGCATGTATATATCGAGCACATCGAGTCCCGCATTCTTCAGGGCTTTCAGTATTTCAGCTTCGATAGCTATGTTCATTACCTGCAAGTCGGTCAATCCAGGCTGCATTCCGCCTATGGTGGCATGCTGAAACACGCTATTTTTTCGATGGGTTATGCAGTCTATGAGCAGGCGGCAGTTCTTGGGCAATCCTCCTCCATAGGTGCCCGAAAATTCTCCATAAGGCCCTTCGTCATATATCCAGCCCTCTGAAGTCATGATTCTTCCCTCAAGCACAATTTCAGCATTAGCAGGAACAGTCAGATCATTGGTCTCGCATTTTACCACTTTTGCCGGTTCACCGTAGAAACCACCAAGAATATCCCAGTCATCAACTCCGGGAAATGAATACATGCTGGCAATCTTGTCCAGGGTAGGTCCTCCGATTACAATGGCTACCGGCATATCCACACCCCTTTTTAGATATTCTCGGGCTATTATCCTCGAGTTGTGAGAGTCGTT
>Ga0172375_10010037_pt1 | contig 12356 bp, 9 predicted proteins | sample LakKiv1m_FD_114537 | JGI IMG/M metagenome (GOLD analysis project Ga0172375, IMG submission 114537) | Freshwater microbial communities from Kabuno Bay, South-Kivu, Congo - kab_092012_11.1m | ecosystem: Environmental > Aquatic > Freshwater > Lake | place: Democratic Republic of the Congo... | reverse complement strand
TGCTATTCGTTCGACTGATTGCAGTGAAAGTGATCGTTGGCGATCAAGTTCTTGTCGACGTCTCTCCCGACGCTCGAGAAGTTCAGCATGCCTTGCCTCAGCTTGTGCAAGGCGTCCTTCGGCTCCCGGTACCTTTTGTTCAACTTCCGATGCTGCCCTTCCAATTTCTTCATCAGCTTTATGGAGCAGTTCAGTAAGTGAAAGTTCCACATGCGCTGCAATACGATCCACTTCAGCAAACCGTTCAGAGCGGGTTTCCTCAAGAAAAGGTGTCAGGGAATGATCATGAAGCCATGCTGAAACCTCAGGAAGAGTTGCGATGGGAGGAAGCCTGTCCGGAGATTCGGCCGGAGTAAGGTTTCCAAGCAAACTCAAATCCCTAAGACGAAGTTCCCCGTTTTCCGTAATTTCTATAGCAAAGATACGTTCATGGATTACCTGTCCGAGCCCGTCAACAATTCTTGCGCGGTAGAAGTCGAGACGTGACGGCGAATCATGCTGAAGTGAATAATAACAGGCTCCTTTCCCAAAGGTATCTTGTGAGAGGGTTAAAATATGTCTCCTCACAGCTTCAAACAAGGGATGTCCGGGCGTAATCCATTCATAATTATTGTGCTCTGCTGTCTCCCGGTCTGTTGAGCACCGGGGATATTTAAGTGCAATCGACGGGAGTTTCCAGTCAGGCTGCGATTCGTATCTCTTGAGAACAGAGGGCGTTTTCCCTAGATCAAAGAAATGCAGAGGCCCTGGTAAAAACTTTAGGTTGATTGGTATATACTCAGAAGCGTCCCTCATGAATCGTGCAATAGTCTCAGGAACGACACGGCGCTCCTGAGACTTGGCACGGCGCTCAATGAGCATCTCAAGATTAAGTTTCTTTGACGCAAGTCCTTCAAGTGCGTTTTGGCAAATGGCCCGAAATTGGGTCTCATCAACGTTCCTCAGGAGGCGCTCTTCCAGATCCTCATCTCCAAGCTGTCCTGCATAATAATCTCGAAGCACCCGCTCTATATGAGAAGCTGGAAGAATTTCTCCAACAACATTGAAAACAGCATCGTCGTCAAGTGCGTCACGGATCTCCTGTAGTTTTTCGAGGAGACGACGGAGGACACGTCCTTCGATGGTGTTGGTTGCCACAAAATTGAAGATAAGGCAGTCCTTTTTCTGGCCATAACGATGTATTCTGCCCATACGTTGTTCGAGACGGTTAGGGTTCCAGGGGATATCATAATTAAACAAAATATTGCAGAATTGAAGGTTAATGCCTTCACCAGCAGCCTCTGTTGCGACAAGGATCTGTATTTTGCCTTCCTTAAATTGCTGTTCAGCATAAAGGCGGGTACCCGGATCATCTCGTGAACCAGACTTCATGTTGCCATGTATACAACCGACCTCAAAACCCCAGGCCTTCAGACGATTCAGAAGGTAATCAAGGGTATCTTTGAATTCTGTAAAGATAATGAGCCTTTGTTTCGGATGATCGAAAAAACCCTCCTTTTGAAGGAGGTCCTTTAGGCGGGAAAGTTTTGCTTCAACCCCGGAATCTTCCACTACTTGTGCCTGTGAAGCAAGTCTGTTGAGTTCTTCTATCTCTTCACGGACCTGTTCAGCATTCTCCGCAAGGGTTATTGCTTCGAGCATCTGCTCCAGACGCTCGCGTTCACTTTCCTCCATTTCCTCAAGCTCTTCAGGTGAGGGAAGGTCAGCAGGAGCCAGACGACATAGCTCCTGGGCCCGCTTTAATCCTTCAGTGAGACGCCTGACGCGATTATTAAGAGAATGTCGCATTGCGTAGGTGCTTGATGCAAGACGGCGCTGATAAAGAGACATTAAGAATCCGATGGCCCGCGCCCGTGGGTCCTCCCCCTGAGCAGCAGCCTTTGCACTTTGTTGTTTCACAAAGCGAGTAATGTTCCGGTAAAGCTCAAACTCCGGGCCGTCAATCTGGAAGTCAACCGTATTTGGGATGCGCTTGGTGAAAATCTTTTCAGCTACCCATGTCCCGTCCGGTCTTCGCTCCGGGAAATGTACCATAGCTTCTTTTGTGCGGCGGAGGTAAAAAGGAGCACGCCGACGATCCATTGCTTCGCGTATCGATCTCACATCTGCATAGGCATCAGCATCAAGGAGTTGGAGAAAGAGACTGAAATTTACCGGGTCTCCTTTGTGCGGCGTGGCGGTAAGAAGAAGCATATGGTCTGATGTATCTCTCAAAAGTTCTCCTAAGGTATAGCATGCAGTCTTCCTTGAAGGTGGGGTCCATGACATGCGATGGGCCTCATCGACAATCACCAAGTCCCAATGGACTTGTTGTAACCCAGGTAAAATATCGGAGCGTTTGGCAAGGTCAAGCGAAGTTATAACAGTCTTTTGTTCCAGCCATTGGTTAACGCCGAACTGATCCCGAATATCCTGCCCCTTAAGCACCAGAAACTTCTCATCAAATTTTTCTTTAAGTTCTCTCTGCCATTGAAACGCAAGATTTGCAGGGCATGCAATAAGGATACGTTCAATAAGACCCCTCAGCTTAAGTTCTCTGATGAGAAGTCCCGCCATAATTGTTTTTCCGGCACCGGCGTCATCTGCCAATAAGAAACGGACACGGGCGAGTTTTAGCAGATAGTCATAAATTGCTTCAAGCTGATGAGGAAGGGGATCTACACGGGAAATTGAAAGCCCAAAATAGGGGTCGAATTCATAGGCAATCCCAAGGGAATATGCCTGGATACCAAGGCGGAGAAGGTTTCCATCTCCTGCATAACTATACGTCGAGTCAATAATGGTAAGGGATTTAATATCATTGGAAGTGAGGGTAACTTTGCGAAATCGTTCAGACTGTGTTCCTGCGAGCCCCGCAACCCATGTATCCGGACCATTCGATCGTACAGTCTCAACACGCATCGGCTCATTAAACAACGAACCGATGAGAATTTGTCCTTCTCGGATTGGAAGGTCATCCGCCATAATGCTGTCCTTTTTTAAATCCAAACCATACGCAATGCCTCTGGAGTTTATTCCCCACGTGGTGGAGCGGAGAATGTAATATAAGCATACATATTTGTACCAGTAATCATCAATAATTTCAAGCGATTAGAAGCGTTTAGTAGCAGGTAAACAATATATCCGCAATAGGGTAAGTATGTTCAGCTTTTGCAAGAGCCTCCTAGGATAAATCAAAGTGGTCACTGTAATAAACAGATTATGTTAATATTGAACTTATGGAACAGCGGCTTCAGAAGATTCTTTCTGAGATGGGAATTACCTCGAGGAGAAAGGCCGAAGACTTGATATTGGAAGGCAGGATAACTGTAAACGGCCGGATTGCAACCATCGGCATGAAGGCAGACCCGGCCAGGGACCACATAAAGGTTGACGGAAAACTCCTCATAAAACCTGAACCGAGGGTTTACCTCATGTTTAACAAACCCAGGGCTGTAGTAACATCTCTTTATGACCCTGAAGGAAGGCCGACTGTAAAAGATTTTCTGAAGGGTGTAAAATACAGGGTCTTCCCAGTGGGAAGACTTGATTATGACTCCGAAGGTCTACTTTTATTAACAAATGATGGTGATTTTGCACATGCAGTTCTTCATCCGTCAAAAAAGATTTCAAAGACATATTTGGTCAAGGTAAAGGGAATTCTTGAAGATGAAGAGCTAGAGAAATTGCGGAAGGGGATAAAACTCGCAGATGGAATAACAGCTCCTGCAAATGCAAAGAGGATCAGGAAGACAGAAAGCAATTCATGGCTTGAAATAACAATATATGAGGGGAAGAAAAGACAGCTCAGAAGGATGCTTGAAAAGCTAGGGCATCCAGTTTTGAAGTTAAAGAGGATAAGGATTGACGGACTTGAGCTAGGTAAACTTGAGCCGGGGATATACAGATATTTAAAGTCTGAGGAAATAGATAAAATAAACCCAATAGTTGCATAAAACAAGGGCAGACATGCTGAAAAACCCCTGTAATGCAACAAGATATTATTTATGATACACATGACTGCAAATCTCACAGTTTGTGCATTGTAGCAGAAGGCTGGCAGACCCGTCTGTGCGTCTATAAGGTGTTGCTACAGGCCTTTTTCAGCATGTCTGCCCTTACTATTGTAAAAATGTTTTGCAACGTTTAGGTAAAGATGGAGGTTGAATGGTACGAGATAAGGGATGTGGAGAGATAAAGGAATCAGATATAGGTCTAAACCTTTCCCTTTGTGGCTGGGTCTTCAGGCGGAGGGATCACGGTGGTCTTATATTTATAGATTTGCGGGATAGAAGCGGGATATTTCAGGTAGTCTTTAGTCCTGAGGTATCAGGCAACACACATAAACTTGCGCATAGTTTGCGGAGTGAATATGTAATCTCTGTATCAGGTGAAATCAGAAAGCGACCTGCCGGTACCGAAAATCCAAACATTCCAACAGGCCTGGCCGAGATGTATGTAAATAAGCTCGAGGTCATGAACGAATCATCTCCCCTGCCCTTCACTATAGAAGAGGCTGCTGATGCCTCCGAGATGCTTAGACTCAAACACAGATACCTTGATTTAAGAAGACCCGAGATGCAGAAAAATTTAATCATACGGCATAAGGTTACAAAAGTTATCAGGGACTACCTTGACGAAAAAGAATTTCTTGAGATAGAGACGCCCATGCTCACAAAATCAACGCCTGAAGGCGCAAGGGACTATCTTGTACCGAGTCGTCTGAATCCCGGACATTTTTATGCGCTGCCTCAATCTCCGCAGCTCTTTAAACAGATATTGATGATCTCAGGACTTGAAAAGTATTTCCAGATTGTGAAGTGTTTCAGGGACGAAGACTTACGCGCAGACCGGCAGCCTGAATTCACTCAGGTTGATCTGGAAATGTCTTTTGCAGACAGAAAAGATGTCATGGAAAACATTGAGGGCATGATGAAAAGGCTCTTTAAATATGTCCTCGAGGTAGAGCTTGAAATGCCATTTGGAAGATTAAGTTTCCATGAGTCTACAGAAAGGTTCGGGAATGACAAACCTGATTTGCGATTCGGCCTTGAACTCAAAGACATGGCTGACCTGTCAGAAAAAGGTTCATTCAAAGTATTCCTCGAGGCCTCCGGGTCAGGCGGAAGAGTAAAAGCAATTAATGGCAAAAGCCTGGCAGCGCTTTCGAGAAAAGAAATAGATCTGCTTACAGAAGAGGCGGTCTCTTTTGGCGCAAAAGGACTTGCATGGATAAAGGTAAAAAATGGTTTTGAGTCTCCCCTAGCAAAATTTTTTCCTGAGGAAATTCTAAGACAGATGGCTCAAAGGCTTGAGGCAGAGGAAGGAGATTTAATGCTCTTTGTGGCTGATAAGGAGAAGGTCGTTCATGATGTGCTAGGCAGGATGAGACTCGAACTCGGGAGAAGATTAAACCTGATAAAGCCCGGTTATAAGTTTGTCTGGATTACGGATTTCCCGCTCCTTGAATGGAACGAAGAAGAAGGACGCTTTGAAGCGATGCATCATCCATTCACTTCACCGCTGGATGAGGATATTGAAAAGATGCTTTCAGTGGATATTGCTGACCCTGAACTGTTCACTGTCCACCGTTCACTGTTCACTTCATTAAGGGCAAAGGCATATGATATTGTCCTCAATGGATATGAGCTAGGAGGGGGGAGTATCCGTATCCACAGGCGTGATCTCCAGAGGAAAATGTTTGAGGTCCTGAGAATATCCGAAGAGGAGGCAAGAGTAAAATTTGGTTTTCTGCTGGATGCGCTTGAATATGGCGCGCCTCCGCATGGAGGAATAGCACTGGGGCTTGACAGGCTTGTAATGATCATGGTTGGCGCAACATCTATCAGGGATGTGATGGCATTTCCAAAGACTCAGAAGGCAGCAGATATTATGAGCGGCAGTCCGTCAACAGTCGAAACAAAACAACTACGCGAGCTTTATATCAAGATAAATCTTCCTTAAAATCCCTTTATGTACTCAACATATGAATCGTAATTGCGTCTCGTTTCAGCTATACTGTCCCCGCCAAATTTTTCGAGAAAGGCATCTGCGATAGTCAGGGCAGCCATTGCCTCTCCTATCACGCCTGCGGCAGGCGCTGCACAGACATCAGAGCGTTCATATGCTGCCTCTACTGGCTCTTTTGTAATAATATCGATTGAACGAAGCGGTTTTCTTAAAGTAGGTATCGGTTTCATTGCAGCCCTCAGGATTATCGGCATTCCGTTTGTTATTCCGCCCTCTATCCCACCAGCATAGTTTGTTTTTCTAAAAAACTTTGAACTTTGAACTTTGAACTTTGAACTGCCGTAAAATATCTCATCCATTACCTCTGAACCAAATCTCCTGCCCATCTCAAAGCCGAGACCCACTTCAACCCCCTTTATCGCCTGAATGCTCATTAAGGCCTGGGCAAGCCGTCCATCAAGTCGTCTGTCCCATTGAACATGGCTGCCAAGACCTACAGGGGCGCCCGTTACAAAAACCTCGAATATGCCCCCGAGTGAATTGCCCTCTTTGATAGCCTTTTCTATCAGGGCGATCATTTTCCCCGATGTCTCTTCATCCGGACACCTTACAGGTGATTTTTCAGCCTTTTCAAAAAGATATAACAATCTTTCTGGGGACAGTCCTGATTCTACGACTGTGTCCGTAAATCTGGGACAGTCCCCTTGGAGTCCTTTTTCTGAACTTTGAACTTTGAACTTTGAACTTTGAACTTTTATTTTGCCTATCTGAACAACATAGCTTCCAATCTTAATATCAAACTCAGATAAAAACTTTTTAGCTGCTGCACCCAATGCAACCCGCGTGGCTGTCTCTCTTGCGCTTGAGCGTTCGAGAATATTTCTTATATCGTGATGGCCGTATTTAACAGCGCCTGACAGGTCTGCATGCCCGGGTCGGGGACGTGTTACAAATCCCCCCTCGCCCCCCTTTTCTAAAGGGGGGTGTGGGGGGATTACTTTAGTAAAGGGGGGAAGGGGGGGATTATCCAAACTCATAACTTCCTTCCAATTGGCCCAGTCTTTATTTTCAATCAATATGGAAATAGGGGATCCGATGCTCTTTCCCCACCTTACTCCTGACATGATTTCAGCATTGTCAGACTCTAGCTTCATCCGGCCCCCGCGGCCATACCCTCCCTGCCTTCTTTTAAGGTCTCTGTCGATATCTTCTTTTGCTAGAGAAAGCCCTGAGGGAATCCCCTCAATTATTCCTATCAGCGCCTTTCCATGTGATTCACCTGCTGTTATATACCTGAGGTTCGACAAAATTTCCTCCTTGCCATATTTACAAAATTCAAATCTTCTCTTTCCCCTGTTTTCTCATCTCATCTCTTTGTTTTTTTCTCCTCAAATTTCATTCTCCAATCCGCGAGCAACTTCCGCCTAGCAATACCGACCTCTAAAAGGACGGAGGCCGTCGCCTTTGCCTGAAAGGATCTTCTCCCTGCTATTATAGCTCACCTCTTGCACTGGCCAGATTAATGCTGACAAGCTACCAGGCTGAAAATCTGGCAAGTTAACAGGTTATTTTCGCAACTGATGGACTTAGAATCATATTTTGCCCTTTACCGGAATTAAATAATATCCCGGCGAAACTTTATACCTTTCAAGCCCATAAACAAATAATGGATCCTTAATAAAAGATATCCCCGGCATTAATTCCATATTGAGGTCCATAACACCATCTTTTATAATGCCTTTCAGCCTTGCATAGATATTCTTTCCTTCAAGGGCGACAGATACAACATCTATTATGTTTCCCTTTATGTCAAAAGAGCCTCGCACACTATGGAAAAAATTTAAAGGCACTGTAATCCCGGAAAAAATCGCTGGTTCAAAGCTCGCATCTTCAGTAAAAAAGTCAACATGCCCCGTACCATTTATCATGGTAAATCTTCCTGAAATAGTTCCAGTCCCTTCTATCCCAACAAGTTTAAATAAGGGTATCGCATTTATACCGGCTTCCTTAACATCGATTTCTATCTGCACCTTATTCTTCGCAAGATTCATGCGACCCGAGATATTTCCTTCCCCGATACCTCCATCAAAGAATAAATTCAACCGTAACAATATAAGACTCAGTGGATTTATACGTGCATAGATATTATCTATAGAGATCAAATCTTCTCCAGAAGTTTTCAGTGTTAAACTATCAACACTCAGATTATAAAATAAGCCCTTTTTAAGCCCTTCAATTTCTAATCCGAACCTTCCGCCACTGATAGAATCCTCCATGATAGACTGTATCGAAGTTTTCGGGAATACTAACCATATCCCCCAGAAAATAGCTGGAATAACAATGAGAACAATAAGTATCTTTTTACATGGAAATCCCCCCAGCCCCCCTTTACCAAAGTGGGGTGAGGGGGGATTATTTTTCATTGTCTTTAGTAACGCTATGCGGCATGATTGTTTCACTTACTTTTTAAGAAAGAAAGAGTTAATGTAATATTCAAGAGTTCAGGGTTTTCAAAAGATTTTTTCATTGCAGCCTTTTTAATGGTAAGGATCATCGGTGCATTCCCTATTCTGTAAAAAATATTTACCATTTCATTCATACTGACTTTTTCTATATAAAGATCGGCCTCCTCTTCAAATCCATCCTTAACATCCCTGCTTATTGCAGGCTTGACCGTCTTTATTTTATCCTTTAAACCGATTGACAAAAAAATCTCATCTACAGCTTGAACAATACCCTGCACACCGGACAGATTCTTTTTGCCTTCTACCGCATCAATCTTTTGCTTGAGAGATAAAAATTCTTTCTCAATCGTCAGCATCTCTTTCCGCTGTTCCTGAAGCATCCGTAGTTCTCTGCTTTCTGCATAAAGCAGATTTATTGCAATGGCTATAATAATAATGAATCCTATAAGCCCTGACAAAATATAAATAAATCTCTTATCTTTCAACAATTCTCTCAGGTCCTCTCTTTTGCTGTTATTGTAAACAGCATATATCCCTGTGTAGATGCCCTTGAATCAGATATATTTACGCCATCAAAGAGATGCTCGAGCTTAACCTTTATTTTCTGGATATCACTCAAAGACGGCGCCTCGCCTTTTAAGGTAAGTTTCCCTCTATCCGCTATAACTTCATTAAACGCAATCCCCTGTTTATCAATCTGGGAAAGATTAAGAAGCAGGTTGAGGGGATTAATGCCAATAAGAAACTCCTCCTTATTCTTTAATTCCTTCATATGGGCTTTAAGCTGGTAAATTTCATTCATTATATTTTTTTCTTCAGGAAAGATTTCACGGTAATTTTTTCGCATCTCATCCTTCAAAAAGGCTATCTCCTGCCTTGTAGATACAATTTTTAACAATAAGCTAGATGACAGAACAAGTATAAGTAATATCCCAAGTAATGCGGTCACTCTCATGGATTTTTTTATTTTTTCAATATCCCGGGTATACGAAAACTCATCCCTTCTCAAATTTATTGTGGGTGTTTTTATTTCTTCAATAGCCAGTTCCAACCTGTCCTTATCCTCCAATTTTGCAGGTGTTAAAAGTTTTGCTAAAGAAAAATCTTTAAGCATGTTCTTAAGTTCTATTGACGTTATAAATTCAGGATCTAAATTGTACGATTTTAATTTTTCCAGGATATCTTTTATAACAGTCTTATCGATATATACCGCAAGGACGTGATATTTATTGTCAGCTGCGCTCAAGATTATGTTATCGAATATCACCTTGTCAGATCTTTCCAATATCATCCCATCGAGTTCAAATGGAAGCACCTGCCGTATCTTATCTTTATCAGAAAACGGCAGATCAATGACCCTGAAGTTGAGACTAGTGAGGGGCAAACTCAAATAGGTGTTTTCTATATCCTCAGTTGCCCTATCAATAGAGAAATCATGCTTCTCAGCCACAGGGTACTTTTTGCTATCCTTTATTTCATACCTGCCCTGTTTGACCTCGAATATGTAAGTGTCTAATTCCCCTTCTTTTATATCAATAAAAATAGATTTCCCCATTAATATTCCTTCCAGTATTTTATTACCGCAGGCGATGACGACGTATCAAGCACTGTCTCAATTATCCTTTTAACGCCGCCGGATGTAGCTGCAGCCTTTATGTAAAAATTCTCCCCCTTGACTGTTATCTTATTCGTGAGTGATATCCCTATATTCTCAAGGCCTGAAACATTAACTATTTTGCTGCTTTCTGTGAATGGTGTATTATCTCTGTATTGAATTATTCTATTTGCAAGCTCCTCTGTCATCGAATCTGACAAGCTCATCAGAACAGGAGCTTCAGCGCTATTAATGTTAATCAGGGGAGCGTTTCTATCTCCATAGATAGTTATGTACGGCAATAATTTATCATAATCCTTCTTGCTTATTCCATTTATCAACAAAAGCTCATCGATATAGAGGAGGGCAGAGTTTTTTGCGCCAGCCTCGGAATCAGAGAGTCTGGCCTCGCTGTCCCTGTCTATCCAGTCTGCCACCTTATCCGCTATCTTCTCATCTAAAAAAAGGGCTTTAAGGAGCCTCTTAAATGAAATATACGATGTCTCGTTAAAAATTCCGTTTGTGGAAACTAAAGAATTAACATTAAACTTGGAATTTTCATCTTCTAACCTTACTGATATAACTCCGTCAAAATCTTCAAACGGGTTTTCCACAGGCAGATCTACAGAACCCGGATATGAATAAGAATACCTGGTGAGCAAGTCCGATAAAAACCTTCCCGATACATTTACGCCTGACCTCGCCATTATAGAAAGACGCTGGGAATCCCGCCAATTATAAAGAGCGTTTGTACCGGTATATACCCCATATGAAAATTCCACCACCATAGCGGTAATTAGAACAAGGGCCAACAGGGTTATAACTAATGCTATACCTTTCTGATTCCGTAATAGTTCAGCTCCCCCTCCCCCTAACCCCCTCCCGCCAGTGGAGGGGGGATATTTATTAGCAAATGCAAAAATTTCCCTTTCCCTTGACGATTCCCTCCCCCTTGACGGGGGAGGGTTAGGGTGGAGGTGAACTAAAACCTTTGAGTCTGAACTAGAATGCATTATATCGACCTTTCCACCATTGGCCTTGATATATCAAAAAGGGTCATCATATTTCCTTTTATCTTTATAGATAGACTGACTCTGATTTCATCAGGCATGCCCTTGGTTATATCAGTATCCCACGTCTTCACCCATCTGTCGTTGTACCGCGCTTCAACAGTAAATGCTTCCAGGTCTTCAATTATATCAACCCCCTCGGTTTCCTCCTTACTATAAGGAGACTCTACTTTTTTGAAGAGATTTAATTTCCCGGCCTTATCTTCAATATAATACGAAATTCTGGAAAGGCCGGATCTTAATGGTGAAAAACTCATAAATGTAAGCTGAGTTGCCTGCTTGCCATAAACATCCCGGTCTTCAATCTTTAAAAATGTATTACTATCCTCCTTGCTGTAAAAAGCAGAATCCAGTTCACGCCTTAAGATGTCGATCGCCTTTCTTGATTCCTGAAGTTTCAACAGAGATTCGTCCATGCCATCAATCGCCTTATAGCTTAAGAAGAATGTGCTGTAAACTGCGGTAAGGATTATGGAGAGTATTGCAACTGCAATGAGAACCTCTATAAGAGTAAAACCAGACCCTCCCTTTCGCCCCCCCTTAGCAAGGGGGGGATAGGGGGGTAAAAAGGGATTACTTAAAAACAAACTCATTTAGTTTTACCTCTTCTTTCCCCCCCCTGACAACAACGATAATCTCTGATATGCCTTCGTAATGTGATTCTTTAACAAATGTATCATAAGTATATCCTTCATAAGGAGCATCAAAAATCCCTTTTTTATTTTCAGGTTTTTTTTCTAAATCAGCCATCTTATTCCTTGCGAGAAAGGTTGCAACTGTGATAGTCTCATGTTTTTCGATGATGCCTAAATGATAGTTCAGGGTATATATAAGGGTTACCAGAAGACCTCCAACAATAGCAAGGGCGATCAGAACCTCAAGAAGGGTAAAGCCATCCCTTCGGGAGTTGCAAATTTCAAATTTCAAATTGCAGATTGTAAAATTTCTCAATTCATTTTATGCATTTATGCAAACTAAAGCTCCCGGAACAGCCATTATACGACCATGTGCCGCCTATGTGTGTGTCGCCTTCATTAACTTTAACGTCGTTAGACCAAATTGCAGAATCGTTTTTCAGACGCACAATGTAAGAACCATCTATTTCATCTATTTTAACCGTTATTCCATATTCAACCGGTGTTCCATAGCTATCCATTGATTGACCCCACCACGTCGCAGTTATATCCGAAACAATCATGGCGATTTGTCCGCCGTTTGCATTGCAGCTGTCGGTAAAGGTACCGCTCCATGTACCTTGTAACCATACTGGATATTGTG
>Ga0172375_10010036_pt1 | contig 12356 bp, 8 predicted proteins | sample LakKiv1m_FD_114537 | JGI IMG/M metagenome (GOLD analysis project Ga0172375, IMG submission 114537) | Freshwater microbial communities from Kabuno Bay, South-Kivu, Congo - kab_092012_11.1m | ecosystem: Environmental > Aquatic > Freshwater > Lake | place: Democratic Republic of the Congo... | reverse complement strand
TGTATATGTTTTACCATGGGACATGTAGCATCAACTATTTTGAACCCGGATGAGCGGGCTTTGTCGAATACTTTTTTCGGCGCGCCGTGCGCGCGTATAAGAAGAGTTTTGCCTTTACCGTTACCTAAAGAACAGATCTTTTTTATCCCTGACTCCTCAAGTTCTTTTACCACAAGCTCATTATGCACTATGTCGCCCAGTATATAGACATTTTTCCTGCTTTCGGCTGTTGAAACGGCTAATTGAAGAGCTCGCTTAACTCCGAAACAGAAACCCGCATTTTTGGCTATATTTATTTTCACAGTTCCTCCGTACAAATACTATTATATCATAAACCGCTTTTATCCTTAACACTTTCGGCTGTTAGGAAGGATTGTCCGACGTTCGTAGATTATTAAAAAGCCAGATATGCCTCTTATGTAATTGACTACTTTTAATAGCTGAAATAGAATATTACGGTGATATAAATAGTGGTTAAGCTTGGCAGCCTTGGGGTTGCCATTTTTATTTCCGCATATTCTTACAGGAGGATAAATGAAGAAATTTATATTATTAATAGGGATTATGCTTTCTTTATCCGGTTCATATGCTTTTGGTTTTCAGTTGGCACCTTTTGTGAACGATCCTAACACTATTACGCACTGGTCCGGTAAAATGCTCAGGTATTACGCAATGCTTTTAAGCAATGCTGCCGGAGAAAGATCGATTATAAAATCCGCCGATACTTATTATGACACAGAAGGCTCCTGGGGGCAGGATTATAAGGATATGTGGGGGCTGCACAGTATTAACGCTCCGAGCGCGTGGGGGCTTGCTACCGGAGAAGATGTTATTATCGCGGTAATTGATACGGGAGTAGATTACAACCATCCTGATATAAATGACAACATATGGCTGAATTATAACGAACTGAACGGAATAGCCGGAGTTGACGACGACGGGAATGGGCTTGTGGACGATATAAAAGGCTGGGATTGGTATTATAACGACAACGATCCTATAGACGATTACGGTCACGGTACTCATGTGGCGGGTATTGCAGCTGCAGAAGGCGACAATAACGAAGGTATAATAGGCATCGCACATAACGCCAAGATAATGGCGCTTAAGGTTTTTAATTACTGGGGATGGGGAGTAGCTTCGGATGTCGCAAAAGCTGTGAGATATGCGGCAGATATGGGCGCAAGGGTTATCAACTGTTCATTCGGCATGGCATATTCTCAGCTTTTAATAGACGCATTTCAATACGCTTATTCAAAAGGCTGTATCATAGTAGGCGCTGCAGGAAACGAGGATGATGTTATAACGGACTACCCCGCAAAACTTGACTATACGATCGCTGTCGGGGCATTGTCCGACGATGATAGTGTCGCGGATTTTTCGAATTACGGTTCAGGGCTTGACGTAGTAGCGCCCGGCTCGGATATACTTTCTCTAAGGGCAGAAGGATGCTTCGGCGAAGAAGAGGATGAATATTTTGTGCCGGCAGGCGACCCGAACGCGATGTATATGAGGATGGACGGCACATCAATGTCTGCGGCTTATGTTTCAGGGCTCGCGGCGCTTATGATATCGCAGGATCCGGATATAACATATGCCGATATTATGAGGCGGTTGAAATTTTCGAGCGTTGATTATTTTACCGAAGGGTGGGACATATACTACGGGTACGGTAAGATAGACGCGTTCAAGGCGCTGTCTTATGACTGGTATGAGGGCGGTGAAGTCAAGACATGGTGGTTCGAAGACACTTCTTACGACGGCGTTACGCGTTTTGATTACTACCTGAGCGGCGATATATACAGCAAAAGCTATTCTCTTGCGGACGTGAATAATGTGCTGAGGTATACATATTATGAAGGTAAAGAAAAGCCAAACCTTTCCAAATTCAATCCGCCATGCCTTACGGGGAAAATAAATGCGAACGGCGCTGATGACCTTATAGTCGATTTCGGTGATGAATACGGTATATGGACCAGATATGATTCCGGAAGTTGGACAAAATTGCATCATCTTAGTTCAAAACAGATAAGGGCAGCGGATCTAGACGGCAACGGACAGGACGATATCATAGTTGATTTCGGCAATGTTTACGGCATATGGGTCAAATACAATGATTCCGACTGGGAGCTTTTTCACAATTTGAGCGCGCGTTCCATAACCGCCGCGGATATGGACGGCAGCGGCAAAGAGGACGTGATAGTTGATTTTGAAGGTTACGGCATATGGGTCAGGTACGACAACTCAAGATGGGAGAAATTGCACGACCTGTCAGCTGTTAATATCATTACAGCGGATCTCGACGGTAACGGTGAAGGCGACGTTATAATCGATTTCGGTTCCGAATACGGTGTTTGGGCAAAGTATAACAACTCATATTGGCAGAGCATACACAGTTATAGTCCTTCGATTCTGGCGTCCGGGGACCTGGACGGGAACGGGACGGACGATCTCGTAGTTGATTTCGGCGAAGTTTACGGAGTATGGGTCAGATACAATAACGGTATATGGAACAAATTGCATAACGCGCCGTGTGAAAATATAGCGGTCGCCGATACGGACGGCAACGGCCTTGACGATGTTATACTTGATTTTGCGGACCCGTCGTACGGAGTATGGGTGTGGGAAAATAATTCAGAATGGGCTTTTTTCCATAACGAAAGCCCGCAATTCATTGTTACGGGAGATATGGACAATGACGGCAAAAGCGATGTTATTACAGATTTCGGGAGACAGTACGGATTATGGGAAAACATAAGTTCGTCCGGATGGAATAAAATTAATAATGAAAGCCCATGGGGGGCTAATTTCGTATCATTGCAGGAATCAAGGACTCTTTCAGCCCCTGACAGCGCGGGCATAATATATTATCACTATGAAAACGAGCCGTGGGCCGGTGTTTCCGGTGAAGGCAGGGTTGATGCCGCTATCCGGGAAACACCGGATGATAACGGGGCTTTGGGTTATAAATATTATTATTTTGAAGGCACAAATACGGTATCAAAGATCGAGTATTACGGAAATGCCGATTATAAAGATCCGTCAAACCCCGTGCTTTCGAATATGCTCGGCGGCTACGGAAGTAATATGTCATCTCTTACGGACAAAGACCCAGATGCCCCGGATCAGGAAAACAATCAGGGTATATCATCAGAATATTCGCAGGATTCTCGTGAAAATATGGAAAAGATCGGCATTTTGAGTGAAAATTTAATGAAGTATCCCAAAGATCTTTTTACACAACTTGTTTCAGGAGACCTGTCGAAAGCGGCAGATAGAATAAAATAAATAATTTGTTTAAATTATTTATTATTTACTAAAACTTTGATATACTAATAATTACTAATGAATAAAATTATTAGTAAACTCACATCTCAAAGCGGCGCTACGATAGCGGAAGCTATTCTTGCAAGCGTTATTATCGTGACGATGATCTCAGTAGGAATAGTATTCAATGAACCTTTAAAATACCAGATTAAGCAGGTCAGCAACAGATATGACGCGGTGAACCTCGCGCTAAGCCAATATGAAGATCTTAAAGTTCTTTCGGAAGAAGATTGGTTTGCAACTGATATCGTGGATACGGCCGGGGCCTGGCACGCTTCTACGGCAAATATTTTCATACCCGAAGGTTATACCGTAGAATATCAAATACTGGACAAAATGGACTGGGCGGAAGATGATGTCGCGCCTACGGACGTTGAGGCGGATTATAAAGAAGTAACTGTTCGATGCGTATATCCTGTGTATAAAACTACAGGCAAGGGCAGTGTGACCATAAAAGCATTTGTTTCCGATGACAGGGTTTTTTAGAACAAAAATATCCGGGTGACAGAGGTGTTATGCAGTTGCCGGCAATAATGAAAAATAATAAGGGCATGACAGGCATGTTGTATATGGCTGTCGTATTCATGCTTATTATAGGATTTAATTCGGCGACGCTTTACGGGGCTTTTGTTGAGGTTGTCACGCTCACAAAAATGCAGCAATACAACGCTCTTGATTTCTGCGAAGTGGAGTTCGGTATAATGAGAGGGACTTGGCTTTTAAAAAAACATTTTCAGCCGACGCCGTATACAGGGACATACAGTGAGAACCTGACTTATAGTATTCTGGACAAACTCGGTGCTCCTAAAACGGTTACATGCCAGATCTCTATAGAATGTATCACTCCGCGGGAGAACTATAATGATAGTAAATATAAGATCATTGCAACTGCTAGTAGTTTGAAAAGAACGCTTATAATCGATAAGATGAAAAGGATCTGGTACGAATAAATGAACAGGTCGAATAGAAAAGGATATTCAATTACGGAATTGGTCATTACGCTAAGCATAATGGTCATAGGTATAGGCGCGCTTATCCTTGTCCTGGTCTCTTCTACGGATATGTTCTATAAAACAAAACGGCAGCTTCTGGACGTGATAAAACAAAAAGTCGCGCTTTCACATATCAACGATATGATAAACGAATCCGCTTTCGGCAAAGTGTTTTTTGACCCAAATACGGACGGGCATTGGGATTCGGTAAATCTGTACTACAGCGACGGCCTTTTAAAAGGCACATATACAAATATGGCGGTGTCGCTTGGTAATTCAGTCGACGGTTTGAGGTGGATGGATAAGGAAGGGAACGAGAAGTTTTTTGAAAGAGTGAATGCGACTTTTAAACAGGTACGGCCTGTAAGCGGAACGAAAGCTGTAGAGATCGGGATCAATTTTTCTCGGCCGATCGCGAGTTTGACATATGTAGAACCCCAGCTTGATATCATTGTGCCCGAGTGCGGATGCATTACGGAAAATACCGGCGGAGAAGGCGACGGCTGGTCGCAAGCTATATATTCGCATACATGGGCCAGGTATATAGGGGGGGCCGACACGGAATATTATAAAACATCAGAACCGATCTATGAAAGTAAAGGCGGACAGCAGACCGGATATCTTATTTGCGGCCATACGTTGTCATATAACCCACCCGGTTCCCTTCTCGATATATTGATAGTGGTTACAGATAATGACGGTGTGCCCGTAATGTCTAAGAATGAGGGTGTGAACATAGGCCCTTGGGATTATGACGAAGCTTGCTGCGCTACACAGATGTTTGCGTCGAACGGACTCGCAGACGGTTTTATGGTATTCGGTTTAGCATGGGCGGAGAATGTTCTTTATGACCGTGATATGATCATCTTTAAACTTAATTCTACGGGAGATGAGATATGGCGCCAATATTATTACGTTGATCCCGAATTTGACTATGAAATGGGGCCGTTCCCGAGATGGGTTAAACAGGTATTCGACCCTGACGGTAATTCTATGGGTTTCACAATGCTGGGTTTTGACTGCGATATAGATAACGCTGATCCCGATACTGCGGGCCAGGTACCGTATACATGGGGTAATCCTGTTAGCGGGAATGGTGACGCGCAGATATCAATGACTAACTTTACACCTACCGGTACTATAGTCAGTCAAAACATGTGTATACCGTGGGGTACAGCAACGGACAGGCATCAGGAGGCATATAACTTTGTACAAACTATTGACGATGACGGTAAACCGGGTTTTCTTGCCATGGCAGGTACATGGCGTGAAACAGGATCTCCTATTAACGGTTGGCCTTTATTCGTCAGGATAGATCCTATGGGCTCGTACGAGGTCCCTGACGCTGTTCATTCAGGCACAGCATTTGTCGCGTATCCCGAAACTTTTAACGAGTATCAAATTTTCATCGGTAAAATATGCCAGGTGTTGAATTCAGCGGGCAAACCTGCGGGATTTATTGTTCCCATTGGTTTTGAAACAGGTGAGATGTATGTGCTGGAACCGTCTCTATGGTATTTAGATAATAATTTCGGACAGGTGTGGCTTATGAAATATACGACATATTCGTCCGCAGTTCTTTATGCCGTAAGACAATACCATTCTACAGAGAGCAGTGCAGCTACCGGATTCTATACTGTAGGAACGGAAAGTATAATAAGGTCGTCTTATCACGGAGCCGGGGATCCTGACCAACCGGCGGCTTTCTGGCTCAAGACGGATAGTAACGGCAACGAAACAGTGCATAACCACACAGGCGATTATTGCCGCAACAATCAGAGGATAATGGATGGTTACCAGGTATTTGATCCAGACGGCAGGGATGACGGCTATGTAATGGTAGGCGAAGGCGGTATCGGAGAACCGCTTTCTGAAAACACTAATGAATTTGTAATTCTTAAGACGGATGTATACGGTAACTGCCCGGAAATTGCATGGCCCGATATTTATACCGGAGAACCTGGTAATCCGTCAAAACGGCGTTCGGAAATAGGAATTGATTAACGTACGGAGAAATATGAAAAATTACAGGTCGTTCATAATTTTGCTTATATGCTGCGGAACTGTTTTGTTTTCGGCATTAAATGCCTATGCAAATAATCTGCAGGTCAAAAATATTACTATAGCCGGGCTTGATGAAGGTGTTATGACCGTCCAATTCGATATCTCATGGGACAATTCGTGGATGGACAGCACAAAAAAACTTCATGACGCAGCATGGGTATTCGCCAAGTGGTATTCATACGCTGACGGCGAATGGAAGCACATTACAATGGCCCCTAATCTCCTGCCCACGCCTACTAATTTTTCGGAAGGTATAGACGGAGATACAGACGGTGAATCCGACGAGATCAAGATACTCGTCCCCGACGATTGTAAAGGTATGTTCATACGGAGAGATGCCGACATAGAAGGGGAAACGTTAAGCAGGGCGCAAGTGACTTTTGAGTGGAATTATCAGGCCGCGGGAATAAGTGATTACGACGCTGAGAAAGTCCTGCGCCTGATGATCGGCGCTGTAGAAATGGTTTATGTGTCCGAAGGTAATTTCTACGTAGGCGACGGCGACGGTTCGTCGGAATCGGTAAATGCGTGGCATGAATATAACAGCGGAGTGATCGATAATCTTGCGGTAGAAATCACAGCGGACCAGAAACAGATCACAGACGATACGGGAGCAAGGTTTACAGTTGATGGTGATGACGGTATAGGCCCCGCAGGCAGTGTCACTAAACCGAAATTTCCTACGGGTTATAGGGCGTTTTACTGCATGAAGTACGAGCTATCGCACGGCCAGTACAGGGATTTTTTGAATATGCTGAAAAGAACTCAGCAGAATAATAGGGTCGAGGTTGATGTTAGTCAGCCTGTTGCTACAGCATATTTTGTATTGGGAGGCAGCGCTGATCCCAGTTGTCCGGCCAATAGGATGTCTCTTGCTTGTACTCCTGCTAATAACGCAGCTCCTTACACGATACGTTTCGGTTGTGATTACAATAATAACGGTTATTTTGATGAGCCGGATGACGGCGCGGCTATACCGATTAACCTGAGGTTTAGAGACCTCGAGGCATACGCGGATTGGGCGGGATTACGCCCTATGTCCGAGCTGGAATTCGAAAAAGTCTGCAGGGGCGCGTCCGTACCTGTTAAAGGCGAATACGCATGGGGAACTACAGAAAAAACCGAAGCGCTTAACATCGAAAACAACGGCTACAGGACAGAGACTGCATCAGAATCAGGTAACGGGCTTATACGGATACACAGGACGGCCACTTATATGGAATATGGTGACGAATTATACGGTCCTTTAAGATGCGGATTTGGGGCGACCCAAACTACTGACCGAGTACAAAGCGGCGCGGCGTGCACGGGCGCTATGGAAATGTCCGGTAATATGGTGGAGTATGTTGTTAAAGTAAATACGCTTATAGATTTTGCCTATGATGTGCACGGTGACGGATATTTGACAGCAGACGGGCAGGCCAATGTGACAGGGTGGCCGGATAATCAGATTCAGATCATGATCCGCGGAGGCACTCAGTATTCGTCAAAAGAAATGAACCAACAGGTATCATACCGCGGCGCGGATAGTTTATCGTATTTCGACCAGATGTATAATGAGTTCGGAGGCAGATGTGTTCGTACGGCGCCGATCGAAGTGTAATTTAATATATACAGTAACATAGAATAAATACATGGGGGTACAATTTGAAGATATTCAATAAACATGGTCATAAAATTATTATATCTGTAGTATGCTATATGACTTTGTGTGTTTTATCCTATGGCGACCAGGTTTACCTGAAAAACGGAAGGGTGATAGAGGGTTCTATTTTAACGGAATCCGCACAGCAGATCACTCTGGATATAGGTACCGGGACTATTGATATCCCGGCTTCGGATGTTTTGAAAATCGAACGTCAATCTGTAAATCCGCCAAAAACAAAATCCGTAGAAAATGCAGTCGATGCCGAGGATCTTTCCTCTATTAACCCGCGTTTTAAATGGATATCGGATGAATACAATAAAATGTTAAAGGCTAGGAAGGAACTTATAGCGCTTCATAAGCTTAATGCGAAGAAAACCGTTGTTATGGATAAACATAAAAAAGATATGTGGGACCTCAGAAAGAAACAGGCGGAGTTGGAAAGATCCATGAAGGATGCCGAGGCCTCGGGCAAAAAGGAAGAACTGGATAAACTGCGCGCCGAAAAATACTCCGAGGGTAACAAAATAGAACTGCTGTCCATGGCGTTGACTATTTCTCCGGATCTTCAATTGGCAAATGAGGATCAATATAACGCCGATCTGAAAAAATATAAACGGGATCTGAAAAAACTCTCGGAATTGTATGAAAAAACGTTGAACTCCGCGGAAGAAGCCGGCGGGTTGGACAAGCAAACGGAGGAGTCGTTTAAGCGTATCGGACGGGGGATATCGTCTTTATACGGAGAATTCAAGGTGTCGAAGATAAAATTTATAAGATTAGGCGGAGATATCGTTGTCAAAGGACTTATAAATAATCAGGTAAGGGTGATGCTTAAAGTCGGGGAATCGGCGAGAGAAGTTTCTATATCAAAAGAGATCGCGGATAAAATAGGGGTGCAAACTTATTCAAACAACTCTCCCGTAAGCGCGTTCCGGAGTTCAGGCAATTTGGCCCATCTCGAATTCTTAAAACTTGACGGTATGTCGATTAAGAATGTGGAGTGCCGCGTAAAAAGTCTTTCGGCCGGCTCCAAGTACGACGGCGAATTCGGAATCGGATTTTTCCGCGATAAAATAGCGTACATCGACGCGCCGAAAAGCGAAATTGTATTCGAAAGTTTCAATCCTGCCAATAAATAAGTCATTATCATTTATTTATCGAGGAGTGCCCTTCAATTTTACTCTTGTTTATGCATTTTATGCATGTTAGTATTAGTGGTAATGATGAACATATTTGAGAACAAAAAGGTGTTTGCCGGTATTTTTCTTATTTTTATCCTGCTCACGTTCTTTTTACGCCTGAATATTACCACCAAGGGCCATATGCATTTTGCGGATGAACTTCGATACAGATACGCGTTCTCAGTTATAGATGGTTTTAAAAAAGGCGACTTAAAAGAAGGATTTTCCAATTTATTCAAATCATATTGCAGGCCTGCTTTTATATCGTTGGGGCTTATCCCGGCGTCAATCCAAAGGGTGATCGATAAGAACGTAGGCAAAGGAGACCTGCCTGAGATAGAAAGGGATGACCTGCGGTCATATATCATACCAAGCATTTTTAATGTATTTATTTCAATAGGTATAATGCTCCTTTTCTATCAGATGCTTCTTTACATTACAAAAGACCGCGTATTTTCTTTTTTCGGTATGGTCTTTTACAGCATGCTTAATACCTCATTCATGGAAATACGCCATATGCAGCCCTACTATATAGGAATGTATATTTTTTTCCTGATAATATATAGGGCCATAAGGAACGAGAACTCATCCGATTTCGGATCGCGGCAGTATCTATGCTATGGCATAGCGACTGGTTTTGCATTCTCAGTGTATCCGGCATTTTATAATTTGGCTTTTATGATAGCGGCATTTTTGTTTATCATAAGCAAAAATAAAATACGTGCGGCGATTTGGATCACCGCCGGATTTCTTGTGTTCCCGGCGATATTCGAGGTCTTATCACAGTATTCCGGTTTCCCCAATTTTATAAATAAACATCAGATGGAATGTATTTACGAAGCTCTCCCTACCAATAAAAGCGCCCTTTCGGGATATTTCTGGTTCGCGGCGTTTGCAATAGGGGTAGAGGGTATAATAGGGGCTGTTTTAACAGTCCTCTTTATAGCTTTTTTATTCAAATATATTACGGACAAGAGATCTGACAGGAAAATAAAGATCATTTATATTCTCTGGGCCGTTATGTATCTTTACACAGTCGTGATGATGTTCACTCTTAATAAATTCACGCCGCGCATAAGATACTGTCATCCTACATTTTTCCTGATGGCAATAGGCATGTTCGTTTTTATTTACAACTATGCGAAAACCAGAATGAGGATAGCTGTTTTTCTGATTTTAGCGGAAATATTTTCTTTCGGGTTTTTTTATAACAGATACATCCAGGCCGTTTATCCCCGGGACATCAGGCAAATGGTAAGAGAGGACTACCCCGGTAAAACGATCATACATACCGCGGAGTTCTATCCCGAAAATATGCAGAAAACGTCATTCTATCTTGCTATGAAGGAAAATGTGGATCTGTTAGGTATTAACCTCAGGCCTCCGACGGGACCGAAAGAACCGATAATCCCCATTAATATGGGCAAAGAATCCGAGATCGTCAATGTCCCGCAGCCGGACAGCGTCTATACGCCCTACGCCAACAATGCCCTGAATTATTTTGGGATAAGCGATTATGCTTCTATGAAGGTCTATCACCTGAAGAAAAATTAATACAGGAATCGATCTACCATGCGTGTAAACCGCCGTCCACATGCAAAAGATGTCCGGTTATATAACTTGCGGCATCGGACGCGAGAAATACAACCGGCCCGGCTATTTCATCGGGATCCGCCATTCTTTTCATAGGCACGCGCGAACTGTATTTTTTTACGAATAATTTACTGTGTGCGTTAAAAACACCGCCGGGGCAGACCGCGTTTACGCGGATATTGTATGGCGCCGCGTAGCATGCGAAGTATTTAGTCATCGCCTGTATGCCGCCTTTTATCATCGGATATGCGGGAGAATTTGAAACGCCTGTATTTTTGTATATATCAAAATCAGGAGCAAGGTCTCCGTATATGGAACCGAGGTTTATAATTACGCCGGACTTTTGCTTTTTCATTTGTTTCAAAATAAGTGCGCATGATCTATATACTCCCACAAGATGAGTTTCCACGTCGGATGATAAAGCGCCGAAATCCGTATTTTCTATCGCGCCGTAAGCAGGTTTCGACTTCGGCCATGCGCAATTTACCCAGATATCAATATTATTAAACCGTGAACATGTTTTAGCGATGAGGTTTTGGATCGACTTGTCATTGCTTATATCAACAGTTTCGCGTATGATTCTGCCGGATATGGTTCCACCCTTAAGCGTTCGTGACGCGGAAACAACCTGTGCGCCCTGTTTTTCAAACAGCGACGAAACAGCTTTGCCTATGAGGCCGGAGCCGCCTATGACTACGACTACCTTACCTTTGAAATCAGCGAAATTTTTCATTTTTCCCTCCGTTTAAGACGATCAGCGACCAGTATCTGGTCGCATCTTGCGGAACATTTATAATTTTTCGGGAAACCGCCGTATATATGCCGTTTTCTGAATTCATCGTACTTAACGTTATTCCATATCGCGCGAAGGCTTTGCTTATCGGCATCGCCGAACGTCATTTCACAATTGTAATCCTGTGTGCACGGCACTACGGAACCGTCTGCCATGACAGTGAGAGATGTCCACGGGTATTCGCAGTACTGCCGGCTGTAATGTGATCTGCATTCTGCCGATTCCTTGTTCTTGTAATACCACTTATTGTCCTGGCTTTTCACATAAGCGTAGACATCCTTGCCTTTCCAAAGGGACATGAAATCAGCACACATCCTTTTCGTTTTATTATCCTTCGACAGTTCGAGCATTGTTACCACAAAATTTGTTTTTATGCGCGGGTTCTTCTTTTTTGCCGCCAGTAATTCGTTTATTTTGCGGTATGAGCCGGTGAAATCGGCGCGCGGACCCCTGATCTTTTTTTGCTCTTTATCGTCGAGAGAATCTATCGAGAACTTCATTACACCCAGGCCCGAAGTCATCATCTTAACGCATTTAGGCACGTCTATATTAGCCGGCACGCACGAAAAATATGTAGGTATCCCGGATTTTGAGCAGAGAGCTATCCTGTCCGTTATGTACGGATCAAGGAGGGGTTCACCGTAACCGTGCAGTATAAGATGGTTTGAAATAGTGTAAAAATAAAAGGCGTTCTCGTCTCGATGATAAGGCTTGACCGAATAAGTTCCTTTTACGTATGTGTGAAAAGCGGAAAGGGC
>Ga0172375_10010035_pt1 | contig 12356 bp, 12 predicted proteins | sample LakKiv1m_FD_114537 | JGI IMG/M metagenome (GOLD analysis project Ga0172375, IMG submission 114537) | Freshwater microbial communities from Kabuno Bay, South-Kivu, Congo - kab_092012_11.1m | ecosystem: Environmental > Aquatic > Freshwater > Lake | place: Democratic Republic of the Congo... | reverse complement strand
CGGATTTAAATGTATAAGCGAAAATGAAGCCATTTGTATCAATATACCTACGGAACCATATAATTATGAAAAACCTGATGAGTACAGGGTGGATCCTCACAGCAAAGAAATACCTTATAATTGGACAAGAAAAGACGGATAGGAGATAGGTTTGGAAAACAGAGAATTTAAAACATTGCTTGTAACCGGAGGAGCGGGATTTATTGGCAGCAACTTTATCCATTATATGCTTAGAAAATATAATGGATATAAAATTATTAATCTTGATAAATTGACCTATGCAGGTAATCTGGAAAATCTAAAAGATATTGATGATATCGAGAACCATAGATTCATTAAAGGAGATATTTGTAACAGAGATTTAGTGGAAGATATTTTTTCTAACAATAAAATCGATGCTGTTATAAATTTTGCTGCAGAATCACATGTAGACAGGTCAATAACAGATCCGGGAGTTTTTATTCAAACAGATGTTTATGGTGTTTTTGTTCTTTTAGAGGCCGCAACAAAGTATAAATCAAAAGTATTTTTACAAATAAGTACCGATGAAGTGTACGGTTCCATAGAAAAAGGTTCTTTTAAAGAAAATGATCCATTGGCCCCCAACAGCCCATATTCTGCATCAAAAGCAAGCGCTGAAATGATTGTGAGGTCATTTTTTAAAACCTATCAAACCCCGATTCTTGTGACCAGGACCTCAAATAACTTTGGGCCATATCAATATCCTGAAAAGATTATTCCGTTATTTGTGACCAATTTGATTGATGGCCGGAAAGTTCCTCTTTATGGAGATGGTATGAATGTCAGGGATTGGATATATGTCAGCGATAACTGCATTGCCCTGGATATGGTTTTGCATAAAGGGAAAATCGGCGAAGTTTACAACATTGGTGCAGACAATGAGAAACCTAATATCTGGATCACTAAAAAAATATTAAAAATTTTAAACAAACCCAAAACCATGATTGAACCTGTAGCAGACAGGATGGGCCATGACAGGCGATATTCCGTAAATTGTAAAAAAATAGAAAAAGAATTGGGATGGAAACCTGAAGTAGATTTCGAAGAAGCTTTACACAGGACAGTGTATTGGTATGTTAATAATGAAAAGTGGTGGAGGCCCTTAAAAAAGTAGAAATGCTATAATGGCAAAACATTCAAAGAAATCACAAAATAAATTATTAATTGCATTCTGCTCAGTATCAGCTTTTTTAATATTAATATCATGGTCTTGGCTGCTTTTATATGTTCCTCCTATTTCAAATAATGCCGAGGGCTTTTTAAGCAAATCTCTGAAGAAATTCTTTATTGCTTCGGAAGATGAAAATATAAAAGAACAGGATCAGCAAAATTCAGGAGATTCTGTTGAAACGATTACTTCCGAGCAAACTCAGGAAACCGAAAGTTCTGTGAGTACCACGGAAAATGACACAGAGGACAATGTATCTGCCGTACCCACAATAAGATTAAAGATTTACGAGGGGCCGACCTATTCTGCTTCTGATGACACCTGTTCCTATAAGGTGAAAGCAGTCGTTACGGGCAAACCTGCCCCGGTTGTCCAATTCAGTAAAGATGACAGTAAGGGTTTGCTTGGTTCCGGAATGTCACAAATAAATCTCAAAAGAAACATGAAAACCTATACGTTAACTGCCACGGCATCAAATTCCAAGGGTACAGTTATGGATTCAATAACCTTAAACTGGGGGTGCAACGGTAATCCTGCAATATCCGAGATCAAATTATCGAGTGACATAGCGTATGTCAGCAAACAGTACGAGATGACTGTCAAAGCAAGTGACCCCGATGGTGACAAACTGAGTTATAAGTGGACCGTAAGCGGCGGCACCTTAACGGCCGATAATCTGGAAACTGTTAAGTGGAACACACCTTCGGAACCGGACAACTACGAAGTAAAAGTGGTTGTTATGGACAATAAGGGAGGAAGTTCCTCAGAGAGCCTGTCTGTTTATGTGGGCAGTGCGGAAGTATCCGAGACGACTCAGTCAACGGAAACAACGCCATCCACTACTGAGCCACCCGAGACCACGTCACAAACCTCACCTCAGGAAACAAGTCTTGACCTGCCAAAGAAAACAAATGAAGGCGGCTATCTGGAGCATGGAGGGGAAACTTACCCGGGGGGCAATATTTATGCCGGGGACTCTGCCGATAATAAACCATGTATGGGTTTTATAAGTTTTGATATTACGGGACTTGCAGGAAAAACTATCAATACAGCTACACTTACTCTAAGCAATGCTGCGGTCCAAGGCGACCCTCTCTCATATCTTGATGCTTTCTGGGTAAATGCAGTCGAGTGGGGTGCAGAGCCTATCATTCAGAGTGATTTTAGTCTGCCAGGCACTTCCATACAAAGCTTTAACAGCTCCAATATAACCTGTACCGCTGCAAAGTTAAAATCCGAGCTTCAGAAGGCTATAAATAACGGGAAGTCAAGATTTCAGATAAGGGTTCATTTTAGCGGTCCATGGACCGATAATGATGGCAGCAGAGACGGATGGGAATATACCCAGGCAAACGTCAATCTTAATGTAAAATATAATTAATACAAGTATTTAAATAAGTGTATAATTTCTTAAGTAAAAATTAATAATATATTACTTGACAATACTGATAATTTATGTTTATTATTATTGTACAAATATTTTAAATAATTATTACAAAATCGTAGCAATATAATAGTAAGTTTAATTTATCGTAGCAATGAAAGACAGCAATAAAATAGAAAAGGGATTTCTGTTCTCTTTAAAAATACCTCAATTAATAATTGCTTGTGCGATTTTAATTTTCATAATCACTTTTTTTACTTCAGGTTGTTCAATGAATTCTTTAACCGGCAATTCAACTATTGGGAATGAAAATACCGGACAGAATAATGGCCAGATCAGTGAAGAAACCCCGGTTGTGACAGAGAATGCAAGCGACACTGAAGACAGCGGCACAAGTGAGGAAACTTCCGCAACCAGCGAGGAAACAGAAAATGACAGCTCATCAAATGAAGAAATCACTATAAATGTTTATTATGCTGAACAAAATGGCGAGTTTCTTGTTGGTGAAGCAAGGATCCTTTCGGGGGACAGCAAATATGTGGATGCAATATCTGAAATGATGAAGGAGCCCATTGACGGCAGCCTGGTTATTCTGATACCGGAAACAACTAAAATTAATAGCGTAACTGTTAATGATGGCTTGGCCAAGGTTGACTTGTCACAAAATTTTATAGATGACAGGTACATGGGCGATACAACGGATATCTTGCTTATTTATTCGATAGTAAATACATTGACAGAATTTCCTGATGTAAATTCAGTGGAATTTTACATTGATGGTACAAAACTTGATGTTTTGGGCATGCTGGATCTTCAGGGACCTTCGTTTAGAAGAAATGACTTAATAAAAAAAGATTAAGGAATATTAATGACAATATCTAAGAAGATTACATTATCTGTTTTTACCGTTTTAATAATTTTATCTTTCTGCATGCTCACTTTTTTTACACCTTTTAATGGAAAACTATTTGCAGACGGTCCTAAAATAAAAGTTTTTCTTGATGCGGGCCATGGCGGCAGGGATACAGGGGCGATAGGATTTGGTTTTTATGAAAAAACAGCAAACCTGGATATAGCTTTAAGAGTAAAATCAAAACTGGAATCCAGCGGATTTACAGTAGTGATGTCAAGAGCGGATGATTCAACCCACAGTCTTGATGAAATAGTTAACATGGCTAACAGCAGTTCTGCAGATTTGTTTGTTTCCATCCATAACAATGCTTCAATTTCTCCATACGCACATGGTACGGAAACATACTGGTGCGCAAATGGCGTTGCAGGTTCAAACCAGCTTGCAAGCTTAATTCAATCAAATTTAGTGAGCCAGACGGGCCGGGCAAACAGGGGAGTAAAAACGGCAAATTTCAGAGTGATCAAGAATACGACTATGCCGGCGGCACTTGTTGAGTGTGCGTTTATTTCAAATCAAACTGAAAATGAATTGCTGAAGTCCGCAGATTACAGAGAGAAATGTGCGGTTGGAATTTTTGATGCAATAAAGAAATTTTCAGAAGGTATTATTAAGGCTGAAAGTTCCGGGGGCGACAGCGGTTCCACAACTTCTGCCGATACAAGCAATAGCAGTAATTCTTATAGTGATGTAAGCGGGGCAAACTCATCAGGATTTACAATGAAAATAGATACTCCTCCAAATGGTGCCGTAGTTTTGGGATCATTTGAAATCAGAGGATGGGCCGCAGATTTGAGAAACAGTCCAGCAAAAAATTTATCTAAAATTGAAGTATACAAAAACTCCAGCAGGGATGCACAGAATCTAATTGGAAGTATTGATAGTTTTGAAACAAATATTTTAGGCAGCGAAGGAGTTCTGGATGGCGGCTGGAGGCTCACCATAAATTGCGATTTGTTATCAGATGGTGAAAATATAATTTACATTTATGCTTATGATGAAAGCAATAATTTCAGTGTCGGAAATGTTAAAGTCAATGTCTTAAAATCGGGGAGCGTTCCTGATAATTTAAATTTAAATCCTGTGGCAAAACCAGGTGGTCCATATAATGGGGAACCAGACATAGAAATTACTTTTGACGGTTCAGCTTCATTTGATCCGGACGGAGTAATTTCAGAATATCTATGGGATTTTGGTGATGGCGGCACAGCAACGGTACAAAAACCTGTTCATACCTATACCAAAGCCGGGAAGTATACTGTTACGCTTACCGTTAAGGATAATGGGGCCAAATCATCGGCTGCTGTTACCACAACAGCGACTGTAATTGACCCTAATTCCACAGAAACAACCAGTCAAGAAGCTGCGGAAACTACTTTTGAAAATGTTTCCAATGGTACAAGCATAATTGGCTATATTGATATTTCGGAAGCAGCTCTTCTAAAAATATTTGAAGATAGAAATTCGACCAAATTGGACAGAGCCTCAAGACTTGCAACGCTTTATATTAAATATGCAAAAACATTTAATATGCGGGCCGATATTGCATGGGCCCAAATGTGCCACGAAACTGCATTTCTTGAATATACCGGAGATGTAGGACCGGAACAGAATAACTTTGCAGGAATCGGCGCCACAGGCGGGGGAGTTCCGGGAAACAGCTTTGCCAGCGAAGAACTGGGTGTAATAGCTCATTTTGCACACCTTGCATGGTATTATTATCCAAATGATGTTAATGAATACTGCAATAAGACATATGATCCAAGACATTTCGGTACTTCTCATATGAACTATACAGGAGATACAACAGTAGGATTTTTAAATGGCAGATGGGCGCCCGGGGCAACTTATACTGATAAGATAATATTATTTGCAAACCAGGTGATCCAGGGAATTAGTTCAGGCAGCCAGACAATCACGACTTCAGTTACGGCAAATGCCGGGCAGGACAAAGAAGGAAATATTGGTCAAAACATTACCTTTGATGCCTCATCAAGCATCATCCAGGCTGCCGGAGATATAGGCATAAGCTATTCCTGGGACTGGAACGGGGACGGCACTTACGAGAGTACAGTAAGCACGGCAGTTACCAAACATATCTTTGAAACTTCAGGAATTTTTGATGTAACTTTAAAAATATCACTATCCAGCGGATTGGAATCTATAGACAAGATAAAAGTAACGATAAACAGTAATCCTGTTGCAAACTCGGGCGGACCTTATACCGGTATAGCCGGACAAAGCATTACTTTTGATGGTTCAGAATCTACCGACAGTGATGGTACCATTTCAGAGTACTCATGGGATTTTGGTGATAACGACCCGATTACAACAGGGCAAAAGCCGACACATACTTACAGTACTGCCGGTACATATAACATAAAATTAATTGTAACGGATGATAAGGGGGCACTTTCAATTGAGAGCACCGCTTCAGCAACAATAGAAGCTGAAGATGAACAGACAAGCAGCGATTCAACAAATTTGGCACCTACCGCAAATGCAGGTGGACCTTATACTGGTATAGCGGGACAAAGCATTACCTTTGATGGTTCAGAATCTACTGACAGCGATGGTTCAATTAAAGATTACCTGTGGGACTTTGGCGATGGCGCAAGTGGCAGCGGAATAAGCCCGTCACATACATTCCAGGCCGCTGGCACTTATACTATTGAGCTTACTGTAGTAGATGATAAGGATCTTTCGTCTACTACAGTAACTACAACTGCAGAAATAACCCAGGAAACCAATAATACGCAGGATACAACAACCGATACTACCGATACTACAACCACCACAACTGTAGAGACAACTACAGCAGTAAATAATGCCCCGACCGCACAACCTGGCGGTCCCTATAGCGCCAATGCCGGTGATACCATTACTTTAGATGGTTCTGCTTCTGCTGATACGGATGGCACAATTGCAGAATATGCCTGGGATTTTGGTGATGGCAGTACCGGAACTGCAGAAAAACCCACTCATATGTATGCAACCGCGGGAAATTATACCTTGAAGCTCATAGTAAAGGATGATAAGGGTCTGGCTTCAACTGAAGTAACTGCTTCTGTTACGGTCAACGAGGTGGTCATACAGCCACAATATCCTGTAAACACTTCGATTATCGTTAACGGCACCAGCATGGTTGGATATTATGAAGTTACGGTTGACCAGCTTGTCAGCATATTTGTTAACAGAGGCTCATCCAAAGTCGAATGGGCAAGAAGAATAGCCCCAATCTATATTCAGTATGGGAAACTGTTCAATTTAAGAGCAGATATCGCATGGGCACAAATGTGCCATGAAACAGGGTTCCTTGAATTTACAGGGGACGTTAAGCCGCAACAGAATAACTTTGTAGGTATTGGGGCCACAGGCGGAGGCGTACCCGGAAACAGTTTTGCTACTGAAGAGCTTGGAATTATTGCACATTATGCACATCTTGCATGGTACTATTATCCAAATCACATAAACCAATACTGCAGCACGACATATGATCCGAGGCATTTCGGAACCACTCACTATAAATATACGGGTGATACGACTATCGGGTTTTTAAATGGCAGATGGGCGCCAGGTTCAACATACACAAGTAAAATATTACTGTTTGCAAATCAAATTTACGGGAAATAAAAAGATAACTATTCTTTATCATAATTAGAATATTCAATATATAAGATATGAAAAGTTCTAACCGATAGCCCCATTATTAACATTACTGGAAAACTACAGCTTATCCATACCTCTTATATTTTACGAAAAATCAGGGTTGGGTAAAGAGGTTGAGTGTTTTATAAATATCTTTATAAAATTATTTTATCTTGATATAGTATTTCCTATGAATTCATCAATAAGGATTCTTTGGAAACATGGAAAGTAAATTAAAGAAAATTAAACAAACTATCTATAATCTTGCTATTAAAAATAAAGCAGTTTTTGCTCTTTTGTTTGGTTCATTTGCAAGAGGAACTGAGACTGCGCATTCAGATTTAGATGTAATTTTTGTTGAAGAGACAGATAAACCCTTTTTAAAAAGACTGGATCCTTATTTTTCAACATTATCAGATCTAATGAATGGCAGTGTCGATGTTTTTGTCTATACACCTGATGAATTTATAAAAATGAAAAAAGGATTTTTTATTCAGAGGGCTCTGCGGGAAGGAGTTGTTATTTTTGAGTCAGGAAAATTACAAGGATGATTCTAAAAGATGGTTAAAACAGGCCGAAGCAGATATTAATGCAGCGAAGGGAAGCATAAAAAATCAAAATTATGAATGGGCGTGTTTTCAATCACAACAATCTGGAGAAAAAACACTAAAAGCTTTATGGTACTATTACTCTTTTGATCCATGGGGTCATAGTATTGTAAAATTAATTCAGGAGTTTCCAGAGGCTGAAATAAAAAAATTATTATTAAAGTTATTAAATAATGCGAAAGAGCTGGATAAATTATACATACCAACAAGGTACCCAAATGGCTTGCCAGATCTTACACCTTCCGAAGTTTATACTAAAGAGGAATCCTCTAAAGCTGTTGAATCATCAAAAACAATTCTTGAACAAATTAAGAAAATATTAAAAAAGCAATCTTAGTTACAGTTTTTTTGTCTTTCCATTTGAACTTCTTTTTATTGTCATTTTCCAATGTTAAATTTAATAATAAATTCAGGTAATTAAGGCTAAGTCTAATGCAGAAATTTAAAAATTATTTAATCCGGCAAAAATTGATATGTTAAGGAATGCAAAGGCATTACATCAGGTTTTGCATGATATAAGGCTACCGAATTATCAAAAAGAGCAACTTGTTTCAAAACGTCTTAAAAGTGTGCTGATTTCATCGTACAAACATGTACCCTATTACAGAAAAATGATGCAAAATCTAGGATACGATCCTGTGTATGATTATAAGGGACCGCAAGACTTGAAGATGTTTCCGGTTACTACGAAACTGGACCTAAAAACACATGGGCCATCATCATTCTTAAAGGAAAATACTGATACTGCGAATCTATATATTCTATCCACATCCGGTTCAACCGGAATTCCAATTAAAATCTATCTGGACATGAACGAAAAAGCTTTTCGTATCGCAAAATGGCTGAGAGTTCTTTTCATGAATGGATATTCGGTCAGAGATAAGATTTTATCTACGACTCCACCCACAAGACTGAATGATGGCATTACATTCTTACAGAAATTTGGAATTCTAAGAAGACTTGCCATAAATTATATGCTTCCCGCAAAACAAATTGCTGATGCCATACTGAGTTATGAACCACAGATAATATATGCCAATCGTTCACATCTGGATTCAGTGGCCTTAGAGTTACTAAAAAGAGAAATAAAACCGAAAGGATTAAAACTGATTATTGCCGGCGCCGAGATAATCCATGAAAGCAGCAGAGACTTATGCAAAAAAGCTTTCGGTTTGGATATCACAGAATACTATGGCTCTAATGAAATGGGCGTAATGGCATTCGAAATAACCGGCAGGAACGGTTTGCATTTATGCGATGATTTGACATTTTTTGAGTTCCTGGATAAGAACGGAAATCCGGTTTTACCGGGAGAGCCCGGAAGAATTATAGTAACGGACCTCATTGGTAAAACAATGCCTTTTATCAGATATGACCAGGAAGATTTTGCAGTAACTGATAACATTATTAATTCCAAAGGCTTACCTGAGAAAATAATATCTAAAATTCTTGGAAGGGATGACGATCAGGTTACCCTGCCTGACGGCTCAACTAAAACTTTCCATGAATTTTATATAATTATGAATAAATATACCGGGGTTACGCAATTTCGGGTAATACAAAAAACAAAAAGTTATTTCCAGATAAAGGTTGTAACGGATAACAATTATTTCAAGGAAATATACAATCAAATTATGGATTCCTTGTATCTTCGTTTTCCTAAATCTTGCAGATTTAATATCTTAAGAGTTGGTTCCCTGGAGCCGGATTTAACCGGCAAATTAAGAATGTTTATTTCTGAATTAAAAGATTGCAGCAAATAAATGAATCCAAATATATCAGATAAGTATTTTAAAATAATCAAATCCCGTAAGTATTATTGTCAAGCAAACTTGTTTTTGGCAGTTGTTGTTTTGCGCATACCGATATAGTAGTATATATTCAAAAATTAAAACACTTATCAATAAACATTTTGATTTTATGGAAAAATTCAAGGAACCGTTTTTAGAGAAAATTTTAAGATATATAAGGGCCAAAAAAGTAATATCTTGTCTTAGCGGCTCTAAAATAATATGTGACATAGGCTGCGGATTTAATGCATATTTTTTACGAAAAGTAAAAAATATAATAATTAAAGGTTATGGAATTGATAAAAAACTGAATATTAAAGAAACTGGCAATATAATTTTTAAAAAAACTGAATTTTTTAACAACTTACCTTTTAGTAATAATTATTTTGACGCAGTTACAATGATTGCAGTTCTTGAGCATTTAAACGACTGTAATTCTATTATTAAAGAAGCTAATAGAATTTTAAAACCTGAAGGGCTGCTTATTATTACCACTCCCACTGCTAAAGCAAAAAAACTTTTGGAATTTTTGGCATATAAGCTTTCAATATTGAATAAAAAAGAGATTAAAGAACATTGCAATTATTTTAACAAAAATGAAATAATTGAATTGCTTGAAAATAACCATTTTTTTATAAAAAAGTATGCAAATTTTGAGTTTAAGTTCAACAGTATTGTTGTAGCTTTAAAAAATTAATAATATAAAAGAAAGGTTTTGGCTTAATTAATGAAACTGTCAATAATAATTCCTGTATATAATGAGCATAAAACAATAGAGAGCCTGGTCAATAAAGTATTAAAGGTGGATTTAGGAAACATAGAAAAAGAAGTCATTGTAGTCGATGACGGTTCAAAAGATAAGACGACCGATGTATTGAAATCAAAGATAGAGCCTATTGTTTCAAAAATAATATACAAACAAAAAAATGAAGGCAAGGGTGCAGCTCTTCGTACCGGTTTCCAAAATGCAACCGGCGATTATGTAATAATCCAGGATGCAGATCTTGAGTACGACCCTAATGAATACGGACTGCTCTTAAAACCCGCCCTTGATGGTTTTGCCGATGTAGTTTACGGCTCCCGCTTCATAGGGGGTAAGCCGCACAGAGTGTTATTTTACTGGCACTCAAGGGGTAATTTGTTTCTGACTAATCTGACAAATATGTTTACCAATTATAATTTTACCGATATGGAAACCTGTTATAAACTTTTTAAAAAAGAAATTTTGGATAAGATAAATATCAAAGAAAATCGCTTTGGGTTTGAACCTGAAGTTACCATTAAATTAACACGCTTGAATTGCAGAGTTTATGAAGTAGGTATTTCTTATTATGGCAGAACATATAATGAAGGTAAAAAAATAAACTGGAAAGACGGTTTCAGGGCGCTTTTTGTAATTTTAAAATATGGTCTTTTTAAAAAATCCTGATATTATTGCAGAACATTACAGACTCTCGATTCATTTCCCGGCCACAACCGTACCATACCACGCATCAGCAGAAAGACCGCTGAGCATCATCCATTTAAAAGAATCAATCAGTTTTAATCCGGCATTGGAAACATACTGTTCAATCTCGGGTAAAAACAAATACCTCATTTTGTGTGTTTCGCGGATAACATTAAGAATGTGAGAGTTTTTGTCTTCTATTAAAACTTCAAAATTAACATCGATGGTATTGCCGTTTACATTCATTACCGGTTCCGTTATGCGCGTTATATTCAATTCGTTATCCTCAAGACGTTTAATCTTTACAACCGGTGGGTCCGTCAAAACAGCCGGGCCATACCAGAAATCGAAAATAAACAATCCACCTTCTTCAAGATGGTTATAAATATTCTTAAAAACCATTTCGAGTTCAGTGTTTTCTGTCTGGTAACTTATTACATGAAAAAGTGACACGATAACATCGAACTTTTTTTTCAGATTGAAATCCGAAGCTTTGCTGCAATACAAATCATTATCCTGCTGAAGATGTATCTTTGCTTCGGCAATCATACTCTCAGATAAATCTACACCTGATACTTTAAATCCGGCATCCTTAAAAAATCTTAAATGTTTTCCTGTTCCGCAACCGATATCGAGAATACTTTTGCAGTTTCCGGTTGAATATCGCTTAATTATTGTATTAATATAATCCACTTCTTCTTTATAATCTTTATCTTTATAAAGAAGATCGTAATATCGTGAATAGTTTTTCCCGAATACACTCATTTATTATTTGTCTTTTATTATGATTTTCTTATTATCAATTCCCTCAAATCTCGTTTTGTCTTTATCTCCTGTATAAGGGCCCTGTTTGACTTCAAACATCTCTATTTCCTCCAGAACTTCAAAACCATGTCCCCCTGACGAAAGAAGAAGAACATCTCCTGCCTCAAGAATCTTGCTTTCAATATAATTCTTTTCTTCCGTATAAAAATCGACTCTCAGTTTGCCTTTTCTTATAAATAAGACTTCCTTTGTATACTGTATCTCTCTTGCTGCCAGATTATGGACATGGGGTTCAATGGTCTTTCCTGCAGGATGAGACATGAATGCCAGCTGTTGAGAAAAATCATCAGGAGTAAAAAAATGAACACCTTGTTTATTAAACAAACTGTAAATTATTATGGCAATTATTTCATCATTATTCTTTATATATTCTATCATCCTGGTCCTTTTTTATTTTTAGGGGCTTTTAAAAATATAACATAAAAACTTTTTTTTAATAAGCTCTGCATAAGAAAATTTTCCATTATTGGGGCAGTTCATAATTTTTTATACCGGTATTTTTAAATTCATCGGAGTTCATAAGTCCATTAATAATATAATCTCTGTCTTGATTAT
>Ga0172375_10010033_pt1 | contig 12357 bp, 7 predicted proteins | sample LakKiv1m_FD_114537 | JGI IMG/M metagenome (GOLD analysis project Ga0172375, IMG submission 114537) | Freshwater microbial communities from Kabuno Bay, South-Kivu, Congo - kab_092012_11.1m | ecosystem: Environmental > Aquatic > Freshwater > Lake | place: Democratic Republic of the Congo... | reverse complement strand
GGTCGCCCGCGATGGCCGGAGTCGTAATGGCGATCCCCAACGAGATTGGGTGCGGAACCGACCAGAATTCCCTGCCCGACTCGGGTTCCAGCCCTGCCAGCCCGTCCCCGTGCCAGATGACAAGCTGCCGCCGTCCAGCGAGCGTGGCAATCAAGGGGGCACTGTACCCGGGCTCGGCCCCGGTGCCCGCTTTCCACAACTCCTGGCCGGAGTGCCGATCCAAGGCCAGCACCAACTGGCCCTCGCCGCCGACCATCACGATCAGCCGGTCGCCGTCGACAAGCGGAGCGCTCGCAAAGCCGTACAGCGGGACTCCAGCATGGTAGTCGCGGACGAAACTCTTCTGCCACACGACGCGGCCCGTCGCTGAATCGAGGCACCACAGGTCGCCCATCGCGCCGAGGGCATAGACCCGATCGCCGCAGACGGTCGGCGTGGCCCGCGGTCCGAACCCGTAGGCCGTTTCGTACGCGCACGGCCAAGCGTGTATCCAGAGGACCTTGCCGGTGGCTTCGTCCAGGCACACGACACGCTCCTGGCCCTGCGTCTTGTCGCGGTAGTCCCAGCGAGTCTGCACGTCGGCCGAGGCCCCTTCCTGGACGACGCGATCCATCAGGAACACGTGACCCTCGGCGACCGCCGGCCCGGAGAATCCAGGTCCGATCGGCGTTCGCCACCGGACCGGCGGGCCCTCGGGCGGGAACCGTTCCAAAACTCCGTCCTCGCGCCAGACACCATCCCGCAGCGGTCCGCGCCACTGCGGCCAGTCGTCGGCTTGGCCGGACAAAGATGCCCACAAGAGGCACACGAGAGCCAGGAGGAGCGGTCGAACTGCGAGTTGGTTCATCGGTTGGCCTTGATCAGCATCGTTAACGGGCAAAGCGAAGCCCTGTCGTTTCCTCGACCACGAGCCCCAGGTCCTCTGCACAGGACAGCACGCGTTCGCCTTGCCGCACGTTGCGGAAGGTCACATCGGACAGCTCGCCTCCCGAATTCACGAGGGACGAGCGGGGCGGGACTTGCTCCAGCAAGTGGATGTCCGCCAGGTGGACGCTGCGGATGGCACCGCGGTTCCGGCGAGCCACCGCTTGCTCGGCGGCCGTCAGTTTGTCCCACGGCACCCACTGCCCCGCTCCCGTGGCGGTGCGCTGCGGATTGCGGCGATGGTAGCGTTCGGGGCAGTCTTGGCTGTAGATCGACAGCCCGACGCGCAAGTCCACCAGCTTGTCCCGGGCATCCTCCACGCGGATGTTCTCGAACCGCACCTCCTCGACCGCGGCGGAGTCCCCGTTGTGGATGCTGAACACGGCCCCCGACTCGACTCGAATGATATCGCAGTCACGCCAGACGATGTTCCGGACGTGCGGCGCGAGCAGTTCGAAACCGATCTCCAGGGCGTTGCCCCATTCGGCATTCCAGAACACCGAACGCTGGACGACCACGTTGGCCACGTCGAAATCCGTCTCGCGCGAGGTTGGCGACGAGCCGCTGTCCGCAGCGTCGGCGGCGGGAAAGTACTCCTTCCGCGGCGCCTTGACCGCAATGCAGTCGTCCTTGGTGCGGAAGAAACACCGGTCGACGGTCACATCCCGGCTGCTGCAGGTGTCCAGCCCGTCGTCGTTGTCCCGCCAGCTGAAGACCTTGACGTTCGTCAGCCGGACGTCGCGGCAGTTCCACGGCACGATCGTCCAGCCGTAGCTGCCCAGGACCAGGACATCGCGAAGCTCGACCTGCGAGCAGCCGCGAAAGTCCAGGAACTGTGTCTTGGTGGTCCGCGGGCGGCCGTCGAAAATGCCCCGGCCCAGGATGCGGATCCGGTCGGCGCCGACCGCCCTGACCGTGCCGCGGACCACAGCCCCGGGCTCCAGGTACAGCGTCTGGTCGCTGCGGAGCCGGATCTCCCCAGCTTCGTGCACCTGGCCGCCGGCAAAACGCACGACGTGGGGCGCGCCAGGAGCAGGAGGCGAATCCTCGGGCGGGTCGATGAACAACAGCAGAGCAGGCCGGATCTTCCCGTTGATTTCCAGGCTCAACGGTCCTGGCGCGTCCACGGTGAACCGCACCGTCTGGGCGTCCCATTGCGGCGCGATGCTCCGGCCGCGCGGCCGGACCACGGCGCTGGCGACCCGTTCATGGCAGACGACCGTCACCTGGACCGGACCGCGGATCGCGAACATGGCAAAATCCGCCACCTCGGCCGCATGAGTGAACACGGCTTGCCCGTCCACCGTGACTTGAAACCGGCTGGACGCGGGCAGACCCGCCGGAAACGGATACAGAATGGCCGGCGAATCCGTCGCCGCGGCGGACGGCAGGCGGACGAACAGCAACGAGGCCAAGGCGAAAGCCGGGAAGATCATCGGCAGGCAGTGTGTCATGGCAGCATCCTGGACGAACGGTGGGGATTCTCCGTACCGCTGCCATTTTCTCACGAGCCTCGACTGGAAATCAACCTGCCATCGCGGTTCCCGTCCCTTCTCGGCCGCCGGAATGGACGGTTGCTGCGGCTGTCAAGTTGCCGGGAAGGTCAGCGCGGTGCTAGAATGCGGCAGTGGCGAGGGCGGCAGGACGGGCGCTTCACGGGTCATCCACCGGTGGTTATCAAGCAGATATGGCAGCAGCAGCGGTCGAGAAAGACGTCGTCGAAACGGTGCCGGTCGAGGAAGCCCGGCCCAAGTCGGCCAGCAAGGAGCGGGATGCCACCAAGCGGCAGCCGCCCTATGCCGTGGTGCTGCACAACGACGATGTGAACGGCTTTGACTTTGTGATCGAAGTCCTCCGCAAGGTGTTCCACTACGAGCGGCTGAAAGCGGAACTCCTGACGCTCGAGGCTCACAAGACGGGGCGGAGCGTGGTCTGGTCGGGCAGCCTGGAAGTGGCGGAACTGAAAGCCGATCAGGTTCGCGCCTGCGGTCCCGACCCGCGGATGTCCGCCGTCGGCGCCCTGCCGTTGCGCGTGACCCTGGAACCGCTGCCGGGCTGAAGCAGAGCGTCCTGTGGTCGCCGCTTGACAGGGGCTCCGCCCTCGTGAAGGGAAACACGCCAGCGACGTCCGCAGAGTCACGGCAGGGCGCCGGACCGCCGCTGGACCTCGTGTCGCTGCGGCAGCCCGTCCCAAGCTGGAGGCAACGGCGCCGTCTGGCTGACCGGCTGCCGCGTCATCGGATGAAGGAACTCCAAGCGGCGGGCGTGCAGGGCGATCCAGCGGAGCCGAACGTCGTCGGTGGTGGGCCCAAACGGAATCAGGGAGCCGTACTGCGAGTCGCCCAGGATCGGGTGGCCGCGGTGCGCAGCTTGAACGCGGATCTGGTGCGTGCGGCCCGTCTCGAGGTCGATTTCCAGCCACGAGCCGTGGACGTCGGCCGCCAGAACCCGGTAATGGAGCACCGCGGACCGGGCTTCCGGATGATCCGTCGAAACCACTTCGACGTGAGCCGCATCGGGGACCTTTCGCAGGGAATCGGTCCAGGTGCCAGCGGCGGGCGAAACCCGGCCGGCGACGACCGCCCAGTAGGTCTTGCGGACCGTGCGGGCTTCAAATTGCTCGGCCAAACGGCGGGCGGCGCGGACGTGCCGGGCGAGCACCATCACGCCGGACGCGGGCCGGTCCAGTCGATGCGGAACGCCCAGGTAGACGTTTCCCGTCTTGTTCTCCCGCGTTCGCAGGAACTGCTTGACGCGCACTTCCAAGCTGTCGATCCCCGGCGGGGCCTGGGTCGCCACGCCCCCCGGCTTGACAACGACCAGGCATGGGCCCTGCTCGTATAGGATGTCGAACCCTTCAGGTCGAATGAGCGGCGGATTTCCTAAGGGATCCTGCATGGGGTCGGATGGGCGAAAATCGCCGGCTTTTTTTCCGGATTCTTGTACGGAGCGAACGTCAGGGGGCCACTAATGATAGCGGACGAGCAGGAGGGCTCGTCAATCGCAAACCATATTTTCCGCTTTTCAAGCGAGTGACTGCCATGAGACTGACGCTCCGCAACCTGCTGGCGTATCTGAACAACATCATCGAAGATCCCGCGGACATCGAGGAGATGCGCAGGAAGATCGAGGAAAGCGAGTTTGCGACGGGCCTGGTCCATCGGATTCGCAGTACGACCAGCCGCGCACGATTGGGGGCGCCCAGTCTGGAAGGACGCGGCATCGGTTTGGATGCCAATTCGATTGCCGAGTACTTGGACAATGAACTGCCCGCCGACCGGATCCCCGACTTGGAGAAGATCTGTGGCGAGTCGGACGTGCATCTGGCCGAGGTTGCCGCCTGCTATCAGATCTTGGCGCTGTACATGAAGGGCACCGGCGAAGTGGATCAGGGGCTCCGCGACCGCATCTGCGGGATCGCGGAAACCGGCGAGGTCCGGCCTCGCGCTGCGGTTTCCGCTACGGATCGAGCGGACCAGTCACGGGCGGTCAGGGGGGCGGCGGGACTGCCGGTCGCCGAGCCGCTGCCGCCGCCGGCCACGATGGTGCCTCCCGCCCCGCCGCGGCAGCCGATGGTCGAGCGGGCGCGGCGGCCGTTCGAGGTTCCCGAGTACTTGCGGGTCGGCCAGCGCGGGAAATGGAAGCCGCTGGCGGTGACCCTGTTGCTCGCCTTCCTGCTGTCCGCCGTCGCCCTGCGTGCGATGGGGCCGTTCGACCGCAATCACCCGCTGATGCGGCTGGTCGGAGTCACTCCCAGCGTCACCGTGTCGCAGGGAACTGCGCCGCGCGCGGCCGAACCGACGGGGGAGCCTGACGCGCCGGTCGCCGAACCGTCGACCACTGGCCAGGAACCCGCTGCCGAGGCAACGCCGGGCGAGCCCGCGGTCGCACCGGCGGCGCCGGTCGCGGGCGCCGATGCGCCCGGAGTGCGGCCGCCGCTGGACGAACGGGTTCCCGCGGGCCGGCCGGATGCGCAAACGCCGCCTCGCCCCCCCGTGCCCGCGGCTCCGGCCGGCGAACCCGGGCCGGCCGTGGTCCCGGGTGTACCGGACGAGCCACGTGCCCCCGGCGCGGCGAACCCAAGCATGCCACCAGCCACCGAACCGGCGCCGGCCGTTGCCCAGGACGAGCATCCGCCAGCGGCTGAACCAGCCGTGCCGCCCGCGGCGGCTCCAGCGCCAGCGCCCGCGGCGCCCGTCGAAGTCGGCTATGTCAAGCTCTCGCAGCCCGACTTCCTGGTGCGATACGCCGCGGAAGCCGCCGACTGGTTCCGCTTGCCGGCCCGGACCAAGCTCCTGTCCGGCGATCGGCTGATCGTGTTCCCGACGTATCGGCCCGAGATCGTGCTGACGCCGGGGGTGCAGGTCGTGCTCGCCGGCCCGGCAGCGGTCCAGACCCAGCCGCAGAACGCTCAGGGCGAAGTGGAGCTGGCGATCCAATACGGACGGGCGCTGATCGCCACGGCCGGCGTCGCCGGAGCCCGCATTCATCTCGACCTGGGGGGCCAGAAAGGGACGGCCACGTTCCCGGAAGCCGCCGCGGAAATGGGAATCGAAGTTGCCCGCTACCTGCCGCCGGGGGCCGATCCCGAGGCGGACGCCGGTCTGCCCGTGATCAGCATTTATACCACGATTGGACGCATCGAGTGGCAGGCGGCGGGCGCGGCGGCGACACCCATCGAGCAAGGCCAAGTCCGCGTGCTGGTGGGCGACCAGTCGCAAACCATGGCCGTCGCCCAGAGCCCGGCGTGGATTCAGGGGGCGGAACTCCGCGACGTCGATCGCTTGGCGTCCAGTGCCTTGGAGCCGTTCGTCACGCCGGACCGGCCCGCCAGCCTGACGCTGCGGGAACGCACGGAAGACCGCAAGTCGGAAATCCGTTCGCTGGCCGCACGCTGCCTGGCGCACCTGGATTCCTTCGAATCCCTCGTCAAGGAATTTGGCGACGACCGCCAGCGTTCGTACTGGACGGCCGAGTACGACACGTTGCGGCAGTCGCTACGACGTGGTCCGGATGCCGCCGCCAAGGTGCGGAAGGTCCTGGAAGCGTTCACCGGGGCCGACGCCGCCAACTTGTATCGGCTGAGCTGGGGGTATAGCGCCGAGCAGCTTCGCGATGGCCAGGGCGCAAAACTGGTCGAGTTTCTGGACCACGATTCCCTGCCGATCCGCGTGTTCGCGTTCGAGAATCTGCAGCGCATCACCAACAAGACGCTGCTGTACCGCCCGGACCTCGCCGCCGCCCAGCGCCGCTCCAGCATCCAGCGGTGGAAAGAGCAACTGGAAAGCGGGCCGATCGTTTACGAGACCCTGCCCACTCCGCTGCAAAACTAGGTTTTCGATTGGCATTTCCTTGGACGCGGGCCATATTCAGGTAAACGCCCCCACGGGCCGGAGCCGGTGATTGGGTTGCCCGAACACGGCTGCCCAGCGAATCGCAGGGCCGACTGGTCGAACGACGGGGCGGCTGCCTAAGGGATGCTCCATGCCGCGTCGCTTCGTCGCAAGTCCTTTTGCTGTCGCGGTTTTCGCCGCTCTTCAGTTTGCGAGCCCACTCGGCGCGGGCGAGCTGAATACGGCGATCCAGTCGATTTCACCGGACGACGTCCGGGAATATATCGAGGTCCTGGCGGACGACTCGCTGGAAGGCCGCGAGGCGGGCAGTCGGGGCAGCCGAGCGGCGGCGGCCTACCTCGCGAAGAAAATGACCGAATTCGGGCTGAAACCCGGCGGGGACGACGGCACGTTCGCCCAGAACTTTCGCAACGGCAGCTACCGCAACCTGTTGGCCGTGCTGCCAGGCAGCGACGCCGAGTTGAAACGCGAGTACGTGTTGGTGGGCGCCCACTATGACCATGTGGGCTACGGCACGTCCCGGAACAGCCGGGGACCTTGGGGACGCATCCACAACGGTGCGGATGACAATGCCAGCGGCGTGTCCGGCGTGCTGGAAACGGCGCAAGCCCTGGCGCAATTGGAGCCGCCGCCCAAGCGGACGATCCTGTTCGCCTTTTGGGACGGCGAGGAGAAGGGGCTCCTCGGCTCGAAGCACTGGGGAGCTCGGCCGACGGTTCCGCTGGAGGCCGTGTGCGTGGCCTTCAATGCCGACATGCTCGGTCGGCTCCGCGACGACACGCTGCATGTCTACGGAACCAGGACCGCCCCGGGCCTGCGCCGCTGGCTGTGCGAGCACAATCAAGGGACCGATCTGCGGCTGGATTTCTCCTGGGAACTGAAAGCGCAAAGCGACCATTACCCGCTGGTGGACCAGGGGGTGCCGGCCCTCATGCTGCACACCGGTCTGCACGATGACTGGCACCGCCCCAGCGACGACGCCGATAGGATCAACCACGACGGTGTGGTGGCCGCCGCGCGGCTGTTGTTCTCGCTGGTCCTGGACGCCGGGAATCGGCGTGGCCGATTCCCGTTTCGGGGCGAGGCGAGATTCGAGGGACCTGCGGACTTGGCCCAGTTGGAGCAACCGGTTGGCCCCCGTGCGGCGCGGTTGGGGATTTCCTGGCACAGGAATGACGAAGATCCGCCGGGCGTTCTGGTGACCGATGTCACCGCGGGTTCCGCGGCGGATCGGGCCGGCATGCAATCCGGCGACCGGTTGCTGCGGTTCGCTGGGCAGGACGCGTCGGACGAAAGACGTCTGGGGGTCGCGATCTGGGCCGCTGCATCGCCCGCGATGGCGGTCCTTGACCGTCCCGACGGCCAGCGACTGCAGATCTCGGTCGACCTGGACGGCCTCCCGCTGCGCTACGGCATTTCGTGGCGTGAGGACCCGGGCGAACCGGGCACGGTGCTGCTGACCGAGGTGGTGCCGCAATCCGCCGCTTGGCTGGCCGGTCTGCAAGTCGGCGACCGGATCTATCGCGTGGGCGGCGCAACATTTGACGATGGCGAAGAACTGGCCCGGCTTCTGGCCTCGCTGCCGGGGCCCGTTCCCGTTCAAATCGAACGCCAAGGCCGATTGCGAACGCTCGCGATCGACGTCCCGTCGGACGGATGACCCGGTCAGCTTTCGCTGCGTTCTTCCATCTGCTCGATGTACTGCCGCAGCCGCTCGTTCTCGTCGCTGATGTCCTTCAGCTTGAGCATGTTCTCGACGCGTTTGATCAGTTCCAGCTTGTTGACCGGCTTGGACAGGAAGTCATCCGTGCCGGCCTGGACCGCGCGTTCGATGTCGCCTAACTCATTCAGGGCGGTGACCATCAGGATCATGATCCGCCGCGTGGCCGGATCGTCCTTGAGCTTGCGGCAGACCTCAAAGCCGCTCAGCTTGGGCATCATGACGTCCAGCAGGATCAGATCCGGCTGAAACGCCTGGACTTGCTTGAGCGTCTCCAGGCCATCGACTGCCATCGCGATCTCGCAGTCGAGGTCCGCGAGGTACGCCTCCAGCAATTCGCTGTTGGGCAGATTGTCGTCAGCAATCAGAATTCTGCTCTTGTCAGCCATCAGTCACTTCCTGCGTCGCGATACCACTGGCGATAGGGGGACAGCAATCGATCCGCCCGGGGTGGGCGCGGCAGCTTGGCTTCCGCAAAACCGGACCAGCAGCCGCCGGCAGCAACGCTCACGAAATCAAGTTCCCAGTTCGCCCCTCACCGCTAACCTCTACCCGAGCTACGGGGGCGAGGGAATTGTCTCGCGAGCGCGGCTGAGCAGATTATAATGGGTTTCGCCACGATCGGAAGGACACTTGTGGATGCGCCAGCGACGGGATGCAGCTTGCCTCCTGGCGCATCGAAAAGTAAACAACCCGATGTTGCCACCCGACCGGACGTGGCGAATGGGCATCGACAAGCTGGGGTGAGAAGCCCACCCGGATCTCTGCAACCAATGAGTGCTGAACAACTTCGGACTTGGCTCTCGACCTCCATCCCGTTTCGGCACGCAGCATGCTTCTATGGTGCCTCTCGAGTTGTCTTCCTCGATTCAGTTCGAAGACATTCTTTATGAAGGGGCAGCATGTTGAAGAAGATCCATCGAGGCACCAGGCAGCGCGCACGCAGCGCCGCGCTACAACCGGGCTATCATCACGATGACGAACATCCCGAAGCCGACGGACCGGCTGGCGGAGGATTCGAGGAATCCGCGGACGGATGGGGGAGCGAAGAGGACGACCTGGAAGACGTGGATGCGGACCTGGACGAAGAAGACGGTCTAACCGGTGTGGAGGAGGATCGCGATGCGATCGCCGACTCGGAGGAGACCGGGCCGGCCTGGGCGGCGACCGACGATCCCGTGCGGATGTACCTGATGCAGATGGGCGAGATTCCGCTGTTGAATCGCGGGCAGGAGGTCGCCATCGCTCGCGAGATCGATCGTGCCCGCATGCACTATCGCCACTGGATGCTGGCGAACGACTACATGTTGGAAGGCGCCGTCCGGATCCTGGAGCGGATTCGCGACGGCGAACTGCGTCTGGATCGTACGGTCGAAGTATCCGTGACCAACACGGCCGAGAAACGCCGGATCTTGCGGCGGTTGGGGCCGAACGTGCAGACGCTGCGGGAATTGCTGGTCCGCAACCGGCGGGATTTTTTCATCGCGCTCAGCCGGCGGCAGCCCGAGCGAGTTCGCCGGGCCGCGTGGACCGAACTGGTCCGCCGCCGCAATCGCTGCGTCCGCTTGATCGAGGAAATGAACCTGCGCACGAACCGCTTGCAGCCGCTGTACGCAAAGCTCGTCGAGATCTCGGCCCGCATGCAGGCCATCCGAGCCGAAATCCGCGAGGTCGAACTGGGCCAGTCGAGGTTCGGGCACAACGTGAGCGAACTCCGCGAGGAACTGCGATACCTGATGCGGATCACCTTTGAGAGCCCGGCAACCCTGGCCCGCCGCGTGGCGCACGCCCAAGTGCACCGCGAGGACTACGACGCCGCCAAACGCCGCTTGTCCGCCGGCAACCTGCGGCTGGTCGTCTCGATCGCCAAGAAGTACCGCAATCGGGGACTCGGCTTCCTGGACTTGATCCAAGAAGGCAATACCGGGTTGATGCGGGCCGTGGACAAGTTCGAGCACGCCCGCGGCTACAAGTTCTCCACGTATGCCACATGGTGGATCCGCCAGGCCATCACTCGGGCGATTGCCGACCAGAGCCGGACGATCCGGGTTCCGGTCCACATGATCGATGCGATGAGCCGGGTTCGCGGCGCGACGCGACAGCTGGTCCAGGAATTGGGCCGGGAGCCCACGCCGGAAGAGACGGCCACGCGCGTGGGCCTGACGCTGGACGAGACCCGCTGCATCCTCAAGATGGCCCGCCAGCCGCTGTCGCTGGACCAGCCGATCAGCGAGCATGAGGAGAGCTACTTTGGCGAGTTTCTCGAAGACCATCGCCGGGACGATCCGCTGGGCGAGACCAATCGCGAGTCGCTGAAGCAGCGGATCGAGGAAGTCATGAAAGGGCTGAACTACCGCGAACGCGAAATCCTGCGGATGCGTTTCGGCTTGACCGACGGCTACGCCTACACCCTCGAAGAAGTCGGCCGCGTGTTTTCCGTCACGCGGGAGCGAGTGCGGCAGATCGAGTGCAAGGCCGTGCGCAAGCTGCAGCAGCCGTTCCGCTCGCGCGTCCTGTCCAGCTTTGTCGACGGGGCCGAAACGTCGCGTGCCGATCGGCTGTGACTACCGAATCCCCTCGTGGTACGCCTGCAGACTCTTGACCTGCCCGCGGCCGGCGCGATAGGCGGCGATGCCTTTCGCGGCGGCGTGGGCAGCGGCCAGGGTCGTGATGTAGGGCACTTTACGTTTGATGGCCGTAGTCCGAATATAGTCGTCATCGGCCTGACCGATCTTGCCTCGCGGCGTGTTGATCACCAGCTGGATCTCGCCGTTGACCAGGGCATCGGTGATGTTGGGCCGGCCCTCGCGGAGCTTGTAGATCGGTTCCGCCGTGATCCCGTTTTCGGTCAACAACGCATGCGTGCCCTGCGTGGCCTTGATGCGGAATCCCAATTCGGCAAAGCGGCGGGCCACCGCCAACACCTCGGCCTTGTCGCGGTCCGCCACGGTGATCAGGACCGACCCTTCCAGCGGCAGCGGCGGTTGGGCGGCTTCTTCCGCCTTGTAGAACGCCAAGCCGAACGAATCGGCCATCCCCAAGACTTCGCCCGTGGAACGCATTTCCGGTCCCAGCACCGGGTCGACGCCGTGGTACATGTTGAAGGGAAAGACCGCCTCCTTGACGCCGAAATGCGGAATGTGGCGGTGCTCCAGGTTCATGTTCCGAATCTTCTGCCCCAACATGGCCAGCGTCGCCAGCCGCGCCATGGGGATGTTGCAGACCTTGGAGACCAGCGGCACAGTCCGCGACGCTCGCGGGTTGGCCTCCAACACGTACACCGTATCCTTGTGGATCGCGTACTGGACGTTGATCAAGCCGACGACCTTCAGCTCCAAGGCGATCCGCCGCGTATAGTCGCTGATCGTCTGCAGGTGCCGCGGCGGGATGCTGACCGGCGGAATCACGCAAGCTGAATCGCCCGAGTGGATTCCGGCCAGTTCGATGTGCTCCATGACTGCGGGCACGAACGCATCTTCGCCGTCGCAGATCGCGTCGGCCTCGGCCTCCGTCGCGTTCTCCAAGAACCGCTCGATCAGGATCGGCCGCTCGGGGGACACATCCACCGCGGCCGCCATGTAGTGTTCGAGCATCTGCTGGTCGTAGACGATCTCCATCGCCCGGCCGCCGAGCACGAACGAGGGGCGCACGATCAGCGGGTACCCGATCTGGCCGGCGATCGCCAGGGCTTCGTCCAGCGTGCTGGCCATCCCCGACTCGGGCTCGGGAATGCCCAGCTTGCGCATCATCTGGCGGAACCGGTCGCGGTCCTCGGCCAGATCGATGGTGTCGGGCGAGGTGCCCAGGATCGGCACGCCCGCCGCCGCCAACTCGGCAGCCAGGTTCAAGGGGGTCTGGCCGCCGAACTGGACGATCACGCCCTCGGGCTGCTCCTTGTCGTAGATCGCCAGGATGTCCTCGACCGTCAGCGGCTCGAAGTACAGCTTGTGCGCCGTGTCGTAGTCCGTCGAGACGGTTTCGGGATTGCAGTTGACCATGATCGACTCGAAGCCTTCGTCCCGCAGCGCGAACGCGGCGTGCACGCAGCAATAGTCGAACTCGATCCCCTGCCCGATCCGGTTCGGGCCGCCGCCCAGGACCAGCACCTTGCGGCGGTTGGAAACCGGGGTGGCATCGGGCGCGTTGTAGCTGCTGTAGTAATACGCCGCATGCTCCACGCCGCTGACGTGGACCGGATGAAAGCCGGGCACCAGTCCGCTGGCCTTGCGCTGCCGGCGGATCTCGGTTTCCGCGACACCCAGCAGGCGGGCCAGGTAGCGGTCGGCGAAACCGCACTTCTTGGCGCGGGTCAGCAGTTCGTCCGGCAGCGGGCGGCCCTTGTGCCGCAGGATCTCCTCT
>Ga0172375_10010030_pt1 | contig 12360 bp, 27 predicted proteins | sample LakKiv1m_FD_114537 | JGI IMG/M metagenome (GOLD analysis project Ga0172375, IMG submission 114537) | Freshwater microbial communities from Kabuno Bay, South-Kivu, Congo - kab_092012_11.1m | ecosystem: Environmental > Aquatic > Freshwater > Lake | place: Democratic Republic of the Congo... | reverse complement strand
GTCTACAGACTAAAAGCTGTAGAGATTTAACCCGCCTACCCTCACCGAATAAAATATTAAACATTCTTTTTATTTTCTTCTGCTGTTTTCTTACTATGGCAACTTTTAGATAAACTCTCTAAATTGTCTAAAACTAGCCTTAATTCCGGGTACTGTTCAACTGATTTAATATGATGTACTTCTTCTGCTGGCTCTACGATCCCATGTTTTAAGCATTCTTCACATAATGGATTTAATCTTAATTTGTAAGCTCTAAGTCTTTGCCATTTTCTATCATAACCACGATTGCTTGCACTCTCTCTATCTTCTTCATATTTACTGACTGGCTTCTTATGTTGCTCACAATATCTGGTATCAACCAACTGGTTGCAACCAGGAAACCTGCAATATTGTTTTGGTTTGTATGGCATTTGAGCATAAAAAAAGAATCTGATTGCTCAAATTCTTTTAATTAAATTAATATTTATTTTTTTCTATCTATATTAATTTTATCACATTACCCCACTTGACATACAACCACTTATTTAAAAAATCTTTTCAGCCATCTTAAATTTTTACTCACCGCCTGCTGTGCAATGTGCAAAATTCCAGCTATCATATATTGTTCATATCCCAATGCGTCATATATCAGACATAATCTTTTGTTCCTGTTTCTGACTCTGCCAATCTCATTTAGTGCATCCACATAAGCACACACTACATTTTCAAAATCTGCATTAGTGTTTCCGGTCTGAACTATAACCCCATCAAACTGCTGTGATCCTGCCTCGACTAACTCTGAGTAATCCCTGAGGGCTTGGATGATGTCCTTATACTCCATAACCTCCTCTTTCCGGCTTCTGCTTCATCAGCCTGTCGATTTCGGTATCGATTTCGTCCTGCCTTGCCTGCTCGATGATTCTTACCGTAGACCTTATCTTTTCAGGCTTGTAAAACGTGCCGAATATCTTATTTAGCCTAGCTAAACTATCCGGTTTTAAAAGTTTTATTAATGGCACTTCATTGAGACTGCGTTCACCTTTATATTTCACTTTTACCCTTTGTTTTTAGTACTTAATTATTGCATCCGATAGCGATTTATTTATTCTAATCCTTTTTACTGGTTTTGTTTAATCTTGTCCTTAACTTCCTTTTCAATTAATTTCTCTTCAAACCGATATTCTAAATTATCGGGGTCAATATTTAATTTCTGTTTAAAAATATCTTTTATCTTTTTTATTGCTAAGTGAAATATCTTTTTATCACCGGATCGTTCGATTTCTTTTATTACAAGATCTTTTTCAATCTTTTCAATTCGTTCAGTTAATATGTCTATTTTGTTTTTTTTCTCTTTATCTATGGTAGGCCCATAAAAGTTAAATAAACAAAATTCGATATTTAATTCCTCCATTATTGCATTAATTTTCTTTATTAAATGGTTTAAATCGGATTGATAAGCATACTCTTCACCTGTAATTATTCCACCTTTTTGCTTTCTAAACATTTCCCCTCCTTTACCCTTACCGCAACATCAATATTTTTACCTGCATAACAATCAAATAAATTTAACAAATCTTTATCTCCTATTATCCACTCACCCATATATTCACCCATACCATCTATTACTTTCCCACTAGCCACAATTTTCCACTTTGACTTTGATAAGATTTCGGAGGCTATCTGTTTAAAAAAAACTTTATTAGTTTTTTCATACTTGCCAGTTTTCTCGTCTATAAAATTCATACGATTATTCAACACCTCAATAATATCTTCTTCTGTTATTACCTGCTCTTTTAGTTCTTCTTTATTCATGGTTGCCTGCCTTTAAATCCTTAATTTCCATTATTTCTCCCTCTCATCTGCTTTCTTAGGATTAGTATTTAATTTTAAGTAGTCATTTTCTAACGGCAATAAATCAAATGTAATTTTATCTCCGTCAACAGCAACTACTCCAAAATAACTATGCTTATAAAGGCATGGCAATTCTATATTTTCATAGGCATAATTATTCTCAAACTTAAATTTTTTAGGTTTATTTTTACCAACCCATTTATTATCGCAAACATATCTTACCTGATGACAATATTCCATTGACTGGATACTTCCATCTCTAATCCATTCACCATTAAACTCTTCTATTTCTGGCTCAGAATCAAACAATAAATAAGTTTCCATAACGTCAATAGGATTAAATTTTTTACTCTCGTGTTGAAAATCTACATCTTCATAAACCAACCATCCATAATACTTTTTGGCTTTATTGTCTCTATACATTACTTACCTACTTCCCCGCTCAATCATTTAGTCTCCTTTTTTAATAATATTATCTAACTTTTTGCATTCGTTTTCTGCCTTTTCCATATCACTATATGAAGGTTCATGTTAGTTCTATAAATTTACTCATTGTTCCTCCAGTAATTTTATCAATAATTTGATTTTGGCGATTAAGGGATTGGAATCTTTAAACTCATAAACTCCCTCACTAACAGATACTCTCCAGTGTTTATTTGGGCACACCCCACCAATTTCACGGTAATCTACCCAGTATGGTAAATGATACTTTGGTGTATCGAAACAATCTACACTTCGTCTAGCTATAGCTTTACGTTTAAAATTGTCCAATATCTTTATAATCTCATCATCTAGTTCTCTATAAGGCAGCCAGATATAGTGATCTCTACAATAAGTTAAAGTAAAATAATCATCACGTAAACATACTTTGCCGCCAATAAAAGTATACCAATCACCATGTTTTAATTTTGGTCTTAACCCCTGCACTTTCTCATTATTGCAAAGCTCTATATACTCTTGCGTAAAGTTAGTCATTATTCACCTTTCTTATTTAATTCTTCAACTATTTTATTTCTTAATGAAACCATATAATTCAAATAACCAAATTCATATTTACGGTCTTCTCGCCTCTCATAAAGTTTGTCCAAAAACCTAAAATGGTCGTTTATAAAATCAATGCAATCTATTATTTCCCTTAATTCTTTTTTATCAAATTTCATTTCTCACCTGCTTTCTGGATGTAAACTATAAACTTTTCATTCTGGTTTTGATTTAAGCAAAAATTAATTACATCACCGCTAATCTTATATGGCATACCATTTGCTATTTCCTCTACTGGCTGTTTGTCTTTTAATAATATTTCTGTTAAGGAAACGCTTACACTATTATTAAAATCGTCAATAGCCTGAACTATGTCAGCTTTACTAATTAGATAATATTCCATTATTGTTCCTCCAAATCTTTAATACCAATTGTCAATAGGGATAGATGTATCTCTAGCTTCATGATATAGCCCAAATTCTTTACTTTTAAACTCTATTACATCGATAGCAAAATTTACCATTGCTTTTTCTATGGTATCTCCAAACCCTGCTATACCTTCTTGTAGATTTTCACCCCATAAAACACACCATTTATTGCCGTCTTTAGATAAAATTAATTTTGTATTATCCATTAAATCTCCTTAATTATTTCATTTGCTAATTTATTAATATCTGTTGGCTCAACAAGGTCAAAATCAATATATGTTTCCCCCAGATCATAAAGCCAACAGTCAATCGCCGCTATTACTTTTTCTCTATCAATTTTCGGTATTGCCAGCTTGCAGAGTTCGGAAATAAAATTCCATAATCCCTGCCCCTCAATTTCATAGACACCATTACAACCCCGTTCAGGGAAATAGTAACTAAATCTAAGAAATTGCTTCTCGACTTCATCCTCACTTAAATATCTGATTTCTTTAAGCTGACTTTCTAAACTATAGTTTTCTTCTTGCAGACTTTCTAAGCGCTTTTTGAGGCTATCTCTTTCTGCTATTAATTTAAGTTTTGCCATGTCATCCTCAAAAGACTCATTTAAGAGTTCATCAACTCTTTTTTGTAATTTAGCATTTTCTTGTTCGAGATAATTTACATTTTCCCAGTTGATTTTTTGCAATGCCTGATAATCTTCTTCAGTATGTTCTTTATGATTCATTCCTCCACCTCCAATTCTTTAATGATTTTAATTGCAATATCGGGGAAATCTACCTCACATATAAATTTATACTTTTTACCGTAATTAGGTTTATAAATTGTAGATACACTGTTTTTTAATATTCTAATAATCTTCTCCTTAGTGGCTTCAAGTTTGATTTTTGCAAGGTCAGAGGCTAATTTTGAAAAATCACTTTGATATACATAGCCATAACCATCAGCGATACTTATTATTTTTTGTTCATATTTTTCTTCCAGTGTCATATTTCCTCCAATCGGTTTAACTCTTCTTTTAATTCAATAAAAGTTCGCGGTCTGCCGCTGTAAAATTTATCAAATATTGCAGATACAATCTGCTTATCATCATCATATGCAATCTTATTTAGTGAGTCCGCTATCGATTTTAAAATGTTATCGCAATCCGGCTTTATGGTAGGTCTGATCTCACCTAATAACATTTGTTCTTTTTTCTTTTTACTCACACTTTTGGGTATCGGAAAATATGCTATAACTTGCATGGCTAAAGCACCGGTAAAGTAAAACCCTTTTGCAGCTTCCAGATATGCCATTTTGATATAATTTTCCGCTGCGTTCTGCTCTTTGGTCTGATAAGACTGCATATGATTTCCTATTTTTGCAAACTTAGGGCGTGCCTTGCCGGATGGACTGCCGTAAACTGTAAAAGATATTAAGCTCATTTATTCACCTCACATTTATCTAATTTCATGTTTTTTATCTTCCCATGCTATCCCATTCTTACTGTGCAACCTCCACATTTTACCGTCAAAACTTGGGATGAGTCCCATTTTCCATAAATCAACACTGCTTTGAAACGGATAACCTTCCATTGATTTAAACGGCTCTTTTTTATAATTAATATATTCCCATTTTTTGATTTTTGGGAAAAGTGAACCAATATAAGCTCCGACTGAAGCCCCGATTGAATTCCAGACTGAAGCCCAGACTGAAACCCCTACTAAAGCCCTGACTGAATCCCTGACTAAAACCCCTACTGAAGCCCCGACTGAAACCCAGACTGAAGCCCCGACTGAATCCCCGATTAAATCCCAGACTGAATCCCAGACTGAAACCCCTACTGAAGCCCTGATTGAAACCCCTACTGAAGCCCTGATTGAAGCCCAAATTTTTAAAAGTTCTATGATTTCTTGTATTATTTCTGGGGGCTCGATTTTAAACGGATGAATAGGATTTTTAGCCTTAATGTAGTTAAATGAGCTATAAATCTCCTTTTTCCATTTCTTAAATTCTGTATAACATAAATCTCGATAGTTTTTATTCCACCACTTCGGTTCTTTATCATCAAGTTCAAATATCCACTTGCCATCTTTATTAAGATAATCATTATTTTCTGGTACGACATCAATCCTTACAAAGTCTGCCGGAAGCTTATTATCTATGAGCAATTTATCTTTGGCTTTAAATAAATCAATAATATTTTCGTGGCTATCTACTCCTGCCTTCCAATAAACGCTTCCTTCTTTTGTTACGATACAACTGAATGCCTGACACATATTTATTCCTTTCTGCTCAAATCTTTAATTCATCTAATATTTCCGATAATGCTTTAACTTCTTTACTCATATGCCTTAACCAATCCTTTTTTATATCTTTGTTTGTCCGCTGCCGGCTGTTCCCCTTTATCCTTAGTCATCCGGCGATAAATCTCTTTTTCATAATCTAAAAGAAAATCAAGATGATAAACAAAACCTCTTACCTTATGCTGTTGCTCATCCCAATAAACCGAGCAATTATAAATTACGTTTTCCAGATGTCTTTTATAACTTCTGATATAGCCATCCTTAAAATTATCTGTTGCTTTTTGCCAGGACTGTGCCCATCTGTATTCCCCTTTTTCAGTAAGTTCCAGGTATAAATTTGGGCTAAGGCTTTCTATTTTTTCTAAGGCCTGATTTATCCCGTAAGCCCAGAGCGAATTTTCTTCAAACTCGGTAATTTCAAACTGGTAAATTTTTTTAAGTTCATCTTCGCAAATATAACTATATTGCTTTTTTAAAAGCTCAAATAAAAACCAGTCGATTTCTGTTTTATACTCGGATTTAAGTTCTGCCTGGTACATTTTTTGTCCCTCCGCTATTTTGACATCTATCAAACCAACCTGTTAAAAATTTTCTCCAGTTAGATTTATAACCTTTTCGTCCGGCCCCCTGTACCCATGCAATAGATTTTTTAATTTCAGTATCGAGTATCACCGCCGGATATGCTTCACACCATAAATCAATATCGGCCTCGGTTATACCTTCGAATTCCCATGTAGTACGGTTAAGGTTAATTTTGGGTATTTTGGGTTTTTCATCTTTTGGTTTTTCAGGTTCTTCAAAAAAATCATCAACAATTTTATATGGCTCAGACTTTCCAGGATCTGTGGAAAGGTCAGAGCAATAAGTATCTTTATTTATATTCTCTTCTCTTATATTCTCTTTAATTAAATTAAATTGGTTTGGGGATTCTGGGGATTCCCCCGAAATTCTGGGGGATTCTGGGGAAGTACTTGAAATATCTGGATATTTGCTTTTTGTTCTTTTATTTTCTGTGATGTGCTGATGTTTATTAAATTCTTCAAATGGCATTTGTAAAATCATTTCTCCATTGATTTCTTCCCATAGAAATAACCCCATCTGTTTAAATCTTGTAAGAGTATTTTCAATAATATTTATAGTTATTTCTTTTTTCATTGGGAATACTAAGGCTTTTAGTGTTCTTGGTGAACCCGATATTCTTCCCCAGTCATCTAAATGCGGTATAATCCACGTGTATATAAAAGCTTCTTTAAGAGATAAATCATTTATCTTCTCTGAAATACTTATGCAATTATCTATCATTCTTCCTCTTGCCATTTATTTAGCTTTCACTAATAGTTGCAAAATTTAATACTTCCTGTCTTCTTGATACTGTTTGGTTAAATATTGTTGTCTGTATATCGGTTGCTAATATACTATGAAATTTATCTACATATTCTTTTTTTATTTCAAAACCATATGCTTTACGTCCAAGTTCAGCCGCTGCTATCAATGTAACTCCGCTGCCTGCAACAGGGTCAATTACCACATCCCCGGGATCTGTAAATATCTCTATTAAGGTTCTTAAGGTTTGAATACTTTTTTGCGTAGGATGTATTTTTGGTGTTGTGGTATCTCTCACAACGTCCATGCAATTAAATACCATTTTGCCGCCGCCTCTAAACTTAGGTAGTTTATCTCGATATAACAGCACACCGTATTCACAGTTACCGACTACCTTCATATTTGCCTTTAAAACTTGTGCGGAAAAGTTTTTACGGAAAACTAAGTTAATATAGTTCAGAAAGCCATATTCTTTACCTTTTTGAATGAGCATAAATTGTTGTTCAAACTCACAGAAAACAATCATACATCCGGCATCATTTTTATTTTTAGGCTCTTTTTTTAACATGGTATTTACAAAGTGCATAAACTCGGCAACCCTGAAATCCTTATCTGTATCAAAGAAAGATGTTTTAGCTAACTTACTTTCACCATTTTTATTGTCGCCGTCCTTATACCAGCTCGGATTTGAAGCATAAGCGTTTATTCCGATATTAAACGGTATATCAGCAATTATTAGCTGTGCTTTTGGTATGTTATATCGTTTATAATTTTGAAAATGGTCTCTATATAATTCCATTTCAAGTTTCACTTAACCACCTTTACCATTAGTTTTTGCCTTCATTCCATTCATATTTTTTATCACTTAATAACCAAATCTTTACCGTCTGCCTACCAAATTTAACCGCTTCCGAGTGAGGAATCCTAAGATAAATATCAATCTCGTTTCCCTTAATTGCTGAACCTGTGTCTACTGCAATAAAGGTATAAATCTGGTTATTTATTTCTACTAAAAATATACTTCCTAAAGGTATAACTTTTGGGTCTACAGCCGCTATGTTAAAATAACGGCTGTAATCTTCCCTTAAATCCATGCCTAATTTGGTGATAAATCTGCATTCCTCACTTGTATAGGCAGTTGCAGTTACTTTAAGCATCTGATAATTTTTCTGTATTAAATTTTCACTTGCTTCTATCTCATAGGCTGCCTCCTTTAATTTGTCATACTCATCTTGCAGTTTATTGTATCCGGCCATAAGTTCGTTCAAATTTTCCAGATACCTCTTGTCTCTCTCTAACTGTTCTCCCTTCATTTCCTTTATTTGCTGATAGTCAAGGTTCACTTTTACAAAGAGTAAAAATGAGACTAAAACTAAGACTGCTATTAAGATAAGAATTAAGATGTTTTTCATGATGTCGTTTAAGATTTTATGTTCGAGTTCGTTCATTTATTTGATTAAGGATTCCTGTTGATTATTTTGTTCAGCTTTAATAATTTCTTCTTCTGCGCTATTCATTTCATCAAGTTCATCTTTTAAGATTTTACTTATCACGTCGTATTGTTTTTTATCTAAGTCCTTTAGCGAGTCAACTTTACATTTATCATGTACAAGCTGTTTAAACTCGTCCTTGTCATAGCCTATTTCCTGTGCTGTTTCCCATAAAGTTTTTAAATCATCTTCAACCGGCTTAATGGTTCTTACCAAATCTTTCGGGTATAAATCTTCTTCAATGTCTTTAACTTTCGGAGCTTCGAGAGATAATATTTCGCGAGGTTTCTGATCCAGTGCTTTCATCATGTTTTGTACATCAGCTTCAAGATGCAATACATATACGGTTTTCTTATGCCCATCTGGATTTACTTCCTGCGGAATTACCTCAAGGATAAATGGTATAAAAGCCAGCCTTCCGCTTGTTAACTGCATTCCAAATTGCAGACCCCCGTTAATGTTTAAAATTGAGTTATAACTCGATGTATCAAGTTGATAAACTCCAAAGCGATTGGAAGCCGGAATCATGAAATAAAGATTACCGATTGTCTTGCAATCACTGGGAGTTTTTTTACAATAAGGGCATTCCCTCCCTAAACATTCTATTTCGTTCATTTCTCCTGTTTCAGGGTTTATCTCGCTTGCTGTTTCGCCATCACCACGACAAACAAGTCCTGTTGATCTTCCGTATCTTTTGTAGTACTGCGGAAAAATCTCGCTTACATCGTTTGTGTGGAACGTGATATTTAGCCTTTTTGGCTGATCCCCGTAAACCGCTTTGACTTCATCAGGACAGACAAAATAGTCTGTGGCAGCTGGATATTCCGTACCCTTAGAGCTTTTCTTTCTTATTCCCAAATGTATTTTCCCTATTCTGGGAATCCTGCCCTTATCTGATAAATTTTTTATTGGCATAACTTAACCCACCTTTGCTAATTGTTTTTTTAATGTTTTTCCAAATCCGTTCTGAACTCCTAAGCTGAATTTTTTAAAATCTTCATAGCAGCTAAACCACAGAGCAATATCACCTATCATCAGACAATATTTCTCCATCATTTCAGGATAATGCTTAACTTTTATTTCCTCTAAGTCATCACTTGAAACCGTAATTGAAACTGAATTTAAATAACTCAATTTATTGCCCCATTACTATATGTCCTTCATAATCAATCCTTGACGGATCGACTGTCCTTAATGAACTTCCGCCATGCATAAAATTGTCAAGCTGATTTAAGTTTGTATTGTCAATTTCCGTGTCAACTTCAATTTCCTCATACTCACCGTTCCAACCCTGGCTTCTAAAAGCTTTGTAACCTTGCTCGTCTAAGGGAAATTCCCTACGTGGCTTAAATCCTTTTTTGATACGTGCCTTAAATCCCCAGCATCCATGTTCACGTTCAACAATGTTTTCACAACCCCACTCTGTACAGTCTTTTGTGATTCCGTTGATTGTTATTTGCATCTTTTTACCTCTACCAGCATACTGAGCAGCGATGCTATTCCGATTGCAAAAAGCACTCCGATTATAAAGAGTCTGCCATCCAGATATTTACCATATCTGCAAGCTGTCGAAAGACCCGCTGCCAGAAAAATTATTCCGGTAAATAATTTTGTTATTTCTATTGCAATTCGTTTCATTTTTGGTATCCTATTCTTGTTTGAATATTGTCTTTTTTAATCGTGATAGGTATCAGTCAATTTTCATTTTCCAACTCACTTATTTTTCTAATTAATTCATCGCTTGCTGTTGTAAGTCCATTTGCTAAAGCCCATATAGTTTTACTGCTAATTTCTAATTTTCTTGCTAACTGCTTATAAGGTTTTTCATCAATTCTTCTTGCTAAGTTTCTTATCCTTTTTGCTATCCGGTGTCTTTCGATTTGTTTATTCCAGTAAAACTTTTCATTTTCAATTTTCGATTTTAAGAACATATTTACTCGATTTGATGTATTACTCGGATATCTCGTCTATAGACGCTCAGATTTGAGATTTTTGATATAAAAGAGGCTATATTTAATAATTCCATTACTCCTCCTTTACTAACTCATCGATTGTTTTTAAATTAATAATTTCTTTTAATTTCTGGGCTTGCTCTAAGGTGGGTGAAGTGTAGCCTTTGCACCAGTTTGTTAAAGTTTGTTTTGATACATTTAGTTTCTTTGCTAAATATATTTGTTTTATTCCTTTTTCTTCAAGTATTTTTTTTAAATTCATTTTCATTGTTTATGTATATATTTACTTTAACTTATACATATATATTAACAGATATTTTATGTTTGTCAATATATTTTTTAAAAAAAATAAAAAATGCTTAGTATAATGTATTCATGAATATAATGCTAATGTTTAAGCACATAAAAAAAGAGCGGGATTTCTCCCGCCCGTGAAGGGTAAAATGTTATCCCAGTGTTTCATCATATACGTGCCAGATTAAATCATCTTGATTTTTTCTAATGTATTCAATTATCTCGTTAGCTTCCTGGTGTATCTTTTTTATTTGATCTTCGTTGGGATATCCGTGAATCAAATACTTTTCAATCATATTTTTTACTATATCTTCTTGCGTGAGCATTGTTTTAAATTCATGCATTAATTTTTCATCTTTTAAAATTGTTTCTTTCTCATTTTTCATCTTTTAACTCCTTTTCCAAAGTGCTTATTATTATTTTATTGATACTGATATTTCCCTTGTAACTTTTTTCTCTTAGCAGAGAATGAAGTTCGGCCGGTAGTCTTAATAATAATTTAACTTTTCCTACTGAATTATTCTCTCTTTTCTTTCTTGTAAAATAAGATATCCCATCAGGTCGTAAAACAACAAAATTTAACTTAGGATAAATTGATTGAAATATTTTGTACTTATTTTTATTTATATTATAAGCTTGCCTTGTACCGGCAATTTCAACATATAAGTCTTCATCAGGCAAGTAAAAATCAGGTCTGTAATAACATCCAGGTAAATCGAATTTTTTAGGAGAATACAGCCATTTGATTCCATTCTTATCAAGCATATCAGCATATAATTTTTCTCTTTTATGCATTTTCATTTTTTCTTTATTTCTTGTGGGATTTCTCTTTTTAGAATATCAACAACAAGTTGACTATAATTTTTTCCATTTTCAATAGCCATATGTTTAATATTGTTGAGAATTGCAATTTCTTCTTCAGTCGTAAAATATAGCATTAATTTTTTACTCATTTGTCCTCTTTATTTAGGATTAATATAATAATATATTAGCAAATTAATAAATATATGTCAAGTGTTTTTACAAAATATTTTTAAGTTTTTAGGCAAAAAAAATAAGGGGAGCTGACTTTTATTTGTAAGCCAACTCCCCTGTAATATCTGATGGCGGTTTCTACTTATTAGGTGAGGCTAACCTTTCTATTCTTATGCTTCTCTCATAATAACTCACCAGATAAAATATATTAAATGCTATTTTTTGTTAAGATAAATTTTGGGAAATGATATTTTTGCAAATGTTCTTTATTATTTGAGCATAATATTAAGTTAGAAATTTCATTATTCTTTATATTCTCATCTTTATGGTGGACAACTTCTTCTTTAGTAAGATATCTTCCTAAATACTTTTCCATCACTAACCTATGCTCTTGGATATATCCAAATTTATTTGAAAATGGATGATCTGGATTTTTAACAAAAACATATCCACCCGGACCTTTAACTCTACCACCTTTCCAATTGGGATTATTTTCTCCTAAATTCATAACCCTGAATTTTTCTCGCAATTCATCAGAAATATTCTTTTTAGAATTTTTTAAAACTCTTGGATCGGTTTCTTTAGTTAAGCCTTTATTCCAAGAATGGTTAGATGATTTTTTACCTTTGTTCCATGCTGGTTTTCCTAATCGATATTGTCGTATTTTTTCTTTTGTTTCTAAAGAATGTTTTTTACCATAAAATGGGTTTCCTTTACCATTAAGACTTTGAAAATAACAATCTTGACAACAATAAAAATTCTTATTAATTTTAGCTTTACTGGGAAAAACTTGAAAGGGTCT
>Ga0172375_10010026_pt1 | contig 12362 bp, 14 predicted proteins | sample LakKiv1m_FD_114537 | JGI IMG/M metagenome (GOLD analysis project Ga0172375, IMG submission 114537) | Freshwater microbial communities from Kabuno Bay, South-Kivu, Congo - kab_092012_11.1m | ecosystem: Environmental > Aquatic > Freshwater > Lake | place: Democratic Republic of the Congo... | reverse complement strand
TCTGATCTATGCAGTGCGGATAGGCCCGGCAGTGAAAGCCAGTCTTACTCTTCAGGACGCGTCTTCCAACGAAGTCCTGCGGCTGGAAGCAGTGGAACCGGGTACCTGGTGGAACGGAGTGGCGGTGGAAGTATCGCACAACGGAGAAAATATCACCATCGAAATTACGGATCCCGAAGATGAGACCACCTACAATTTCACCGCCACTTCTTTGGCGGGCTTAGCGAATTTAATCAATGGCGTCACCGGCGATGGCCAGCCTTTGGTGGTAGCTTCCATTGTGTCAGGAGCTTCGGCGGTGCCCACTGACCTTGACACCACTCATTTATCCGGTGGTAAAAACGGCGATGGAACAAATAGCGATTCACTAACCACTCAGGACCTCATGAATGCCATCGCTTTTTCCGAGCAGTTCACCGATGTGGCTTGGGCGTATTTTTTAGGCGCAGCGGATTTCGATAGCGATCCCTGGGGGAGTGGTTCAGTGGAAACCGCTTTTGAAACCACCAGAGCGCTGTGGAGCGCTATCCTCACCAGCTGCGCCAACATGGTCGACAACAACTTAGGCGAGCGCTTTGCCCTCTTGGATTTCCCCCGCTTTCAAGCGGCTGATGTGGAAAATCCCACTATCACCGAACTGCAGACCTATGTCGACAGAGCCATCAGTGCCATGTCGGATATGGCGAACCAGAATGCGGTTTTTATCTTAGGTGAAGGCAAGTTCATCGATGCCGAAGGCGATATCTATATCAATCGCTTGACTTCCGCGGTAAGCGGTAGGATGGCGGCGGTGGATATCCAGAAGAGTCTATTGGGTGAATCGCCGGTGAATATTTCCTCTTTGATCCCGGAGTTTTCTTTGGGACAGCAAACGCAATTAGTAACCGCCAATATCAATCACCTGCGGGTGGAACCGGGCATCGGGAAGATCATCGCCTTGTCTAATGTAGCTTGTCCGGCGGGAAGTACCTATAACCGAATAGAGAAACTGCGCGCTATCTATTCCGCTGGAAAACAGGTGCGCACCGCAGCCTTCCCCCACTTAGGAAAGCCCAATGATTCCGCCGGGGAAGGATTGCAGCTATTGGAAGCCGACTTGAAGAAACCGCTGGATTTGATGGCGCAGAAACGGCAGATCGACACCTACGATTTGACCGTGGAGTGCACGCCGGAGATGCGCACTCTGGGGGAAGCCATTGTCATTCTGTCGGTCAATTCCATGAAAGCCTTCGAAATCATCCTGACTAAAGTCTATTTGGATTAAGGAGATAAAATATGCCTGACATCATAGAAGCGGTGGGCGCGGCCGACGGGATTTCCGGCAACAGCATCAAGATGTTTATCGACGGGGTACCGGTATTAGCGCTACAGAATTTCAACTGGAAGTTAAAAAAGAATAAGAAAGCGCTCTTTGGTGCGGGTTTCAATACCGCGCATGGGATCACCCGCAGCGCGCATAAAATTTATGAAATCGATTTTGAGATCAAGGAGATACTGGAAAACGCCGCCATTAACGCCGCCCAGACCGCCAAGAACGCGGCCTTTCTGATTGGATTCAGCGACTTCACCGATATTCGCAATGCCGAAATCATCGTTATGTATCCCGGCGCCACCGCCGTCAAATCCAAGACCTTCACTGGGGTGGAGATCACCGATTGCGAAGGGGGCTTTTCCGACAGCGAAGACGCCGAGCCGGTGGGTATCAAGTGCTCCGGCTTCGCCACCGGCGCTACCGGCGGATTTTAGCCGTTTTCTACGATAAAACTTCGCGCAGGGGTGCGCCAGGTTGCGACAACCGAGAGCAGGCCGATGCTTTCACCGCCTGTTTGCGCAACCGTAAAACGATTATTTTTTAATCAACCTAAAATAATTACATCAAGGATGTGAAAATGAATAAGACCGATTCTCAATCCAATGTTAAACGCCTTTCCGAAACGGAACTCGACAAGATGGTCGAGGATTTGAAAACTAAATATCCCCACTATCCTCTGTTCCAATTGACCGAGCCGGAAACGGGTGAGATTTTCATCATCCGGGGTTCTAACTGGGACGAGTTTTCCGCCATCGGCAATGTCAAACCGGGCAAGGAAAACCGCGTGGCTTTGAATATGGTCAAGGCCTTCGTAGTCTACCCGGAAATCGAAGAGAAAGATCTGGAATATAATACCTCTGGTAAATGGCAGCCGGGACGGATTGTGGCGCTGGCGGAACAGATTCAGGAAATTCTGGGCTATACCAAGGCTTTTTCAGTAAAAAAGTTATAGAGGCTGCGAAGGCGGAACTTAAAAATAATGGATTTCTGCAGATGCGGGCTTTCGTGGCAAAGACTTTTCCGGCTTACACCTTCGAAGCGCTAGATCAGCTGCCGATGGAGCGGGTGGTGGAACTTTACGCCACCGCCGTCTGGGTGGGCGAGGAAGAGGAAAAACTGATAAAATCCAAGACCCGGAGGCGCTGAAATGTCAATGCTTCAAGGTTTCACCCAGTTCATCAACATCAAGATCGCCGGAACTTCCACCTTGGGTGGGGCGGTAGACGACGCGGTTAATGCGATGGATAAGCTGGAGAAGCGTTCCAAGACCATGGTGAAGATGGGCGCGGGATTAGCAGGGGTCGGCGCCGGTATGCTGGGACTGGGGATGGCGGCAGTGATATCCACCAACGCCACTACCACGGCTTTAGGGGAAGTGGCCTCGGTCGGGATCAAGGATTTAGGGGCTTTAGAGGAAGCGGCGCGCAAATTCACCAATAAATGGTCGGGCATGACCAAGGCGGAATTCATCTCCGCCGCTTACGATATCAAGTCCGGCATCTATAGCTTAAGCGATGAAGGGGTAGCTAAGTTCACCGAATTCGCCGCTTTGACCGCTAAAGCCACCAAGGCCACGGTGGCGGAGATGACTTCGCTGTTCGCCACTGGGTATGGCATCTATAAGAGCTATTACGGCAAGATGAGCGATTTTGAGTTTGGGGAGATGTTTGCCGGGGGGATTGCCCAAGCCGTGAACATCTTCAAATCCACCGGTCCGGAAATGGCGGGGGCGATATCCAGCCTAGGCGCTTCCGCCACTTCCGCGCTGGTCCCGATGGAGGAACAGTTTGCGGTTTTGGGCGCTTTGCAAGCCACTATGTCGGGCAGCGAAGCGGGCACTAAATACCGTTCCTTCATGAAATCGGCGGCGAAGGCGGGGATAGAATTGGGGCTGAGTTTTACCGACGCCAGAGGACAACTTCTGCCCATAGTCGATATATTGAAATTGATAAAAGCACGCTATGGAGAAACCATCAGCGCGGTGCAGAAGGTGAAGTTGCAAGAAGCGTTCGGGCGCATTGAATCGGTGGCGTTAATCGATTTACTGCTCCCACAGATTGACTCTTTAAGTGAATCCATCGCCAGCGTGAAATCGGCGATGCAGAGCGGAACCGAAGGCGCCACTGAAATGGCTTTGGCTATGAGCGATAATTTAGGCTCAGCTTTAGGGGTGCTGAAAAATGTTACGCGCAATACCTTTGAAGAGATAGGCAAGACCATACTGCCAATGGTGCGGGCGATTGTATCCAAGGTGACATTAGCGATGGAAGCCTTTCAGAATTGGGCGCGGGCGCATCCGGGGTTGGTTAAACTGGGATTGGCAGTATTGATAGTTGGTGGGACGATTTTGACAATGGCTGGCGGGCTGGCGCTGGCGGCGGGGATGACCGGACTGATGGTGACCGGTATTATCAATTTAGCGGTGGGATTAGGAATCGGCACCGCAGGCTCCATCACTTTCACCGCCGCTTTGTGGGGCGTGGTGAGCGCTTTATGGGGCGTGATTGCGCCCTTCCTGCCCATTATCGGGGCAACGGCGCTGCTCTATCTCGCCTTCAAATCGAATTTCTTGGGATTGAGAGACACAGTGGAAGCCTTCGCGGTGGCGATGAAGGCTTTATGGGCTTGGATTAAACCGGTGTTCATCGGCCTAAAGAATTTAGTGGTGGAGGTGGTGGGGAAGTTGATTAAAGCTGTCAGCGGGTGGTTTGTGAATTGGAATTCGCAGTTTGAAGGCGGACGGGCGCCGTTGCTCCGTTTGGCAGGCATCATCGCCTACGCTATCGGTTTCATCGTGGGGATTTTCAAGCGGCTGTTTGGATTCTTCAAGGAGCACAAAGTCTTGGGTGGAGCCTTAATGGCGGTTTTCGCCGGGAGCGCTCTCGGTGTTATGAAATATGTCAAGGCTTCGGGAGGTCTAATAAACTCTCTTAAGGGATTGCCGCACGCTCTGAGGATGGGGGCGGACAGTATGCAGTTTTTGACCAAGAGGATGCGGGAATTCGATCCCGACACTATCGGACTCAAGTTGAAGAGTGCCTTCACTGGAGGAGCGTCTGCGGTGCGAACCGGCGTTTCAAACATCATTACTTCTTTAGGAAGAGGTCTGAAATCGGCTTGGGCCTTTAGCGCCGGAATGGTGAAATATACCTTGCGCTGGAGCGGCGAAGTCTGGCGGGCGAGTTTAAGCGTGGGGAAAGGACTGGCGCAGCTGGGTTGGCAATTTCTGAAGACCGCGGGCAATGTGGCGCTCTACGGCGCCAAGATGATCTGGGCCGGAGTGCAAGCCGCCGGACAGTTGGTTAAGGGACTGGCTTTGACCACCATCGGTTTATTAAGACAAAGCGCGGCTTTCCTCGCTTCCAAAGTGGCGATGCTGGCAGGAGCAGTAGCGTCCAATATCATGACCGCGGCGCAATGGGCCTTGAATACCGCCATGTCCGCCAATCCGATGGGATTGATTATAATGGGTGTGGTAGCCTTGGTAGGCGTCATTATCCTGCTGGTTAAAAACTGGGATAAGGTTTGGGGCGCGGTGAAAACCGTAACCGGGTGGATTGGCGATGCTTTAAAATGGCTGGCGGGAGTGGTTAGAACAGCTTTTTCAGTAGTTTTCAATGCCATCGTTCAAGCTTTCAAGATAGCCTGGAATGTGGTTAAATCGCTGTTTGGAAGCAGCGAAGGAGTCTTCAGCGGTTTTCTTGGCGATGCTATTAAAATCTTCGGTGCGGTTTTTAAGATTATTACTCTACCTTTTCAACTCGCCTTAGCAGTGATTAAGACTATATTCGGCAGCGGCGAAGGCTTCTTCACCCGGTTAGTAAACAATATCGCCGGGATATTCGTGCCGGTAATCGGTTTGCTGTCGGGTCCTTTCAAGATCGCTTGGACAATCATAAAGTCGGTTTTCAGTCCGGTGGTCAATTTCTGCAAAGGTATCGTTGATGCAGTCAGTAATATTTTTAAGAGTACAGTGGAAAGAGTTTCAGCGCCTTTCAAACAAGCGGTGGCTGTAGTTAAAAGTGCAATTAACGGTTCGTTAAGCGGTGTTTCCGGCTTCATAAAGGAATTTTTAGGCAATCTGAATCCAGAGGAAGCTATATTGATGATGGTGAATTTGATTTCAATGGGGTTAGAAAGGATCAAGAATATATTCGAAACAGTGAGAGGCTTTTTCACTGGTGTCTGGGCGAGTTTTGCAAATGGAGGTGCGGAAATGGTGGTTAAAATCGCAAATATTTTCACCGGTTTGTGGGATGGCATTGTTGGAATATTCGGAGGTCTGATTGGCTTTTTCCAGTCGCTGTGGGATAAAATAACCGGAATCTTCAACGGCGCCTTCGGCGCTATAAAAGGCTTTTTCAGCGGAGTTTTGACCGGTATTAAAGCCGCGCTTTTCGGCTTCGTCAACTTTTTCATCGATACTATCAATAAGGTTATTGGGTTAGCAAACAAGATTCCCGGCGTAAATATCCCCTTGATACCACAGTTGGAAATCGCCCAGCCGCCGGAAATGCAGTCTGCTAAATTAGGAGTGGAACTATATGAGTTCACCAAGTCGGAAAACTTGGTGAGCAAGTCGCCCTGGACGGTGAAGACCGCCGACGCCAGCCTGAAACTGGGCATCGCAGAAGCGAAAGAGCCGAAACCGCCACTAATGAAAGCCATCATCGAACCTATATTTCAAGCCATTCCGGTCATCACCGTTTTCGCACGAGTTCTGTTTTTAGAACCATTGGAAGGATTATTAAGCGCCATTCCTGAACTGGCGGTAGCGGGAGGTTCTTATTTACCAGGGGCTGTGAGTGGAGCTGGGATGATCCCTCCGCCAGTGGGCGGCGAATCTTACATTACCAACGCTCCGGTTACGCATAACGCTACTGCCAACAGCCAGACTTTGGTAGACCGCCGCGTGGGGCCGGTCAATATCATCATCCAGGGCGGCGATTCTCGGAATGTCCGCCGCGAATTGGAAAAGTTCTTTGAAGATTTAGCCTCCCAAGGCGAAGGCCTCGAAGGAGTGGAGGTAGTCTGATGGCGGAAATCCCGGAAACGACAACCGAGGTCACCACTAATACCATTCCAATGGAAGTGAATTTGGGCGATTTAACGCTGTCGGTTCCGCCCCGCCAGATGAAGATCAAGCAGACTTTGAAGATTGATGAGATTGAAATTCCCGGTCGCAGCGGCAAGGTCAAGCAACCGGTGGGCTACGAGGACAGCGAAATCACCCTCGAATTGGAGATCCCCCATCAGGAAAATGGTTTACAGGTGGTGAAAACCGCGCAGGATAGATTAAAGGAGATACAAGCCTTGTTCCGGGCCAGCCCGGATACCATTCAAGCGCCGGTACCCATCGTTTCCACCTTGACCGAAGCCTGCGGCATCCAGCAGGTTTTAATCAGGAATATCGAACTGCAGGACGATCCGGATTATGATTATTTAACCTGCACTTTGACTTTAACCGAATTCGATTCTATCGCAAACCAATTGCAGGAACAAGCCCAAGCGCAGCAGCAGGCGGAGGAAGCGGCGGAGGAAGCCGAAGCGAATATGCCCGAGGAATTACAAAATCCTCCGGACAACTATCTGGTGGATCAGTTCAACGCCGGGAAATCCGAGGCTATGGGCGGGGAATATCAGGGCGAAACTCCTGGTGAGGATACCGGTTAATCCTGTTTTAGGGGCATTATTTTTAACTCCACAATCTCGATTTCTTTGATATATGGTTCTGGATTTTCATAGGACTCCCGCAGTCGACGATTTCGCTTTTCCAGGAACTTCTGCACCGCTTCGAGGCTGTCGAAGACGAGGAGCGCGCCGGCGCTGACCTTTATGAAATGCGCCGGTTCTATCAATCGCAGCATGAAGCGGTCATCAACCTCCAGCAGGCCGCCTAACAGTTTGCTGGATTTTCTATTCCTTAAGGCGTATAGCGGTTTTATTCTCATATTTTTAAGTTTCCTTGAAATAACCGGCTTTGACCAGTTCTTTGATGAAGGATAAGGCCCGTTCCTCCAGCGTTTCGCCGGTGAGGTTAATTTCGCTGCCGGAAAAGGTCTTGATGAATTCCGGCAGGCGATTGAGATAGTCGAGCAAGGGGATGCCTCTTTCGAAGTAGGCTTGCTTGCGCATCTGTTCCACGATTTCAGTGGCCGTCCCCATAAAGACAGTGTCGTCGTTGACGATTTCAAATTTGGGTTCCATGGTGTTTTCTCCTTTATAATTGAAAGTCCAATTTACAGGCTTGAGTTAATAATTCGTTTTGATATGTTTCCGGCAAGTTCCATTGTCTTAATCCGGTCAGGATGGTATCCAGATAAAACTCGCTGGGGGCTTGCGGTTTGAATTTCTTGGTCATTATGTATACAACCGCTTTAATCCTGCTCCCATCCAAGGTCTCCACTTCTACCACTTTACGGAGGTACATCCGGGGGAAGCCTTCGAAGCGGTCGAGGGACTGGAAGTGCTTTTCATTCAGAGCGTAGACGGCGCCCATCACCTTAGCCCCAGGAGCGGGGATCACATCCGCCACGCCCCGGAAGACCAGCCGGTAGTTATGCAGGATAGCGGGCGCCACCTTTTTAAAGCCGGGGCAGCGATTTTCCATTCCCTGCAGGTTTAGGTTAGCGCCGTAGGCGAAGTAATAATATCTTTGGTTCATTGAAATTTCCTTTTTCATTTTATCTCCAGGCAGAGTTGCCTTCTAAATTACGGGTTAAATAATAACGGGCGTTTTTAAATTCATCGCCCACCATCCCCAATCCTGAAACCAGCCATACTCTGAAGTTGAATTTGGGATTGTCGGTCTGGATTTTCTGATGGCTGGTCGATTTACTGTTTCTTGCTTTTACTGATAAACATAAGGCAAATTGCAAATACGAAATTATCTTTTCAGGGTTACTCGAGGCGTTAAAGTATCTTAGTTCTAAGGACTCGGTCGATCCCCAAAAACAATTGTAGTTCATTCCTACATACCTTGAATTGTGATAGTGTTGCGGATTAGGATTATAATAGCCGTACCAGTATTCATTCAGTTCTCTTTTATCCTTGGGCATTTTATTGGCTATCTTGTTGATGAAGTCGGGATTCATCGGCTTAGCGAAGCGGGCTTTTCTTTCCGGTAATACTTTTAAAGCTTGAAAGATGATGTCCTCATTTTTGTAGACCATTTTTGCCAGATTACTTAGCGATTTTATTGTATGGTTCTTTGTGTCAATGTGAACATGGATTGACCCACTTTTGTGTGGTATCGTTTTGGCGTCCTTAAGTGCCTGCGCTACTTTTTTCAGATATTCGAGGTCTTGAGGGTAAGTTAAAACCGGAGTGACTATTTCGCTTCCTTTATGCCCATTGACTACTGCCAGGCTGCCGTCGTTCATTATTTTCCAGTCCCGGCCCTGGTCATCCCTTACGGTATAGGTCTGATAAGGACCTTCGTTGCGGGCGGTGATGCGGCCGTTTAAGGCGGCGGCGACTTCACTGGCGATCTTTGCGCGGGAAGCGCCGCAGATTTCAATCTCGATGCCGAATTTCTCGTTTTCTAAGTTGGCTTTTGCCATGATGCTTAATCCTTGATTTATCTTGTTAAAAATCATTTACTTAATCAACCTGTATATAACCTGCAGTTAATTAATCACAAAATCAAGTCAATTCGGAACTTTCTTTGATTTTATTTCATTAATTTACAATCACTTAACTCCTAATTATTGAGGACTTACAGGATTTGGCGGAAAATCTTCCCAACTTTTTCAAACCGGTGATTAATGCGCTGGTGAATGGTGTTGATTACAGCTTCTTTACCGCCGAGTTCACCGTCTTGTCCGACCTCAGAGGGAAGGCGGATACTTGCCGGATTACGCTGGAAGACCACGAGGGAACGCGGGGGGACACCATCGCCAGGGGCGATTTGATGGTTATAAAGTGGGGATATCAGGGCGGGGCGCTAACAGGAATTTTCCGGGGCGTGGTGTTGGATTCCAATCACGGCGACCCGTTAGAAATCCGGGGGATTGACTTCAATACTGTCTTAAACGCAAACCGGATTTTACAGACTTATCAGGATGAAACTATCAGCGGGATAATGAAGGCGCTTCTGAGCGGGACTGGATTGGAATTGGAGATTGAAGGTTGCGAGGTGGTGGTAGACCGCGTCCCCTTTTTCAATCGCACCCTCCGGGAGTGCATTGACTCGTTGACCGCGATTACCGACCGTGAAACCGGCGAGGAGCATTTCGACTATATTCGTAGCGGTGTCTTTCACTGGGGAAAGAAGTATTTGGATCAGGCGCCAACTGTAGTCTTCACCACTGGCGTAAATATCATTGATTTCCAATTGAGCGAGGACGGACTATCGGAACTGCTGACCATGATTTCATCAGTTCAGCACAGCCAGGTCGTTCAAATCGATGTTGAAAACTATTTCGTGGAGAAGGTGGAATATAGTTGGAATAATGGAGGGCGGACGAGGATGGGGATGCATCCATGCTAAAGCCGCTGGAGGATATCAGGAAAATCATCGAGATGATCCGGCCGGACCTTTCAAGTTACCTGCGCTTTCCGGTGGAGGGCTTGGTGACGGCGGTCTATGCGGAAAATTACACCTGCGAGGTGCAGCCTTTGAACACTGAGATGTCGCTCCTGCCCGGATGCCGGATACTATCGGTTTGGGGAACGCCTTACCGGCGATTGGTATTCCTGCCTGCAGTTGGCAGTAAAGTGATGGTGGGATTTGAGGACGGCGACCATACCAAGCCTTATATTCAAGGTTTCTTCCCCGACAAGGGGCCAGGTGAAATGTCGATGTTTTTGGAGTCAGAGCAGGCGAGGATTAAGATTGATGCAAGTGGTAAGATTACGGTTGAATCTGAGGGCGATGTGGAAATAACTTGCGTAAACTGCAAGATAAATGCGAGTGGGAATATCGATTTGGGCGAAGGCGGCGCCGGAGTCTTGACCACCGCCATGCTTCCGGCTTGTTTGGTAACTGGCGCGCCTATTCCCCATTCTAATACGGTAAAAGCAAAGGCATAATATGTCCTTAACTGGTGATGTGATAAAACAGCAAATACAGAATTCGGCCAATGTGGATGAGTTTTGTAATAAATTAGCGCAGGCGATTACGCAGAATTTGGAAGTGAAGCTTCCTCCGGGGGTGGTGATAGTCCAAGTAAGCGGCTCGGCGGTGGGGATGCCTAATCCGGCGCCTATCTCTTGCCAAGTCTCGTAAACAGCCGAGGGAATGCTCGGCTGGCGCTACGATCGCTAAACTTGGTCCGGCACGGACGAAGTTTTTCCGGTGCATTTTAGCAAAATCCCATGATGAACGATTATTTAGGCAAAGATATACTTTTTGACGAGGAAGGCGACTTAGTGGTCTCTGCCACCGGCGATTTGGAAATAGTGTCCGGTCTGGACTGCCTGAAGCAGGACCTGCGCGAGCGGCTGGAAACTATGCCCGGCGATTTATATTCACATCCGGGCTGGGGCTGCCGGATAAGGCAACTTATAGGCGCTTTGAGCACACCGCTTAATCGCGCTTTAGCGGTTCGCTATCTCAGATTAGCTCTCCTTGACGAGCCCCGCATCCGCAAGGAGACGGTGCAGGTATTGGTGCGAGAGTTCACCAGCGAACAGAAGACCTTTGAAATCCGTTTTCTGCCTAAAGGCGGGGCTTCCCTGCAGTCGCTGGTGTGGGGATTTGGCTTGATGCAACTGCCGGTGGAGGTCTAATTCACAAGGATGGACAGGATGAAAAGGATTTAATTAATAAGTATCTTGAAAATCCTGTATATCCTTGTTAATTAATGAATAAAAAATGACATTGATAAAATCGATATCGGAAATCATCAATGATTTGATTGAGGGAGTTTCCCAGAAAACTCCTTTCACCAATTTCAATCCTTCGGCGGCGATTCGCAATCTCTTGGAAGTGATAGCAGCGCCCATCGCCGAACTCTACCAATTGGTGCAGACGGTGACTTCACAATCATGGATTCAGACCGCTACCGGCGAATGGCTCGATTTGAAGGTGCGAGAAGTCGGCATAGTGAGAAATCCTGCGGTCAAGACAAAGATCTATCTAACCTTTTCCAGAAGCGCTCCGGCAACTCAGAACATCACCATCCCTGTGAATACCATCTGTAAGACTTTAAAGGATGCCCAAGGTCAAGAATTCCGCTTCTATACTATGGAAGATGCAATCTTAGAACAGGGTCAGACTGCAGTAGTGGTTTTATCCGAAGCGGAAACAGCGGGCTCAGCTTATAATGTAGGTCCAGAAACCATCACTAAAATAGTCACAGCAATTAGCGGCATCGAAGCTGTTACCAATATCGATATATCCCAACACCAAGGCTATCTAAAAAGAGAAGGGAGCGACCCGGAGTCGGATGAACAACTAAGGCAAAGAGCTATCGGAGTCTGGGAGACTTTAGGTCTCGGCGGCGACCGCGCCGCCTATCAGACCTGGGCGCTGTCGGTACCGGGTGTGGTGGCGGCTACAGTGCTGGACGATTTCCCTTTTGGACCCGGCACCGTGGGGGTGGTGATAGTGGGCGCCAACGGCGCCCCCACACCCCAGCTTTTAAACGAGGTCTATCAATACATCAAGATAAGAAAGCCCTTGACCGCCGATGTGCGGATTTTAGGGCCAGAGATTACTACTGTGGATTTATCACTTGAAATCACCCGTTTCGCCAATGCCGATCCGCAAACCGTTGAAGCGGATATTTTAGCGGCGGTGGAAAATTTCGCTTCCAATCTGCAATTGGGTGAAGGACTGATACTGTCCAGGTTGATAAATGTTTTAATGGAAGTCGATGGCGTCTATAATGTGAAAATCCTCACTCCTGAAAAGGATGTTTTGGTGCCTGTGAGCTGTTTCCTGCAAATAGGTGAGGTGGAAATCACGCAAAAAATCAAGGGACGCACCTATCAGGATAGCGCCATTCCCGGCGGGAGCGGTGGTGATGAAACTACCTCGGGAACGGCCATTCCCACTGTCAACCTGCAGAATTTTGGGATCGGCGAATGAGCATAATTGGTCAAT
>Ga0172375_10010025_pt1 | contig 12362 bp, 9 predicted proteins | sample LakKiv1m_FD_114537 | JGI IMG/M metagenome (GOLD analysis project Ga0172375, IMG submission 114537) | Freshwater microbial communities from Kabuno Bay, South-Kivu, Congo - kab_092012_11.1m | ecosystem: Environmental > Aquatic > Freshwater > Lake | place: Democratic Republic of the Congo... | reverse complement strand
ATATTTTTTTGCTGTTCAGCATTGAGTGTAAAGTGGTGCAAAGTTGTCAAGTACACCCAAAAATATGCCCCTTAGTGGGGCAACAATTCCACTTTTTGACTTTTTTAGGGTGTGGAATGTCTGCTGGATGCAAAGGGGCAACTGGGCATCGGGCACCCCTGGCAAGCTCGTCCTCAGCGTTGGAGCAGGCCTTTGATGGTGACGATCAGGGCGAAGATGGGGGCAAGGAGGAAGGCGGTGAAGGTCAGGATTTGCCGCTGAAACAGAGGGGCATTGCCCAAGTTGGCGAAGGCGTGGCCCTCGGGGAGTTGGCTCAGGCCAACGAGGAGGAGATTGGCGAGGATTGCCCCGCCGACTTCGGCTATGGCCAGGTTTTTGATGAAGCGCAGGCAGACATCACAAACCAGATCAACAAGGGCCATTTTTCTCTGCTGGCGGCCAAGCACGTCCAAGGTCTCCTGCATCTGCCGCAGGAGGTGAAGCGCTTGGTGATAGGTCGCCCCTTCGTTCTTTTTAGCCAGGAGGTCGGCCTCGTGTAGCCACTGCTTGAATGGCGTGAGGTGCCGACCGACGTCTGGAAAAAGGAATTGGTAGCGGTATCCACTCCAGAAGGCATCCACCTTCTGCCAGGCCAACCGACAGGCCTTGAGCTGGTCGTACAACTCATTCAGTTTGGCCTCTTGCAACTGCTTGTTGCCCTCCAGCAGGCTATTAGCCCTCTGCTCAACATCAAGGACGTCGTTGTAACTCCTCCGCTGAAACGATTTTTGCAGGGTAGCCAAGGTGGTCTGTTGGGCTACCAGTGCCGGGTCCTTGGCCTCCAGCCAAAAGGCAAGCTCGTTGATTCCCTGTTGCGCTTGACTGAGGAGATCTTCGGCATGGCTTGCCCGTTCATCGTATTGGCTGGCCAGTAGGTCTTCGAGCTTGGTTTGCAAGGGCAGGAGGGCGGGATCCATCAGCGCCGCCATGAAGAGGGCCCGCTGTCTCGACACAATGAGACCACGCAGGAGCTGGCAGGCCTCTTCTCCCCCCTTGTCTGTCGCCACAAGCTGTATCTTCCGATACAGCGCCTCCAGGCAATCTCCCTGCTCGGTTAGCAGATTAGCAATCACCGCCCTGGCTTTCTTGCCTTCCCCGCTGAGGTCATAACAGCGCGCGAGCAGCAGGGCGATATACATGCTCTCCTTGGCCTGAGTGGCGGTGGCTTTGGCCAGCTCCAAAAAATTGCGCATTTCAGCCAAGCCCCGGGTCTCTAAGGCCACAAAGGCGAGACCAACGGCGGCGGCAAACCGCCGGGGGGATTTGGCGTGACACTCCTGTTGCAAAAACTCCTCCGCCTGCGACCCCTTGCCAACCCGCAGACAATCAAAGCCCATTTGCAGGTTTTTGTTGTCCGCCGGTAGGGGCTCGGCCTTCCACACATTTTGCCACTTGCTGTAGCGCGAAAAGGTCAGATTCCACAGGAAGCGCAACTGATAGACCCGATTGATATCGAGGAAGGCAACCAAGATCAAGAGCTCGGCGTTCTTACGAATTTGGGCCGGGGTGACGCCGTTGGCCAAGATTTTAGACAGGGCCTCCGACTTGGAAAATACCGCTTGGTAGGCATGCGCCAGTTGGCCAAAAGGCAGGTAGCCAACCAGCGAGAGGGCCTCATGCTCCATGGAAAGGGATTTGCTGGGACAGAGGCTGGGGGGGTGCGTCCGCATCCCGCAGTAGAAACAGGGCGGCCGCGTGCCCTCGGCCGCCAGGGTCCGGCAGGGAAGAAGTAGCGGCTCGCTGGTTAGCATATCGTCTTGGGCAAAGTGCAGGCCAATGAGCCCCTCCCCTTCATCGGAGAAGGTGACGGCGGGCTGGTTGGTCTGGATCATCAACCGTTCCCAGGCAGAGCGTAGGGCCTTGGAGATGTGAATCAGCTCGCAACTCAACAGCTCCCACACCCCCGCCTCTGGATTGCGGTAGGGGACTGGGCTTTTTGCCGTCAACGGACAGAGGTGCAGGATAATTTGCAAGGGCAGCGGGGGGGCATCCTCCGACCAGCCTAGGTCACGCCGGGTCTTGCTGATGAAGTGGGAGAGGGTGGAGACTGCGGTCTGAGGGTGGTTGAAGGTGAAGAGTAAGAGGGTCTCATGGCTGTCGCCATCTTCAAACCCCCTTTCCCGCAGGCAGTCACGGAGTTCATCGACGAGAACGGCCCACCTCTCCTGCAAACGTTGGTGCCCTTGATAGTGAAGCGGCTTGATGGCTACCAAGATGGTGGAGGCGGTGTCCATGACTTCAGTGGCCCAAGAGGCGAGTGAGGGATCTGAGGAAGAAGGGAGGGCGTGCCCTGGCAACAGGCGACCCACTCACAAACATTGGTTGATGATGGTTTGCGCCAGCTCGTTTGCCGGATCAAGGCGTCTGACCCGGCTGGCCCACTGATCGGCACGCATCTTTTGGTTCAGGTTGAGGTAGGCTTGCGCCAGGTCGAGCCAGAGGGCCATATCCTCAGGAGGCTGGCTGGCCACCTTTTCCAAAACTTCAATCGCCTCCTTGGGCCGTCCATCCTTCAAAAGGGACTGGCCCAGTTTCTTGGCCAAGAATTGGCGCGTTGGGTCAGCGGTGAGCACGGCACGGTAGGTGCGGGCGGCGAGGTTGTAGCGGCCATGCTCAAGACACATATCGGCCACCTCATTGGCCAGATCGAGGTCGTCTGGATTGTTGCGCAGCATGACCTTGAAGATCTTATCGGCCTCGGCCAGCTTCTGACGGCCAAGCAGCAGGGTTGCCAGCTTGAAGGCCCGGTCGGTGTTGCGTGGGCTAAGCTCCATGGCCTTGGCAAAGTAGGTAAGTGCCTTTTCGGTGTCCCCCTGTTTCAAAAAAATCTGTCCGAGATACTGGAAGGACGGAAGGTCTAAGCGGTTGATTTCCGTCGCCTGTTGGAAGTAGACAATCGCCTGGGCAAGGTCACCTTTTTTGACGAAAAGACGCGCCAGCTCGCGCAGGGGACGGGAGGATCGTCTATTGGCCTTGACCGCCAGCGAGACACACTCGATGGCCTGATCGAGTTGATTTTTTTCGCTGTACTCCTCCGCCTTCTTCAGAAGCTGGGTCAGGGGAGTCGGGTGGACGACCAGCTCCAAGAGTTCCTTGATTTTCAACTCCAGTGTCGCGGTGACAAAGGGTTTGGTCAGGTAGGCATCAACGTCATTTTCTGCCGCCTCGGCGACGATACTTTGATTGGATTCGGCGGTGATCATCAGGAAGGGGACGTCCTTCCACTGCTTGGAGGTGCGGATCAGGCTGAGCAATTCGGTGCCGTTGGTCTTGGGCATATTCCAATCGGAGATAACGAAATCGACCTCAATCCCTTCGGTGTTCAAGAGTTTCCAGGCCTCTTTGCCGTTGGCGGCCTCGTGGTAATGCCGACCAAGGCCGACGAGCTTCAACATGGCCCGAATCGAGCGACGCATGTTGTCCATGTCATCGACAATCAAGAAGCTCATCTGCTTAGGATCAACGTTGATCATGACGGCCAGCCTAAGCTCGTATCAACCAAGCGGCAGGGTGAAGTAAAAACGGCAGCCCTGCCCCGGTTGGCTGTCAACCCCAATCTTGCCATGATGGAGCTCGACCGCCAGTTTGCAAAAGTAAAGCCCCAAGCCGGTGCCCACCAGGGCATCCTGTTTGTCGGAGAGGCGGGAGTACTTTTCAAAGAGGAGCTTGATCTGCTCGGGGGCAATGCCCGGCCCCTGATCGCTAACAAAGAACTCAATCATACCCCCCGTCGCTCGCCGTCGGCAACCGAGGGTGATCAGGCCGCCACCTTCGGCATGGCTCAGGGCGTTGGTCAATAGGTTCTGCAAGACCCGCAGGATGAGGATGCGATCGAGATAGAGGGTCGGCAGGTCTTCTTCAACCTCCAGGCGTAGTGCAACGCCCTTGTTCTGCGCCAGGCCCTTGATCGCACTGCGGGCCTCTTCTAGGAGTCTAGTCGGGACAGCGGGCTCCTGGGAGGGCTTGATCTTGCTGTCTTCGATCTTGTTGATGGTGATCAGGTTGGTGATCATGCTGACGGTACGATCACATCCAATCTGGGCCGATTCAAGGAACTCGCGGTTGTCGCCGCTGACCGAGTAGGACAGTATGTCGAGGTTGGCAATGACCTCCGCCAAGGGGGCCTTGAGGTCGTGGATCAGCATACGGTAGAGGTCCTCCCGCAATTTCTCCTGGCGCTTCAGCTCCTGATTTCTCTTCTTCAGGATATTGCGCTGGGCTTGTAACTCCTTCTGCATCCGCTGCTGCACCAGGATGGAGATGATCAGACTGCTGAAGTCGAGCAGGTAGCTGATGTCGTCCTTGAGCAGGTCCTTATCTCCAGCCTTGTCGGTGGCGTTGATCACCCCCAGCAATTTGCCATGCTGCATGATCGGGGCGGAGAGCACGGAGTTCTTGCGGTAGACCCCGTTGCGAGCCGGGAAACGCCCATCTTTGGAGATGTCGGGGATGAATATCGACTTTCCGGTCTGGGCGACATAGGCGGCGATGGACCCCTCGGCCAGGGGCTGCTTCATGCCGACCAATTCTGTCCTGGTGGAGGCGGCCACGGTCAACAGCTTTTTTTCATAGACCATGATCGAGCCCTGCTCGACCCCGAGGTAGTCCAACAACAGCCTGAGGATCTTGTCGAGGCTGGTGTGTAGCTTATCCTCTTTTTCGTTTAAGATCTGGATGATCTGCGAGATGTTTTTCAGCAGACGATGGGCTTGGTCAAGACTTCTGACTGTGCTGTCGGCAAAGAGGGGGTTGGTCTCAGGCATGATCTCTCCTTGGTGTCTTGTCTATCCTCACTCCCATTCAATGGTGCTGGGGGGTTTGGAGGAGATGTCGTAGACAACGCGGTTGACACCATGCACCTCATTGATGATGCGGTTGGACATCGTCCCCAAGAGCTCGTAGGGGAGTTTTGACCAATCGGCGGTCATGGCGTCGATGCTATCGACACAGCGCAGGGCGACAACGTGTTCGTAGGTCCGTTCATCCCCCATGACCCCTACCGTCTGGATGGGCAGCAGCACCGCGAACGACTGCCAGGTCTTGCGGTAGAACCCCGAACGCTTCATCTCCTCAAGGACGATGACGTCGGCTTGACGGAGGATGGTCAGCCGCTCGGCGGTGATCTCGCCCAAGATGCGGATGGCGAGTCCGGGGCCGGGGAAGGGCTGGCGATAGATGGCCTCTTCCGGCAGGCCCAATTCCAGACCGAGGTTACGCACCTCGTCCTTGAACAACTCGCGTAGCGGTTCGATGAGATCGAGTTTCATCACCTCCGGCAGACCACCGACGTTGTGATGCGACTTGATGACCGTGTCGCCGACAAAGGAGACGCTCTCGATGACGTCAGGGTAGAGGGTGCCCTGAGCCAGGAACTTGGCGTCGCCAAATTTCTTGGCCTCCTCCTCAAAGATCTTGATGAAGCCATAGCCAATCCGCTTGCGCTTGGTCTCGGGATCACTCACCCCCGTCAGCTCGCTTAAGAAATAGGCCCGGGCGTCGACATGGATGACCTGCAAGCCGCTCTTCTCCTTGAAGAAGCGCAAGACACTCTCGGTCTCGCCGGAGCGCATCAGGCCGTTATCGACATAGATGCAGGTCAGTTGATCGCCGATGGCCCGGTGGATGAGGGCGGCAACAACCGTCGAGTCGACGCCGCCGCTCAAGGCGCAGATGACACGGCCCGGGCCAACCTTGGCCCGCACGGCAGCAACGGTCGAATCGACAAAGGAACTCATCGTCCATTGCGGTTGGCAGGCGCAGAGGCCGAAGATGAAGTTCCTGAGGATGTCGGTGCCAATCAAGGTGTGCGCCACCTCCGGGTGGAATTGCACCCCGACAAAGGGCCGATCACGATGGCGGATAGCGGCCTGCGGCGAGTGGGCACTAACGGCGGTGACCACGAAGCCTGGGGCCAATTCCTCTATCCGATCGCCATGACTCATCCACACCTGATATTCTGGATGGCCAACCTCCATGCCGGCAAAGAGCCCGCCGCTGTCTGCAATGTCCAAGGTGGCCTTGCCAAACTCTCGCGTCACCGCCTTCTCCACCCGACCCCCAAACTGCACGGTCATCAGTTGTGCCCCATAGCAGATCCCCAGCACCGGGATGCCGAGCTCAAAAAGGGCGGGGTCGCTCTTAGGGGCATCGGCGTCATAGACACTCTTGGGGCCACCGGAGAGGATGATGCCGTTGGGGGCGATGGCCTTGATCCGCTCGATGGCCAGGCTGAAGGGGTGGATCTCGCAGTAGACCTTTTGTTCCCGAACCCGCCGGGCAATCAGTTGGGTCGTCTGCGAACCGAAATCGAGGATCAAAATCTTTTGCTGATGGATGTCCATGGGCGTTTAGCGAGTGTTGAGGATGAAGGGCAGGGAGACGAAGGGTTTAGCCCAAGCGATAGTTAGGGGCCTCTTTGGTGATGATGACGTCATGAACATGACTCTCTTTGAGCCCGGCGGCGGTGATGCGCACGAACTTGGCCTTTTGCCGGAGTTCGTCAATGGTGCTGGCGCCAACGTAGCCCATGCCCGAGCGCAGGCCACCCAGCAACTGATAGATGGTCTCCGACAGCGGGCCGCGATAGGGCACCTTGCCCTCGATCCCTTCTGGCACCAGTTTCGAGGGGCTTTCAATCCCCTCCTGGAAATAGCGGTCACTGGAACCCTGTTTCATCGCCCCCAGGGAGCCCATGCCCCGATAGCCCTTGTAGGTGCGGCCCTGGTAGAGGAAGGTCTCGCCTGGGGTCTCGTCGGTGCCGGCAAACAGGCTGCCGATCATGATGGCGTTGGCGCCGATGCCGATGGCCTTGGCCAGCTCTCCCGAGTATTTGATGCCGCCATCGGCGATCAGCGGGATACCGAATTTCGCCGCCGCCTTGGCGCAGTTGTAGATGGCCGTCATCTGCGGCACACCCACCCCGGCCACGATGCGGGTAGTGCAGATCGAGCCGGGGCCAACCCCCACCTTGACGCAATCCGCCCCGGCCCGAGCCAAGGCCTCAACCGCCTCGGGGGTGGCGATATTGCCGGCAATGACTTGCAGCGTTGGGAAGGCCTCCTTCAACCCCTTCAGGGCGTTGATGATGTTCTTGGAGTGGCCGTGGGCCGAGTCCAAGACCACGACATCGACCCCAGCCTGGACCAGTTGTTCGGTGCTGGCCAGACAGTTGCCCACCCCAATCGCCGCCCCCACCAGCAGGCGTCCCCGGCTATCCTTGGCGGCATTGGGGTAGCGCCGGATCTTTTCCAAGTCCTTGGTGGTGATCAGCCCGGTCAAATTGCCCTCGTCATCGACCACCAGGAGTTTTTCGATACGGTGCTCGTGGAGGAGGGCCTTCGACTGCTCAAGGGTGATGCCCACCTTAGCGGTTACCAGATTTGAGCTGGTCATGACCTCCTTGACCTTGAGATCGGGGTCCGAGACAAAGCGCAGGTCACGGTTGGTGACGATTCCCACCAGCTTTGGCCCCCGACGAACCGGAACCCCCGAGATGTGATACTGCTCCATGATCGCCTTGACCTCGGCGACAGTGCTGTCCTCCTCCATGGTGATCGGATCGACGATCATGCCTGATTCCGATTTCTTGACCCGCACCACCTCCCGGGCTTGGGCCTCGATAGTCATGTTCTTGTGGATGATACCGATGCCCCCTTCACGGGCCATGCTGATGGCGGTGCGATGTTCGGTCACGGTGTCCATGGCCGCACTGACCAGGGGGATATTGAGCCGAATGGAGTTGGTCAGATTGGTGGACAGGTCGACATCGGCTGGCAAGACACTGGAGGCAAGTGGCACCAGCAGCAAGTCGTCAAAAGTATAGGCGTTTTCAATAATTTTATCGTGCATGCTAAGCTCCTTAGACGGTTGGACAGGGAAGGGCCGGTGGGGAGCAACGTCCCAAACTTCCCCCCGCCTACTAAATCTTTTCACAAATAGTGGAAAGAGATGATTGAGTTTATCGTAAGGAATGGTTTATAAACGGAGGTCTGATTGTTCGGCCCGATCCCCTCAACCTCCCATTCCTGCCCTATGCTGGTTATCAATCCCCAGAACCCACAAGTCCGGCTCATTGCCCAAGTCGCCGAGGCACTCAAGCATGGGGCGGTTATCTGTTACCCCACCGATACCATGTACGGCATCGGTTGCGATATCTTCAACCAAAAGGCGGTAAAGCGGATACACCAACTGAAGCGACGTCCGAACGACAAGCCCTTCAGCTTCATGTGCAGCAACTTGAAGGATGTCAGCCAGTATTGCTACCTTTCCAACGAGGCCTACCGTCTGATGAAGAAGAGCCTGCCTGGCCCCTACACCTTTGTCCTGACAACGATGAAAATCGTCCCCAAGATCATGACCAGCAAGCAAAAAACTGTCGGCATCCGGGTGCCGGACAACACCATATGCCGGGACCTGGTCACCGCCCTGGGCAACCCCATTCTCACCACCTCCGCCTCATTGAACGAAGACGATTTCCCCTTGGCCAGTGAGGCCTATGAGTTGGAAGAGAGGCTGAACGGGCAGGTGGATATTATCATCGATGGTGGCCCGGTCTACCCAGAGCCCTCAAGCGTCATTTCGCTGATTGGTTCCTCCCCGGAGATCCTTCGCCACGGCAAGGGAGACCTCCGGCTGTTTGTCAACGACTGACATCTCGCCCTGCTGGTCAATCAGGGGCTGCTTGAGAGACTTGCTCATCGTGAAATGGGGGGTCTTGCGCACGGGGATAGCCATCATTGCCCCGGTCTTGGGGTTTTTGGCGACCTTGGCTGGACGTTGACGGACGCTGAACGAGCCAAAGCCACGGATCTCAACCCGCTGTCCCATAACCAAGGCCTCAGTCATGGTCTTGATGATGATATCCACCGCATGGGCGGCATCCCGTTTCAGGGGCAGTTCCACATCGCGAAACAACCGCTCGGCCAGCGCCCCCTTCAGTATCGTTTTCTCTCGTGTCGACTGGCGTTTCTTCATGGCAACGAGGAATTCCATTGATACATCACAGTGGCAGGCCTGCCCTGCATCAGCCTGATTAGGCTCTTGGCCTGTTCGCCAACCAGCATATCCATGAACGAAAAGATCTTGCCTTCCGGGTAGACCAAGGTCGGCTCTTCCCCGGCAAGCCCGGCAAGGGCCATGGCCTGCTCGACGGCATCGGTCAAGTTGCCCAGTTGGTCAACGAGGCCAAGCTCGTGGGCCTGACCGCCGGTGAAGATCCGGCCATCGGCCAAGGGGCGCACCGCCTCAAGGCTCAACTTGCGGCTGGTGGCCACCGCCTCGATAAACTGCTCATGGACATTGTCGATCATGCCTTGCAGCAGTTGCCGTTCCTCGTCGGTCATTTCCCGGGAGAAGGAGCCGATGTCTTTGTTGGCCCCGCTCTTGATCACCTCGGCTCGATAGCCGATGGTGTCGAGGATTTTTTCGATGTTGGCAAACTTCAGAATAACACCAATGCTGCCGGTCATCGTGCCAGGATTGGCGAAAATCCTGGTGGCCCCAAGGGCGGCGTAGTAGCCACCCGAGGCGGCTACCGAGGCCATGGAGGCCACCACCGGTTTGACCTTTGCCGTGCGCTTGATGTCCTGGTAGACCTCCTGCGCCGCCCCCACCGTCCCCCCTGGGCTGTCGATACGGATGACAACTGCCTTGATCTGGCGATTGTTGCGGAAGGAGGCCAGGTCGGCCAAGACTTGATCGGAGGTCAACATCACCCCCTGCAAATCAATAACGCCAATGCTGTTTTTTGAGGAAAAGAGTTCGTTCGTTGCCGGGTGGAGCCAACGGGAAATAAAAAAGGCTACCCCGGCCCAAAAGATCATAGCCATGCCGCCAAGGACGATAAGTCCAAAGAGGTATGGGTGGTCTTGGCGGAATAGCCCTTGATTCATAAAGAGAGAGACAATCCTCTCGCCCAAAATGGGGCTGAAACAGCCGCTTCGGGGCGAGAGGGAAGGAGGAATCTTACTGATTCACTTTCTGGGAGGCAATCTCTTCCTTTTTGGCGGTGAAGAGTTCGCCGATGGTGGAAGGGGCGGGTTGTTTCTTTTGGTATTCCTCAACCACGGACTCTTCGGTCTCGGCTAGGGCCTTGATTGACAAACCAATCTTGCGATCCTTAGCGGATACGTTGATCACTCGAGTCTGGATGATATCACCCGAGTTGTAGACGCCGACCGGGCTATTGATCTTCTCCTGGCTGATCTCGGAGACATGAACTAGTCCTTCAATACCCTCCTCTACTTCGACAAAGATACCGAAATCGGTGACGTTGGTGATCTTGCCCTCGACCATACTGCCAATCGGATACTTGTTCACCGCAGCCTGCCATGGATCGGGCTCAAGCTGCTTGATGCCGAGGGAGAAACGCTCATTCTCGCGGTCAATCTTCAGCACCACGGCCTGGATGGTTTCCCCCTTGTTGAACTTCTCTGAGGGGTGCTTGATGCGCTCCGTCCATGAGAGGTCGGAGACGTGGATCAGACCATCGATGCCCTCTTCAATACCAATAAAGATGCCGAAGTCTGTGATGTTCTTTATCTTACCCTCGATGATGGAGCCAACCGGGTAGTTCTGGGAAACCAGATCCCACGGGTTTTGCTGGAGCTGCTTCATGCCGAGCGAGATACGCTTGGCATCGACGTCGATGTTCAAGACCACCACCTCGACCTGATCGCCCAAGGCGAGGATCTTAGAGGGGTGCTTGGCCTTCTTGGTCCAAGACATCTCAGAGACGTGGATCAGGCCTTCAACCCCCTCCTCAAGCTCGGCAAAGACACCGTAATCGGTGATACTGACGACCTTGCCGCTGGTTTTGCCCGCCACCGGATAGCGCTCCTGGACGGATGACCATGGGTCTGGCTTCAGCTGTTTGACGCCAAGCGAGACCTTGTCATGTTCCTTGTCGTATTTCAAGATCTTGACCTCGGTCTCTTCGCCCACCTTGAACAACTTGGAAGGATGAGAGACTCGGCCCCACGAGAGGTCGGTGATGTGGCAAAGCCCGTCGAGCCCGCCCAAGTCAACAAAGACGCCGTAATCGGTGATATTGGTGATCGTTCCCTTGACAATGGAACCCTCGATCAGATTCTCGCGCATGGTGTCGCGCAACTTGTTGCGCTCCAACTCAAGAATGGCCCGCCGCGAGATTACTACGTTGTTTCGTTTGCGGTTATATTTCAGAACCTTAAAGTCATAGCTCTGGCCGATCATGGTATCCAGATCCTTAACCGGACGGAGATCGATCTGCGAGTACGGCAAGAAGGCCGGTACCCCTATGTCAACTGAGAGGCCGCCCTTGACCCGACTTTCAATCAGACCTTGCAGCGTGCCATCCTCTTCAGCAATTTTGGCAATCGCATCCCAGACCTTGATGGCAATGGCCTTCTCGTGGGATAGGCGGAGTCCGCCCTCCCCTTCGCGCTTTTCGACGTAGACCTCAAAGGTGTCGCCAACCTTAACCTCGATCGGCTCCCCTTCGTGTTTGAACTCAGAAAGCGGCACGGTGCTCTCTGACTTGTCCCCGATATCGACGATGGCGATATTGCCGACGATAGAGATTACTGTGCCGAGCACGACATCGCCAACCTTGACGACATGCATGCCATCGACCTCGCCGAACAACTCGGCAAACGTCGCATTTTCATTGACATCGCTGTAGAGACCACGGCGAGTTGCGGCGAGAGAGACAACTTGGGCATCGCTGCCAGGCGTGTCTTGATTGGCCTGTGTTTGGGTTGCGTTTGGTGTTTCCATGAAAGACAATCCTCCAGTAAGGGTTTAGAATGCGGCTCTATACCAAAGGAGAAACAGAAAGACAACCTTTTTGCAGGCCTTTTTTCGTTGGGCGGGGGGCAAGAGCGGCTTCCCCATGCGGGGATTCCACAGAATTCATGCCGCGATGGATCTGACCTGCGAATCGCGGCCTGGAGGCCGCTCCCACGGCGCACTTGTTCCCGCTATCGTAGAGGCCGGGGCCGCCCCATTCGACCTGCTGGGCAAAAAATGCCGGGCAGGCCAGGGAGGCCAAGGCGAATTGATTAACGGTATCGCACTGAATTTACGACAGAATAAAAAACGAGCCAAATGGTACATCATCTGCATTAGACAACAGTGGCGCCAAGGTGCTGGTCGATGGGATTGATAGCGGCAAATCGGACATGATGCGCTTGGCAAAGAGAGAAGATGAGGGGAGGATGGTCGATATGGGGTTTTCCAATTCGTTATACAACGGGGTGAGCGGCTTAAACAGCATGAGCCAACAGCTCAACATAACGGCAAATAATGTTGCCAACGCCAACTCCACGGGTTTCAAGACCAGCCGT
>Ga0172375_10010023_pt1 | contig 12363 bp, 12 predicted proteins | sample LakKiv1m_FD_114537 | JGI IMG/M metagenome (GOLD analysis project Ga0172375, IMG submission 114537) | Freshwater microbial communities from Kabuno Bay, South-Kivu, Congo - kab_092012_11.1m | ecosystem: Environmental > Aquatic > Freshwater > Lake | place: Democratic Republic of the Congo... | reverse complement strand
CCTAAAAATCTGTAAACCATTAAAAAATTACCCTGTTTTGTTAATGGTGATCCAAAAATATCATGAGAGCGTACGAACGTAAACGGAAAATCAGTTAACGGTATGTTTTGATCAGTTAACGGTAATTTGAAGATCACTTTTTACGCCTTATAATCTTCTATTCCCCTGTTTAAAAAGTTAATGTACGATTGCATAATTTCAAAAAATTTAAACACTTTATCACCTACATTTTTATTCATGAAAAAATTATCCTCCACTTTGTGGCCAATTACATAACTTTTGTACTTAAGAAACTCAATGTCCTGAAAATCCGCAGGAAAATCCTTTGGAGCCTTCTTGAGTTTTTCATCCCAAAGTTTCCCAAAAGTGTTTTTAAAGTTTTGATTTTCAAGTAATGATTTAAATTCCGTAGAATTGTAATAAATTTCTTTTCTCACCAATTTTAGTACTTCAGCCTGAGGTTGCCACAATCCACCACCAATGAAAGAATTTTCAGGTTCTATATGGAGATAATATCCGGCAAATTTACTTTGTTTACCCCCCCTTGCAAAAAACGCCCCAATAGCAGTTTTGAAAGGTTCTTTATTTTTAGAAAACCGAACATCCCTGTAAATTCTGAAAATGCAGTCGGATGGTTTTAAAAGGTTGATTTCTCTGTCAAAAGTTGACATGAGTGATATCATCTCTGAAACAATGTTTTCATGTGTTGATTTAACACGTTGATATCTATCTTTGTTTTCCCGAAACCACTCACGGTTATTGTTTTGTTTCAGTTCAGAAAGAAATTGAAATACTATTTCCATTTTGATTTTTTTAAATGATGAACAATAAAGTAATGAAACATCTGTGTTAAAAACCCTTAATAATTATTTTTGTTATGTAAACATATTATCTGAAAGATTAGTAACTGAATTTGTTTGCGTACAAAAAAATACTGATTTCCTTTGATTTATTGCTCAAATCAAAAAAAAAATCATATTAAATTAACTGATATTTCTAAAAATACTACTTTTGCCGTCAATTCGATAAAGGATTTTTGGGAAACGGGAGCTTTTTCGTAAAGCTAGAGTAAAGATGAGAAGGGGACAAAAAGTCCCCTATTTTATTAGCATTAGTCAAAAATGATTGACAAAGAAAAGATTGCAAAATTAGCGGTAGCGTTTTTAGAGGGGTCTGATAAGTTCCTTTGCGAGATTCAGATTAAGCAAGGAAATATCATTACAATTTCTATCGACAGCGATAGCTTCGTGTTAATTGATGATTGTATTCATCTTAGCAAAACAATTGAATCAAAACTTGATCGTGATGTCGAAGATTTTGAATTGAGGGTTTGTTCTTTTGGTGCCGATAAACCTCTGATATTCAAAAGGCAATATCACAAAAATGTAGGCAGGCAATTAAACATAACCATAAATGAAGATAAGAAAATCACTGGAATTCTGAAATCGGTTGAAAACGACACTTTGGTTATTGAAACCACTCCTAAAAAAAATACAGAAGCTGTTGTGCTTCAAATGATCCCTTTTGATGAAATCAAAGAAGCCAGGGTAGTTCTTAAGTTTAAATAACCTTTTAAAAAAAATAAATACAGGGGCAAGACGATGGATAACATTAATTTGGTCGAAACTTTTTCCGAGTTTAAGGATTTTAAGAACATTGATCGTGAGACAATGATGAGAATCCTTGAAGATGTGTTTCGTCATATGCTTGAAAAAAAATACGGCTCAGCCGAAAATTTCGATATCATTGTAAATATTGATAAGGGAGACCTTGAAATTTACAGATTGCGTGAAATTGTGGAAGATGGCGAAGTTGGAGACGAGAATACGCAAATCGCATACTCTGAAGCCATCAAAATAGAGCCAGATTTTGAAGTTGGTGAAGAGGTTTCAGAAGAAATTAAAATGTCGGATTTTGGCCGGCGTGAAATTCTAACAATTCGTCAGAATCTGATTGCTAAAGTACAAGAATATGAAAAAGACAATGTTTATCAAAAGTACAAGGACCGCATTGGTGAAATAATCACGGGTGAGGTTTACCAAGTATGGAAAAAAGAAATTCTGGTAATCGATGATGAATACATTGAATTAATTCTGCCTAAATCGGAACAAATCCCTTCTGATTATTACAGAAAAGGTGATACTATCAGGGCTGTTGTTTCAAAAGTTGATATGCGTAACAATACACCTCAAATTATTCTTTCCAGAACTTCACCTGTCTTTTTGGAAAGGCTTTTTGAACAAGAGGTTCCAGAGGTTTTTGATGGACTGATAACCATTAAAAATATCGTCCGGGTACCCGGTGAACGTGCCAAAATTGCCGTAGAATCTTATGACGATAGAATTGATCCTGTTGGTGCCTGTGTTGGAATGAAAGGATCAAGGATTCATGGTATTGTAAGAGAGCTAAAAAACGAAAATATTGACGTAATAAACTACACCACAAACCTTTCGCTTTACATTCAGCGCGCTTTAAGCCCTGCAAAAATCACTTCCATCAACATTGATGAACCAAATAAAAAAGCAGAAGTTTACATGAAACCCGATCAGGTTTCGCTGGCTATTGGTAAAGGTGGATACAATATCAAACTAGCTGGTAAACTTACTGGTTATGAAATAGATGTTTACAGGGATACTGAAGGAGAAGGTGATGATGATGTTGACTTGATTGAATTTTCTGATGAAATCGATCAGTGGATCATCGATGAATTAAAGGCCATTGGTTGTGATACAGCAAGAAGCGTCCTCAATCTTGAATTGGACGAACTTGTAAAACGTACCGACCTGGAAGAAGAAACAATAAAGGAAGTTATCAAGATTTTAAAGTCTGAATTTGAATAAAAATAGTATTTTTACCGCAATAGTGAATTTCGGCAGGACAACTGGTTTTATGGGATTAGCAAAAACAACAAGGCTTCAAAAAGCAGCGGGAGAATTCAATGTTGGAAAGGAGAAAATCGTTGATTTTCTACACCGTAAAGGCTTTGACATTGATTCAAATCCTAATGCCAAAATTACGCCCGAAATGTACGTTCTTCTCACTAAAGAATTTATGAATGAGAAAAACGTAAAGGAGGAAGCCAGAAAAAAAGGCCTTGGAACTGTAAAACGCGAAACCATATCTATTGAAGACCGTCGCCGTGAAATTCCTGAAATAGATGATTATGAAGAAGATGATCACATCATTATACGGGGTGTGGCAGTTGAAGTAGATGAGAAATTTAAAAAATCGGTTGAACCCAGGCTTGATATTATTGAAAAAAACAAAAAAGAGCAGGAGATGGTTATCGAAAAACCAGCTCCAAAGGAGGTTTTAATAACCGAAACCAGGAAAGAGGAACCTGTTGCTGAAAAAGTAGAATTGTTCGCACCGCCGGTTCATCAAGTAGCAGAGTTTGACGAAACTCATATAGAACCAATAGGCACGCAGGATACACCACAGGAATCAATTGCAGAGGTTCCTGTCCAGCATGAGATACCAGATCAGGCTCCCCTTGATAACCCGCCAACTAAAGTTACGGACGAACACCTGAAAGAACAGATTAAGGAGCTCATCGCCGAAGGAAAATTGTTACCTGAAGTAGAAATAATGAAAGAAACGCCCTCTGATGAGAATTTCTTCGAAGATGACCTACCAAAATTAAAACAACCAAAGGTATTGGGAACTATTGATCTTTCGTCGATTAATGAAAGAACAAAACCACCCAGAAAAACAGCTGAAGAGAAAAGGTTGGAAAGAGAAGAACGTCGTAAAGGAGCTCCAAAAGCCAAAGAACCCAGCGATGGCCATGTTAAACCTGAAGTTGAAAGGAAATCATCTCGTATTGAGGTGAAATTACCTGCCAAAAAAGATCATCGAAAAGAAAGTGAATCATTCAAAACTGCTTCCAAAGAAGAAACATCCCCCTCAGAATTACAAAAACAGGATAATTTCCTCCAAACCAGGATTGAAAGATTACAAGGGCCAAATATTGTTGGTAAAATAAGTTTGCCGGCTGACAGAAAATCGGAAAAGAAAAAACCAGTTGCCTCCTCATCTGATGAAAAGGTTAAACCCAAAAAGAAAAAGAGAAAAAGAATTAAAAAACTTCTCCAGAATCAACAGCCCGGAACGCAACAACAGACTGATGGAACAAGGCTCATTGCAAAGCCGCCAAGAGTTAAGAAGATAAAGCGCGAAGAAAAACCTGAACTGAACGAGGAAGATATCCAAAAACAAATTAAGGAAACCCTCGCCAGGTTAAGTGGTGTCGGAAAATCAAAAACTTCAAAACATCGCCGGCAAAAACGTGACTTTATCCATAAAAAGAAAGAACAGGAACTCCTGGAACAAGAAGAAGGCAAACATCAGATTAAAGTGGCCGAGTTTGTTACTGCCAATGAACTTGCAACCATGATGAATGTTCCTGTCACTGAGGTAATTTCGATGTGTATGCAACTTGGTTTATTTGTTTCGATCAATCAGCGGCTTGACGCAGAGACTATTTCGCTTGTTGCAGAGGAATTTGGTTTTAAAGTCGAATTTGCCAGCGTTGAAAGTACCATTGACCACGACACTGAAGAAGAAGATGATACAGATCACCTACTTCCAAGGCCACCCATTGTTACAGTGATGGGGCATGTTGACCACGGAAAAACCAAACTTCTCGATTACATCAGACATACAAATGTAATTGCCGGAGAAGCTGGAGGAATCACTCAGCATATTGGTGCTTACGAAGTAGAGTTGGAAAACGGAAAGAAAATTACCTTTCTCGATACTCCAGGTCACGAGGCTTTCACTGCAATGCGAGCACGTGGGGCAAAAGTTACCGATGTTGCAATTATTGTCGTTGCTGCTGACGACAGTGTCATGCCGCAAACAAAAGAGGCCATCAATCACGCTTTGGCTGCAAACGTCCCAATTGTTTTTGCAATTAATAAAATTGATAAGCCAACTGCAAATCCTGAAAAAATTAAGGAACAGCTCTCACAAATGAATATTCTTGTTGAAGACTGGGGTGGTAAATATCAAAACCAGGAAATTTCAGCAAAGGCAGGTCTGAATGTCGAAATTTTGCTTGATAAAGTTTTATTGGAGGCAGAAATGCTTGACCTGAAAGCAAATCCAAAAAGACGTTCCAATGGAACAACTATTGAATCTTCACTGGATAAAGGCCGTGGATATGTTTCAAAATTGCTCGTTCAAAACGGAACTTTGAAGGTTGGAGATATCGTACTCGCCGGCTCATACTTTGGAAAAGTAAAAGCCATGTATAATGAGCGAAACCAAGCGATTAAAGAAGCCGGACCTTCAACCCCGGTGCTTATGTTAGGATTGAACGGAGCACCACAGGCAGGTGACCTTTTCAAGGTACTCATTGACGAAAGAGAAGCCAAGAATATTGCTACTAAAAGGATGCAATTGCAGCGCGAACAGGGTTTACGTACACAAAAACATATCACACTCGATGAAATCGGCCGTAGAATTGCAATTGGCGATTTCAAAGAACTGAATATTATTGTAAAAGGTGATGTGGATGGTTCTGTTGAGGCATTGTCCGATTCATTGCTCAAATTAGGGAATGAAGAAGTATAGGTTAATGTTATACATAAATCGGTAGGACAAGTTACCGAAACCGATGTTATGCTTGCATCAGCATCAAACGCAATTATCGTAGGCTTCCAGGTGCGTCCTTCTGCCGGCGCACGCAAGTTAGCCGAAAAAGAACAAATCGACATACGGTTGTATTCTATTATTTACGCTGCAATCGAAGAAATCAAGTCGGCTATTGAGGGTATGTTAGCGCCCGAAATTGAAGAAAAGATAAATTGTAACATTGAGGTTCGCGAAACCTTCAAAATTACAAAAGTGGGTACAATTGCCGGTTGTATGGTGTTAGACGGAACCATCACGCGCAACACAACTGTAAGGATCATTCGTGATGGTATTGTTATTTATACCGGAAAGCTTGGTTCACTTAAACGGTTTAAAGACGATGTTAAAGAAGTGTCTGCCGGTTATGAATGCGGATTGAACATCGAAAATTTCAATGACATTAAAGTTGGTGACATCGTGGAAGGTTTCGAACAGAAGAAAATCGCCAGGAAATTGGATAAGTAGCTCTTTCAGGATTATTTAACATACCAAAAAAAATTGGAAAAGCTTTTAATATTAAAAAGTTAATAATTTTGCAACTAAAAAAAGGGTAATATGAAATTTAAAGTTATTCAAATTGGATTAGTGGTTGTAATTGTAGTGTTAGCTTATCTTGTTTATGAAACCATTCAAACTCCGGTTCGTTTTAATAAAGAAAAAGACCGCAGAGCAGAAGTAGTTGTTCAGAATCTGAAGGATATCAGGGCGATACAGCAGGTTTACAAAATGTTGAATGATAGTTTTGCCGATAATTTCAATGTCCTGATTAATTTTATGAAAAACGGTAAAATTCCTGTCGTTAACATAACATTTGACCCTTCTGATACTACTCTGACCAAGACTATCAGCGACACCATCGGCTTTGTAAACGTTGCCGACTCACTGTTTGGCAAACGACAAGGTTTTAAACCTGAACTGATACAATACATCCCTTTCTCTGACAACGAGAAATTTGAGTTAAGCGCTGGTAAAATAAACAGAGGAGGTGTAACTGTTCCGGTATTTATGGCTTTAGCCAAAAAAGAATATTACCTGAAAGGTCTTGACCTGACTCTTGTTAAAAATGAGAAAGTTAAAGATCTCATTGTAGGTTCGATGACAGAACCCACCACTGATGGCAATTGGGAGTAATGCAAAAAACCGATGCCTCACCGGGTAAACCTGATTACATCTTTATTTGATAAAGCTCTAAGCACAGAAGCTTCAAAATATTGCAGATTATCCATTCAGTTTTCGCTGGATGGATTTTCTTTTTGCGTATGTGATGTAAACCGCAATAAATATTCAGGCATAGAAGTCCACGAATTTCACAATGTTTCAACGGTTATTGTCCTTAATTCTATCATTAAAGACCTCATCGAAAAAAGGGATTGGTTAAAAACTGAATATGAAAAAACAGAAATAATTTTTGAATCTGCCAAATCAACATTGGTTCCTGTCGCACTCTTCGATCACAACCATGTTGCAGATTATCTGAAACTGAATCATCATCCCGATCTTGGCGAGGTAATTGGTAATGAACGGCTCAGACAACTTGATGCTGAGAATGTTTTTTCCATTCCCGAAATCCTCGTTAAAACATTGCACGAACACTTTCCTGGCGCCAGCATTCACCATTTTGCAAGTTCTTTAATCGAATCGTTGTTAATCCGGTATAAAAATCTCGATTCGAGCCCGATAATGTTCGCCAATGTGAGGAAATCATGGCTTGACATCATTGTTCTAAACAAGGGTAAACTGCAGTTTTTCAACTCATTCAGATACAGGGAAAAGGAGGATTTTGTGTATTTCCTGATTTTTGTCTTTGAACAACTTACCCTGAATCCTGAAAATACAGAGCTGAAACTTATGGGTGAAATCCCAAAGGTGTCACCGCTTTTCGATTTGACTTTCAAGTATGTTAGAAATGTAGGATTTGTTGAGCGTGGACATGAGTATGCTTTCAGTTATGTTTTCGACGAAATACCTCAGCACTATTATTTTAACCTATTAAATCTTCATCGATGCGAATTATAAGCGGAAGTCAGAAAGGGCGGCGAATTAATGCGCCAAACAATTTGCCTGTGAGGCCAACTACCGACATGGCCAAAGAAAGCCTTTTTAATATCCTGAACAATCTAATCGATTTTGAAGATTTAACCGTACTGGATTTATTTGCAGGAACCGGGAGCATTTCATTTGAATTTGCCTCACGTGGTGCCCGGTTGGTTACCGCCGTCGATAACAATTACAAATGTGTGGATTTCATAAATAAAACAGCCGGTGGATTCAACCTTTCAGCAGTTAAAGCTATAAAAGCCGATGTGTTTAAACTGCTGAAAAAGCCCTTCGACAGTTACGATCTGGTTTTTTCGGATGCCCCCTACGTTGTAAGCGAAATAACGGAATTGCCAGATTTGATCTTTGGTAATGGCTGGCTAAAAAATAATGCCCGACTTATCATCGAACATTCAAAGGCGGCTGATTTCTCAAAACATTCCTGTTTTGAACAGAAACGCCAGTATGGGAAGGTTAACTTCTCGTTTTTTTACAACCCCTAATACTCATCCTCATGAAAGAAAAAATCGTCTTTCGTGGGATAGTCTGGCCAGATGTCTTCAATACGTTCGTAAACCTCACCTTCGTCTTCAATCTCATTAAGGTTTTCGATTACCTCTTGTGGTGCGCCCGACCGAACTGCAAAATCAATCAATTCATCTTTTGTGGCAGGCCAGGGAGCATCTTCCAATTTTGAAGCTAATTCAAGTGTCCAGTACATAGTATTATTAACAGGTTTAAAATTTTTGCAAAAATAATTTTTTTGATAAAAAGCCCGGAAAAATAATTTATTTCATGTCTAAGGTCTAAATCCTTGCATTCCAACGTGTTTCAACAGCATTTAAATCTTTCCCGAGTTTTCGCGAAAGAACAAATAAATAATCTGATAAACGGTTCAGATATTTAATTATCAAAGGATTTACTGGTGACTGTAACGAAAGTTGTAAGGTAGTCCTTTCGGCTCTGCGGCATACCGTACGTGCTACATGACAAAATGAAACCGCCATGTGGCCTCCCGGTAAAATGAAGTTGGCGAGCGGTGGCAATTCTTCATTCATTCTGTCGATTTCATTTTCCAACAGGATAATATCTGGTTCCGATACTTCCGGTAGTTTTCGTAAAGGTGCTTTTTCAGGATCAACAGCAAGCATGGTTTCGCATGTAAAAAGCCTGTCCTGTATTTCAATGAGTACTTGTTTGAGACGTGCATCAATATCCTGATCGCGGATTAAACCGACGAACGAATTCAGCTCGTCTAAGGTTCCATAGGCTTCAATCCTTTCATGATATTTTGGAACACGGGTTCCGCCAATCAGGGATGTTTGTCCTGAATCCCCGGTTTTGGTGTAGATCTTGAATTCATCGCTCATGTTACTAATTTCTTTCTTCAGGTACAAGTTTGTAATCGGCCATGGTGCGGATATTCGTGTTTCTTTCATCAGATTCAACCATTCCATCAATCAGCCTGATGATGCGATGTGCGTGTCTGGCAATATCTTCTTCGTGCGTAACAACGATCAGTGTGTTGCCGCTGTTGTGAATTTCTTCAAACAATCCCATCATCTCGATTGAAGTTTTTGAATCCAGATTGCCGGTAGGTTCATCGGCAAGAATGATTGAAGGATCGTTGACCAACGCCCTTGCAACAGCAACCCTTTGTCGCTGACCACCGGACAATTCGTTTGGTTTGTGCTTAATCCTGTCAGAAAGATGAACACTTTCAAGTGTTCGCGTTGCTTTTTCGATACGTTTTGCTTTTCCAAAGCCAGCATAGACCAACGGAAGCATTACATTTTCGAGGGCAGTGGAACGCGGAAGCAAATTAAATGTTTGAAAAACAAACCCAATTTCCTTGTTTCTGATCTCGGCCAACCTGTTATCATCTAACTTACTGACGTCTTTTCCGTTAAGGAAATATTGCCCACTGGTAGGTGTGTCGAGGCAACCTAAAATGTTCATAAGGGTTGATTTTCCCGATCCTGATGCCCCCATCAAGGCAACATATTCGTTTTTGTAAATGGTCAGCGTTATCGAGCGCAATGCTTTAACTATTTGTGTGCCAACCTTGTAGTGCTTTTTTATGTCGGTCAGACGGATAATTTCCTGTTTTTCCATACGTTTTATTTTTCCCAATCAAAAGTAAACAAATGTTTTTCCCTTACTCCGGTATTTTTTATTGAAAATAAAAACATGTTCAAAATCAATTTATTGTTACATTTTAACCAGGATTAATGCAGACCAGTTTTGTCACCTTTTCCTTAACAGAAAAAAATGTTTATTGTTTTGTACAGGATTAATCTTTTTATGAAACACGTTGGAAAAAAGAATCTTTATATCTTTACCCGGCAAATATCATTCCTCAATGTTTGATTGAAAATGGAAAAGAGAACATCAATATCCGGAATATTCAGAGCCTTTTTGGCTATTATCACTGTCGTTTTTCTGCTGGTGACGTTGCAGGGTCACACACAGGCACCAAATACAATTTCACAAAATGACAGTTCAAACGTTTTGTTTTTAAAGTCGATAAAAGTTGAAAATGCAGGCAAGTTTATCAACACGCCGCAGGATGAGGAGATGGCCTTGTCAAATGCTGGCGGAACATCCTTGTTTTACAACGGCAAGCAACCTCAAAAAGGAAAAACTTTTGTTTTCGACAATAAAATAAACCTGGCCATCATGTTCAACGGGGTTTATCAAAAGCAAGGTGTTGAGTTGAAAAAACCAATAAACAAAAAAAAGTGGAGAAAACTTGCAGGACACAACCCAACCACCAAAGAATTGTACCTCCACAGGGACAATGGCGGTGGCGATTTGTACATGACCAGTCTCAAAGAAATTAAAGGAAAATGTCCAAAAAGACTGGGTAAAAACATCAATTCGAAATACAACGAATCGATGGCGGCCACCAACCATGATGGTACTGAAATTTATTTTATCAGCGATCGGCCTGGTGGAGTTGGCGGGAAGGACATCTGGATGAGCCAGCGTGGTGAAGGAAATGCATGGGAAAAAGCCATAAATCTGGGACCTGTGATCAATACAACCGGTGATGAATTGTTTGTGTGGGTAAGCCCGAACAGCGACAGAATCTGGTTTAGTTCACAAGGTCATCAAAGCATGGGTGGCTACGATGTTTTTGTTTCTGAAAAATCGGGTGAACAGTGGCGAATACCACAAAATGCCGGAATGCCGGTAAACTCTGCTTTCGACGAAACCAGTATTTCACTGAGTTCGGACGGTCTTACTGGTCTCCTGGTTTCCAACCGTCCGGGTGGCTATGGTGGATACGACATTTACACCGTAAAATTTCCAGAGACAAAAAAAGAATTTGTTCTGTCGGATGTAGAGGAACCCTCTGGCCATCAGGACACAACCATTCCTATGAAGGGGATTGTGTTTGATACTGACACTAATGAACCCTTGAAAGCAATCATTCAGATTACTGACGATGCCGACACCAGCCTGGATGCAAAATATACCACCAATCCTGAAACCGGGAAATATCTGATTTTCCTTACAGAAGGCTCAAACAGCACGGTGGTTTTTGATGCTGAAGGTTACCTGCCTAATTTCGAAAACATTTCACTGATTAGCGCCAGTCCACAAGTAAAGTTGATTCGTAAAGATGTCGCACTGCAAAAACTGAAAATTGGCGAAAGAGGCATTTTCAAAAATATTTTATTCGAATTTGGAAAAGACAACCTGCGTCCAGAGGCTGTTCCTGAACTGCTTCGCATTATTGATCTGATGAAACGATATCCGGCCATGGAGATGGAAGTTCAGGGGCACTGCGACCACATTGGATCTAAAATCTACAATCAGAAATTATCGGAAAAAAGAGCTGGAAGCGTGCTTCGATACCTTACCGCCAGTGGTATTATCCAATCGCGGCTTATTGCCGTAGGTAAAGGTGAAGATTTTCCGGTCGCTCCCAATGTAAACCCCAATGGCAGCGACAATCCCGAAGGAAGAATGCTGAATCGCAGAACTGAGTTTCTGATCCAGAAGTTAAATTAAGAATACTTACTTTAAAAAAATAAAATGAGCAGATGAGTTAAACTTATCTGCTCATTTCTTTTTTAAAAGTTGCAAATCAGGTCTAAAAACCAGATTAAAACGATTATTAAAATATGATCTTGACAAGGATCATCAGTGCTATGACTCCTGCAAAAAAAGCAAGCACTAACCACCCACCTGAAATTTTTATCTTTTTCATTGTTATAATTTTTAAAGTTTTGGTAAAAATTTTTTGCTTTCGCTTTGTAATCTCAATACACAAATTCCGGCATTGACCATTTCAAGTGCCTGTGCCTTTAGTAAAATAATTTGAATGCGCACATTCTGCTAACAAAATGAATGAATCAAAGCGACCTTTTGCCTTCCTGAAAGATGTGAGAGAATCAACGACACATCTCATTTAAAAGAAAGGCACAAGAAGAAACTGGTAGGAAAAATTTTCTTAAGAATCGGAGGGGGGCGGATTTTTGAACTGTTGCCTGCCCATGATGAGTATTTAATTAGTGATAAATGGCTGACTAAAAACTTTGTATGCAGAAAAGCGCCTAAAAATAAAACAGAAGAATCAATGATTGCCGAATGCGATAACTGAGTGTACCTGTCGATGATTCCCCGGTGTTTTTCCTTTAATTTGGGTTGATTCTGAGGTTGCTTTGACTTGGTGTTACT
>Ga0172375_10010022_pt1 | contig 12364 bp, 16 predicted proteins | sample LakKiv1m_FD_114537 | JGI IMG/M metagenome (GOLD analysis project Ga0172375, IMG submission 114537) | Freshwater microbial communities from Kabuno Bay, South-Kivu, Congo - kab_092012_11.1m | ecosystem: Environmental > Aquatic > Freshwater > Lake | place: Democratic Republic of the Congo... | reverse complement strand
GTGGAAGTCCAAAATCAGTAGAAATGACCTCAGTAGTTATTTTTGTACCTGAACCATGTGGTCCAGTGACCAAAACTTTCTTAAAATTAGATATAATTGGTTTTAATGAGGTATAATCACCCTGTCCTTCGCTAATATTCATGAATAAAGTATAATAAAATACTATTATTCATCAATATCAGTTCTTAATTTATCAAATTTCATGTTTGCCTGTAAAACAACGAAGACTTCAGGAAAAAAAGAGTTAATTTCATCAGATATTGTCCTTTTTATTACGTCTTGCTCACTAAGAGAAAGGTATTTATCTGCATAATATATAACAAAGTTCGGATAATACTTGTTATTATAGTCATTATGGTCAAATTTGGTCAATTTTACATCCAAAATGTGACTTCCAAACCTTTTTACGAGTAATTCTTGCAAATAAAGCTCAACAAAATGTCTTAATTTCTCGTTCATGTGGTGTTTTTTAATAAATACACCTATTTCATTAAAACTTGGACCAATATAATCAAAAAGGCTAATGTTAAACTGACTAATGTCTTTGTCGATATACCCTCATCAAGGATAAAATACGTCAAAATACCATAAATTATAATTCCTATTGAAAATCCTAAGAATCTTTGTGGCCATAATAGTCCATCAAACGCTTTTTGACCGAAACTGGTAGCTAAAATGAATAAATAAGTGAATGGTAGACCCAAAAATGTCAATAATAGTGGGTTTTTCTTAGCCCAATCCCAAATAAACTGAGAATTCAACTGAAACCATACCCCAATTTGCCCAAAAAGGAATAAAATACACGTATAAAAAAGATATTTAAGATTCATTAGTCAGTATGGATAATAATCTTATCATTAACAAAAGAAATCCTTAATTCGTCATTACCCCAAGGGTCATTGTAAAACATTTCAGGTGATTCAAACTCATCAACTAATTCAACAAAACAATTACCACCATTATATACTATTTTTTGAATGTCATATTCATCCATTTCAGATAAAGCAAAGTCGGTGTATTTGATAATCCATAAGAACTTGAAAGTAGTCAATTTGTCAATCATCCCGACCTGAGATGGTTCCGCAATTACCTTCCAACATGTAGTTGAGTCAAAATTATCAATCAACCATGTTTTATTTTCACGATGAAGTACATCATAACATTGATAAACATTTGGATTACCCAATTCATCATACCTTACATACAAATCACCTGTTTCAATGTTGTCATTGGTAACCACAAATGGATTACCTTGAACCATAATCAATTTAGCCGGCTTCTTTATCATACTTTTTTATCTTTAGATTCTTTGACTAATGTTAAAACACTAAAAAACAAAGGAATAATAAAGATTACAAGACCTTCTGCAATCATAATTGATGATATGATTGAAATTATAAATGAGCCCATACCTTTGTTAGACATAACACAAAGGTAAATAAGTTTGTTTGGTAAATCAAATGATTTTTTAGAAAGGTTTTTGTGGAGGTCCGAAGTGTGTTACTTCAGACGGACTTACAACATTGTAATTACTGTTTGAAAATATTGCGTATTCGCCATTTTCTTTGACGTATGCCAAATAGTCTACAGGTTTTCCCTTATAGTCTCTCATACCGTAGGTGTAAATACTATAAGATTTTCTATTACCATCCATATTTCTTTTACCACCTGTCAATGGTTTTACTTGGAATGATTTACCGTCAATAACAACATCAATTCCGTTATATCTGTCCATAATTGAACCCGCAGGAAATGTCATGATATTATTTGAACCTGATTTCTCAATAAATTTCTTCAACATTTTATCTTCCCTTTCTAAACCATTTTTAATTGATGACCACTGACGGTCAACTAATTTTTGTACAAATTCATCATCTTTCTTAAAGGTGTCCGTTAACCACTTTGTAACATCACCACCACCCTCGGACATGAACTTATCGTACAACATTTTTTTAATTTCTTTTTTAGTATCGAAATAATTCATAACCGACCAAGTTTCGTCATTACCCATTTTTTCACCAATGGTATGAATACCTCGTAATCCAGGTGAGAATGTTTCATCTTTCTCTTTCCAGTTGTTAGGATATGCCTTAGACAATGCCATTCTAATGATATGGGATTTCATTACATCATCAGGTGATTGAATATTACTTGGAACCTGTGGTTCTACTTCAATAGTTGGCTGTGCGGTAAATAAAAACTTTTCACCTTTTGGATTTGTTTCTGCAAAAATATCCATAGGTACTGAAATCTGTCTTTTAGACTTATCGTATTTTAAATCAGTGGATAAAAGTTCGAACTCTTGTCCCTGACCTTGTAAGAAAACATTTTGAGGAAAACTCTTATCTAATTCACCGTCTTCAATTTCTACGTTATTAAAAAACACATACCATTTACCCGTCTTTTGACTCTTCCATGGCTTTGCTCTTCTGAATGAAACATTAATTGGACCCGATAATAAACTAGCCTCGGTTAATACCGTCTTCAATGTTCTAAGTAGTTTAAATAGTCCCATATGTATAAATATTAAAAAACAATTCTAAACAAATCGTCATTATAACCAAAAGTATCTTTGAAGTCCGTCATTACCTGTTGTTGTTTATCACGCCTACTAGAATAACGTGATGTTCTTTTGTATGACATATCTAATTTGGGTAGTCCATAATTTATTGTTAGTTTTATTCTAGCTATATCACCACCCAATTCACTATTTTTAAAGAATGGTTTGATTTTTTTGTTGTAAACATATTTAGTCCATTCATTCAAGTCTTCTATAGTAATACCCAAATCACCCGAAGATAATTGACCTAATTTAGGGTCACCAATTTCTACACCAATATATCTTTCTATCAGTTTCATAAATTTCGAATATAACATTCTCAAATAATGTTCTTCTACATCGGGTGTCTTCAAAAACTCATCATAATTAGGTATCACTACTAAAAAATTTACCTTGTACGGTACTTCTTCCTCCAAAACAATTTTTACAGTATCTGGTAAATCTAACATCTCAATAATTTTGCTAATTATCTTAGCAAACTCTTCAGTGAACTTTTCTTCAGGTTGTAAATCAGGGATTTCGTATAAATTTTTATCGTAAATATACCTACCAAACGTATATAAGCCACCATTCCTAATCTTACTGACATCATACCCAATACTACCCAAAAATTCAGTTCCAAACTTATTATGTAGATAAGACATTGGTAGATTTTTTGGGAGATTGATATCTAATTTATCCTCAACATAATTACGTAAACTACGAAAATAAATGTCGAGAAAATCATCAGAACCCAAACTATGACCAGCTTCAGTAAGCACAGATGAAACAATACGTTTCAAATCATCTTCTGTGAGTCTAATCTTTTTCATACCAATAAATACCTTGTAAGGTGATTATATATCCCTTTTTAAAAAATCCATCAGTTTGTTTATAACTTCCATGTTTTTCTTTGATTGTTTCAACCTTTCAACAACTGTCTTTCTACTTGTTGGTCGAGGTAAAGATTTGTGTGCTTTTGCCATTTCTTATATTTTATAATAAATATTAAAAAAAGATTTTGTAGTTTAATTTATCTGACGTATATTCGTATTATGAAAAATATGATTGTTCTCTTGGTTATGTTCATCTTCGGTGGTCAAGTTATGGGTCAGGTAATTCCTGTGGAATATCAAAACCAAGAAGTGTTTCTTCACCGATATGCGGATGCGTGTCCTGCAAGTATTACAACCATCAAACCTTACCAAGAAATCGAAATGACTGCAAAGGAAATGGTAATTTACAATCAAGTAAAAGATGATTACAAACTACGTTACGTTCAAGGTGTTATCATCACCAAAGAACTGGGTACCGTAATTATCTTCACTTATAAAGACAGTAAGGGAAATCATAAGGTATATTACAAATACATGGAAGAGTGGTAAATAACGAAAAAGGGTCCTTCGGGACCCTTTTTTTTATTTTTAACAGAAAGGTGTTATTTGGAATATGGTATTATCGAGTGGTGCATAACTACCAATCTTAATAGATGGTGTTTGTTGCATGTTCACATTGAATGGTGTACCATTTGGATTTGTTACAATTTTTGGTGATTTTGAAAACACGTCCTTTAACACCGCAGCATTTGCATTGAACACTTGCATCGTTAAAGTGTTGTTTGCACCTGCCAATGCACCATATAATTGTTTTAGTGGTTGGGACAAATCATTTTCTGACGACTTTAGGATGTTAGTCAAAACACCTCCAATTTTTTGCTGTGATTGTATTCCTCCTTTTAGATATGGTAGGATTTTATCTCTATATGCATCAACAAATTCAACATTCACAAAAGCTTGGGAATTAGGATAAATATTGGCCTTTACTGCTAACTCTAATGGGAATTTTAATTCACCGATTGGTTCAGATTGTTTTTCTCTAACAAAATATGGTGGACTTGTTTTTTCACCTTTACTGTTAATGAGAATAGGTCTATCAGGGATAGTGAATGCAACATAACTTATACCTTTAATTTTTGGATTCAACTTTAGTTGTTCATCATAGATAAATTCGAAATCAGGAGCAACACCCTGTCTACCTTTAACGGGTAATGGTTCATTACATTTTAATGTTTCACCCACACCTTGTAAGTTCATACTTACATATTGTTCTTTTTTGTACTGTTCTAATTTAGATGGGTCATTTTGGTCACCTGTCTTATAAGGTGTTTTACCAATTACAACTTCACCCAATGATGGCATAACAATATTTAATTGGTCCGTATTGATTAAATCTGAATAAACATCACTTAAGATTTCATAAACCGTTTTAGCCCTTGCCAGTGCTAAAGAACCTTTTTGTTTGAATTCTGCAGGGTTTGTTACCTGTGATTCGCCAGCACCAATTTTTGCAATGAAACTAGCTTTATCCTGACTATTCATAAAATCAACGACCGATTGTTTATCCTTTTCAATCGCTTGTCTAATCTTACCACTTTCGTCTTGATATTTTCCCAAATCAAATAAAGAACCATAATTTCTTGGTTTAAACAATGTTTGAGTTTGTTCTTTAAGAACTTTTTTAACTATTCTTTTTAAATCGGCTTCGGTGATACTAATTACTTTTTTCATATAAAAAATATTTTAATTATAAATACTACAAATCAACTAAAATTTAACCATGTAGTTACAATATATTTGTCAGAAGATTCAGGAACTAATCCTCTATGTACAAATGGGAATCCTGCGGGGTGACATAAAACAGAACCAGCCTTTGGTGTAATAAAATTTTGTCCATACAACAGTTCGGTTTCACCACCTTTTTCAACATCGTTTAAGTACAGGATAAAAACAAACTGTCTAATACTGTTTTTTAATGTGTCTGCCTCCCAATGATATCCATTGTAGTGACCTTTACCCATTTCATATTTTTGCATTTGTAAATTGTAATATGTTGTGTCATTATTAACCAACATAAAATGGTACGGTTCAAATCTATTCTGAAAAGGGAGGGAGTCTAATGACTCTTTTACCACCATATTAAACCCATCACAAATTTCCGAAACATATTTTTCAAACATTTCAAAATCCATTAAATCAATATCAAACGAATTTTTGATATCGTGATTTACACCCGCACCGCTCTGACCCACATTATGTAATTCAGGAACTGATTCAAAATCTTTTATTAAATTATCACAGAATTCTTTAGAAAATACTTTCTCTTTTACGTAAACAAAATTCTTTAAATCCATAGTCAAATAATACTTTCGTTATTTATTTAATAAATATTAAGTATCCACTTATACCAATTACTGACTAAATTTAAGTTATGGCACAATCTATAGAAGACAAATCTCTTATCTACAATCAACTTATGTACGAATACGACCAACTAAGCAATAGGATTGCAGATATCAAATCAGAGAACTTTGAGTTGTCACCAAAAAATGAGAGAGATATTTTTGAACTTAAGAAAAGACAAAATGATATCATGCTCAGAATTCAAAGAATGATGTAATCAGTCTTTGTAACCGTTCATAATTACCTCATCAATTCTTGTCTGAGGTTGTTTTTCATAACCCCACGTTTCTTTAATACCATTTTGAATAACAGATTCAATAGGTTCTCCATTATGTATATGAACACTCTTAGTTTCTTTAATACCACTTTGAATTACATCTTCAACATGATGTTCTTGTTTTGCAACCTCAAATTTATATATCTTTTCACCCCGAATGTCATAGCGACCTAAAAACCCACCAGGTGTTGTTTCTTTTATACCATTTTGAATAATATCATCAAATCTCTCATCACCATCTTCCCAATCACCATATTCAGTATGTTTTACCCCAGTTTGAATGGTTTCTTCAATCGTTAGTTCGGACATTAAAAAGTGTGGATTGGTTTTCTTCACCCCATTTTGTATGGTGTCTTCAACCCTATCCATTTGTTCGGTCCAACCCTGAAAGGTGTTTTTCACCCCATTTTGAATGGCATCTTCAACCGTTGAGGACCTAAAAGAGCACACTTCAGAGGTGTTTTTTACCCCATTTTGAATGATATTATTAACAGCGTCAATAGCTTCTCCCTCAACTAAGTAAGTTTCTTTCACCCCATTTTGAATGGCGTCTTTAACAACTGGTCTTAAGTAAATCGGACATCCTTTGGTGTGTTTCACGGGATTGATTATTGTATCTGCAACCCACTGGGTGATGTAATGTTGATTTTCAACAACATCTAAAGACAAAAGCTTCATAATGTTTTGAAAAAAATAATAATTATACCATAAGGTACTTTCTTTGGTTAATTCAATTACCCATTTTTTTTCGTCTGTAAAAATTAACCATGTCGAACCGTTATGAGTATAACGCTCAACATTTTTTGTACTGTTATTAAAACAACTGTTAATGATTTTTTTCAAGTCTATTGCCATGATAAGGCAAATATATAAAAAAAGTTTTACTTAACCAAATACTGAATACAATTCTTCCTTGTCGTCTTCGTCCAAGGCTTCCCACCAATCAGATTCTTCAATATCACTAAGGTGATAGGCATTATCAATATCAAGATTACCGTTGCCAAAGACAGGATATGATATTCCTGACCTTTTGGATATTGCATACGACCCACCATGAATCAAGATAAATTTGGTCGGTGGTTTTGCCTCACCATCTTTTGTTTGAGTATCTTGTTTGAAATCGTTCCAATCTTTCGCTGTGTTTCTTTCTTGATATACACTATCAATTGAACTTGAATCATTAAATCTCATCGAAACACTGCTACCAACAAATTCTGAAACCCCACCAATATATTTTAGAGCTTGCCATAACATATTTTTTACCATTCTCTTTGGGTCCAAATATCTTTCAGGGTCCCACCCGTCTGAGTTGGGGTTTTTAACTATCTCAGGTAAATAACCTTTGACGTTTATAATAAGACCGTATTTGTTTGTATCAACATCAAAAGAGACATCCTTTCCAATATCTTCTTTGACTTTTTTGGAAACAAGCCCGTTTAATAGTTTTGATAATGATGATACTATTTCCATGATTACTTTTTCTTTTTAACACAATTTGGGTATCTCTTTCCGAACATTGTCTTCATACCTTTTTGGGTATAACCTTTCCAACATCTTTCAACCAATTCTTGTTCGACTTCTTTCATTTCTTCTTGTCTACCCATATGACTAAATACTTTTCTAATATCTTTTGGAAGTGAGTTAATTGGTATTATTTTTGCTTTGATTGTTTCCAACCCATTTCTTACCGCCTTTTGTACTCTGTGATGTCCATCTATAATTGATATAAAAGAACCATCATAGTCAACAAATATTAATATCGGATATTGTAAATCTGCTCTCTCTATCTTTTTAATCTCATCTTCATTACCATCCCAAGACAATAAGTGTGGTTTTAGTTCTTCTACCGATATTTTTTCCACAGGAATATTTTCAGTGGCGTTTAATAAATCCATAAGGGTTATCTTATCACCTTTATCATTTTCCCACGATGTGTCGTGCAAACCTTCTTTTTGTAACCTGATTGTTTTTTGTTTTGATTGTTCTTTTTTACTTTCAATATAATCAAGACCTCGTTTTAATCTTTCTTTTGTTTCAGGGTCTTTTGCGTTTTGATATGCGGCTCTAACTCTTTGATGAATCAAATTAATAATCTGTGATTGTCTTTTATGTGACTTTGATTTGAAACTTTTTTTATTTAAACTGTCAACAATATCCTCTTTTGTTCTGAACTTTACAGATACCGTATCATTTGGATTTTCATCCGTATACAATCTTCTATCAGACCCTTCAGGTTTTTTTCCTGTTCCCACTTTTGGGTCAGCACCCTCAACCGTTTCTCTACTGTAGGGTCTAAATCTAAGTAGGTTATTTTTTATGGCACTTTTCGGGAATCTTAATTTAGTACCTTGTTTTCTGGCGTTTTTTAATGTTCTTGAATATTCATCAAGTTCACCATGTTTTTCTTCTGTTTGTATATTTTTTAACTTATTAGTATTTGTGTCAACATTATATTTTGGAGCTTGTTTAATAATCGAAAAGTTATAACCCCAATCATTACCCTCATCATCAGCACTTGATATTTTTAGTGGGCGGCTATTCATGGTATTGGCAAATGTTGGTTCAGGATAATAATTAATGTTATCCAATTTCTTTTTTACCTCATCCCAATCAACATCAACCCAATCACCATATTTTGTTATCATCTCATCAAAAGAATCAAATCCATCGGCAAATCCTCTCCATCCACTATTTGAATAAGGTTTGTCGTGTTTAACAAAGATATATTTAATCCCTAACGGGTTTTTATCTTCATCGGCATCCCTTCGTCTCTTCTCAAAATATTGTCTTAGTTCTTCACCATATTTGTCTTTTAGATACTGTTTTATTTCATCCCAAACCTTATGATATTCATCACCATAATCCTCAAATTCTCTTGGCATAATATCATACATTGCTTTGTGAATTGTTCTGTTTATGGCCGTACCTAATTCTGTTGGTTCGTTTTTCTGAAAAGAGCCTATTCTATGTTTTTTAATTATACTATCAATCTTGCTGAAATCTATTCTGCGTCTTATCGGCTTATTAAGTTCTTCCCTTAATATTCTCTTTATGGATTCTTGAAGATTACGTGATTTCAGTTGGAATAATGTGGTATCTTCATCCTTGTAGTATTTTACGGACTTTCCTATATTTGGAGGTAAATTATTTAACAGGTATATCCACGCTTTTTGGGCCTCAGGGCTTCTAAAAACTGAATTGATGATAATGTTTGGTCTTTCTTTAAATAAGTTAATAATCGTTTTTGGGTATATTCTATTTCCTTTGTATTTATCATCAATTGTTGCATTTGTAATTGTATATTGATTGGGGTGGTCTTCTTTAGTAAAAGATATTTCTCCAATCTTTTTATCACCATTCATGATGAATACATCAAACCCACCCTCATAATCTTTTATCACGGTATTCAAATCTTCCAACGGGATAAAATCTTCTTCAGTTTCTTCCTCTGTTTCTTCTTTCAGTATTGATTCATTAATATCCCCGAACATAATATCATTATATCTTTTGGTTATTTGTTTTGAATAATATTGATTTATAAATTCCCAAATGGTATAAAACAAACCTGTACTATCTTCACATAAAACAGGATATAAATAACAAATTTCAATCATAACACTATCTGTTACCAATATACCAAATTTTTCAGCGGTCATCGAAATTTGTTTTGATTTCTTTTGAATTAATGTTTCGGATACCATATCTAATACTCTGTTGAACTCTTTCTCTATTACATCAAAGTCCACACGTCTTCTAATGCTATAAGGAATTTTAATTTCCTCTCTTAATATTCTTCTTATGGATTCTTGTAGGTTCATATGTAATAAATTTAATTATTATCTTGTCTTAATTCTTCTTCATCAATTAACCTATTGAGTTCTTTTTCAAGATTTTCAAAATCTTCTTTAGAGCGGAAAATATTTGTCCATCCTAGTTTTTCTTCTTTAAGTTCTTTAAATAACTTTTCTTTACCTAATTCAGCATCTTTTCTATCCCATTTATTATTTTTCATATTATTTTTTTTGTAAAGGTTTTATAATTGTTGTATTATTGAATTGTTCTTGCCAAGATTTAATATGACCCTCACCTATGAAGTATATTCCACAAACAAGGTTGTTTTTAATGTATTCTCTTCTTTTTTGTGTGGCAATTTCTGCCATGTTAGTCAATAAATTTTTACCATCTTGGTATCCAAAATTATCTGTTTTTGAATCAAAATTTCCCCACATAACATCAAACCCACTTTGAATAAATTTTCTTATATTTTCAGGTGTTGGTGCACTTTGTAGTAATGCAATTATATTTTGTGTATTGGGCGTATTTTTTATTTGTTCAATAAACCATTTTTTATCATTATCATCAAAAGATAAACTACCGTCCCAAAATAACTTTGACCCATCACCTAACATAATTAAATCATAAATTGAATTTATTTTTTGACCACTATTTTTTAATATAGAAAGTTGGTCTAATAAAATTTTATCTTGGTTGATTCCATCCAATTTTGCTTTAGTTTTCTCATCAACAGCATTCCCATTGGAAAAGAATGTATACATAAAATACTTTTTGTCAGGTTGTTCATTATCTATCTTTGGTTCGTAACTTCCATTCTTATTGACATTATTTAACCCCAATTCTTCTTTGAAGAATCTTTCGATGTTTTTCAATTCGTCTCCGCCCACTCCCTCAAAATAATACCCACAATCAGTGGCAACCTGTTTTATTTCTTCAATTACTGAAGGATTGATATCACCAAGTTCTAAGTATACAGGGTTTTTTTCATTAAAATGAGTAACTCCAATTATAAAACTATCTAATTGTTTTCCTTTTTGACCTTTTTGATATGGTTGTTTAATTACAAATCCGTGATTTACCCCTTTAACCGCTGGTTGATTTTCATCTTCAGTAAGAAGTCCCATCACTTCTTTAATCCTTGATATGTTCTCTTGTAAGTTGTCATTTTTTAAAACTATACAACGTTCATTAAAATAGTCGGTTAATTCATTGTCCTTGTAATCATGAATATAATTTTCAATATGTATTCTTTCAATACCTTGTAAATCTTTAAAATCAGGTAAAAACCACACAATTTCATCTAATATACCTTCTATAAAGTGGTCGGCAGAATTATAATCACAAGGATACATATTTGGTAACAAATTATTTATTGCTTTGTCAATCAAATGAGCTCTTCTTCTTACTGATAAAGGTAATTCAGTTTCTTCCCTTAATATTCTTCTTATGGTTTCTTTTTGGCTCATATTAATCACGACATTCATTTTTAATTCCTCTGACCAAGTTACCAGGGACAAACATATCAGAGAACGTACTGTTTAAGTAATTGAACAAATATTTTTCAAACTGTTCTTGGGGGATGTCAAGATAGTTGGAATATCTTGTCAATGTTTTCCAATCTCCACAATCATGGATAAAGAAATTACCCCAATGGTTTTTACTAAAGGAAATATAACTTGGGTTGTCTTTGCGAGACCACGTAACATAATAACCATTATCGTTATTTTCAACAATATAGTTTGAAAAGAATTTATCAAACAATTTTACCAACAAATACAAAGATTTGCTTTCGGTAATGTTCATTTTTATATTCTTAATATTTTCTTCTTTTATCGATTCTTCAGGTTCAAGACCTTCCATTATATAAACATCGATAAAGGCTTTATTAACCCCAGCATATTTCAGAGATTTTTTAATTTCACCACCAATCTCATCATCCAAATCAGATGGAGAATCATAAGAACCATTATGATAATATTTCCAATATTCTTTGTCATTAATTACAACGTCAACCATAAAATATTCAGTTCCCGTATCGTCATTGGTTTCGATGGAGATATCATAAGAAACTTTGTCACCAAATTTCGGTGATATGAATTTCTTTAATACATTTTTGGCTGCGGTTATTTGGTCCATCTTAGTTTATTGATTATTCTTGTTCATTTAATGATGGATTACATTCTTCTATCACAGAACCAACATAAACATTGTTCATACCTAAATATTTACGAATCACATTTCTAACCTTGAGTTTGGTATCTTCAATTGCTCTTCGTTTTCTATTCAACTCAAAGTCGTCATTACCTTCACTAAAGAAATACCAGTCTTGTGAGAACACAACGATAACACTGCCCACCTTATTTGTTTCTTCATCATCAACAAAGGCATAATCGCAAACGCCCTCATAAGTTTTATAATTTAAAATTTTTTTAATGAGGTTGATTTCTTGTTTATAATTTTCTTTTAACAAGTTACGGTATTGCGATTCAGTAATGATATACTTCATATTGTTAT